>Ga0207874_1000061_pt1 | contig 163873 bp, 154 predicted proteins | sample HigsolmetaAR201D_FD_184833 | JGI IMG/M metagenome (GOLD analysis project Ga0207874, IMG submission 184833) | Ionic liquid and high solid enriched microbial communities from the Joint BioEnergy Institute, USA - AR20-1-D (SPAdes) (version 2) ... | reverse complement strand
GGTCTACGTGATCATGGCCGTCGCGGCGGCGATCGGCTTGATCTGGCGGATCAAGCTGGCGCACGCACTGGCCGCTGCCGTCGCTCCGCTCGGGGCCGCGTTCACGTTCCTTTGCCTCGTGACCGGCTCGATCTACGGCAAGCCGATGTGGGGCACCTGGTGGGAATGGGAGCCCAGGCTCACGTCCGAACTCGTCCTGCTGTTCTTGTATCTCGGCTACATGGCGCTGCGTAGCTCGTTCGACGACAGGCAGCGCGCCGACCGGGCTTCTGCCGTGCTGGCGATCGTCGGCGTGGTCAATGTCCCGATCGTGAAATTTTCCGTGGAATGGTGGACGAGCCTGCATCAAGGCCCCACGTTCTCGAAGCTCGGCGCGCCGTCGATGGCGGCCTCGATGGCGTGGCCCTGGGCCGTCATGATGGTGGCATTTGTGCTTTACTTCGCCGCAGTCGCCTGCGATCGGCTGAGGACCGAAATTCTGCGGCGTGAACGCAACGCGAAGTGGCTGAACGAGGCCCTCGAGTCATGAGCTTCAACAGTTTCGGCGAATTCATTGCGATGAGCGGCTACGGGGCCTACGTGTGGTCGTGTTTCGGCCTCACCGCGGTCGTACTCGTGCTCATGGCGTGGTATGCGCGGCGCGAGCTCGCTGGCGAGATCGTGCGAACGAAGCGCCGCAATCAGCTCGAGGAGCAGGATTGATGGCGCTCACGCCTCGTCGCCAACGCATGCTCCTGGTGGCGCTGATCGTGCTCGGCGTCGGCGCGGCGGTCGCGTTTGCGCTCACCGCGTTTCAGGAGAACTTGCTGTATTTCTACTCGCCGAGCGATGTGGCGGCCGGCAAGGCACCGCCGGACAAAGTCTTCCGTTTGGGCGGCATGGTGCCGGAAGGCAGTTTCCAGCGACCGTCGGGCAGTCTCGAAGCCACATTCTTGCTCACCGATTACGCTCACAACGTGACGGTCAAGTACTCCGGCGTGTTGCCCGACTTGTTCCGCGAAGGGCAGGGCATCGTCGCCCGCGGACGTCTCGGCCCCGACGGCGTGTTCATTGCCGAAGAGGTGCTCGCCAAGCATGACGAGAATTACATGCCGCCCGATGTCGCCGAAGCGCTGCGCCAGCAAGGCGACAAGCGCATCACTAAAGAGCTGCCGACGCAGTAGAGCTCCCTGAATGAGCACCGAGCTCGGTCATTTCGCACTCATCCTCGCGTTCTGCCTGACGCTGCCGCAGGCGTTCTTCGGTCTCGCCGGTGCGCATTGGCGCTGCGAGCCTTGGGCAGCGCTGGCCAATCGTGCGGCAATCGGTCACCTCGTCTTCGCGCTCGTCGCCTTCGGCGGGCTGGCGAATGCGTTCTTGCACGACGATTTTTCCGTGTTGTACGTCGCGAGCAACTCGAACTCGCAGCTTCCGACTTTCTACAAGTTCGCCGCGGTGTGGGGCGCGCACGAGGGTTCGTTATTGCTCTGGGTCGTCGTGCAGGCGCTGTGGACGTTCTCGGTCGTCGTGTTCAGCCGCAACTTGCCATGGACGTTCACGGCTCGCGTCGTCGGTGTGCTCGGATTCGTCAGTGCCGGCTTCGGTTTGTTCATTCTGACAACTTCCAATCCGTTCGAACGCTTGTGGCCGGCGGTGCTCGACGGCCGCGATCTGAATCCCCTGCTTCAGGACCCAGGGCTCGTGATCCATCCGCCGATGCAATACACGGGCTACATCGGCATGTCGGTGCCGTTCGCCTTTGCCATGGCCGCGATGCTCGAAGGCAAGCTCGATTCGCTTTGGGCGCGCTGGGTGCGTCCGTGGGCGACGTGCGCGTGGATGTTCCTGACGATCGGCATCACGCTCGGCAGCTGGTGGGCGTATTACGAGCTGGGTTGGGGCGGTTGGTGGTTCTGGGATCCGGTCGAAAACGCCTCGTTCATGCCATGGCTGATCGCAACGGCGCTCATTCATTCGCTTGCTGTCACCGAGAAGCGCGGACTGTTCAAGAGCTGGACGCTGCTGCTTGCGATCACCGGTTTCTCGTTGTCGGTGCTCGGTACCTTCCTCGTACGCTCGGGCATCATCGAATCCGTGCACGCGTTTGCGAGCGATCCCGAGCGCGGCCGCTTCATTCTCATCTTCCTTGGTTTGTGTGTCGGTACCGCATTGACGCTCTATGCCTGGCGCGCACCGCTGTTCAAGTCGAACGCCGGATTCGCGCCGGTGTCGCGCGAGTCGTTCCTGCTGCTCAACAACGTGCTGCTCGTTGCTGCGACGCTGCTGATCCTACTCGGCACCCTGTATCCGATGTTCCTCGACTTGTTCAATCTCGGCAGGATCTCGGTCGGACCGCCGTACTTCAACGTGGCGTTTCTGATTCCGATGCTGCCGCTCATTTTGCTGATCGCACCCGGCATGCACGCCGAGTGGAAGAAGGCGAGCTTCGACCGCCTAGGCCGGCTGATTGCGATCTTGGGCGTGGCCGCGCTCGTGCTCGGCATTACGGTACCGACCCTCGTTTACGGCTGGCATTCCGTGCTGACGGTCGTCGGTATCGCAATCGCGTTGTGGATTGCGTTCTCGTCGCTGATCGAGCCCGTGCAGCGGTGGCGTAAGGGTCATTCCTTGTCGGCAAGCATGCTCGGCATGTGCGTCGCTCATTTCGGACTGGCGCTGTTCGTACTCGGTGCGACGACCGTGGAATCGTGGAGCGAGCAAGTCGACTTGAGTCTCCGACCCGGCCAATCGGCGCAGCTCGGCGAGCACACTTTCGCCATGACGAGAGTGCGCGACGTGCAAGGTCCGAACTATGACGCCGTGGAAGCGGAGGTCGTGATTTCGAAAAGCGGTAAGCAAGTGGCCGTCGTGCATCCGCAAAAGCGCATCTATCGCGTCCAGCGCATGCCGATGACGGAAGCCGGCATTGCGAACGACTGGAATCGGCATTTGCTCGTCTCGATGGGGGATCCGCTGGGCGACGATGCATGGAGCGTGCGCTTGCAGTACAAGCCGATGGTGCGGTTCATTTGGATGGGCGCTTTCGTAATGGCTTTCGGAGGGCTTGTGGCCATGCTCGATCGTCGTTATCGACAACGCGTCATGGCGAACGAGCCCAAGGCTGCGGCCGCTGAGCCGAGCACGGTCTGACTATGTGGCGCTACATCGTTCCCATCGCCGTCTTCGTCACGTTGCTCGGGTTCTTCTATTTCGGACTCGGTCGCGACCAACAGACATTACCTTCGCCGCTGATCGGCAAACCTGCGCCCGTATTCAGCCTCCCGACGGTCGAAGACCCGACGAAGATCGTCTCGAACGAGGAGTTCGCAGGCAGGCCGTACTTGCTCAACGTCTGGGGAACCTGGTGCCCGGAGTGCCGGTACGAACACGACGTGCTGCTCGAGATCCAACGCCGTCAGGATGTGGCCATCATCGGGTTCGATTGGAAGGACGAGCTCGACGCGGCCCAGCGCTGGCTGACCCAACTCGGCAATCCATATACGGTGACGGTGTTCGATGCCGAAGGACGTGCTGCCATCGACTGGGGTGTCTATGGCGCTCCCGAGTCGTTTCTCGTGGATGCGCGCGGCATCATCGTCGAGAAACATGTCGGGGCGCTCACGATGCAGATTTGGGAGAACAAGTTTCTGCCCAAGCTGAAGGAGACGCGCGAGTGAGGGCCTTCATCTGCACCTTGCTGCTGTTGACCGGCACGTTCGCGTTCGCAATGGATGCGGAGATCGCATTCGACGATCCGGCTCAGCTCGAGCGCTACAACAATCTGAATCAACAACTGCGGTGCTTGAAGTGCCGTTTCGAGTCCATCGCCGATTCGCCGCTGCCCATCGCTGCGGATCTGCGTCGGCAGGTGAAGGAGTTGATGATTGCCGGTAAGAGCGACGAAGAAATCCTGCAGTTCATGACCGAACGCTACGGAGAATACGTGCTCTACAAACCGCCGTTGTCGTCGCGGACGTGGCTGTTGTGGGCAGCGCCGGTGGTCTTGCTCGTCGGCGGCATCGTTGCAGCGTTCGTCGTGATCGCGCGCAAAGCCCGCTTGCCGGACACGGATCCGGCGGATCCCGGACTGGGAACTTCATGAAGACGTTCGTCATCGTTTGCGCCGCAATGGTTGCGGCAGCCTTGTTGTGGCTGATCGTTCCTCTGGTGAGAACGAAAGCCGCCGGCGGCGAGCCACCACGGAAGGCGGAGCGCTTGGCACCGGCGAGTCTCGTCCTGCTGGTCGTGCCGGCACTGGCCGCCGTGATGTATGCAAGTCTCAGTAACTGGGACTGGCGCCGCACCCAGGCAACTGATTTGCTCTCGCAACTCGAAAATCGGCTGCAATCGAATCCCGAGGACTTGGACGGTTGGCTGCTTCTGGGACGCTCGTACGCGCAAATGGAAATGTACGCAAAAGCGGTGAACGCTTACGAACGCGCTTACACCCTGAGCCGCGGAGAGAATTTCGAAGCTTTGATCGGGCTGGCTGAGACACTTGCCGTGACGGATCAGAACGCGCTAGCGGGCCGCGCAGGTCAGCTTTTCGAGCAGGCGCTCGCACGGGCACCGAACCATCCGAAGGCGTTGTGGTACGGCGCCATTGCCGCGCTTCAGGCGAACGATCTGCGCAAGGGGCGCGATCGGTTGCAACTGCTGTTGGCGCAGAACCCCCCACCGGAGATTCGCGACCTTCTGCAACGACAGATTCAGGATTTGAACGAACAGATCGGCGAGGTCGCGGACAACGCCGGCGAGGGCGCAGCGACCGGCCGATCAATTCAGGTGGCGGTGTCGATCGCCCCCGAGATCGAGCGACAGATCAAGGAGCCGCTCACATTGTTCGTGCTCGCGCGCGATCCGGCCGGCGGCCCGCCGCTCGCCGTGCAGCGACACAGCTCCGCGCAACTTCCTTTCACCGTGCAGCTCACCGAACGAGATGCAATGACGCCGTCGCGAACGCTCGCGAGCCTCGAGCGCGTACAGGTCGTCGCGCGCCTGTCGCGATCCGGTACGCCCCAGGCACAAAGCGGGGACTTCTTCGGCGAGGCAGACTACGAGTTCGGCAAGGATGCGGGCACGTTGAATATCCGCATCGACCAGACGGTGCCTTGATACGTGCAAAGCAAGTAAGCTGCCTCAATGTCGACGATTTCGAAGATTTCTTTCTCCACGCTCCCCTCCATGGTGCCGGCGTACGCCCGTGTCCTGCTGGGGAAGAAGCCTTATTCCGCACCGCCGGGTACGGTGGTGACGCCGATCGAGCTCGAAGTGCGCAAGGTCAAGATTTCGCCGTCGCACTTGCAGCGCTACCGGGAGGTCTGTGCCGTTCCCGATTCGTCGCGCCTGCCTCCGGCGTATCTCCACACCGTGGCGATGCCGTTGCACATGCAGCTCTTCATCGCCGAGAAATTTCCGGTGAAGGTGCTCGGGCTCATTCACTTGCGCAACACGATTCGGGTTTACCGCGACGTGACGCCCGATGTCCCGCTCACGCTCACCGTGTATTTCGACACGCTGCGCATCACCGATATGGGACAGGAGTACGACTTCACGACTCGCTATTCGGCTGACGGCGAAGTGGTGTGGGAAGAGGTCAGCACGATGTTCGCGCGCGGCAACACGCCGCCGAAGGAAGGCTCGAAGCGTCCGTCGATCGAGCGCTCGAACCATCCGGCGACGGGCGTCACGGTCGATACGCTCGACATCGCCGAGAACACCGGCTGGCGCTACGCGCGCGTGTCGGGCGATTTCAATCCGATTCATCTCACTGCGCGTACCGCACAAATGTTCGGTTTCAAGCAAGCCGTCGCACACGGGATGTGGTCGATGGGCCGCTGCCTCGGCGCTGCTGCGGCGCAGCTTCCCGCCGGGAGCATTCAGGTCGACACGCAATTCAAGTTGCCGGTCTACTTGCCTTCGCAGGCGCTTGCCCGCACTTGGCCCGTCGACAACGGTATCGACATTTCGATGTGCACGCCGCGCGGCGATCGTCTGCATCTGTCGATGCAGGTGCGCAAAATTTAGCGAGATTTCTCATGGAACTGCTCGAAGGCATTCGCAGCCGCACTTCGGCGCTCAAACTCGCTGATCCAGGTCCTTCGCACGAGGATCTCCAGAAAATCATCGCGGCAGGTACTCGAGCGCCCGATCACGGGCGGTTGCGCCCCTGGCGATTCGTCGTGCTGGAAGGCGATGCGCGCAAGAAGCTCGGCGATGCCATGGCGGCGCTGCTGCGCGAGAAGAATCCCGCAGCGACCGAATCGCAGCTCGCGGCCGAAGCGGCGAAACCGCTTCGTGCGCCCACGATCATTGCAGTCGGCGCGAAGATCACGAAAGGCAAGATTCCAGAGATCGAGCAGGTGTGTGCAGTCGCTGCGGCGATTCAAAACATGTTCCTGGCAGCACACGCGCTCGGTTATGGCGCGATGTGGAAGACCGGTGCGGCGGCGTATGCGCCGAGCGTGAAGGCATTGCTCGGGTTCGCGCCGGAAGATCACATCGTCGGATATCTGTATCTCGGGACGACGGTGTCCCCGGGACCGCTCGTCGAAGCGCCAACCACCGACGTCGTGCGCTGGCTGTGACGCCAGCTCCCTTCGTTTCTACGCCCAGATTTCCTGACCTCCTTATTAAATAAGTACGAGCGACCGCGCGGCGGCTGTGCGCGGTCGCCGGTTTCCTTTGGTCCTGCAACGGTCTAGACGCGAGTCGCACGCCGGACGTCCCGCGTCTGTAATCGCCCCTCCCGGCGCGCGCATGCGAGTCGATTCCTCATCCCGGCCTAGTGACTTGTGTTATGAGACTGTCGAATGCTAGGCTCGCCGCCAGCACAGGTCGGCAAGAACGCGGCCCATCGCACGTGCAGCAAACATGACAACGGTTTATTTGTTCGACGCGCTGCGCACGCCGCGCGGCAAAGCGCGTCCCGACGGGGGACTTGCGCAGCTCAAGCCGCAGGAGCTGGTGCGTCAGCTGTACGTGACATTGAACGAGCGTTGCGGCGGCAAGGCCGCGGCGGCCGAGGCACTGCTGTTGGGCTGCGTCGGTCAGATCGGTGCACAAGGCGGCAACATTGCGCTCGTCTCCAAACTCTATGGCGAGCTGCCGGATAACATGTCCGCGTACACGCTGAACAACTATTGCGTGTCGAGCTTGTCGGCCATCGGGCAGGCGGCGGCGAAGATTGCTGCGGGACAAGCGGAGCGCGTTCTCGCGGGCGGTGTCGAGATGATGTCGCGTGTGGCCTTCATGGCCGATGGCGCCGACTTTTACCAAGACGCAACCATGCCTATGCGGGCACGCTATGTCCCTGTCGCGATTGCGGCGGATCGTTTGGCGGAGAACGAAGGCATCGATAGAGAGGCATTGGATGCGTGCGCGTTCGAATCTCATCGACGTGCGGCAGCGGCAGAGGCCGATCCGAAGCTCATTCGGTCGCGAGTATCCGTGAAGAACGCCGATGGCACGACAGCGCTCGCGGCCGACGAGTGCGTGCGACCGCAGACGACGCGCGAGAGTCTTGCGGCGATGAAGCCTGCCTTTGCAGAGCTTGCGCCGGCGTATGCACATGCGCTGGATCGACCGATCGATCATCGACACACGATTGCGCATGCGCCGCCCATTTGCGACGGCGCCTCGCTGGCGCTCGTTGGCGGAAAGAGCGATTCCCTGCGGCCACGTGCACGCATCGTCGCGTACTCGGAAATCGGCGGAGATCCGTACGCTTCGCTGTTGGCGGGCTTCGATGCAATGGACCGCGTGCTGGCGCGTGCCGGAATGAAGCTCGCGGATATCGAGTACATCGAGTTCATGGAGGCGTTCGCCGTAACGATTGCCAAGTTCTTGCGCGATCGCGAGGTCGATCCGGCACGCGTGAACGTCGGAGGAGGGCATTTGGCAAAAGGTCATCCGATGGGCGCGAGCGGCGGCATCTTGTTGTCTTCGTTGCTCGACGTGCTCGAAGCGCGCGATGCCACGACCGGTATGGTCGTCGCGAGCGGCGCATCCGGCATCGGTGCGGCAATGATCGTCGAGCGCGTCTAACGAGTGCCTCCATGAGCGATTTCTCGAAACGTGCTTGGCCGTTCCCGATGCGGCTGCCCGTGTTTGCGGCGCCCATGTTCCTCGTTTCCGGACCCGAGCTCGTCATTGCCGCATGCGAGGCTGGAATCGGCGCCGCGTTTCCGACGCCGAACTGCCGCACGACCGAGGACCTCGATCAATGGATGACGGCGATCACGCGCGCGCTCAGCGAGCGCTCGCAACAGGCAGGTGCTCGCACACCGGGTCCATGGGCCGCGAATCTCGTGACGCATTCGACGAATAGCCGGCTGAACGACGATCTCGAGCTCGTGCGGCGACATCGTCCGCCGATCGTGATCACTGCGCTCGGCTCGCCGAAGCCTGCGATCCCGATCGTGCACGAGTACGGTGGATTGGTGTTCGCGGACGTCGTGAATTTGAAGCTTGCTCGTAAAGCGGCGGAAGCGGGCGCCGATGGGTTGGTTTGCGTTTGTGCCGGTGCCGGCGGGCATACGGGACATTTGAGTCCGTTTGCTTTCATCTCTGCGGTACGCGAATTCTTTCACGGCTGGATCGCGGTCGGCGGCGGCATCTGCGACGGTGCGGGCATTGCTGGGGCGCTCGCCGCAGGCGCCGACTTCGTCTATATGGGCACGCGATTCTTGGCGTCGCGCGAGAGTTTGGCGGTTCCGGATTACAAGCAGATGGTCGTCGATTGCGGAACGGACGATCTCGTCATCAGTGCGGCAGTGACCGGGACGCCCGCTTCGTGGCTGCGACCGAGCCTCGAGCGACATGGCGTCGATCCGGCCGGACAAGTGACGCGCAACTACGATGCTCGCAATGATGTCGCCAAGCGTTGGCGGGATCTCTGGGCGTGCGGTCAAGGTCTGCAGACGATTCATGCGGTCGAACCGGTCGCCGCGATCGTCGACCGGCTCGAAGACGAATACTTGAGTGCCCGTGCACGGTTTCGAAGCTTGATGTTGGAGTCCACATGAATACCCGAGTGTACTTGTTAGGCGGTTACCAAACCGACTTCGCCGAGAACTGGGCGCGTAACGGCATCGAGATCGCCGATGCCATGCGGCATACCGTGCTCAAAGGACTCGAGGAAACGAAGCTCGAACCGCAGGATATCGAAGTGGCGCACGTCGGCAATTTCGCCGGCGAGCTGTTCTGCAACCAGGGACACATGGGCGGATTGTTCGCTGCATCTCATCCCGCCTTTGCCGGTATCCCGGCGTCGCGTCACGAAGGCGCATGTGCATCGGGAAGCCTTGCGCTTCTCGCGGCAGCTGCCGAGATCGAAGCAGGTCGCTATGGTTTGGCGGCGGTCGTCGGCATCGAGCAGATGCGCAACGTGTCGGGCGAACAAGCAGCGCAATTCATCGGCGGACCGGCGATGTGGAGCGGTCATGAGTACACGGACGCCCGCTATCCGTGGCCGCGCGTCTTCAGCGACGTGGCGGACGAATACGACCGGCGCTTCGGTCTGAAGCAGGAGCATCTGGCGCGGATCGCGGAGATCAATTTCAGCAACGGCCGTCGCAACCCGAATGCGCAGACGCGTCGTTGGACGTTCAACGAGCGCAGCTTCACGATGGATGACGAAGCGAACCCGGTTATCGAGGGGCGCATCCGAAAGCAAGACTGCGGACAAATCACGGACGGCGCTGCGGTCGTATTCCTCGCCAACGAATCGAAGGCACGCGAGTATGCCGAGCGACTCGGCATCGGCATCGAAGCACTGCCGTACATCAAGGGATGGGGTCACCGCACGGCGCCGATTTCCTATGCGGCGAAGATCCGCGAGAGCGAAGGGCAGCCTTATGTCTTTCCGCACGTCCGCGGCGCTATCACAGATGCTTTCCGACGTGCCGGCATCAGCGGTGTGGACGCTCTGGACGGCATCGAAACGCACGACTGCTTTACCAGCACCGAGTACATGGCGATCGATCATTTCGGTATCACCGAACCCGGCCAGAGCTGGCGCGCAATCGAGAACGGCGACATCGAGATCGGCGGTCGCATTCCGATCAATCCGAGCGGCGGCTTGATCGGCCTCGGCCATCCTGTCGGCGCTACGGGGGTACGCATGGTGCTCGATGCGTTCAAGCAAACCACCGGTACGGCAGGGAGCTATCAGGTCGAGAATGCGCGCACGTTCGCCACGCTGAACATCGGCGGCAGCGCGACGACGACCGTCGTCTTCATCATCGGACGCTAAACGCGTCTCGGCGGCCGGGCCGGGCTCGGCCGCCTTCCATTCTGTTCGTTGTCAACGCAACGTCACGGGCCAATTCGTGCCTGGTGTTTTCCAGACGATTGCTCGATGTGAATTGACGGCAATAGGTCGCTTGCACTATAAGACGCATGACAGCGGAGAGGGGGATGTAGATGCTTGCGGAGATCGCTCCGGGATTCGTTCAAAACCTATATGTCACCGCCGCAATACTGTTGGTCTGCGTCCTGCTGCTCTGGCTGCTGAGCATCCGTCTTAGCGACATCAGCATCATCGACATCTTCTGGGGTCCGGCCTTCGGCATCGTCGCGTTGGCCGGATATTTCGTCTCCACAGGTCAAGGCTTCGAAGCGCGCCGCGTTTTGGTGACGGCTCTTACAGTGGCGTGGGCGGTCCGGCTCGGCGCATATCTTTTCTGGCGCAATCACGGCAAGGGCGAGGACCCACGCTACACGGCTGCGTACCGCAATCGTTTCTCGCAGAACCTGCACTGGCATACGCTGACCAAAGTCTTTCTGCTGCAGGGCTTTCTCGTCTGGTTGATCTCGATCCCCGTGCAGCTCGCGCAGTATCTCTTGGTGCCGCGACTCGGTTTGTTCGCGTATCTCGGCGTCGTACTCTGGACGATCGGTTTCATGTTCGAGGCGATCGCGGATTGGCAGCTTGCACGGTTCAAAGCGGATCCGGCCAACCGCGGACGGGTGCTCGACCACGGGCTGTGGCGATACAGCCGTCACCCGAATTATTTCGGCAATGCGTGTCTTTGGTGGGGTCTATGGTTGATCGCCTGCGATCACCCGATCGGCTTTGCAACGATATTCGCACCCGCGTTGATGACGCATTTCCTGTTGAACGTCACGGGTAAGCGGCTGCTCGAGAAGCGCTTGTCGCGTGCCAAACCCGAGTATGCGGCCTACATCGAGCGCACACCGGGCTTCTTTCCGTGGTTTCCACGCCGGTCCTGAGGGCCGCTCATGTATCGCGTCGTGCAATGGGCCACGGGCTCGATGGGGCGTACGTCGCTTCGACGAGTCCTCGATCACCCGGATCTCGAGCTCGTCGGGGTGTTTGTGTACGACCCGCGCAAGGCCAATGTCGATGCAGGGGAAATCGCGCGGCGGCCGCCGTGCGGTGTCCGCACGACGAATCGGATCGAGGACATCATCCAGCTACGGCCGGACGTCGTGTTACACATGTCCCGCGTGACCTTGCCGTACGAACAGCAGAATGCGGAAGTCGCGGCGCTGCTCGCCGCCGGTATCGATGTGATTTCCATCGCGGGCTTTCATTACCCGGCATGTCACGGTCCTGCCTATGCAGATCCGTTGCTACAAGCATGCCGTACTGGCGGCAGCACACTCGCCGGTGTCGGGCTCAATCCAGGATTCATTGCCGAGCGCGTGGCAACCACATTGAGCGGCATGTGCGCGCGACTCGATTCGATCATCTGTGACGAGGTTGCCGATGCCTCGAATATGCCGTCGCCGGAATTCGTGTTCGGTTTGATGGGCTTCGGTGCGAATCCGGCTCGGCGAGACATTACGCGCGAGCCGATTGCGGGTGTCTACGACGCGCTTTACGCAGAGGTGCTCCATACCGTTGCCGCCGCCCTCGATGCCAAGGTGCTGACCATCGCGTCGGAACACTCGACGCTGCTCGCCGAGCACGAGCTTCGTATCAAAGCGGGCACGATAGATGCTGGCTGCGTCTCGGCAACTCGATGGCGTTGGCGAGCACAACTCGACAACGGCATCGAGCTCGTGCACTCGGTGCTGTGGACCGCCGAGCCGGCGCGTCACGGCGGTACCGTCCGGGAAGGGGCGGCCTGGCGCATCGAGTTGCTTGGCCGTCCCAATGTGCGTGCCACGATTGCAGTCGAAGATCCAGATCCTGCTGCACCGCATGCTCGGGCCGCGGTCGATGCGACGGTTGCGGTCGCGCTACACGCGATTCCTGCGGTAAGTGCGGCGCCTCCAGGGTTCCTCGTCGTTCCGCCGTTCACGCCATTTCGTGCACGGTTAGCGCGTCTGTAGACGGGACAACACGATTGCGCCTTGCAAGGTCTCGCAGAGCCAGCTAGATTGTCCGCGTACGTCTTGTTATGCAAGTTAGTTGAGTATCCGCAACAAGAACCGGTTCGCCAGGGTCGAGTTCACGAACAAACGTCGTTTCGATAAGGGGGTTTGAGATGAAGTTCGCTGCCAGTCGGGCGGCACGGATGTCGCGTAGCATTTTTTCCACGTTCGTCGCCACCGCCGCCTGCAGCGTGACGTTGTCGGCGCACGGCCAGACGCTGGAAGAGATTGTGGTCACGGCTCAACGCCGCGAGACGAACTTGCAGTCCACGCCGGTCGCCATTACCGCGTATGGCGGCGAATCCATCAGCGAGAACAAGATCTTTTCGGCTGCAGACCTGGCAGCCACTGCACCCGCATTTTCGCTCACTGCCGGAACACCGCTCGACGTCGAGTTCAACATCCGCGGCATCATGAATACGCGTCTGGATTCGCCGAGTGCCGACCCGTCGGTCGGTACGTTCATCGACGGCGTGTACATGGGTCGTACCGGCGATCTCAATTACGACTTCTACGACCTCGAGCGAATCGAGATCATCCGCGGCCCGCAGGGCGTGCTGCTCGGAAAGAACGTCGTCGGCGGTGCGCTCAGCATCATCACGGCCAAGCCGTCGTTCGATCCCTCCGCGGATGTGCTCTTGTCCTACGGTAACTACTCGTCGTTCCTCGCATCAGGCCATGTGAACGGCGGGCTGACGGATGTCTTGGCAGCCCGTCTCTCGTTCCAGGCTCGGCAGCACGACGGATATGCGAAGGACGTGCTTCACAACCGGGAAGTCGAGGACCTTCAATCCATTCAGGGGCGCTTGCAGTTCTTGTTCGCGCCACCCGACGCAGGTTACAGCGCACGCCTGTCGCTCGACTACAACCGCGACAAGACGAACGGCATCAACACCGTTGCGGTCGAGGGCGGCACGCCGGAATGCGAGACATCCTACCTGCGCACGAACTGCACCCGCCCGTGGAGCAATCTGCGCGCGTACTTGGGACTCACGGATCCGCGCAAGAACGTCGCGCAGAGCGTGCAGTACCAAGGTGAGGACCGCCGCCGTCAACAATTCATGGAGCGCGATGGCTTCGGTGCGGTGCTCGACATCGAAGTAGAAGGTTCGGGCTTCAATTTCAACTCGTTGACGGCCTATCGCGACGGTAGTGCGACGCAGCTCTACGATCAGACCGGCGCCGGCCCCGAAGCACTCAACTGGGAAGTCGCTCGATGGCTGGATTACGTCGCCTTCGTCAACGATCGCTTCGGTACGCGTCCGGTCACGTCGAACAACGGGCAGTTCTTGTTTGCGCAGCCCATCTTCGAACACACCGACGTCCAGCAATTCAGCCAGGAATTCCGTCTGACTTCGAACGATGCCGACTCCCGGCTCGACTGGATCGCCGGCGTGTACTTCAAGAGCGACCGAATCGACAAGACCGACCGCTTCATCGGCGAGAACTTCCTCGGTGCTTTGATTCCGACCGCCGCCAACCCGCTGTCGACACTATCGGGCGAAAACCTCTGGGTGAACGAGGGTAAAGTCGAGAACTACGCGGCGTTCGCTCAGATCGGTTTCAAGTTCACGCCGACTTTGAAACTGAGCGTCGGTGCGCGTTATACGCAGGACAAGAAGTCCGGCGACGTCCTTGGATTCGTCGTCAATACGGGCGATCGCTTCGCTCCGAACGATCCGCGCCCGAACGTGACGATCGAGGGTCTCTGCCGTACGCCGACGGGCGAGGCCGTCTCACCGACACCTGCGGTTTGCGAAGCGCCCAATCAATGGGTCTATTCCTCGGGTACCGGTTTCGAAACGCCATATTCCAAGACTTGGAACAAGCTGACGCCGCAAGCGACGCTCGACTGGTCGCCGACAGACGATGTCTTCATGTACGTCACAGTCGCGAAAGGCTTCAAGGGCGGCGGATTCGACGATACGCCCGCGAACATTGCACAAGCGACGACGCCGTACGATCCCGAGGAAGCGACCAACTACGAAGTCGGTATCAAGATGGATCTGCTCGACCGTCGCATGCGTCTGAACGCGGACGTGTTCCTCATGGACTACAAGGATCTGCAGGTGACGCAAACGAATGCGGCCTGCCTGTGTAACCTCACCGACAACGCGGCAAGCGCCGAAATCAAAGGAATCGAGGCCGAGTTCCTGTTTGCCGTGAACGAACGGTTGCTGCTGTCCCTCGGCGGTTCGTACATCGATGCGAAGTACGAGGACTTCCTCGAAACGGCGATCAACCCGAGCACGGGTCAACGTCTCGACAGCTCCGGCAATCGCTTGCAACGCACGCCGGAGACGCAGCTGGCGGGCGGCATCGATTTGACGCTGCCTTTCGGCAGCCTCGGCGATGCACTGAACTTCCGCATCAACTACACGTGGCAGAGCGAGCTCTTCTGGGCGACCGACAATCTCGCACGCGAGTCCGCGTACGGCCTGCTCGATGCGCGCATCGCTTTGGCGCCTCCGTCGGCACCGTGGTCCGCCGCAATCTGGGGCAAGAACCTCACTGACGAGCTCTACCGGACGAACGTTATTTCGTTCTTCGGCGAAGAGGTGTCGCAATTCGGTCCGCCGCGCACCTACGGTATCGACTTGCGCTGGAAGTTCTGAGCGGGGAGGGGCGATGCCGACACCTATCGAGATCGTGAAAGCGCTGCAGGCAGCCGCCGAGCGGCGCGATCGCGAAGCGATTCTTGCGCTCGTCACGCCGGACCTCGAGTATCACTATCACGTGGGCTCGAAGCCGGTGCACGGCCCTGAGGGTCTTGGCCGCTTCCTCGATCGCCACTGGGCGCGTACTAAAGATGGCGTTTGGAACATCGAGACGTTTGCGCAAAGCGGCGACAAGCTGCTCATGGAAGGCTACGAGGAGTTCACGGAGACGACGACGGGCAAGCGCGTGACTCACCGCTATATGGGCGTGATGGAGTTTCGCGACGGTCGGATTGCCCGCTGGCGAGATTATTTTCAACTGGACCGTCAACCCGAAAACGGTTGAATCGAGACGATGCGAACGACTCCGGAGCACCTTGCCGCCGAGTACCGTGCGATGGGCGCATGGTCCTCGCAACGCATCGGCGACTTGTTCGCCGATGCGGCAGCCCTTGATCCACAACGCATTGCGGTCGTCGATCCGCCCAATCGCCGGCAGCTCGATGGGCAGGAGCCCAAGAGACTCAGTTGGCAATCGTTGTCGGCGCTCGTCGATGCAACGATCGTTGCGCTTCACGACGCCGGTCTACGGCGCGACGATGTGCTCGTCACGCAGTTGCCGAACATCTGCGAGTACGTCGCCGTCTATCTTGCGTGTGCCCGACTGGGCGTGATCGTGAGCCCTGTAGCGATGCAGTTCCGCCGTGCCGAGCTGCAACCGATCTGCCAGCTCACTCGTGCGCGGGCAATTCTGACGGTCGAGAGGTTCAAGGACACGCAACCCGCGAATGTTGCGGCAACACTGGCGGATGGACCGACCGTGCTCGTGCTCGGCCGGGATGCGCCCAATGGAGCGCACCCGCTCGTCATCGAGCCGTCGCCCGACCACGCTGCGCGCGCAGCGCAGCTCGAACGCGAAGCGGCCGTCGATGCCGATGAGATCTTCACGATCTGCTGGACCTCCGGCACGGAGGGCATGCCCAAAGGCGTGCCGCGCTCGCACAATCATTGGATCGCCGGCAGCATCGCGCATTTCGACGGCGCCGGCATTCGGCAAGGCGACCGGCTGCTGAATCCGTTCCCGCTGATCAACATGGCGGGCATCGGCGGTTGCTTCATGAGCTGGCTTCGCTGCGCCGGAACGTTGATCCTGCATCATCCGTTCGAGTTGCCGATTTACTTGCGCCAGATAGCGGAAGAGCGTCCTGAGTACGCCATCGCGCCTCCGGCAGTCTTGATGATGCTGTTGCAGAAGGAAGCGCTGCTTTCCGGTGTCGACTTGACGTGCCTGCGGTGCATCGGATCGGGTTCTGCACCGCTCGCACCTGCCATGATCAAGGCCTACAAGGAGAAGTACGGCATCGAGATCATCAACAACTTCGGTTCCAACGAAGGCATAGCGTTCGTCTGCGGACCGGCAGAGGCGCCGGAGCCAGACCAACGAGCGACGTTGTTTCCGCGTTTCGGCCGGCACGATGTGGATTGGCCGCAGCGCATCTCGAAGATCACGTTCACACGTCTCATCGATCCGGAAACGGGTCGCGAAGTGCTCGAGCCTGGTCGTCCAGGCGAGATGCAGGTGCGCGGTCCTGTCGTTTTCGACGGCTATTTCGCTGCCCCGCAGATCACGGCGCAGTCCTTCACGGCCGACGGTTGGTTTCGCAGCGGCGATTTGTTCGAAATCGATCCGAGCGGACGCTACTACCGATTCGTGGGTCGCTTGAAACAGATGATCAATCGAGGCGGCATGAAGATCTCGCCCGAGGAGCTCGATTCCGTGCTGGCCGAGCATCCGGATGTCGCCGAGGCCGCCGTGGTCGGTTATCCGGACGAGGTGCTCGGGCAACGAATCTGTGCTGTCGTCGTACCGAAGCCTGGGCGCGAAGTCTCGCTGGAGAGCGTGCAAAAGCTCTTCGCGGCACGCGAGCTGGCGATCTTCAAGTGGCCGGAGCGGATCCGGCAGGTCGAACGTCTGCCGCGCAATCCGCTCGGCAAGGTGGTTCGCTCCGAAATCGAACGGCTTGCCGCTTCGGACGACGTGCCGCCGTCGAAGTGATCGGGAGCGCTATCGTCCTGAACGCGCGGCACCGAGGGCGAGCGATGCGTGCAGCGTATCGAGGTACTCCTTCACCTCGATGATGTATCCATCGCGGATGCGAAACAGAAAGTGGTAGCGATTGTGATAGAGCTTGCCGTTGACCAGAGTTGCCTTGCTCTCGGCCTCGACGGCAACTCGATCGTCTTCGGCCGTCATGGCGCCGACCGTTATTTCGATTCCGTTCGGCAAAAGTTTCAGATTCGCGGCAAGACGTTTTTCGACCGTTGCTTTGTCCGCCCAGCCGGCAGCCGGAAATTCCTCAGGATGACCTGGCAGCCACCATCGTGAATCCGGTGCCAGCATGGCGAGCGCCTCGTCGTAACGGCCGGTCGCATAGTTGTCGAGAAATGTCCGCACCAATCGCTTGTTGTCGTTCGGGCTCATGATGTTCCTCGCTCAGTGCTTCCCAGGCAGACGCGTACGACATGACGATCGGAAACCATGTCCGTTCGCGCATCGGTCAAGGCGAAATCGGCAGGAAAATGCCGGGGTCTGGTTTCTCGCGTCGACACTCGCGTAGCATGTGAGTCTCATAATGCAACCGACAGTCTACAGGAGAATCGCATGAGAACCTATCGCGATGTGGCTCCCAACGATCCTCTCGATCGCCCGGCCTGGGTCGATGCCATCGACAACCCGTATCTGCACGGCCCGTATGCGCCCGTGACCTCCGAGATTTCGGCCGCTGATCTGCCGGTCGTCGAAGGCAAGATTCCGGACGATCTGTATGGCGCGTACTTTCGTCAAGGTCCGAATCCCGTACGCCCGCCGCAAGGGTTGTATCACTGGTTCGACGGCGACGGCATGATTCATGGCATGTACTTCCGCGACGGTCGCGCAAGCTACATCCGCCGTTGGGTGCGCACCGATGCATTCGTCGAAGAAGAGAAGAGCGGCGTCATTACGCGCCGAGGCATCATGTCGAGGTTCGATCTGTCTCGATTCGACGATCTCGAACGCATCAACAATCCGGATCTATCCAAGGACTCCAGCAATACCACGCTTACGTGGCACAACGGCCGTCTCCTCTCGCAGTGGTACAACTCGGGCTACACCTACGGCATCGACCCTCTGACGCTCGAGACGAAGGGTAAGGAGACGTTCAACGGCGCAGTCGAAGGAACGATGAACGCACACGCCAAGTTCGACCCACGGACCGGCGAGCTGCTCGATTACGATTACGGCGATTTCCGGTCGTATCTCACGTATTACGTGATCGGCTGGGACGGCAAGCTCAAGCACAAGGAGCGCGTCGATCTTCCTGGTCCGCGTCTGCCGCACGACACGACGATTACGGAGCGCTTCACGATCCTGCACGACTTCCCGCTCTTCCACGACGTCGACGTCTTGCGCCGCACGGGACATCGCGTCGTGAAGTTCCATCGCGACATTCCGTCGCGCTTCGGCGTGATCCCGCGCTACGGCACTCAAGATCAAGTGAAGTGGTTCGAGTTCGAGCCGGGCTACGTGCTGCACATGGTGAACGCCTGGGAAGAGGGCGACTGGATCACGATGGATGGTTGTTTCCAACCGGATCCGACGATCCGCCGCAACCCTGAGGAGGGTCCGCTCGCATCGATGCTCGCGTACCTGCGCTACCGCGGACACCTCCGCCGTTGGCGAATGAACATTCGCACGGGCGAGAAGCACGAGGAGCAGCTCGACGACCTGAACGTAGAGTTCTGTTTGCCGGACATGGAGCTCTACGGCGTGAAGTCGCGCTACTCGTACCATCAGCGCATCCCCACGGATGCGTATACATTGTGCTTCGATGCGCTCGTGAAATACGACCACGAGAAGGGCACGCGCGAAATCTACGAGTACCCGCAAGGCTGGTTCCCGAGCGAAGCGCCGTTTGCGAAGAGCACGCGCGGCGGCGACGAGGACAATGGCTACGTGATCACGCTCGCTACCAACGCAAAGGACTATACCGGCGAGGCGTGGGTCTTCAACGCCAAGGACATTCGGCGCGGGCCGATCGCACGCGTCAAGCTGCCGAGCCGCGTGCCTGCAGGCTTTCATGCGATGTGGGTTCCAGGCGAGAGATTGTGGCAGAACGGTACTGCCCCCGTTTGAGGTGAATACGTGAGCCAGGCGATACAGTCAGTCCATCCGCCGTGGTTCGATCCGCGGATGCCGCGGCGGGAAGACTGCGTGCTCAAGGCCATCCTCGACGATCGCGCAGCGCGCCATCCGGAGCGGCGCCTCGCGTTGTTCGAAGATGGAACGCAATGGACTTGGCACGAAGGTCGCGAGCAGGTGAGGGCTCAAGCTGCAGCGCTGCAGGCGCTCGGCATCAAGCCGGGCGACAGAGTCCTCGTCTGGCTGCCCAGCGGACCGGACATGGTGCGCGCCTGGTTCTCGATCAATTATCTCGGTGCGATCTTCGCCCCGCTCAACACGGCTTACCGAGGTGCCTCGCTGGAGCACACGATCAATGCCAGCCGAGCACGGCTCATGATCGCGCATGCGGCTTTGATCGAGCGTCTGGAGGATTTGCAACTCGAACATCTCGATCGTGTGATTGTCATCGGCACGCCGGCGGAGGTCCGTCCCAACACGCGTCGGCGTTTCGTGATCGAATCGCAATCCGTGCTAAAGGGCGATGCCGACGCATTGGACGATTCCGCGCAGCCACAGCCTTGGGATGCGCAATCGTTGATCTACACCTCGGGCACGACGGGTTTGTCGAAAGGCGTGCTCTCGCCTTATCTGCAGCTCTACACGACGGCCACCATCGTGTACGGCTATCTGCGCGAAGGCGAGAGCATTTTGGTGAACCTGCCGATGTTCCATGTCGGCGGCACGAGCTCGTTGATGATCGCGCTGATCCGCTCGGGATCGTTCTATCTGGTCGACGGTTTCAGTACCGACCGGTTCTGGGATCAGGTGCGGAAAGGCCACTGCGCAACGACATCCGGCTTGATCGGGATCATGGGTGAGTTCTTGATGAAGGCGCCGCCTCGGCCGGACGAACGCAACCATCCGTTGCGATGCGTGACGGGGTTTCCGATCAACGAGCTCACCGTAAGGATTCGGGAGCGTTTCGGTATCGACTACCTCACCGGATTCAACATGACCGAGCTGTCGGCGCCGTTGGTGAGCGAGCTCAATACCACGGTGTTCGGTGCCTGCGGCAAGCCGCGCACCGGTGTCGAATGCCGACTGGTCGACGAAAACGACATCGAAGTGCCCGACGGTCAGCCGGGAGAGCTGGTCGTGCGCAGCGATCTGCCGTGGGTGTTCTGCCTCGGTTACGACGGTCTGCCAGAGGCGAATGCGAAAGCCTGGCGCAACGGGTGGTTTCACACCGGCGACATCATGCGCAAGGATGCCGAAGGCAACTATTACTTCGTGGATCGCGCCAAAGATGCGATTCGGCGTCGCGGCGAGAACATCTCATCCATGGAGGTCGAGGCAGCCGTACGCGGCTATCCCGGCGTCGACGAAGTGATCGCCGTGGGAATTCCCGTCGAATCCGAAGAGGAAGTCATGGTCGTCATCGTTCCCAAGGCAGGGCATACGATCGATCCGCCGGCGTTGATCGAATGGCTCACGCCTCGGCTGCCGTACTTCGCGGTACCTCGTTTCGTTCGCATCGTCGATTCGATTCCGAAGACGGAAACGAACAAGCAACGAAAATACCCGTTCCGGGAGGCCGGCGTGACGCCGGATACCTGGGATCGAGTTCGTGCCGGTATCGTGCTGAAACGCGAGCGGCTGCGCTGACCGCTGCAAGAAGCGTCGATCAAGACATTACCGAGCGCTGCGGCTCCGTGTTGGACGCCGTGGCGTTCGCTGCTTCCTTGGCGAGAAACGTTGCGAGATCGGCGGATGTGTGCTTTGTGACCGCCGTGTGCGCAAATGCGTGCGCCGGACGCGGCGCACGATCGAACCAGAATGCTTCCGGCCCTGGCTGCGCGGGGCGTGTCGCAGCGAGCCAAAGCGCCGTGTCGGCACCTTGCGCGCTGTTACGCAACACCACCCGTAGGCGTCTGCGGAAGTTGGGCATCGAGGTCTTCACGCCTTCGGTGTCCGCCCAGCCAGGATGCATCACGTAGAACCGCAAGCCGCGATCGCCATAGCGCTCCTGCCAATACTTGACGAGCTCGGCCTGGCCGCGTTTGTGAACTGCGTACGCGAAGACGCCGTTGTATTTCTTTGGATTCTTCATGCCCATGTATTCGAGCATCAGCGGCGCGTTGTACATGCCGCCCGACGACATTTCGATGACGGTACCCGCGCCTGCAAACGCATCCGCTTCGATCAAGGCCTGGGTCAGAACCCAGTGATTGAGGAGATTCGTTGCATAGGACGTCTCGAAGCCTTCGCTCGTCACCGAAAGATCGTCGAGCAGGACGCCGACATTGTTGACGAGGACGTCGATCTTGGCCCCTCTCGCGATCAAGTCGGCCGCAGCGCGACGCGTATCGGCGACCAAGGACAGGTCAACGGGTACGATCACGACGCGACCCGGACCGGGTGTTTCGCTGGCGAGTCGTTCGAGCTTCTGACGGTCGCGGGCCAGCGCGTACACGGTTGCTCCGCCGCGCACCGCACCGTCGACGATCGCACGGCCGATGCCCCCGGTTGCGCCGGTCACGACCCAGGTCTGGTCCGCAAAGTTCGGAGCGAAAGGCTTCCAGAAGAGTGCGCGCCAGCGATAGCCGATTGCGGAGAAACTGAGTAGAAAACGTCCGTAAAACCCGGCAGCCTTCTTGAGCGTCGCTAGATTCACGATTCACCGTTGTGTAGTTGCCGGAACGCGCAACTTTGCATTATAAGTCTCACAATGCAACTGACAAGCGACCGGGCGAGCGAACCCGGTTGTGAATCCGGGGGAGAGTCGTGAGCGCCGAGCTTTCATCGGTACCGTTTCGCGAAGCGCGATTCCTGCCTGTCGATCTCGAGGTCGAGCATCGTCCGGACGGCGCGATCGTCATGCGCTCGCGCATTCCTTTACAGCCGCACGAGCCGTGTCTCCCGCGTGTGCTTGCGGCACAGGCCGAGCGGCTCGGCGATAAGCCGTTTCTCGTACAGCGTGCGGGTCCCGACCGCGCCTGGCGTCCGCATTCCTACGCGCAGACGAAACGGGATACGGATGCGATCGCGCAGTGGTTGCTGGATCTCGGTCTCGATCGCGATAAGCCGATCTTGCTCGTATCGGGCAACTCGATCGCACATGCGTTGATGAAGTTCGGCGGCATGACCGCCGGCGTTCCGTCCTGCCCGATAAGTCCGAACTACGCGCTGATGGATGCGGCCTTTACGAGGCTACGCCACGTGCTCGATCTCGCACAGCCTGGCGTCGTGTTCATCGAAGATGCGCGGCCCTTTACGCGAGCACTCGAGCACGTGGACTTCGGCGATGCGATGCTCGTCACGGCGACACCCGATTCCGTGCCGGCGAATGCTCGCGTACGGGGCGTCATCGCACTCCAAAATGTGCTCGCAACGAAGGTGACGAATGCCGTTCGGGAACGCTTGGACTCCCTGCGGGCTGACGATTACGCGGCCTACATGCTGACCTCGGGTTCGACCGGCGCACCGAAAGCGGTGATCCAAACCTACGCAAATCTTGCTGCGAACGTCGCGCAAGCTTTGCAGACGATCGGCGAGGCAGCGGGTTGGCACGGCACGACGATGGACTGGTTGCCCTGGAATCACGTCTCGGGTGCGAGCGGCAAGTTCATTACGCTAATCGCCGGCGGCACGCTCTACATCGACGACGGCAAGCCTATTCCTGGACCGCTGTGGCAAGAGTCGTTGCGCAACCTGCGCGAGATTTCCAGCAGCTACTACGTGAACGTACCGCTCGGTTATCAATTGCTCGTGGAGGCGCTGGAAGCCGACGACGAGCTGTGCCGGACGTTCTTCAAGAACTTGCAGGTGTTGCTTTACGGCGGCGCGGGTCTGCCTCAGACAACGTACGAACGCTTGCAGCGCCTCGCCATCAAGACGATCGGCCGGCGGGTGATGTTGATTTCGGCTTACGGCTCGACGGAGACGACGTCCGGCTGTCTCGCGATTCATTTCGAGACCGATCAGGTAGGTCTCGGCGTACCCATGCCTGGCATTACGGTCAAGCTCGTTCCGGTCGACACGCGCTACGAAGTTCGCATCGCCGGTCCGGTCATCGCGCCTGGATACCTTCGCGACCCGAAGCGCACCGCCGAGAGTCGCGACGAGGAAGGCTATTACCGTATGGGGGACCTCGCGGTGTTTCATGACCCGAAACGCCCCGAGATGGGACTCGCGTTCGCCGGCCGCCTCGCCGAGGAATTCAAACTCGGCAGCGGTACTTGGGTGAGCGGGGGAGAGCTTCGCACGACGCTATTGCATGCGCTCGCGCCCTACATCGACGAGCTGGTGCTGTGCGGCGAGGGCCGAACGAGCATCGCCGTGTTGGCCTGGCCGAATCGAGCCGTGCTAGAGCGCGAGTTCGGGATTGCGAGTACCGAATCCTTGAGCGCGGCCAAGCTTGGACCGTTACTCGACGTGCTGCGCGACCGGCTTGCAACACACAACGCACGCTATCCTGGCGCGAGCACGCGCGTGCAACGTTTCGCATTGCTGCAAGAGCCGCCGCTCGCGGCCGCTCACGAGCTTTCGGACAAGGGCACGGTCAATCGCAACGCGGTGCTGACGCGTCGTACCGCCGACGTCGATCGCGTGTACTCCGATCCGCCGGGACCCGATGTCATCAGTTTCGATTAAGAGGCACAGCACGATGGAAATCGCTGGATCGGTAGCACTCGTCACGGGCGGCAATCGGGGCATCGGCGAGGCCTTCGTCCGCGCATTCGTCGCTGCGGGTGCCAAGCGCGTCTATGTCGGTACGCGTGAAATCGAAGCCGCAGCACATCTCGTCGCCGAAGCGCCGGATCGTGTGCAGGCCATCCAATTGGATGTCACGGATCAGGCGTCGATCGAACGCGCGGTTCAGTCGTGCCCCGATGTCTCGATTCTGGTCAACAACGCCGGCGTGTACATGAATCAGACGTTGCTAAGAGCACCGGACCTCAGCGCGGCGCGCAAGGAGATGGACGTCAATTATTTCGGCCCCTTGGCGATGTGCCGGGCCTTTGCGCCCGTGCTCGCGCGCAACAGTCCGAGCGCCATTGCCAACGTCTTGTCGGCTGCCGCGGTCGTAGCGGTGCCGATCATGGGCGGCTACAGCCCGTCCAAGTTTGCGGCTCGAGCGATGTCGACCTGTCTACGGGCTGAGCTTGCGCCGCAAGGTACGACGGTCACGGCGCTGTTCGTCGGGTCGGTCGACACGCGCATGTCGAGCCATGTGAAGGGCGCAAAAGAGAAACCGGAAACGATCGCAGCCGCGGGATTGGCTGCAATTAGTCGCGGGGCCGAAGAGGTGGATACGGACCCGATGGCGATCGAGGTACGCGCCGCCACCATTCGGGAGCCTGAAGCGCTTGCACGACGCTTTGCGCGGCAACTCGGGGCCACCGAGATCCGCACGGGGCGCTAGCGCGCCTCAACCGTTGGACCGAGCATCCGCGCTCGCTTCAACGAGCCGTGCGAACGGCGCGCGTGCCGATAGCATGAGCAGGCCAGTCATCGGCGGCACCGTCGCCGCAACGACCGCGAGCGCCGAACCGATACGCAACGGATCCTCGAATACGTAGTCGGTCAGCAAACCGACCGACAGCGGACCGAACGTCAGCCCGACCAAGCTGTTCAACAAGTAATAGACGGCGGAAGCTTGACCGCGCAACTGATTCGGGACGGCTTCTTGGATGACCTGGATGGCCGTACCGCCCGGCAACGTCATGACCATCAGCGCAGGCACATACCACAGCAGCGCCTCCCAGGCGTCCGTCGAAATACCGGCACGCACGAGCAGCGCACCTGCGCCGAACATCGACAATGCGGTGACCCAGATCGCCGCATGACGAACACGGCTTGCCAAGAGCTGCGCGATGAACGAGCCGAGCACCGTGCCGCCGCCGCCGAAAATCAGCAGCACGAGCCCATAACGCATGCCGGTCTCGCCGGCGCTCCAGCCATAGACGCGGATGAACTGCGCGGGGACCCAGCTCAGCACGGCATAGATCACTCCCGAGTACACGCACACCGCTGCGTAATGGCGCACCATGAAATTCGCGTTCTCGAGAATGAAGCGATCGATGCGCTGCCCCGACGGCGTGTGCGCAATCTCGCGTCGCACCGGCTCCGTCAGCGTCGCGAGCATCGGAACGATCAGCAATCCTCCTGCGCCAACCAGCACGAACGCCGCCTGCCAACGTGCGAGCTCCCCGACTACCGGTAAATGAATCGCATCCTGTATGGCGACCATCTGAATAACGACGCCGCCTGCGATCAACGCGAGACCGGCACCCAAGGCGGCAGAGGCAGCGTAGACGCCGATCGGCAATGCACGCCGCTCTTTGGGGAACGAATCGCTGATGAGCGACATCGCCGCAGGAGACAAGGCAGCTTCGCCGACGCCGACCGCAATGCGCGCAACGAACAGCTGGACGAACGAGGAGGCGAGTCCGCACGCGGTCGTCGCCAGACACCACACGGTGGCGCCCGCTGCCACAAGCCCTCGGCGCGACATGCGATCGGCAAGCCAGCCGAGCGGCAATCCCATGACGGCGTAGAACACACCGAACGCGAGCCCCTGCAACAACCCGATCTGGGTGTCGCTCAGTCGCAGATCGGCTTTGATAGGCTCGATGAGCAGGCTCAATACGGTGCGGTCGACGAACGAAACGATGTACGCGATCGTCAAGACGATCACGGTCCACCAGGCACGCACCGGACTCGGCCAATCGCTTGCAGCGAATGCCGAAGCCGGAAGGGTGCGACCATGAACGGTGCTTACGTGCGGCGCCGCCGCGGGCGGCTCGTGCGACATTTATCGAATTCCTGGATAACGGCGAACGAAGTCCTGGAACGATTGCAATGCATCCGCGAACTCGCGCGCACCCTCCATGCTCAGGATGCGTTCCGCATCGCGCTCGAGTTGCTCGGGTGTGAGGTCTTCGGAACGCGAATAGCCGAGACCGGCGCCTTCCACCATCGCGGCACGACGGAAGCCGCCTTTGCCGGCCACGATGATCTGTCCGCTCACTTGACAGCGCTCGCAGACCAGATACGCGACCATGGGCGCGACCCATTCCGGGCGCATGGCTTGACGGAACTGTTCGTCGACCACGCCTTGACGAGCCGTCATCGGCGTCGCCGCAAAGGGCGCGATCGCATTCACGAGCACGTTGCGTGACCGTCCTTCGGCGGCCAGCGCGCGCATGAAGCCGATGAGCGCCGCCTTGGAAGCGGAGTAGGCGGTCAGCCCATGCAGCCCGTGCAAGCCTGCAGCCGAGGTAGAGACGACGATGCGGCCGTAACCTGCCTCGCGCATGCGCCTGTACGCGGCATGCGTGATGTACAGGGAGCCCATGAAATTGATATCGAAGATGCGCTTGAACTCTTCCAGATTCAGCTTGTGAAACGTGCTGTGCTGGTCGACCCCGGCGTTGTTGACCAGGATGTCGATGCGTCCCCAGGCATCGAGCGCCTGCTGAACCATGCGTTCGCCGGCCGATGGATCCTCCACGCTTTCGTAGTTTGCGAGCGCCTCGCCGCCGGCGGACCGAATCTCCTCGACGACCGCGTCTGCAGTCGAGGGCTCGCCGGCTCGCCGGCGGTTGTTCACAATCACACGCGCACCCCGGGATGCGAGGTACAACGCGTAGGCGCGCCCAAGGCCTTTGCCGGCGCCTGTGACAATTGCGACACGGTCGGCGAAACGGATCTCGTCGTTCATGGCTAATTGGTTAGTTCCTCATTGGGGCGTTGCCATCGAGCCATCGTGCACATAGAGTTGCGCGCGATGTCCTCGATCTCCGCAGCCATTGCCAATAGTCCGGTTACGCGTGCGCTCAGCGTTCTGGGCGACCGCTGGACGCTGTTGATCCTGCGCGATGCCTTCCAAGGCGCTCATCGCTTCGAGCAGTTCCGTACGTTGAACGGGGCAGCGCGATCGACCCTGACCAGCCGCCTCAACGGACTGGTGGACAACGGCATCTTGGAGCGCGTCCAGTACAGCGACGCCCCGCCGCGCTTCGAGTATCGACTGACGGAAAAAGGGCGGGCGTTGTATGGCGTCACGTTGGTGACTTGGCGCTGGGAGCATCGCTGGGCGTCGAACGGCGCAGGAATTCCCAAGTCGCTGCGCCACAAAGTCTGCAAGCACTCGATGCTGCCCGAGGTCACATGCGCCGAATGCGGCGAGCGGATCGAGCTGCGTGACACGGCCTTTACGATCGAGCAACCCGCTTCGCGCGCACGTCCGACACGTCGGGCGAAGTCCTCGGCGCTTGCGGTGCGACGGCTGTCCACCGTCAATGCAGAGAGCCATCGCGGCGCCAACGCAGCGTTGCTGCACATCACGGACATTCTCGGCGATCGCTGGACCCCGCTCGTGCTGTCCTCGGCATTCCTGGGCTTGCGACGTTTCGATGAAATTCAAAGCGCGCTCGAGATCGCCACGAACATCCTGACTCACCGTCTCAACTTGCTGGTCGAGCACGAGATCTTGCAGCGCAAACGCTACTCCGAGCGGCCGCCGCGCTTCGAGTATCGATTGACGCAAAAGGGCAGAGACCTCTATCCCCACGCGCTGATGCTGATGCAATGGGGCAATCGCTGGTTGCCGCCTGCGAACGGACCGACGATGCGCGTCGTCCACAAGACGTGCGGTGCGAAGCTCGAACCGGTCGTGACCTGCAATCATTGCCACGGCGTGATCGATCCGCACGACATTTCGTTCCCGAACGCTGCCGACGCGCAAAAACGTTCGTGATGCCGAGGCGTCGCTCATTGCTGCGGCGCTGTCTCGATCTCCGAAACGCCCATCGCCTTGAGCAGTTGCGCCCGGTCGTAGTACTCGCGCCATTCTTTGACGAGCCCGTTCTCGACCTCGATCACGCCGACCACGGGCACGGTCCCGTGCTTGCCGCGGTAGACGAAGTCGTCGACCCGCTCGACGAACACGACACCGTCGATGACGCCGATGTGCCGTACGCGCAGCTCGATGCGAGAGACTCCTGCGACGAGAGCGCTGAGCCGTTGCTTGATCGCGTCGCGCCCGGTGACCGGTTCGATCATCATGCTGTGAAGCACGCCGTCGGGTGCGAACAATTCGTAGACGCGGTTCCAGTCCTGTGCATTCCAGGCCTGGATCATTTGCTTGACGGTGGCGAGCTTCTGTTCCGGAGTGTCCGCGCGGGCGGTCACAGCCAAGAACGACAGGCAAACGACGACGATACAGCGAAGCATGGCAACCCCCGAAACCGATCTGTGAGTCTTATATTGCAAGCAAATGGACGATACCACTCTAGAGACCGGAGTAACAACGCCTCGGGGGCAAGTCGCTGGCAACTTGCATTACGAGACTTATAGCTCCTACAATCGCACGCGTCCCGCCGCGGTACGATCATCCACTTAGCTCTCAAGCCAGGATTCCCATGAGAATCGAGAAGCTCCCGCCGCTCAAGATCACGCTGGGGGCCAGCGACCATCCATATTTGAGCGGGCCTTGGACACCTCAACACGAGGAAGTGAATGCTTACGACCTCGATGTGATCGAGGGCAAGGTGCCGACGGACATCGACGGTGTGTACCTGCGTAACACCGAGAATCAAATCCACACACCGCTCGGCCGCTATCACCCGTTCGACGGGGACGGGATGATTCATCAGATCGAGTTTCGACGCGGGGTCGTGAACTATCGCAACCGCTTCGTACGTACGCGTTGTCTGCAGGCCGAGCAGGAAGCGGGGCAATCGTTGTGGGGCGGGCTGATGGATTCGCCGAAGACATCCCTACGGCCAGGCTTCGGTGCGCATGGCTTCCTCAAAGATTCGTCGAGTACCGACGTCATCGTTCATTCCGGCGTTGCGCTGTCTACGTTCTATCAGTGCGGCGAGGCCTACTGCCTGGATCCGAAAACGCTCGACTCGCTCGGCGTTGCATCGTGGGGACCTCTGGACGGCGTTTCTGCGCATCCGAAAGTCGATCCGCGCACGCAGGAACTGACGTTTTTCAATTACTCGAAATACGCACCGTACATGCATTACGGCGTCGTGGACAGCAATCGTAAGCTCGTCCACTACGTGCCCATCCCCTTGCCGGGTCCGCGATTACCGCACGACATGGCGATCTCGCAGAGATACTCGATTCTCAACGATCTGCCGGTGTTCTGGGACGAGGCGCTGTTGAAACAGAACATTCACGCGGTTCGGATGCACGATCTGCCGTCCCGGTTCTGCGTGCTTCCGCGCTACGGCCGCCCGGACGAGATTCGTTGGTTCGAAGCCGAGCCGACCTACGTGCTGCACTTCCTCAATGCCTACGAGATCGGCGACGAGATCGTCATGGACGGCTACTTCCAGGAGAATCCGACGCCGGAGCCGCGTACGGACGTCCCGCCCGAGTATTCGCGTCTGATGGCCTATCTCGACGAGTACAGCTTCAGCTCGAAACTGCATCGCTGGCGCTTCAACCTGCGCACGGGCCGGACGGTCGAGGAGCGGCTCGACGATCGCGTGCTCGAGTTCGGCACCATCAACAATCAATACATGGGCATTCGCAACCGCTACGCCTACAGCACGATCGCCAAGCCGGGCTGGTTCCTCATGACGGGCTTCGTCAAACACGATCTCGAAACGGGCAAGTCGTGGACAGTCCAATTGGAGCCCGGCCGATACGGCAGCGAGGCACCGTTCGCGCCGCGCATCGACGCCAAGGACGAAGACGACGGCTATCTCGTCAGCTTCGTCACCGACGAGAACACCGGCACGTCGGAGTGCATTCTGATCGACGCCAAGCGCTTCGAAGACGGCCCGGTCTGCCGCATCGCCTTGCCGCACAAGATCTGCAGCGGCACGCACGCGCACTGGGCGAATCGCGCGGAGCTCTGATTCTTTACGTTCGCCGACGGTTCCGCCGGCGAACGGCCCCTTCTCGCGACCGCATCGAACATAAGAACCAATCGTTGGCCCTATCAACGATTCGAATACGCGGCGGTTCATGACGTTTCGGGACCGAATCCTTACCCCTTACGGCAGTCCGCAGACTCATCGGACGTACGCTTGCCGGCGCGGTTTGCCTCAGCGACATTGAGTCGCGCAACGGTGCGCCGGGAGCGCCAACACCTGTCGTGCGGTTAGGGGAAGGTCGCATCGAACCACCTATCCGTACTTTTTTCTGCTGTCTTCTCCGCAATGCGGCTGCGGTGAAATGCTGCGACTCGAACGTCATCCGCTGCACCAAACTCGAGTAAATATCTTTCCCAGCACGTGTGGGCCCCGCGCGCTCCCTCTCATCTCTTCAACCGTTTCGTCAGCACTGATCTGATCCGCGATACCAGACTCCCCTTACTCGATTCCAGACGCGTGATGCCGATAGGACGCGCATTCCGGCGGGGTCAGTCGGTGCGAAACGGAGAGAACATGTTTTCCAATCTGAAGATAGGCGTCCGCCTGTCGCTGAGCTTTGGTTTGATCATTTTGCTTCTTTGCGGCATCACGTACGTCGGCAACGACGGCATCAGAACGATAAACGATGCGTTCGACGAGGTGCTGGAGAACCGCGTTCCCAAACTCGAGCTGGCGAGCGAATTCCAGACGAACGCCGAGCGACTCGGCTTGATTCAGCGCGATCAGCTCCTGGCCACGACCAAAGCGGAACTGGACGAGACCATGCAGCGCATGGAGGTCCTCCGTCTGCGCAACGAGGAGATCCTGGCCTACTTCAAGGAGACCGTGCGCACCGAACGCGGCAAAGAGCGCCTCAAGGCGATGATCGACGCCCACGAAAACTACGCCAAGACTTATCAGACCATGATCGCGCTATTGCGCGACAACAAGCTCGACCAGGCACGCGAATGGTTGAAAACGCAGCAGATTCCTGCGCGCGAGGCCATGGTCGCGGCAGCGGCGAGCGATGTCGAACACGAACGCCTGTCGATGGATGAGGCTGCCAAGGAGGCCGATGTCTCCTTCGCCCGCGCAGAGAAGCTCATGATGACGGGCGCCGGCGTCGCTTTGCTGGTGGCCATTCTCGCCGGGATCTGGGTCACGCTCTCGATCACGCGTCCGATCGGGCAGGCGGTCAGCGTTGCCACGCGCTTGGCGGAAGGCGATCTCACCGCGCGTATCGAAAGCCAAGCGAAAGACGAAACCGGCGTCTTGTTGCGAGCTATGGGCGCCATGGTGGAGAAGCTGTCGAGCGTCGTCGGCGATGTCCGTTCTGCAGCCGACACGCTCGCTGGCGCATCGGAAGAGATGTCGGCCACAGCGCAGTCGTTGTCGCAGGCGTCCAGCGAGCAAGCCTCGAGCGTGGAAGAGACGTCTGCGTCCGTCGAACAGATGACTGCCTCCATCACCCAGAACACGGACAACGCCAAAGTCACCAACCAGATGGCGGGCAAGGCCGCTCAACAGGCCGACGAAGGCGGCGAAGCGGTCAAGAAGACCGTGGATGCAATGAAGCAGATCGCGCAGAAGATCTCGATCATCGACGACATTGCCTATCAGACGAATCTGCTGGCTCTCAACGCAGCCATCGAAGCTGCGCGCGCCGGCGAGCACGGCAAGGGCTTCGCGGTCGTTGCCGCGGAAGTGCGCAAACTCGCGGAGCGTTCGCAAGTGGCGGCCCAGGAAATCGGCGAAGTGGCGGGTTCCTCCGTGGAATTGGCCGAACGCGCCGGCTCATTGCTCGAGGACATGGTCTCGGCAGCACGCCGAACGGCCGATCTCATTCAAGAAATCGCTGCTGCCAGCCAGGAGCAATCGGCGGGCGTGGGTCAGATCAATGTCGCGATGACGCAGCTGTCGCAGCTTACCCAACAGAACGCCTCGGCCAGCGAAGAACTTGCGGCAACCTCCGAGGAGATGAGCGCCCAGGCTCAGCAGCTCCAGGCGACCATGAGCTTCTTCAAGACCAATCAGATCGCTCAGACCATGCGCGCGCCGGCGAACGTCAGTAAGTCTGCCGCGCGACGCGCGCCGTCGGTGAAGATCGAAACCCTCAAGACGCAACCTGCCGTAGCGGCTGCGGCCGCGTCCTCGGGCAACGGCGTCGATCACAGCGACGTCTTCGAACATCAGTTCGTGCGCTTCTAGGTGGCTGCCATCATGAGTCAAGCACTGGCGGTAAGCGAAACCGCAGAAACGCGGCAGGATCAGCATCAGTACCTCACGTTCGTGCTCGGTCGCGAGACATTCGCGATGGGCATCCTCTGCATCAAGGAGATCCTCGAGTATTCGACTCCGACGGAGATCCCGATGATGCCGAGATTCATTCGCGGCGTCGTGAATCTGCGCGGCGCGGCCGTGCCGGTCGTCGACCTGTGCGCACGGTTCAATCGGCCGGCCTCGCCGGTCACCAAGAAGAGCTGCATCGTCATCGTCGAAGTCGGAGCGGGCGAGCTGCGACAGGTCGTCGGCGTCGTCGTCGACGCGGTGAGCGAGGTGTTGGAGATCGCCAACGCCGACATCGAGCCGCCCCCGAGCTTCGGCGCGTCGATTCGCGCGGACTTCATCCAGGGCATGGGTAAAGTGCGGAACAAGTTCGTCATCATTCTCGATGCCGAGCGCGTGCTGTCCGCGGAAGAGATGCAGGCCATCGCCGCAGCGGCGGGCTGATCATGACCATCTTCAAGTCGAGGAGGGCTACGGAGACGCCGAGCGCAGCGCAGACGCACGAGCGTGCGCGCGGCACGGCGCTGTCCGCACTGCCGATCCTGGCGAGACAAGTCGACACGGCGCGCTCGCAGATGGAAGAGGCGATCGTCGCGCTGAGCGCACGTTTCGCTCAGATCGTCGAGCGCCTCGACACGACGCTGCGCGCTTCCGAGAACTCATTGACGGAAGGCAACGTCATCTCGACGCTCGAACGCGGACGGGAGGACCTCGTCCAGGTGATCTCTGCGCTGAGGGAGCTGCAGGAAAGCCGAGGCGCGCTGGCGGAGGAAATTCGCAAGCTCGCCGCGCACACCACCGAACTGCGCACGATGGCCGGCGAGGTGGAGCAGATTGCCTTTCAGACCAACATCCTGTCGCTGAACGCAGCGATCGAGGCTGCGCACGCCGGCGATGCGGGAAAAGGATTCGCAGTGGTGGCGCAGGAAGTGCGCGTTCTGTCGCGAGCCTCCCGCGAAACCGGACGTCGGATCACCGACAGGGCGGATGCAATCGCCGACACGTTGGCTTCGGTCATGGAGGCGAGCGAGGCCGCCCTGGTTCACGAAGCCGAGGTCATCGGCAGCGCGGAGGCGAAAGTCGGCGAGGTCGTGAATCACTTCTCGTCGGTGAGCAGACAGTTGACGCGTTCGACCGAGCAGTTGCGCGTCGAGAGCGGACTGATTCAGGGCGAGATCGCCGATTCGCTCGTTCACTTGCAGTTCCAGGATCGCGTCGGGCAGATCCTCGATCACGCGAGCAAACACTTGGACGGGCTGCATGCGCTGGTGACCTCGTCCTACACCGAGCTCGACGCCACCGAGTATGTGGAGCAGATGAGGCGTTCCTACACCACGGACGAACAGCGCCGCAATCACATCGGCGAAGACGCACAGGCTTCTCAGGCCGGCGGCTCCGTCACGTTCTTCTAGGGTAAACATCATGGCCAAGAGGATTCTGATCGTCGACGACTCCGCCTCCGTGCGGCAGGTGGCAGGCATTGCGCTGCGCAAGGCGGGTTACGAAGTTCTCGAGGGTTGCAACGGACAGGATGCGCAAAAGCACCTGGACGGCAGCAAGATCAATCTGATCATCAGCGACGTCAACATGCCGGTCATGGATGGCATTGCATTCCTGAAGAGCGTCAAGGCCAATCCGAGCTACAAATTCACGCCGGTGATCATGCTGACTACGGAATCCGGCGAGGACATGAAAACGAAGGGCAGGGAAGCCGGCGCCCGCGCTTGGCTCGTCAAGCCTTTCAAGCCGGAAATCATGCTCGATGCCGTTGCCAAGCTCGTCTTGCCGTAGAGCGAGGCTCTCATGACGTGCGAGATTCGTTTCGCCGATGGGCATTTGTGCGTGTCCGGATCGATGACGATCTATTCGGCCGCGGAGATCAAGCCGCGGCTGGTTGCGGAGCTGAAGAAGCGTCGGCTTCGGGGAAGCATCGATCTGTCCGAAGTCACGGAGCTCGATACCGCCGGCGTGCAACTCTTGCTGATGGCGCGCCGGATGTGCCGCAAGTTCGGCATCGTCGAGCCGAGTGCCGCTGCTCGGGACGCGCTCGCGCTTTGCGGGCTGGGACATTGGATCGACGTCGCGCCGCGGAGCGAACGATGAACGCAGAACCTTTCGACGATCCGGGGATCGCCACTTTCATCGATGAAGCGCGCGAGCTGCTCGCGGAGATGGAGTCGGCGCTGCTCGCCTGCGAGCTCGGTCGCATCGACGACGATTCGATCAATGAGATTTTCCGCGCGGCACATACGATCAAGGGTTCGGCGGGCCTGTTCGGACTCGATGAGATCGTCGCGTTCACTCACGTCGTCGAAGGCGCTCTGGATCGCGTGCGCGCAGGCAGCGTGCCGCTCACGCCTGCATTGACGTCCGTGCTCATCGACTGCAAGGACCACATCGAGCTGCTGTTGCGAGGGCTCGAAAGCGACGCACAGAGCAGCGCGGAGCTCCAAGCAGCCGGTGCAGCGTTGCTGTGCAAGTTGCAGCAAGCCATCGGTCGTTCGGACGGTAGTGCTTCGTCGGAACCTACGGTCTCTGGTCGCGGCACGGAATCCGACGAGAAGACCGAGAGATGGCACATTTCCGCCCGCTTCGGCCGCGATGTGCTGCGCAACGGCATGGATCCGTTGTCGTTCATCCGCTACCTGGCCAGCTTCGGTGAAGTGCAGCACGTGGAGCTCACGGACGAACTGCCGCTGCCGGAGGAGTTGGACCCGGAAAGCTGCTACGTCGGCTTCGAAATCCGCTTCGAGACGGACGCTGGGCGCCAACGCATCGAGGATGCGTTCGAGTTCGTCCGCGACGATTGCGAGCTCCGCATCGCCTCGATTCCCGAACCGCCGCTCGATCAGGTCGCGCACATCGAAGAAGCTCCGCCGCCCCCCTCGATGCTCGGCGAAATTCTCGTGCACAGCGGCGCAATCTCGGAAGATGAGCTGCAACGCGCTCTGAAACAGCAGCAGGCACAAATGGAGCTCGGCAAGCCGCCGCCGCGCAAGCTGGGCGAAGTCCTCGTCGAGGACGGCGCGGTCGCGCCTGCCGTCGTCGAAGCCGCCGTGCAGAAGCAACAAGAGTGGCGCGAGACGAAACCGTCCCTGGACGGCCAGTTCATCCGCGTCGAAGCCGAGAAGCTCGAGAATCTCATCACGCTCGTCGGCGAACTGATCATCGCTGTCGCCTCGACCAATCTGGTGGCTCGTCGGGCAGGATTGAGCGATCTCAACGAGTCGACGTCGCGTTTGTCGCGTCTGGTCGAAGAGATCCGCGACGGCGCCTTGCAGCTCCGCATGGTGCAAATCGGGAGTACGTTCGCGCGTTTCCAGCGTGTGGTACGCGACGTATCGCGCCAAACCGGCAAGGACATCCGGCTCGTGGTCTCCGGGGCCGAAACGGAGCTCGACAAGACCCTCGTCGAGCAGATCAACGATCCGCTGACGCATCTGGTGCGCAATGCCATCGACCACGGTATCGAGAGCGCCGAGGTCCGTGCCGCATTGGGTAAGCCGGCGCAAGGCACCGTACGGCTCGACGCGTATCACGAGTCCGGATCGGTCGTCATCGAAGTGACGGACGACGGCCGAGGTCTCGACCGCGAGAAGATCCTCGCCAAGGCGCGCGAGCGGGGCCTGATCGCGCCGGAAGCGGAGCTCACGGATCGCGAAGCATTCGCGCTCGTCTTCGAGCCGGGCTTTTCGACCGCGGAGCGCGTCACCAATCTCTCGGGTCGCGGGGTCGGCATGGATGTCGTGAAGCGCAATGTCCATGCGATCCGCGGCGAGGTGGAGATCGACAGCACGCGTGGCGTCGGTACCACGGTGCGAATCCGTCTGCCGCTGACGCTGGCCATCATCGATGGCTTCCTCGTGCGCGCCGGACGTTCGAGCTTCGTGTTGCCGCTCGACATGGTCGAGGAGTGCATCGAAGTCGAGTCGACCACGGCCGACGAGAAACACCGGTACCAGTTCGTCAATCTGCGCGGCACGGCGTTGCCTTTCGCCCGTCTGCGGGACGTATTTGGCATTCATGGCCCGGCTGCACGGCGCGAGAGCATCGTCGTCGTTCGTGTGGGCGATCAACGCGCCGGTTTCCTCGTCGACGAGCTGCTCGGCGAGCATCAAACCGTGATTCGCCCTTTGCCGCGGATCGCGAACCAGGTTCCCGGATTGAGCGGCTCGACGATTCTCGCCGACGGCTCCATCGCCTTGATCGTGGATGCGCCTGCACTGGTGCAGCAATGCATCGAACGGTCCCGCCAAGCCGCTTGATCGCAGCGCAGCCCATGTCCCAGCTTTCGCTGACCGATCGTGAGTTTCAGCAATTCCGGGAGCTGGCGTTGCGTCAGGCCGGCATCAGCATGGCCGCGTCGAAAAGAACGCTGGTCGAAAGCCGCTTGCGCAAGCGATTGATCGAACGCGGCCTGGCGAGCTACGGCGACTACTTCCGAGTGCTGACGGCGCCGGGTCAAGAGGCGGAGCTGCAACATGCGATCGACCTGCTGACCACCAACGAAACGTCCTTCTTGAGAGAACCGAAGCACTTCGAGCATCTGCGCGAATACGCGCTGAGCAGACGTCAGCAGAGTGCCCGCTTTCGCGTCTGGAGCGCGGCATGCTCGACCGGCGAGGAGCCGTACACGATCGCGATGGTGCTCGCGGAGACGCTCGGGATGGGGGATTGGGCCGTTATCGCCTCCGACATCAGCACGCGCGTGCTGGAGCAAGCGCGCAAGGGGCACTACAAACTCGAACGAGCGGCGCGGCTGCCGAAGGCATGGCTGCGCAAGTACTGCCTGAAAGGTATCGGTCCGCAAGACGGCACGTTCCTGATCGAGCCGTGGATCCGCGGCCGGGTGCAATTCTCCCACGGCAATCTTCTCGATCGGCCGGCGCACAAGAACGAGACGTTCGATGCGATCTTCCTGCGCAACGTGATGATCTATTTCGATCTGGAAACGAAACGCAAGGTGATCGACCACCTTCTGCCGACGTTGAAACGGGGCGGTGTGCTGTACATCGGTCACAGCGAAACGCTCAACGGCGTCTGCGCGGGTGTCGAGGCCGTCGAACCGACGATCTATCGCAAGCCATGAGCGCACGTCCCAGACACGTCTTTCTCGACATCGGCGACTTCTATTTCGGAGGCGGCCACACCAGAGTTCGTACCGTGCTCGGATCGTGCGTCGCCATCACTGTATGGCATCCGCAACTGCGCGTCGGCGGCATCTGCCACTACTTGCTGCCCATGCCGACCGAGTCGATCGCCAAACGCGGCGCGACGACGATGTATGCCGAAGGGGCGATCGAGCAGTTCCTACAGGAGATTCGCCGGCGCGGCGCGCAGCCTGGAGATTTCGTGGCGAAGATGTTCGGCGGCGGCAGCATGTTCGGCAGCGCGCCGATTCGGCAACAGCAACAACGACTCTTTCCGATCTCGGCCAGCATCGATGTGTCGGGGATGAACGTCGAAGTCGGACGCAAGCTCTTGCGGGAATGCGGTTTCGCGATCGCGGCGGAGAATGTTGGGGGATTCGGCTCGCGCGAAATCGTCTTCGAGTTGTGGAGCGGCGATGTCTGGGTACGACGCGGTCCGGAGCTGAGATGCGCATGAACAAGATCAAGGTCTTCATCGTCGACGATTCCGCTGTCGTGCGTCAGGTCGTTTCGGAGCTGCTCAACAAGGATCCTGGCATCGAAGTCGTAGGCATTGCATCCGATCCGATCTATGCGTCGGAGAAGATGCGATCGCACTGGCCCGATGTGATCCTCTTGGACGTCGAGATGCCGCGAATGGATGGCATCACGTTTCTGCGCAAGATCATGGCTGAGCGACCGACGCCTGTCGTGATCTGCTCGACGTTGACCGAGGCGGGCGCCGCCACCACGCTCGAAGCGCTCGCTGCCGGCGCGGTCGAGATCGTCACGAAACCGAAGGTTGCCCTGCAGCAGTTCTTGACGGAGTCCGCTGCGCAACTGATTGCAGCCGTGAGAGCCGCGGCGCAAACGAATTTGCGTAACGTGCGTAGCACGAAGACGCTCCCGCTTCCGGCGGCAACGCCTGCAACACGGCTCGAGCCGCTCGCCGCAAGGGGCCAGCGCGCGCTGCACGAGACGACGGAGCGTATCGTTGCGATCGGAACGTCCACAGGGGGAACGCAAGCGCTCGAAACGGTATTGCGACAGCTACCCCAAGTGTCTCCAGGCATCGCGATCGTGCAGCACATGCCCGAGAAGTTCACCGCTGCCTTCGCCGAGCGCCTCGACGGCAACTGCGCGATCACGGTGCGGGAAGCTCGACACGGCGAGCGATTGCTGCCGGGTCACGCGCTGATCGCTCCTGGCGGAAAGCATCTCACTCTGCGTCGCAGCGGCGCGTACTACTATGCGGAGGTACGGGACGGGCCGCTCATCAATCGGCACAGGCCTTCCGTGGATGTGCTGTTTCGTTCCGTCGCACATTGCGCCGGACGCAATGCCCTCGGCATCATCATGACCGGCATGGGCGACGACGGCGCCCGCGGCCTGAAAGAGATGCGCGAGGCCGGTGCGCGGACGCTCGCGCAAGACGAGGCCAGTTGCGTCGTGTTCGGCATGCCTAAGGAAGCGCTTCGCCTGGGCGCGGCCGAGCGTGCGATCTCGCTCGACGACGTACCTCGAACGATCGTGCAATGGGGTGCAGGTCGTTGAGCCTGCACCGCTGCGTATGGACGAATACGCGAGTGCCGAGAAATGCAGCGTGCGGTTTCGCCGTCCTCAGATCGAGCGTGCATGGTGGCGCTTCGCGGGGAGCTGCGAAGGGTTCCATTCAGGAAAACCCTGAAGCCGGGCGCTGCGCGTCGATGAAATCTCGAGGGGCGGGCAAGCAAGAAGCTCGCGGCCGGATTTAAGAACCGGGCAAGACCGGTCGCCTTGTGTGAGTGAGGGCGAAATCGTAGGTGTCGCCCGCATCAACACAGGAGTTTCTTGCAATGCTGAGCCTTCACACGAACGCAGCGGCACTGTCTTCCCAGAACGCCGTCAACAACACCCAGAGAGCCCTCACGACCTCGCTGACCCGCCTGGGTACGGGTTACCGAGTCAATTCGGCGATGGACGACGCTGCCGGCTTGCAGATCGCCGTCCGCCTCAACGCGCAGACCCGCGGCATGGCCGTTGCGCAGAAGAATACGCAGAACGGCATCTCGATGATGCAGACCGCGGAAGGCGCGTTCACCGAATTGACGAACGTCCTGTTGCGTATGAAGGACCTCGCGACGGAAGCCTTCAACGCCTCGACGACGGACGCCGACAAGGCGGCGCTGCAGGCCGAATTCGACGCGCTGGGTCAGGAGCTCAACAACATCATCCGCACCACGTCCTTCGGCGGCCAGACGCTGTTCAGCGACGGCACGGAGACGGACGGTTCGGGCGGCCTGCTGTCTGCGGCGATCACGTTCCAGATCGGCGCCAGCGCCGCAGAAACGATGGAAATCGACACTCAGTCGAGCCTCCAGGATCTGGCGAACGCGCTTGCCCAAGTCTCCGTGCAGTACACGACTCCGGACAACTCGACGCCCGGCGCGGAGCTCACCGGCAACGACAACTCGATCATCACGGATATCAACGCCGCGATCGACGCAGTCGGTACGATCCGCGCACAGCTCGGTGCGGCTTCGAACCGTCTCGAGCACGTGTACAACAACCTGGCGAACATGATCACGAACACGACCGCTTCGCGCGGCCGCATCATGGACGTGGACTACGCTGCCGAAACGTCGAACGCGACGGCCAAGCAGTTGTTGATGCAGGCCGGCACGTCGGCTCTCAAGCAGAGCAGCGCGCTGTCGCAGCTCGTGATCTCGCTGATGCAGTAAGCCTGCAACGGCATCGCCGCGCGCGGTCGCTAGCGCGCGGCGGTTCTGCAGCGATGTTTGATGGAGCCAACCGCCTGCAAGCGGTTGGCTTCGTCGTCTAAACACGCCACACCATGAAACTGGAGCGAATTTCGGCGCTGATACAGGCGCTACCGTTGCAGGGGCGGGCTCAGCAGCACCGGCCGGCCCCGGGCGAATCGCTGTTGCTGACTTACGGCGAAGCGGCGGACGCCGAGGCGATGGCGACCTTGAGCAACGGAGCGATCCTGCGCCTGACCGGACTGGGTCAATGGCAGAACCGGCTGCGACCCGGCGATACGCTGCGCGTACGCGTCATTGCGAACGAACCGACCCTGGAGCTCGAGGTCGAGTCCGGACCGGCGCCGAAGAACGCGCGCGCCTCGACTGCAGAAGACGACGGTCCGGCGAACATGACGCGCCACGCCGCCATGCGGCTCGATCAAGCGGCGTTGCGGAAGATGACTTGGGAAGCACCGAATCCGGCTGCGCTCGCCAAGTCCTGGCACGATCTCGCGCTCGAGCGCTGGGGAACGCAACTGAGCCGCCAATCGAATGTGTCGTCGGTAACGACCATGATCGGGCCGCCGCCGTATCGCGAGCCCCCCGGCAATTTCGTCCTGAACTCCGACCCCTTGTTGCTTCCGGTGTATGCGTGGGGCGGCGTCCAACTGTTGCTCCGCTTGCCGTACGCCGCTCGGCACGAGCGCAAGCATCGCGAGCGGCACCGCCACGAGCTGTCCTTACGTCTGGAGCTCGCGCCGCCTGCGTTAGGTCCGGTCGTCCTGGATGTGCAATGGTCGATCGACGGTGTGGACCTCACGATCACGATCCACCGGGCGCATGCCGAGAAGCTGGTAAGGCAAGCATTGCCCAAGATCGGACACACGCTATCGGCAGCTGCAGTGCCGTTGCACGACCTGCGCGTGATCCGTGACGGCGCAGTCATTGCGCGACTGGATTTGGCAACATTGAACAACCAGGCGGTGCAACTGCCACCGCGCTCGTTGCTGGCGCTGTTCCGTGCGCTGGCGGAAACCGCAGTCGTGCTGCTGCAAGTCGTGCCGTGAGCGTCAGCCGAGCGAGCCGATGATGCTGACGTCGCGTGCTTCGGGAATCTCGTTGTACGACAGCACCGCGAGCCCCGGCGCGAAGAGCCGCGCATAGCGTGCGAGCAGCGGACGGATCTGCGGCATGACGAGGAGCAGCGGCGCCGCGCCTTGTTGCTTCATTTGCTCCCGCACGATCGGCATGTTCATCTGCAGCTGCGAAAGCAGGTTCGGATCGATCGGGTAATTGTCGAGCGCCACCTTGCCCTGTTGGCTCGCCTGGTTCAGCGAATTGAGCAGCATGTTCTCGAGCTCGCCGCTCAAATTGAATGCTTTCAGCTGGGTCGCTTGACCGACCAGCGAAGCCACGATCTGCCGCCGCAACGTGCAGCGCACCTCCGCCGCGAGCAGAATCGGATCCTTGGTCGTTTCGGCGCTCTCCACGAGCGTGGTCGCAATCGGCACGATGTCCTTGAGCGACACGTTCTCGGCCAAGAGCAAGCGGAACACCTTGAGCATTTGACTGTGCGTGAGCGCCTTGTCGAGCGCTGCGGCCAGCTTCGGTGCCTGCACGGACAATCTTTCCAGCAACGCGGACACGTCTTCGTGGCGCATCAGCTCCGGCAGATGCTCGCGCACGAGCTTGGAGACGTGGGTTGCAATGACCGTAGCAGCGTCGACGACCTGATAGCCCAGACCGAGCGCATTGGCGCGATCGTCTTGGGCGATCCACCAGACCGGCATGCCGTATGCGGGTTCCGTTCCGGGAATGCCGTCGAGATCGCCGTACACCTGTGCGGAGGCGATGGCCATCAAGCGATCGGGAAACACTTCCGCTTGCGCGATGACGGTGCCTCGTAACAGCACCGCGTAGTGCGACGGCTTCAAAGAAAGATCGTCGCGCGCATTGATCGGCGGCAGCAGCAGGCCCATCGACTCGCTGAGTGTTTGCCGTACGCCCCGCAAACGCTTGGTGAGCGGAGCGCCCTGGGCCTGATCGATCAGCGGCGCGAGTTTGTAGCCGACCGAAACCGAGATCGGCTCGACGAACGGCAAGCTCCGCCAATCGAGCTCCGGGGGCGGCTGAGTCACGAGTGCCGCCTGCGCCGCGGCCGCTTCGGAAGGCTGCTCCGCCGCACTGCGATCCATGCGCCACGCGGCGAACGCGAGCACCGCCGCGAAGACGAAGAACGTCAGCCACGGCATGCCCGGAATGATACCGAGCACGAGCATCATGCCCGCCGCACCGTAGAGCGCGCCCGGCGATGCGAGCAGCTGCGAACCGACTTGCTGCTCGAACTCTGCGGAATCGCTGACGCGCGTCACGATGATCGCTGCTGCAGCCGACAGCAGCAGGGCAGGGATCTGCGCGACGAGGCCGTCGCCGATCGTGAGCAAACCGTAGGTGCGGAACGCTTCGCCGATCGACACGTCGTGCATCACCGAACCGATGATCACGCCGCCAATCAAGTTGATGAGCAGGATCAGAATGCCGGCGATCGCATCGCCGCGCACGAACTTCGAAGCGCCGTCCATGGCGCCGTAGAAATCCGCCTCCAGAGCGACTTCGCGGCGCCGCGCCTGCGCCTTCTCCTGATTGATGAGACCGGCATTCAGATCGGCGTCGATCGCCATCTGTTTGCCGGGCAGCGCATCGAGCGTGAACCGCGCCGACACCTCGGAAATTCGCTCCGCACCTTTCGTGACCACCACGAAGTTGATGATCATCAAGATGACGAACACCACGAGACCGACGACGAAGTTGCCGCCGATCACCACGTTGCCGAATGCCTGAATCACGTCGCCGGCCGCGTGCGTGCCTTCGTGACCGTGCAGCAGCACCACGCGGGTCGAAGCGACGTTCAGCGCCAGGCGCATCAATGTGGCCGCGAGTAGGACCGTCGGGAAGACGGCGAAATCGAGCGGTCGCCGGGTCGTGACGCTGACGAGCACGACGATGAGCGCGAGCACGATGTTGAACGTGAACAGCACGTCCAACAGCAGCGGCGGCAACGGCAGCACGAGCATCGCCACGAGGGCGGTGAGGAACAGCGGGGTGGCGATACGGTGCCTGTGCAGCTCGGCAAAGATGCGGCTGAATGCGTTCATGGCTGGATCACGTCAGATGTTCGGGTACGGGCAGATCCGTAGGCAGCTCGGGCGGCGAGGACCTGCGACCGGCACGGAAGGCCTTGATTTGCAGCACATGGCTCAACACCCGGGCCACTGCCTGATACAGCACGGCCGGGATCTGCTGGTTGACCTGACTGGTGTTGTAGATCGCGCGCGCGAGCGGCGGCAGCGTCACGACCTCCACCTGATGTTCGACGGCGAGCTGTCGGATATAGAGCGCCATTTCGTCGACGCCCTTGGCGACGACGAACGGCGCCTCCGCACGTTTTTCGTCGTACTTGAGCGCCACGGCATAGTGCTCCGGGTTCACGATGACCACATCGGCCGTCGGCACGGTCTTGCGCAGCCCGTGACGCGCGATCTGCATCTGCAGCCGCCGGATGCGCTGGCGAACCTCCGGGCGACCTTCGTTCTGTTTGTGTTCTTCCTTCACCTCGCGCTTGGTCATCCGCTGATCGCGCAGGAACACCATCGATTGCACCGGCAAGTCGATGAGGGCGAAGACGACGAACACGGCGCAGAGCGCCATGACGCCATCGAGCAGCAAGTTCGCGCCGCCGAGCAAGGCGTCCGGTAGCGCGAGCGACTGCAGTCGCAGAAACTCGCCGACGCTCGTCCGCGCCGTGTAGTAGAGCACCGCGAGCAGCGCAAACGCCTTCAGCGTGGTAGTCACGGTGTGCACGACGTGTTTCATCGAGAAGACGCGCTTGAAGTATTGCAGCGGGTTGACGCGCTCCAGCTTGGGAGCGAGCGGCGATCCGCTCATGACCCAGCCGCCCGGATAGAGCGAGGCGGCGCCGACGATCACCGGCACCGCGAACAGCGGCAGCGTCATCTTCACGAGAAGCGTCAGCGCCGTCGCGAGCTGCGTCGACCACGAATTCTCGAAATCGCCCGGTGCGGAAAGCGCCGGCGCGAAGGCATGCGCAAAGAGCATGCGGAACTGTTCCAGATAACCCGGTGTGAGCAGCACGATGAGCTTCACGCACACGACGATGCCGACGGCCGTCGCCCAATCGCGAGAGCGCGCCACCTGGCCCTTCTCGCGGGCCTTGCGCAATTTCTGCGCTGACGGTTTTTCGCTCTTGTCGTCTTGCGACGGTTCGCTCATGCAGCCCCCGCCTGTTGCATGCCTTGCTGCAGCAGCCCGAGCACTTGGTGAGTGAGCCGGACATAGTGCTCAGGCAACGTTCCCACCACGTAGCCGAGCATGAACAAGCCGAACATCGTGACGATCGCGAAACCGAGCGCGAACAGGTTCAGCGCCGGCGCCACGCGATTGAGGAATCCGAAACCGAGCTGCACGACCATCGCCGAGAAAATCACGGGTACGGCCAGCAACAAGGCGGCGGAGAACACCCACGCCACGTTGTAGGCGATGCTCTGCAACGTCGGTAACGGAACGCCACCGCCGACGGGCCAAGCTTGAAAGCTCGCCCCCATGATGCCGGCGAACACCACATGGCCGTCGATGGAGAAGAAGACGTAAATGCACAGTACGTAGAGCAGGGCAGAGACCACGTCCGAAGACGTGCCGCTCATCGGATCGTTCATCACGGCCATCGCCAGACCCATCTGCGAAGACAGCGTGAATCCCAGCGCCATGACGATGGCGATGGTGAGATAGAACGCGAGGCCGATCCCGAAACCGATCAGCACCTGTTCGAGCGTCAGCGCCACGGTCTGCAGCGACAGCGGCTCGATGTCGATCGTTGGGGCAGCCACGGGCATGAGCACGATCGCCAGCACGAGCGACAAGAGGACGCGCACGCTGATCGGCACCATGTTCTCGCCCAGGATCGGCGCGGCGCTCAGCATCGCCATCACGCGGCAGAACGGCCACCACAGCATGGAGAGAAGCGATGGGAGTTGGCCGAGCACGAGTTCCATGGCGAACGCCTCGAATCAGCCGACGAGCAGCGGTGCCTGGCGAAAGACCTGGACGCAGAAATCCATCAACTTGCCGACGGCCCAATGTCCCGCCAGCGCGATTGCGAGCAGGGTCACCATGAGACGCGGCAGGAAGCTCAAGGTCTGCTCGTTGATTTGCGTCGCTGCCTGAAACAGACCGATCAGCAAACCGACGATCATGCCCGGCACGACGAGCACCGCCACGATGAACATGATCAGTCGCAGCGCCTGGCTGACGAGATCGACTGCAACGTCGGAAGTCATTCCCGCAGCCTCGCTAATAGACTTGGATGCTCGTGACGAGCGTGTGTACGGTCAGCGTCCAGCCGTCGACGAGCACGAACAGCAACAGCTTGAACGGCAACGAGATGACCAGCGGCGAGAGCATCATCATGCCCATCGCCATCAGCACGGAGGACACGACGAGATCGATCACCAGAAACGGAATGAAGAGCATGCAGCCGATCTGGAAGGCGGTCTTGAGCTCGCTCAATACGAAGGCCGCCAGCTTGACCAGAAAGGCATGATCCTCGGGATTTTCCACCTGACCTTCGCCCGCCAGCTGCGCAATCTGTTGCAGGGCACCCTTGTGGGTCTGCGCGAGCATGAAGCGCGAGATCGGCTCTTCGGCGGCCTTCAGCGCCTGTTCGAAGGTGATCTGATCCTGATCGAAGGGCACGATGGCCTGCGTCCAAATGTGCTCGCCGATCGGCCGCATCACGAGCAAAGTCAGAATCAGCGCAACGCCCGTGACGAGGCGATTCGGCAATCCCTGCTGGAGGCCGAGCGCTTGCCGCAGCAGCGCGAGAATGATCACGAAACGGGTGAAGCTCGTCATCATGAGCACCATCACGGGCAGCAGCCCGAGCAGCGTCATGATGATGAGTACCTGCATCTTGACGGTGAACTCGGTCTTGTTCCCGTCTTCGGTCGCGCCGATGATCGCGATCGGATCGGCGACGGCCGTATCAGGCGCGAGCGCCAACAACGGCAGAGCGAACGCCGCGACCATCGCGACGCCCGCCAGCATCCTGCAGCCGCGTCTCAGCAGATCGGTCACTTCAACGATTCCAGATCCAGGTCGCTCAGCTCGACGACCTTCAGTCCGTAGTTCTCGCCGCTCACGACGACTTCCGCGCGCCCGATCGGCGTGCCGTTGACCTTGATGACGAGCGGCTGCCCGGCGAGCGTGTCGAGCTCGATCACGCTGTTCTGCTGGAGAGCTGCGAGATCCTGCAGGGAAATGCGCGCCGAACCCACTTCCAACGTCAACGTGACGGGAATCCTGCGCATCATCTGCGAGAAATCGCGCCGCGGACGAACGTCGGATGCGGCGGTCGCTTCCTCCGCTTCGCCGAGCTGATCGGGGATGTCGTTGAGCAGATTGTCCTGCAGAGCAGAGTCAGCGGGATTCATGTATTACTCCACATCTTGAAAGCAGGTGAGACACAGCTTGCCCTTGTGCTCGGCAATGCTGGCGGTGAAGAGGCGCACGTCGTCGACGAGCACGTCGGCGGAGGCGATGTTCACCGGAATGACGTCGCCGACCCGCAGATCGAGCAACGTGCCGAGCGAAATCGGTTTGTCGACCAAGCGAGCGGTCAGCGAAAGCTGCAAGCGCGCAGGCAGCGGCTGAGCGGCAGTACCGCCGACACCTTGCGCATTTCGTTCGCGCAGCGGTGTCAGGCCGCGCATCAGCCGTTCGAACCACGGTTCCTCGAGCCGGAACCAGAACGAGCCGTCGACGCCGTACGCACGTTCGTGAACTTTCACTCGCAGCGTCCACGCCGAATCGCGCAGCGGCACCGCAACCGGCGCGAACTCGGGCGATCGATGCGCGTCTTGATCGTCGTTCGGATGCAGTGCTTCGATGGCGCCGGCTGCGACTGCAACGAGTTGGCAGCCGAGTCGTGCCGCCAAGCGTTCCTCCGTCGCTGTTTCGTAGTCGCTCGACTCGCTCGAGGCCTTCATCTCCGCCGGCGATACGCCATACCGGTACGCCAACACGCAGAGCAGCATCTTGCGATCGACTGCGAACGCCATTCGTCCCACATCGGAACGGAACGTCCACCAGCGGCGCGAGAGACTCGGCGGCGGGCTCTCAGCCGCGATCGCGCCGATCTCGAACTGCGCGCGATAGCGCCGATTGAACTGCACATGCAGGAGTTCGGAGAGATCCTTCTGCAAACGCTCCGTGTACTTGCCTAGCAGGTGCACCGGGCGTCCCAGCGTGCACGGATCGATCACTTGATAGGAGCGCGCCGCCTTGCGTCGATTCGAGAGCTTCGCCATGTCCAGTGCTGCTATTGATTTCTGCCGCTCCTGTATCGGGGATCCGGATGAAATCTTTACGTCCGATCTGCGATATCCCGGAAATACGAGCGCACGGGCATCAGACATGTCCTGAAGCCGCACGTACGATCGAGCGTGAACCTTTGACGCATTCGCGAAGACGGCTGCTCTGCGACGCTCGCGCAACCGATCGTGCGCCCGCGCGCAGACGAAGATTCAGAGAATAAGTAAATCGAACAGCGGTTCGACGAACTCCCGCATAAGACATTCCTGTAACGATCGGGCAGTCGCGTACGAAGATGGATTGCTGCTCGGCAATTGATTTGCCGCAAATGCTGGACACTGCTCGCGAATCGGCACTTCGTCGCCTCAACTTTTCGCCGCCACAGACGATAGGGTCAGACACACGAATCCCGGATCGCCGAAGTAACAGACCGGGACAGCCGTGACCTTCGAGTGTCGAACGCGAGGACCACATGGAGAAAGGAATGGGTGCATCGATCGCTGCCGTGCAAGCACGCATCGCACAGGATGCTCACCGCTTGGCATCGGCGCCGATCAAAGCGCGTGCAGATATCGACTCTGCTGCCGGCGACCCGTCGACAACGGGTATCGCTGGAGGTTTTCGCCAGATCATCGACTCAGTGAACGCGCAGGATCGCGCGGCAGCCGAGAAGATGGCTGCGGTCGACAGCGGAGAGAGCGACGATCTGGTGGGCGCGATCCTCGCCAGCCAGGAAGCCAGCCTCTCGTTCTCCATGCTCATGCAGGTGCGCAACAAAGTCGTCGGCGCCTTGGAAGACCTGATCAAGCTGCAACTCTAGTCGCACTGGAGTTACGCACTTGAAAGCGATGATGCAATCACTGCTGGCGCGCCTGCGCCCAGCTGCTTCGGGCGACGCTGCGTCGCCGAATGCGGGCCATTTCCTGCGTAGCTTGCTGCCGATCGCGTTGGCAGCGATCGGTATCACTGCGCTCGTGCTGATGTTCATGTGGCGCGAACAGTCGTCGTACAAACCGCTGTTCGGCGCGCGCGAGAACGTGCCGGCAGCCGACATGATGGCGGCTCTCGACGAGGCGTCCATTCCGTACCGGATACATCCGGAGAGCGGGCAGGTGCTCGTTCCCGGAAACCGCATCGGCGAAGTGCGCATGCTGCTCGCTTCGAAGGGCGTGGTAGCGAAGCTTCCGGCCGGTCTCGAGCTCATGGATCGCAACGATCCGTTGGGCGTCAGCCAGTTCGTGCAGGACGTACGTTTCCGTCGCGGTCTCGAAGGCGAGCTCGCGCAGAGCATCATGACGCTCGATGCGGTGGAGTTCGCACGCGTTCACATCTCGCTCGCGCGCAGCTCTTCCTTCGTCGTCTCGAGCAACGAGAAGAGCTCCGCATCGGTCGTGGTCACCCTGAAACCCGGCCGGCAGCTCGAAGACGAACAGATCGCCGCGATCGTGAACATGGTGGCGAACAGTGCGCCCGGGCTCGATCCCACTCGCGTGAGCCTCGTCGACCAGGCAGGCCGGCTCTTGTCGGCGCGCGTCGATCTCAGCGAGGGTTACGAAGGCGTGCAGGCCAACGATGCCGCACGTCAGTTCGAAGAAGCCACTCGGCGCAACGTTCGCGATCTGTTGGCGCCCGTCGTCGGCGACGAGAATTTCCGCGTGAGCATCACGGCAGACGTCGACAGCGATCGTGTGAAAGAAACGCACGAACGATTCGGCGACACGCCGAAGATCACCAGCGAAGCGCTGCGCGAGGAACAGGATCGCGATCCGGTAGCGCTCGGCGTGCCGGGCTCGCTCAGCAATCGTCCGGTCGCCGGGGCTGCGAAGACGAATGCGGAAGATCTGACGAGCAGCGCGCAGCGCAATGCAGCGACCCGGCAGTACGCCTACGATCGCACGATCACCCAGATTCAGCGCAGCCGCAGCCGTCTGCGCAAGCTCCACGTTGCCGTCGTCTTGAACTCGCTGGCTCCGCCGGCCGGTGCGACGGCTTGGACTGAAGCACAGCTGGCGGATGTCGAACGCGTGCTGCGCAGCGGGCTCGGTATCGACGAGACGCGCGGCGACACGCTCGTGGTGTCGACTTTGGCTTTCCCGACCGCCGCAGTCGTCACTCAACAACCATGGTGGCAACAGCGCGAGTACATCGTCGATATCGGCTCGTGGCTGTTCTATCTCGTACTGGCTCTGTTGGCGTTCCTCTTCCTCGTACGCCCGCTCATGAAGCTCGCTCAGCAGCGGCTCGCACCTGCGCCGGCCATCGATTCCGTCGAGGCCAGAGTGATCGATTCGGCAGCGGATGCGCCGGCGCTGCAGAGCGCCGCGCCTGCAGCGGCACTGCAGGGCAAGGAAGTACGCCGATCCATTCCCGTGAGTCCGCTTCTAGAAGACTACGACTTGCCGCCTCCGGGCTCCCCGGTCGACGTCATGATCGATCATCTGAAAGTGCTGGCCGCGAAGGAGCCCGAGCGCGTCGCGGAAGTCGTCAAGCAATGGGTGCAGAAAAATGTCCGAACAGGCTAGCACGGCACTTGCGGTCAATCCCCCCGCGTCCTCTGTTGCCTCGTCGCCCATCGAGCGCGCCGCAATCGTGCTGCTGAGCATGGGCGAAGAGCCTGCTGCAGCAGTGCTTCGGTGCTTGTCGCGGGAAGAGTTGCTCGAGGTCACGCAAGTGATGTCGCGTATCAGCGGCATCAAAGTCGAAGACGTCAAACAATCGTTGCAGAGCTTCTTCGACGACTACCGCCAGCAGAGCGGCGTGCACGGCGCATCGCGCAACTTTCTCAAGCGCTCGCTCGATCTGGCGCTGGGCGGCGATATCGCCAACAGCGTACTCAACACGATCTACGGCGATGCCATCCGGCCGAAGATGGCGCGGCTGCAATGGGCGTCGCCGAAATGGCTGGCAGACCGCATCAAGCTCGAGCACGTTCGCATGCAGACCGTGTTCCTCGTCTTCCTGCCTCCGGATCTGGCGAGCGAGGTGATCGCGGCGCTGCCGGCGACCGATCGCGATGCGGTGCTCCTCAACATGGCGCGGCTCACCGAGATCGATCGGGACCTGCTCATCGAGCTCGACGAGCTCGTCGACCGGTATCTCGAAAGTCTCGGTCTGCAAAGTGCGAGCGTCGAAGGCGTCAAGCAAGTGGCCGAGATCCTGAATCGCGTGCCGGGCGATCGCGCGCAGATGGTCGAGAACCTGCGCGCGAAGGATGCCGCCGTCGTCGAAGAGATCGAGCGCCGCATGTACGACTTCTACCTTCTGTCGCGGCAGACCGAAGCGACGTTGCTGCAGATCATCGAAGCCGTGCCGCTCGAGCAGTGGGCGATTGCGCTCAAGGGCGCCGAGCCGCGCTTGCGCGAAGCCATCTTGCGCGTGATGCCGCGCCGTCAGGCGCAAACCTTCGAAGACATGATGCGTCGCGCCGGTCCCGTGCCGCGCAGTCGTATCGAACAGACCCGCCAAGAAATCATGGAACAAGTCAGAGCGCTCGTCGAAGCCGGCGAGATCGAAATCCAGCTGTTTCAGGAGGCGGTCGTCGAATGAAGACCTGGCGACCTCACCGTTTCACGCCGCTCGCACAGCTGATGAGCAGCGAAGCATGGCGTGCAAGCCTGCCGTCGCACTTGTCGGCCCAGGCGCACGCATCGCTCGCAGACGCCTATCAACAGGCGGTCGATCGCGGCTATCGCGAAGGACACGAATTGGGTGTGCGCGAAGGCCGTACGGAAGGTATCGAGCAGGGACGCGCAGAGGGACGGCGAGAAGGCTACGAAGCAGGCCGCAAGGAGGTGCGCGAACGTTTCGACGCATTGGCGGCGCCGCTGAATGCCATGTTCGACGGCCTGCAACAGCTGCAAGCCGATTATCAGACGGCATTGCGGCGCGAGCTCGTCGAACTGCTCGCCAAGGTTGCGCGCCAAGTGATTCGCTGCGAACTCGCGCTGCAGCCGGCGCAGCTTCTCACGCTCGTCGACGAGACGCTCGCAACAATGCCGCGGACGACGGACGCCGAGATCGAGGTCTATCTCAACGAAGGCGATCTCGAGCGCATTCTAGAGGTCGATCATTCGCGCGCGGCACAGTGGAAATTGCTGGCGGATCCGCGGCTCGAGCCGGGCGAATGCCGTGTCAAAGCCGGTACGCACGAAGCTGATGCGGGCTGTCGTCAACGACTCGCCGCCTGTATGGAGCAGATTCGTGAGCAGCTCCTTCCGGGCGATGGCGCGCATTCCAAGGCGTCCGCGCCTGCTGCCGTCATGGAGGATGCCGCGTGATCAGCGACGTGCTGCGCAAGCTCCAGATCGATTCCGTGCCGGTGGCCACACCGACTGGTCGACTCGTCGGCGCTTCGGGATTGCTGCTCGAGAGCGTCGGTTGCACGTTGCGCACAGGTCAACGCTGCAGCGTCGAGACCGCCGACGGCGATTGGATCGATGCGCAGGTCGTCGGATTTCGCGGCGACATCTCTTACCTGATGCCGTTCAAGAAGCCCGAGGGTCTTGCGACGGGCGCGCGAGTGCTGCCGCTACAGGAACGCGAAGTGCTGCGCATCGGCGATTCCTGGCTGGGACGAATCGTCAACGGTCTGGGCGAGCCCGTCGACGGACGCGGTCGGCTCGGCGGCGAACATGTGCTCGACCCGCAACCGCCGCGTGTCAATCCGTTGAAGAAGCGACCGGTGAAAGAGCCGCTCGACGTCGGCGTGCGAGCAATCAACGGCGTGTTGACGCTCGGCAAGGGACAGCGTGTCGGCCTCATGGCCGGCAGCGGCGTCGGAAAGAGCGTGCTGCTCGGACTGATCACCCGGCAAACCATTGCGGACGTCGTCGTCGTCGGACTGATCGGCGAGCGCAGCCGCGAAGTGCGCGAGTTCATCGATCTGTCGCTCGGCGAGGCAGGCTTGAAGCGTGCCGTCGTCGTAGTTGCGCCCGCCGACGAGTCGCCGTTGATGCGACTGCGCGCGACGGAGCTCTGTCACTCCATCGCGGTGCACTTTCGCGATCAAGGCAAGGACGTTCTGTTGCTGGTCGATTCGTTGACCCGCTATGCGATGGCGCGCCGCGAAGTTGCGCTGGCGCTCGGCGAGCCGCCCGCTACGCGCGGCTACCCGCCGTCGGTGTTCAGCTTGCTGCCGCAGCTCGTGGAAACCGCCGGCAACGGCGAACGCGAGGAGGGCAGCATGAGCGCGATCTACACCGTGCTCGCCGAAGGCGACGACCAACAGGATCCGATCGTCGATACCGCACGGGCCATTCTCGACGGTCACATCGTGCTCACGCGCGAACTGGCCGAGCGCGGTCATTACCCGGCAATCGACATCGCGCAGTCCATCAGCCGCTGCATGGCGCTCGTGACCACGCCGTCCCACCAGCGTGCGGCACGGCAGTTGAAGGCCATGGTGGCGCGTCACGAGCAGGTGCGCGAGTTGCTGCCGCTCGGCGCGTACGTGCCGGGCGCGGATCCGGCGACGGATCGTGCGGTCGAGATCTATCCGAAGATCGAAGCGTTTCTGCATCAAGGGACGCGCGAACCCGCGCCGTTGCCGGAATGCGTGCGTGCGCTCGAGGAGCTGATGGCATGAGCTCGCCGCGCCGCCTCAGACAGCTCGGTCAGCTCGTCGAGCTCCGCGAGCGCGAAGTCGATCGGCTCGGTGCGGAACTGGCGGACAAACGCGCGGTGCGCGAGCGCTACTTGGCCAACCTGGCGCGGCTCGAAGAGCTCTGCGTCAGTACCGGCGCGAGCGGCGCGCAGCAAGCCGCCGGTGAATCGGGCCAATCGTTCTCGCCGGCGCTCTCCTTGAATATCGGCAGCTACAAGCAGACGGTCATGAGAATGGCTGATGCGCATCGCGTCGATCTGTCGTTGCACGAGCTGGAGATGCAGAACACGCAGACGCTCGTGGCAGCGGCAGCGCGCAAGCACGCGGCCCTGGATCAAACGCTCGCTCGAATGCGCGCGCGGTTCGATCGTCATCGCGAGGCTCGTCAGCAGAAGCGCTTGGACGAGATCGCAGCTCAGGTCTGGCTGCGGGGGCGCAAATGATGGGTCGTCCGACATTTCAGATCGGGCCGATTTCGGTCGCCCTTACGAAGATGCTCGGTCTGCATCTCGTAGGAGTGAGCCATGGCTGATTTCGACCCCGTTACCACCGCTCAGCAGCTGGCGCAGGCTTATGTTCAGTCTGCGCAGAATCAGATCACTGCCGCGAAAACGGCGGCGCAACGGACGTCATCCGCTCTGACCACGCTCAAGTCGGCGCTTTCGACGTTCGATTCCGTGCTGTCGAGCTTGAGCTCCAATACGAGCGGTCTGCGTCAGTACTCCGCGACGCTCAGCAAGACGGATATCGCCACGGCGACCGCGACTTCCCGCGCGCAGCCAGGCACCTATACGTTCCACGTCGAACAGTTGGCGACGGCGCATCAGATCGTGTTCGAAGATCTGCCAGCGGTGCCCGTGGCGCTCGGCGGTCCGCTGCTCGTGCAGCTTGCGGACGGCACGACCATCAATGTGAATCTCGTGGCCGCCGACACCGACAACGACGGCACGATCTCGCAAGCAGAAATCGCCCGGGCCATCAATCTGGCCGAAGACAACGCGGGCAAGGTCACCGCATCGATCGTCAAGACCGGCAGCTCCACGCAGCTGCTCCTGTCGTCGACCGCCACGGGTGCCGACAACGCCATCACGCTCGATACCAGCGCTCTGCCGGCCGGCGCGCTCAAGGACGCGCTGGACAACGGCCGAGAGCTCGTCGCCGCGCGCGATGCCATCGTGTGGCTCGGCGGGCAGGGCGGTGTGGAAATCCGCCAAGCGTCCAACACGCTGACCGCGATCGACGGCGTCAGCATCACGTTCACGCGGGCCATGGCCGCGGACGAATCTCCGCTCACGCTCACCGTCGAAGCGGATAACAACGCCACCGCGGACAATGTGAAGAAGTTCGTCGATGCCTACAACGCGCTCAAGTCGTCGCTCGATAGCCTGACCAAGGTCAGCACCGACGGCAGCGGCAACTCCGGTGCGTTCGCGACGGATGCCGGCGTGCGCGCCCTGCGCAACAAACTCAATTCGTTGCTGCGCCAGGAGTTCGGCGGACTGACGTTGGTGGATCTCGGTATCAAGGCCAGCCGCGACGGGTCGCTAACTCTCGATCGTAGCAAGCTCGAAAAGACATTGGCCGCCAAGCCCACGGCGCTCGAGGATCTGTTCGGCAAGGCGAGCCTCAGCGCGCCCACCGGACTCCTCGGCGCCTTGGACAGCTACATCGGCACTTGGCTGAAGAGCGGCTCGGGTCAGATCGCGCACCGTCAATCGACGCTCGAGATACAGCAGAAGCGCCTGAACGAACGACAGGCGCGTCTCGATGCGCAGTTCGAAAGCGCGTACGAGCGCTACCTGAAACAGTTTACGCAGTTGCAACAGTTGCAGTCGCAGATGAGCCAGACCTCCGGCTTGTTCGCGGCGATCGGCATGTTCTGACGACACAAGCGAGATGGATGTGAATCAGGAAGCCTACCTCAGTTATCAGTCGGTCGGTCTAGCCTCCGAGGTCGCACAAGCCTCGCCGGTGCAGCTCGTCGTCATTCTGACGGACGGGTTGCTCGCCGAACTGGCGCGCGCGCGTGCGCACATCGCGGCCAAGCGCTACGAGCTCAAGGCGAAGAGCCTCGATCGCTGCATCGACATGCTGAACGGACTGTCGAGCGCGCTCGATTTCGACAATGGCGGCGAGCTCGTGCAGAACCTCGCGCGGCTCTACGACTACTGTGCCCACCGCCTACAGCTGGCAGGCTTCCGGATGGATCCGACGATCGTCGATGAAGTCGTCGGGCTCATGACGACGCTGCGTGCGGGCTGGCATGGGATGCAACAGCGTCATGGATAAGCGAGCGCAATTTTCCGATGTTGCGCGCCGCTTGCGGCGAGCGGCGCAGGCAGCCGACTGGTCGGCGGTTGGCGCGATCGATCGCGAGATTGCGCACCTGCTTCGTTGGATGCAGCACACCGAATCCGCGGCGGAACGCCTTGCGCTCGAGGAGCTGCGGCGTGCGCACTTCGAGGTGCGCTCCTGCTGCGAGCGCGAAGCGAACCGGCTCAACGACGTTCTGCAAAAGATGCGTACCCATCGCGACGGCTGGATGGCTTATGCCATGAGCGATGCGCAAGACCCGCAATTCGACGAGATACTGCGATGAACGATCTGTTGCTCAATCTTTCGCCGCAGACTGCGCTGCCGGAAACCGTTGCGGGTGCAGGCTTCGGTCCGCTGTTCGTCGCCGGTACACCGATCACGGTCCCGGATACGCGTGCAGGTGCGGTGCCGTCCTTCGGCGAGCTGTTCCGCAACCTGCAAGTGCCAGTGATGCCCGAACGCACTGATGCTCGAACGGCATCGACACCGCTGTCGTCCGATGACGAACAAGCTTCCGAAGCAACGCCCGGCGACGAAGACGTTGCGGTCCGACTCGAGTTGCACGCTGAGATTCCAGCCACGACCCCGCAACCGCAGCAGATCGCCGTGACGCTTCCAGCGCCGGCTCACGCGGCCGCGAATACGCCGCCTGCACCGATTGGCGCGTCCGTCGAGATTCCCGCGCAAGTCTCTGCGCCGCAAGTCGCGGCGCCCGTTACGTCTTCGAGCGGTACACACAGGAACCCGATCGCAGTCTCGGTCGCATCCACACTCGGTTCGTCCTCCGTCCTGACCGAAGCACGGAAGACGAACCCATGGACCGACGCGCCACACGCTCAGCTCGCTTCGCAGTCCATCGCGAGTGCCACAGCAACTTTGGCGACGTTGACCGATGAAACCATCGTCCCGGTCGCCACAGAGCGGCCAGCCGCGCCGCCGCAGCAAGCGCTCGCTGCGCTACTGCAAGAGCGGCTACAGGTGCAGATCGCCGAGCGTAGCGAACACGCAGTCGTGCGACTCGATCCGCCGTCGCTGGGCACGATCGAAATTTCGATTCGTCACGAAGGCGGTCAGCTGCAAGTGCACTTACGCGCGAGTCACGGCGAAGTGGCGCGTCAGCTCCATGCGATCGGCGAGAACCTGCGTCAGGATCTCTTGCAGCGCCACGAAACCGTATCGGTCCACGTTTTCGATTCGACGCGCGACGGTGAACGGCGTCGCGAACGGCAGATGCCGTGGCAGGACACGCCCGGCCGTGCGCTCGACGAATCGGGCGACGAACCAGCTTCCTTCGCCATGAACGTTGCGAACGAGTGAACTCATGAAGACTTCCAGAGTAATTCTGTTGTCAGTCGTCATCGGACTGTTCTGCGTGAGCGCGGGCGGCGCCACGACGTGGTGGATGCTGCAGCAGCAAACGGGGTTTTCCCGCGAGGAGGAGGCCACCGTCGAGAAGAGGATCGTCGATACGCGCGCCTACAAGTACGTGAGCCTCGACAAGGTTCTCGTCATGCTGCGCAACGCCGAGGGCGAGCCGGTATCGCACTATCTCGCGCTCGACCTGGTGTTCATGACGCCGTCCGAATCCGAGCGCATCACGCGCGACCACTTGCCGCTGTTGCGCAGCGTTGCGCTCAAGGCCTTGTCGCAATTGACAGTCGATACGGCGAGCCGTCTGACCGTCGATCAGCTCACGGAACAGATCAACGCCGCGTACGACAGCACGTATGCCAACGATCCGAAGGGCAAGCCCTTCGCGGAAGCAATGATCGCCAAGCTCATCATCGAATGACATGAGTGCGGTCTACGCCGAATACGCAGCTGACTACGCGGTGACGGCACCTCGCGATGCCGCGGAAGAGCAGCGTTATCTGTTGGCCTACGTTCCGTTGGTCAAACGGATCGTGCGTCAGCTGCTGTCGCAGGCGGGCACTGCGCTCGATCGCGACGACATGCATCAAGTCGGGCTCGTCGGGTTGCTCGATGCATTGCGCCGCTATTGGCCGCCGGACGAGAAGTTCGACGCCTATGCAGCGGTACGCGTGCGCGGCGCAATCCTCGACGAGCTGCGTCGCCAGGATTGGCGGCCGCGCGCGGTTCGCCAGGAGAGCCATCGCGTACGCGACGGCGTGCGCGATCTGACGCGCCGCCTGGGCCGCGAGCCGACGCAGGCGGAGATTCAAGAGACGCTGGGCATCTCGGCAGAGGACTATCAGGAGTACCTGCTCGCGGAGAACGCCGAAGAGCTCGCGAACTTCGACGAGTTGCTCCACGAGCTCGAGAGCCAAAGCGCCTCGAGCGAATCGCCTGAAGCGCAATTGCTCACGCGCGGCAGCATCGAGCAGGCATTGCACAAGCTGGATCCGCGCGAGCAGCGGGTGGTGCAGCTGTATTACGAGTTCGATTTGAGTCTGAAGGAGATAGCAGCCGTGCTCGGATTGACCGAGGCACGCGTCTGTCAGATCAACAAGGCGGCGCTGCGCAAGTTGCGCGAAGCGCTCGCCGACGGAAACGGTTAACGCCAGAGCACGACGTCATGCAGTCACTGATCGGATTCTTGGTCATCTTTTTGTGCGTCTTCGGCGGCTTCGCGCTGCACGGAGGCGAGCTCGGCGTCATCTGGCAACCCATAGAACTGATCATCATCATCGGCGCCGGCATCGGCACGATCGTGCTCGGCAACCCCCGGCACGTGCTCGAAGAAATGATCTTGCAGATCCGCATGGTCATGCGGCGTACCACGGCCACGCTGGAATTCCAGCGCCAGCTCCTGTTGCTGATGTACGAACTGCTGCAGTTGGCCGCCGGCGGCCTCAAGGCCCTCGATGCGCACGTCGAGGCGCCGCACGAGAGCGAGCTGTTCAAGCGCTATCCGATGATCCTGGCAAAACCGAAGTTGCTCCACTTCATCGTCGACAACTTCCGGCTGATGGCCATGGGCAAGATCAACGCGCACGAGATGGAAAGCGTGCTCGAGCAGGAGATCGACTCCGTGTTCGAAGAGTTGTCGCAGCCGGCGCGATCGCTCGGCAGAGTGGGCGAAGCGATGCCCGGCTTCGGCATTCTCGCCGCGGTGCTCGGTATCGTCATGGCGATGCGTTCGGTGGCCGATGGCGCCGATTCGGGCGATGTCGCGGTGGCCGTTGCCGCGGCGATGGTCGGTACGTTCATCGGCATTTTCGCCTGCTACGGCGTCCTCGATCCGTTGAGCAACATGATGCGCCAGCTCGTCGACGAGGAGCGCAAGACGCTCGAAACCGTGAAGGTCGTACTGATCGCGCACGTGGCGGGCAAGCCTGCGCTGCTCGCGATCGATGCGGGCCGCCGATTGGCTCAGCTCAACATCAAGCCGAGCTTTGCGCAGCTCGAGGGGTGGATCAACGAGCTCGAGAATGGCGGCGCGGAGCCCGAGCCGCAGACGCCGCAGCGACGTTGGACGGACCGTCAGCCGCAGCGACGCGCAGGAGACTTGCGTGCGCAGCAGGCCTGACATTCTCCGGCCCGACAAGGGCGGCGAAATCGTCGTCCGCAAAGTCGTGCGGCGGCACGGCCACGGCGGCCACAACAGCGCGTGGAAAGTCGCGTTCGCCGACTTCTGTCTCGCGTTGCTGTCATTGTTCCTCGTGCTTTGGCTGCTCGCGGCACGCGAGCAGGAGCGATTGCAGATTCTTCTTCGGCAGCCGAGCAGCATGATCGATGAAGGTCGCGGCTTGCACTTGGATTCGGGCGGCGGACTGCGCGGCAGCCTCGTCGACCGCGAACCGCTCCCGAGCCGCGGCGACGTGGTCGCGAGACGCAGCATTGCGCGCGGCGATAGCGATCCGTCCGGGCCGGGACACGGGGTCCGCTTGTCGAAGACGCTCTTCGAAACGCGTGCCGACATGGCCGAGCTCGCAGATGCGCTCGCGCGTCTCACTGAGCAGGCGGGCCTCACGGGGAACGTGCGCTCGATCATCACGCCGTACGGGCTACGCGTCATGCTGCACGACACGGAAAAGCGCGGCATGTTCGAACGCGGCAGGGCCGTAGCGTCCGAGCGCTTCGTGCGGCTGCTCGAACAGGTCGGACCGCTGCTTGCGAGCATCGAGAATCGAGTCGTGATCGTCGGTCACACGGACGCCGTGCAGTACGCAAACCGCGGGCCCAACGCAATGTCGAACTGGCGGCTTTCCACGGAGCGCGCGATGACCGCGCGCAGTCACTTGCTCGCCGGCGGGATGCCGGAAAGCAGCATCCTGCAGGTCGTCGGCCTCGCCGATAGCGCGCCGTTCAACACTCAGGACCCGACCGCGCACGAGAACCGACGCATCGAGCTGTTGATTCTGACGCGTCAGCAGGCGCGCCTGATCAGCGAGATGTTCGGAGCGCCGCAACGGACCGTGCCGCTGATCGACGGTGTCGAAGTCAGTGTGCCCGACGCCGATGCGCGGGATCGACGCTTCAGCACATCGGTGAATGAGCTACGCCGCCAATTGCCAACACTGTCGGCTGCGAGAGGCGGTACGTCATGAAAACCACGTCGCGAGGCAATCGCATGAGAATCGTTCCAGGAATTTCCGGTGCCGACGTCGCATCGACGAGCTCGGTAGGCGAGGTGACCCGGAAGGAGACGCCGACCGTGTCTGCTCCGACGGCGAACGAGTCGTTGCAATCGGCGGTGCTGCAGCCGGCGCTTGCCGCGCTCGACGCACTGCCCGACATCGATCACGCACGCGTCGCAATGCTGCGCGATGCGCTGGCAAAAGGCGAGCTGCCGTTCGATGTCGGCAAGCTGGCCGCGCTGATCGAGTCCTACCATCGCGCCGGCGACGGGGGAAGGAGCGGCAAATGAAGCCGCGCGAAGCGTTCCAACGGATCTTCGCGGGCATGCGCGCGGATCTGCAGGACTACCAGCGGCTGCGCGAGCTGCTGGAAGCGCAGTTCGCTGCAGCGCTCGAGCACCGAAGCGAGGAGATCGCGGCGATCGGCGAGCAGATCAGCACGCTCGCCGAGGTGCTCGACGGTCGTCGGGTCGAGCGACAACGGCTTGCCGCGCTGCTCGTGCCGAAGGGCACACGGCCGTCCATCTCTGCGGTGGCGGAGCGACTGCAAGGCGCATCGCGTTCTGCGTTCGATACCTGCTGGAAATCGCTCGAAAGCGCGGTTCGCGATTGCAAAGCCCTCAACATGCGCAACTGCCGCCTGTTGATGGACCAATACGAAATCATGCAGCGCGTCCTGAACGCGGAGGCACACACGTATGCTCCGGCCTGACTTTGCCGCCGCTCGAGTTTCGGCCGAGCTCGCTCGCGAACGGGCAAGCATTGCGTTGCCGTCCATGTCCGCTGCGAACGCGCCGCGTAAGTTCGATGCACTGTTCGGGGAGATTCGCCGCGAGATCGACGACTTCATTTCCGACAGCTCTGCCGCTGCGCCGCGCCGGGCATCCCGCTCGACTGCACTGACCGTCGAAGCGCGTGCACTGCTCGCCAAGATGCAAGATGCGCAACCCGGCGTTCATCGCGAGCAGCAGCAGGAGTTCCTGGCCTCGATTGCGCCGTTGGCAAGGCAAGCGGCCGAGCGTCTCGGTGTCGCACCGGAGCTCATCGCTGCGCATGCCGCGTTGGAGTCGGGTTGGGGACAACGTCCGTTACGCGGTGCCGACGGATCCGTCACACACAACCTGTTCGGCATCAAGGCCGGGCAGGACTGGACGGGCGGTATCGTGCGCGCGCTCACGACCGAAGTGGACGACGGTCGAGCGAGCACGCGCACCGAAACGTTCAGAAGCTATGCGAGCCTCTCGCAAGCGTTCGACGATTACGCGCAGTTGCTGCTCAACCGCTCGCGCTATGCGCACGTCGTGAACGCTGGCGATGACGCCGCCGCGTTCGCCTCCGGGTTGGCCCAGGGCCGGTACGCCACCGATCCAGACTACGCCGCAAAGATCGAGCGCGTTGCACGTCAGGTGCGCGAGATCGGTCTGCCTGCGACGTCAGTCGGCGGCGGAATCCGTTGAGATGACCGGCTCGACTTCGTTCTCGCCGATCACACGCGCACGGATGATGCGGCCATTCGTCTTGTTGCGCACTTGCACGATCTCATTACGGCGGCCCGCTGCCAGCGCCTCGCCGGCAACCTGCACCGAAACGCCGGCATTGCGCGCGACGATCGTCACGTTCGCGCCGCGCTTCACGAGCACGGGCTCGATCAGCCAGCGACGATTGATGAGTTGCCCGCTGCGCAAGGCACGGCGACTGGCTTTGCCTTCGACGAGTTGCGGATCGGAAATCGCATCGGCTGGGGCTGCGAGCTCCCGTCGTTCGAGCGCCAGCGCGCTCGAATCGATCACTTCGCCGGCGCGTACGTCGCGCGCGGCCGTCAAAACCTTGGCAGTGACCGTGGCTCTCACGACGATTTCGGTGCGCCAGGCGGGTGCGTCACAGGTCGCGGCGAATCGCATGCGTGTTACAGAACGTGTGTCGATTGCTTCGATCCTCGCATCGGCAATGCAGGCATTTACTGAATCTCGCGGCAGTACCGTCAACGTCACTGAAGATTCCCGCAATCCTGCCGTTTTAACGAGGTCGTCGAGGTGCAGACGCGCGACACGCTCGACGGCCGCTTGGACGTTGCCGGCGGTCGCCGCGGCTGCGACGTTGCACGAGAGCAGTGCCGCGACAACTGGGTAGCAGTAACGCAGAGGTAGATGCATGGCTATCAAGTTCGACAAAGCATTGGGGTTGCACGCGCACGCCCTCGCGCTGCGAGCCGAGCGCGCCCGTATCCTCGCGGCCAATCTGGCGAACGAAAGCACACCTGGCTACCAGGCGCGCGACATCGACTTCGCCGCCAGCCTGCGGCAGGCGCTCGAGGGCGAGACCGCCGGTGCGCCAGGTACCCATCGCGTCGAAGCGCTCTACCGCGTTCCGAATCATCCCTCGCAAGACGGCAACACCGTCGAGCTCGGCGTCGAACAGGCGGCGTTCGCGCAGAACGCAAGCGACTTCCAGACCAGCCTCACCTTCATCAACATGAAGCTGCGCGGTCTGAAGCAGGCAATCGAAGGATAGCAACCATGGCGTTCCGAAGCATCGCGCAAATCGCCGGCTCCGCATTGACTGCGCAGTCGGTGCGTCTCAACACCATCGCCAGCAATCTCGCCAACGCGAACACCGCTGCCGGCAGCGAAGCGGAGGTCTACCGCGCCCGCAAACCGGTATTCGCCGCCGTCGCGGAACGCAACGGGCTCTCTGGCGGACAGGTCGCTGGCGCCGCCGTTCGCGTGCTCGACGTTGTGCAGAGCTCTGAGCCGGTCCGCAAGGTTCACGAGCCGGACAATCCGCTCGCGAACGAAGAGGGCATGGTGTTCTATCCGAACGTCAATCCCGTCGCGGAGATGACGGACATGATGGCGGCATCGCGCGCGTTCGAAACGAACGTCGAGGTCATGAGCCGGATCAAGTCGATGCAGCAGTCGCTGCTGCGCATGGGCGAGGAGTAACAGCAGGATGACGATGGTTTCGGCGACGGGCGTTGCGAGCAGCGCCGACAAGAGTGCGACGTCCGCCATCGGCAGCAACGGCGAGGTGTCGGACATCTTCACGAAGCTGCTGGTCGCGCAGATCAAGAATCAGAACCCGCTCGAGCCCCAGGACCCCAGCGAATTCGTCGGGCAGATGACGCAGCTCAGCCAAATGGAGGCGCTGCAGAAGCTCGTCTCTCAGGCGACCGTGAACAACGCCATGATCGAGAGCCTGCAGGTGATCGCGCTCGGCGGACAAGTCGGCTCGCGAGTGACCGTAGCGACCGATCGTGTCGCCGTGGGAAGCGAACCCATCGAAGGACGTTTCACGCTCGAGGATGCCAGCACGGACGTCGCCGTCGTGGTGGAAAGCGCAGGCGGTCAACAGCGTCGCATTCTGCTCGGTACTCGCAGCGCCGGCGATGTGTCGTTCACGATCGATCCGCAGGCGCTCGGCCTTGCGCCCGGCACTTACTCGCTGCGCGTCGAAACGGCAACCGGCGTCGCGCCGCAAATCGAAATCACCGGCACGTTGGAGAACGTGCGTATGTCGAGCAACGGACTCGTGATCAGCGTGGCCAATGTCGGTCAGGTGGCGCCGAACGCCATCACCGCCTTCCTCGGCCGCGTCAGCTAATCGATTCACACTCTTCGCAAGGGACACTTCATGAGCTTCAACATCGCCTTGTCGGGAATCAACGCGATCAACACTGAGCTGAACACGATCAGCAACAACATCGCGAACGCGGGAACCTTCGGCTTCAAGTCGAGCCGCACGAACTTCGGTTCCATGTACGCGGGCACGGAGGCGGTCGGCACCAAGGCAACTTCCGTGACGCAGAGCATCGAAATCGGCGGCGGCGTGCTGACGACCGGCCGGTCGATGGACGCATCGATTCAGGGGCGCGGTTTCTTCGTCGTGCGCAACAGCTCGGGAGAAGAGCTGTACACGCGCGTGGGTATTTTCGATGTCGACACCGATGGTTACGTGGTCGACAGTTTCGGTCGTCGCGTGCAAGGTTTTGCAGCCATTCAAGGTTCGACCGCGCTCGGTCCGCTCGGCGATCTGCAGGTTCCGACCGGCCAGATTCCGGCGCAAGCAACGACGGCGCTCCACTACGTCGGCAATCTTTCGGCCGACTGGACGATTCCCGCCGTGGCGCCGTTCGATCCGACGGACCCGCAATCCTTCAACGGTTCGGTCGTGTCGGTCGTGTACGACTCGCTCGGCGTGCAGCACACGGTCACGCAATTCTTCGTGAAGAGCGACGTCAATCAGATCACCGTGCACTATTCGTTCGACGGCGTCGTGCAGCCGGCGACCACGGTGCTGGATTTCGACACGAACGGTCAGCTTGCTGGGCCTGTGGGCGCGGTAGCGATTCCCCTCGGCACGCCAACCGGCGCCGAGCCGATGGTCATCGATGTGAACTACGCCGGCACGACGCAAACGGCAGGGGAGACGTCGACCAGCACCAACGCGGCCAACGGTTATGCGTCGGGCACGTTCCTCGGTGTGCAGATCGCCTCGGACGGCTCGGTGCTCGCCCAGTACAGCAACGGCATCAAGCAATCGATCGGCACGCTCGCCATCGCGACCTTCCCGGCCGAGAACCAGTTGCGTCAGGTGAGCGAAACGGCATGGACCACGACGGCCGAATCGGGCAACGCGCTGTACTCGACGCCCGGCAACGGCATGGCGGGCACGCTCACGCCGGGTGCGCTCGAACAGTCGAACGTCGACATGACGGCGCAGCTCGTGAATCTGATGACTGCGCAGCGTAACTATCAGGCGAACACCAAAGTGATCGCGGCGCAGAGCGAGATGATGCAGTCGCTGATGCAGGCCATCTAATGGACGCGCTGATCTTCACATTGATGAGCGGCGCGGAGCGCTCGCTGCGTGCGCAGCAGATCCACGCCAACAATCTCGCGAACATCGAGACGAACGGCTTTCGTGCCGATCTCGAGATCGCGACCAGTCAGGCGGTGGAGCGCGGCTACGGTTACGACGCGCGCCACATGAGCAATCTGCAAGCCAACGCGGTGTCGTCGCGCCAAGGTCCGATGCGGCAAACGGGCCGCGAGCTCGATGTGGCGATCGATGGTCCGGGTTACCTCGTCGTGCAGTTCGGCGACGGCGAAGCGTACACCCGTGCCGGCAGCTTCACCCTCGATCAGGACGGCACGCTCACGCTGAACGGTCGTCCGGTGCTCGGCGACGGCGGACCGATCGTCGTGCCGGAACACACCGCCATTCAAATCGGCGAAGACGGAACGATCTCCATTCGCGCAGCCGGGCAAACCGAAATGCAAGTGGTCGACAAGTTGCGCTTCGTAAAGCCGGAGCCCAACGAGATCACCAAGAACTCTGCGGGTTTGATCGTCGCGCGTTCGGGAGAGCCGCTGCCGTTCGACGACAGCGTACGCGTTCGCAGCGGCTATCTGGAGGGCAGCAACGTGTCCGCCATCGAGGAAATGGTCGCGACCATGAACCTCAACCGCGAGTTCGAGATCCAGATGAAGCTCTATCGCGCTGCCGATGCCATGGCCGAAAACGGCAATCGACTGATACGCGAGTAAGCGGCAACGACGATCGCGGATACATATATAAGGAGTAAACCCGAAATGAACCCAGCGCTGTGGATCAGCAAGACCGGAGTCCAGGCACAGGACGCCAAGCTCCAGGCGATCGCCAACAACCTGGCGAACGTCAACACCGTCGGCTTCAAGCGCGATCGCGCCATATTCGAAGATCTGTTCTACCAGGTCGAACGTCAACCTGGCGCGCAAAACAACGACGACACCGTGTCTCCCTCCGGCGTGCAGCTAGGTAACGGTACGCGGCTGGTCGGCACGCAGAAGGTGTTCACGAACGGCAGCTTGCAGACCACGGGACAGTCGCTCGACGTGGCCATCGTGGGCCAAGGTTTCTTGCAGGTCGAATTGAGCAACGGCGAAACCGCGTACACACGTGCCGGTCAACTGCAGCTCAACGCCGAAGGTCGCTTGGTCAATGCGCAGGGCTTGCCGATCGTCCCGGACATCACGATTCCGGCAGAAGCTTCCGCGATCACGATCGGCGAGAACGGTGTCGTGACCGTGAACGTTCCGGGATCGCAGACGCCGGTGCAGGTGGGGCAGATCACACTCGCCAATTTCATCAATCCGGCCGGATTGCTCGCGCTCGGCGACAACCTTTATCAGGAAACGACTGCGAGCGGTGTACCCACTGAAGGCATCCCGGGCGAGGACGGCTTCGGCAAGCTCAAGCAAGGCGCGCTGGAAGGATCCAACGTGCAGGTTGTCGAGGAAATGGTCGACATGATCGCCGCACAGCGCACCTACGAAATGAACACGAAGGTGCTGTCCGCTGCGGACAACATGCTGCAGTACCTGGCGCAGGCTGTCCGGTAATGAGCTCGCGCCGCGAATCACGAAACCGATACGCGTTCGCCGCGACACTGGCTGTGCTCGCTTTATCGGGCTGCGCCTCTCGTCCGACGGCCTCTTACGACCGCTTGCCGCCTCCGCCGCCAGTCGCGGCTGTGCCGCAAGGCGAGGCGGGCGGCGTGTTCTCGCCGCAAGCGCCTTGGACGCTCGTCTCGGACATTCGCGCATTTCGTCCGGGCGATGTGCTCACGGTCGTGCTGCAAGAAGTGACGCAGGCCAGCAAGAAGGCCGACACGAGCATCGGCAAGGACAGCAGCGTGACGTTCGATCCGATCGTTGCCGGCGGCCGTCCGATCGATAGCGACGTGAGTATTTCCGGGAAGCGCAAGTTCGGCGGCGCTGCCAGCAGCACTCAGCAGAACGCCCTGCAAGGTTCCATCACCGTCGTCGTCGAAGACGTCCTGCCGAACGGGCTGCTGCTGATCCGCGGCGAGAAGAGCCTGTATCTCAACCAGGGAGAAGAATTCATTCGCGTCGCCGGCTACGTTCGCGCCCAGGATATCGATAGCCAGAATCGCGTGTCCTCGCAGCGGATCGCCAACGCCCGCATCGCTTATTCGGGCCGCGGTCCCTTGCAGGATGCGAACAAGGCAGGTTGGCTCACGCGCTTCTTCAACAGTTCATGGATGCCGTTCTGATGCTCAAGAGCACGCGTAGCGTTCTCATTGCGATTGCCGCAGGCGTTGCAGTGTCGATCTGCACCGCGGCCGCCGCCGTCCCCGCATCGAGTTCTGCCGCATCCCGGCCATTGCGCTCGCTCGTCAGCGTCGAAGGCGTGCGCGAGAACCAGCTGATCGGCTACGGCTTGGTAGTCGGTCTGCAGGGCACCGGCGACGGCACGCAAGTGAAATTCGCGGGGCAGTCGGTCGCGAACATGCTGAAACAGTTCGGCGTGAAGATTCCCGAGAACGACAATCCGCGGCTTCGCAACGTCGCGACCGTGATGGTGAGCGCGGTATTTCCGCCCGGTTACCGTAAGGGACAGCGCATCGACGTCACGGTCTCGTCGATGGGCGATGCGAAGAGTCTGCGCGGCGGCTTGTTGTTGCTGACGCCGCTGCGCGGTGCCGACGGCGAAATCTATGCGTTGGCGCAGGGCAATCTGGTCGTCGGCGGAGTATCCGCACAAGGCGCGAGCGGCTCGAGCGTTACTGTGAATTCGCCGACGACGGGCCGGATTCCGAACGGCGCGACGATCGAGCGCGAGATCGAGAGCGATTTCGACAAGCGGCCGACGGTGCTGCTGAGACTCAAAGTACCGAGCTTCCAGACGGCGACGAACATCGTTCGTGCGATCAACTCGCGCTATGGAGAGCTTGCGAGCACGCGCGATGCGACGAGCGTGGAAGTGCTTGCGCCGGCCGATCCCACGCAGCGCGTCGCGTTCGTCGCCGGTCTCGAATCCTTGATGGTGGACGTCGGCGAGACGCAGCCGCGCGTGGTTTTCAACTCGCGCACCGGCACAGTCGTGATTGCCGAAGGCGTGCGGGTGCGTTCCGCCGCCGTTTCGCACGGCTCGCTTAAAGTCGTGATCACCGAAACGCCGCAAGTCAGCCAGCCGGCGCCCTTCGGTCGCGGCGATACCACGGTCGTGCCCCGGTCCGACGTGTCCATCGAACAGGAAGAAGGCCGCATGTTCGCGTGGCCGGCGGGTGTCGACTTGCAAACCATCATCGATACCGTGAACAGCACCGGGGCGACACCGGACGATCTGATGGCCATCCTGCAAGCGCTCGATCAGGTCGGCGCCATCGAAGGCGAGTTGGTCGTGATCTGAGATCCAGCGGGCTCACGTCATGAACGAAATCAAACTAGACACCGTGTCGCGCGTCGCGCCCGATCCCGCGGAACCGCGCATCGCGCCGGCGCCCGACGCCGAATACGTCGCGAAGCTGACGGACGCGGCTGTGAAATTCGAAGCTTTCTTCATCGGCCAGCTCTTGCGCCAGATGCGCGAAAGCACGCGGGCGATGGCGGGGGAGGACAGCGTTTTCAATAGCCGAACGGCTCAGGACATGCTCGATTTGGCCGATCTGGCGGTCGCCGACTCGCTTGCCGGACAGCGCGCGTTCGGCATCGCCGATCTGCTCGTACGGCAGCTGTTGCCGCAGTCGGGCAACGCGCCGCTTAAGACTTCGACTGAATCGGTCGCCTCTTCGGATTGATGAGCTCGCGGGTCGGCAGGGGTTGACATGACCGTCATTCACAACGCGCTTTCCGGTGCACTGGCTGCGCAGGCGGCATTGTCCGCAACGAGCCAGAACGTCGCGAACGTGATGACGCCGGGCTACACGCGTCAGGCGGTGCTGCTCGCATCGGTGCAGCCCTTGCAGACGGGCGCTTTGAGCGCAGGAAGCGGTGTCACCGTGACGTCGCTACTGCGTTTCAGCGACAACTACAAGAGCCTGCAACTCTGGAGCGCCGCCTCCGAGCTCGGCCAGCGAAACAGCGCACAGCCTTATCTCATGCAGCTCGAGCAGATCCTCGGCGACGACGACTCGGGCATCAACAGCGGCCTCGACGCCTTTTTCAGCGCGCTGAACGCCGCGAGCGTCGAGCCGACGTCGAGTCCGTTGCGTCAACAGGTGATCACCACGGCCGAGGCGCTCGCACAACGATTCAACAGCTTGAATCAGGTTCTGGCGAACCAACGCGCCTCGGTGGCGCAACAACGCCTCACGGCCGTGGCGCAGGTGAACACCCTGGCCAGCCAGATTGCCAAGCTCAATGAGGAGATCGCACGCACGCAGGGCACCGGAGTGAATGCGTCCGGCTTGATCGATGCGCGCGACAGGAAGATCGACGAGCTCGCGAGCCTCGTGGCGATTCAGGTCGTACAGCAAGCGGACGGCACGCGCAGCGTGTCGTTGCGCGGCGGGCAGCCGCTCGTCGTCGGCGCACGCTCGGCTACGATGACGACCATCGTGAACGCCGACGGCTCGCAGACGCTCACCGTCAGGTTCTCGAACGAAACCTTCTCGCTCGCGACGACGCGTCTCGGCGGGCTCATGGGGGGACTCGACGACTTCGAAAACGAAACGCTCGTGCCCATGATGGAATCGATCACCGAGATGGCGCGGCAGCTCGCGGAGAACGTCAACAACCAGCTCGCCGCCGGCTATGCGCTCGACGGCTCGCCCGGATTGCCGCTGTTCGAGTTCGATTCGACCGGCGCGACTGGCGTTCTGCGAGTCCGCAATGGAGCAGTGGCCGCCGATCTCGCTTTCTCTTCCGATCCCACGACGCCGGCGAACAGCGACAACTTGCAGGCGCTCATCGCTCTGCAGCGGCAACCGGTCACGCTGCCGGCGCTGGGTTCCGTGTCGCTTGCCGACGCCGTGACGCAGCTGGTTGCCCAGGTCGGGATGCAGAGCCAGCAGAACACGGCGGCGCTCGCCACTGCGCAGACCGTGCGCAACCAAGCGGAAGAGAACTGGAAATCGACGAGCGGCGTGAATCTCGATGAGGAAGCCGCCAATCTCATCCAGTTCCAGCAGATGTATCAGGCGAACATGAAAGTGATCGCCGTGGCGAACGAGCTGTTCGACAGCACGTTGGCGGCTTTCTGAAGCATCGTTGTTTGAGGCCTCTTTCTCATGCGTGTCGCGAGCACTCAGTACCACACGACGATGAACACGGCGCTACAGAACGCGTCGTCGGAGCTGCATCGCGTGCTGCAGAAGATGGCGACCGGACAACGCTATCTGCTGCCGTCGGAAGACCCCATTGCGAGCGTTCGTATGTCGCGTCTCGCACGCGAAGAGGCGCTCCTCGATCAATACCTCGACAACATCGCCACGCTCCAAAACGCCATGGCGCGCAACGAAGCTGTGCTCGCCGGCATGTCCGCCGACCTGCTCAGTGCGCGCGACCTACTCGTGTGGGCGGCCGACGGCAGTAACACCTCAGAAGACGTCATCGCCGTTGCCGGCTCGCTGAAACCGTTGATGGACAGCTTGTTCTACAACGCGAACACGCTGGACGCGGAGGGCCGTTACATCTTTTCCGGCACGGCAAGCGATCAACCGACCATCTCGTATGATCCGGCGGCACCCCTCGGATCGAGATACGTCGCGACCGGCAACTCCGAGCTGCAACTCGTTGCCGTGGGTAATGGCATTACCCAGCCGGCGAACATTGTGCTGCCGGAAGTGGCGGACGTATTGAACGTGCTGGAGCGCATTGCCGCGACGTTGCAGACCCCGGGCGTCAACGTGAACGACCCGGCCGTGCGCGCCGAGATCCATTCGGCACTGAACGGGCTCGACACAGCCATCAACGAGAATAGCGCTCGAATGGCGACGCTCGGCGGCGCGCAGAACATTCTCGAGACATTGCGCGCCAATCACAGCAACGTCAGTCTCTCCAACAAACAGGCGGCACTCATCATCGGTCAGCTCGACTACGGCGATGCGGCCGTGAAAATGAACGGCTACACCGCGGCGATTCAGGCGACGCAAAAAGCCTATTCGCAAGTCAGCAGACTGACGTTGTTCGACGCACTCTGATTCTCGAGCGGTCATGCAAGTCGCGGTCGTCGATTCCGGACGTCAAGTTGGATCGCATTCGCTCGATCGGACTGCCGCCGCGCGGCGCGGTGCGGTCGCGGGCGTCGCTGAAATCAGTCCGATCGGCGCCGCTAGGGAGGTCGCTGGCGAAGAGCGCGGGAGCGGCTTCGCGCCCATGCGCGGCGGCCTGCGCAGCCTGGACACGCAATTCAATCAGCGTGTTGCCGCATCCCAGCGCACGATCGAATTCCTGCGGCGCGTCGACACGCAATTGCAGACGCTTAGGACCGCGATTGCGACGCAGCTCGGAGCAGGGCGCAACAAAGTCGACGACGGCGCTACCGCCGAGCTTGCTTCGCAAATACAGCGTTTCGACAAGCTCTGGCGCGAACGCAACGCAGCCACCGGCGGTGCGCTCGACAACCGTCTCGATCAAGTCGAGCCGGGAACCGCCGAGCAGCGTTTCAAGGTACGCGGCTTGACCATCGATTCGCTCACGAAGGGCGACACGGAAACGCTGTATCTCGCGGTCGGCGGGCGCACCGAGCGCGCCGCCGCCGTGACGATCGAACCCGGTCTCGACGCAGCCGAGATCGTCAAACGATTCCACCGTGCATTGGCGCCGAATGGCGTTCGCGTGAGCCTCGACCGGCAGGGCGAGCTGGTGTTCAGTGTGCGCGAAACGGAATGGAACGGCGGCCGCGATCTGCTCGCAGTCAAAGGCGACGGCCGGCGCTTCCCCACCGGCCCATTCACTGCCGTCCGTATCGTTCCCGAGGAATCGATCATTCGGCCTCAGAAATGGTCGGTCGACGGGCCGACAGCGCTGCGCGACACGCTCGACAAAGTCATCGACGCACAGAACACCGTGCGCCACGCGCAACAGTTGGCGACGGAGGCGCTGGAAGAAGAGGGCCGGGAGCTCGTGGCTCGCAGCCAAGAATCGGAAGGGCAAGAAGGTGCGTGGTGCGCAGACTTCGCCCGCACCTTCGCGACAGCAGCCACGCGACACGATTACCGTACGCTGTCCGCGCTTTCATCCGCGCTGCTCGGTGTGAGTCGCGACCGTGTGCAGGCGCTTCTGACTGCGTCGTGATTCGATTTCAGAGTGCGGTCGAGTAGCAGCCATCGTCGACTGCTTACACAGCGGTTCCTCGAGCGCCTTCAGCGGCCGCGTGCCTCTGCGGCGCTTGTTGCGCGGTCGCCAAGTTGGTGCGCAGCTCGCGGCTCGCCAAGAAGTAATGCACGGCTCCCCAACCGGTTAGAGCCAGAACGCAGAGCATCGCAACACGCAAAGATTCTCGGCCGAAGGTCGGTGCCAAGGCATCGCTGATCGCGCCGATCAGCAATGGACCGATCCCGTACCCTACCAGGTTGGACAGCAGGAACAACAGACCTGCGATCGTCGATCGCATGCGAATCTCGACGAGACTCTGCGTGAGCGCAGCCACCGTCGGAAACCAAAACATCACCGTGGCCGCAAAAACGATGACGCCCGCGAGCGCGGCGTTCGGATTGCCGGTGAGGATGGACCACGAGCCGATGCCGAGCGCAAGGATTGCACCGAACGAAATGAACCAAGTCCGATAACGCTCGTCGCGCGCACCGAGAAAATCGGAGAGCGCTCCCGAGGAAACGTTCGCCAGGATGCCGATTACGGCGATGCCGATACCGAGCATTGGCCCAACTTCATGCAGGTGCAGGTCGTGGCTTCGGACCAGAAACGTGAAATGCCATGACCCCATGCCCGCGACGACGATGTAGCAAAGCGTAGCGCCGAACAGCAGATGCCTCAATGAGCGCTGATGCCAGCAATAGATCAGCGTTTCGCGCAGCGGCGGAGCCTCGGCAACTTTGCGGTTTCGGTCGGACAGACCGCGAGGCGGCTCGCGCGTCGTGAGCACGAGCAACAATGCCAAGACGAAACCGGGAACAGCAACTGCGATCAAAGCCGCACGCCAACCGAACACGTGCGCGATATAGGTCGCATACGTGAGGTTCACGAGCGCTGCGATTTGCGTGCCCGAAGCGAATACCGCCATCGCCGTTGCACGCCGGCGTGGCTCGAACGTGTCGGCAATCATCGATACCGCGGCCGGACCGCCGCCGGCTTCGCCGATACCGACACCGATGCGGGCGAGAATCAAATGCCAGAGGTTTTGCGCACCCGCGCAGGCCATTGTCATCGCCGACCAGCCTGCAAGGCAGATTGCTGCAAGGTTACGACGATTCGTTCGGTCCGCGAGAACGCCGAGAGGCAACCCGGCGCTGCCCATGAAGATCGCATACACCAGGCCCATGAGCGCGCCGAGTTGAACATCGCTCAAGCCGAATTCCGCGCGGATCGGCTCGAGCAGGACGCTCAGCACGATCTTGTCGAGCACGAGCAGCACGTTCAGCAGCGCAAGCAGAACCAGCAGGTAATAGCGGCGTGCTGCAGAAAACTCCGTCGCCGGGGCGAGAGGCGTCTGTGTCATCGGTCCCCCTCATCAATGCGCGCTTCTTATGTTTGCGATCTGAGCGAATTCGATGCGCTCGCGTCAATCGTATTCATGGATCTCGAACATGCAGCGCGCGAATATCGGTCATGCAGGGGCGACGGTGACCTGTACGGCGTCGATGATGAGCTGGCGCAACCAACGATGGCCCGGTTCGGCATGCACGCGTGGGTGCCAAGCCATCGATACGGGGTAGGTCGGAAAGTCGATCGGCGGCTCGTGCAGACGTATTCCAGGAAGATAGGCAAATCGGGCCGCCAAGGTCGACGGCACCATCGCGATGAGTTCGGATGCGGCGACGACGAACGGCGTCGCCGAAAAATTCGAAACGAAGGCGCCGACATTGCGTTTCAGTCCGCGCGACGCGAGGGTCATATCGGCCATGTTCTGCAGCTCGCGCTCGTCCGGAGCCAGTACGACGTGCTTGAGCCTGAGGAAGGTTTCGAGATCGAGGGTCTCGCCGATGGCGGGATGCGTTGCGCTGGCAATGCAAACCAGTCTTTCGTCGAACAGCCTTTTCACATGCCAGTCGGCCGGTAAAGCGTCGAACCAGCCGACGACGAGATCGAAACGCGTGGCCTCGAGCCGTGCAAGATCTAGATGACGGCTTGCCACTGACAGGATCTTGAGAATCGCGCGCGGCGCGGCCGTGCTGAATGCCTGCATCAGGGGCGGCATGAGGACGACGCTCGCATGATCCGTGCAGGCGCAACGGAATGTCGCCGTACTGACCTTCGGATCGAACTGTTCTGCTCTGCCGAGCGCTTCGATGCGAGGAGCGAGCTCATCGAGGTGTCCTAGCAAGCGTTCCCCGTACTCGGTCAACACGAACCCGTTTCGACCCCGCACGAGCAGCTGATCGCCGAAAGTCTTGCGAAGACGCGCCAACAGGTGGCTCATCGCCGGTTGGCTGAGCCCCACGCGCTGCGCGGCCTTGTTGACGCTGCGATCGCGCAACAGAGCCTCGAGCGCAAGGAGCGCCCGCAACTCCAGCTTCGCAATATTCGCGTTCTGCATGTTCGACATGATCCCAGTTTATTACCAAGCGTGTCAGCTCGTCGCCTAGCATTCGGCGGCGAAGTAGGGGAGACGCGCTTGCGCGAAACAAAAGAACAGTGACACCGCGTATTCAAAGATTGTTGAAGTCGCTCGATGCGGTTCGGGACTGCCGCTTCGAGGTGAGCATTGCCAAAGGGCTCCTCGTGACGCGCGCGTTCAGCGAGTCCGAAGGCGAGCCGCAGATCATCCGGTGTGCCCGGGCGTTTGCAACCGTGCTCGACGAAATCCCCATCTACATCGAGCCCGACGATCTGCTCCTCGGAAATCTCGCCAGCAAACCCGGTGCGGTGGAGCTGACGAGCTTGTGGTCGACGTGGCCCGATGCGGAAATCGACGCCCTGTGCGCGAGCGGATTCGTCGTGGCCGATCAGGACCGTCCCCTGATTCGCGAAATGAACGAATACTGGCGCAAGCGATGCCTCACGGCACGCATGACGTCGCTCTACGACGATAAGCGCTTGTGGCCGTACGCACAACTTGGCGTCGTACTGCCGCCGTTTCGTAGTCGCGAGGAAGGGTGGGGTCCCGGCGGGATGATCGGCTGCGGTTGGGGAATCCACCACGAGATCAGTCAGATCATCGGCGTCTTTCAATTCGAAAAAGTGCTGCATCGAGGAATCGATGCCCTCATCGCCGAAGCCGAAAAAGAGCTCGAGAACACACAACTATATAGCGCTGCGGCGGTCGCCAAGGTCGACCAGCTGCGTGCGATCCTCATTGCCTTGGCAGCCGTGCGCCGCTACGCAGCACGCTTCGCCGCGCTTGCCGAATCGCTCGCAGCCCAGGAATCGAACCCTCAGCGTCGCGCCGAGCTGCTCGAGCTCGCCCGAATTTGCCGGATCGTCCCTGGTCAGCCTGCGCGCACGTTCCGCGAGGCCATGCAGTCGCTCTGGTTCATGGTGCTCATGGTGTTGCCCTCCGGTGTGTTGTCGTTCGGTCGATTCGATCAGTACATGCAGCCGTACTACGAGGCCGATCTCAAAGCGGGCCGGATCACTCGCGAGGAAGCGCTCGAGTTGATCGAGTGGTTGCGCGTCAAGGATTCGCAGATCGTCATTACGAGCGGCCATACGCATCGCTCCAAGTACGGCGGCCTCGCGAAATGGCACAACTGCGTGATCGGCGGTCAGACGCGCGACGGCAGGGATGCGACGACCGAACTTTCGTATTTGTTGCTCGAAGCTGCGCGAGACTGTCCTGCGCCGCATCCGACCTTGACGATGCGCGTGCATGCGAATACGCCGGACGAATTGCTCCACGCTGCGCTAGAGCTGATCTCGACGGGCATCGGATTGCCGGCGCTGATCAGCGACGAATCCACGATCGCCTATCTCGTGGATCAGGGCGTGCCGCTCGAGGACGCACGCGACTATGCAGTGGCAGGATCGCTGGGCGTCAACATTCCAGGTCGATCCCGCACCATCGCGTGGCCGATGTTCACTGCCCCGCGTGTCCTCGAGTTCGCAATTCATGGCGGTAAGGACCCGCGTACCGGAAGGCAGGTCGGGCCGCTCACGAAGTCCCTGGAGCAGTGCACGACCTACGAGGAGTTCGTCGAATCGCTCAAGACTCAGCTCGCTCATTTCATCGCGCTGCACGGCGAGTTCAACAACGTCACGATGCAGGCGTACGCGGAGCGTTTTCCGCAAACCATCGAAACGGCGCTGACCGAAGACGGCTTGAAATCGCCGCAGAACATCCTCGGCCGCACCATGCCCTACGAGAACGGCTCTGCGATCAATCCGATCGGCATGATCAACGTGGCCGATTCGCTCGCTGCCATCAAGCACATCGTGTTCGAAACGCGACAAGCGACTGCGTCAGAGCTCGTACAAGCACTGAAAGAGAACTGGGCCGGATCCCACGGCGAGCGACTGCATGCCTTGGCGCTCGCAGCACCGAAATTCGGCCACGACGACGACACCGTCGATCTCATCGCCGCCGATTTGTACGCGTTCTGGGCTGCCGAGGTCGGCAAGCACACGACGGTGTATGGAGGTCGCTTCATTCCTGCCGCGATCACGATCGGCACGTCGAATTTTCCGGGCGGTGCATTGACCGGAGCGACGCCCGACGGACGTCGCGCCGGCGAGTGTCTCGCGGCGGAATCCTTGACGCCGACGATCGGCCAAGGACGCATCGATACCCAAGCCATGCTGCGCAGTGCGGCGAAGGTCGATCAACGCCAATGGCAGTCGATGTCGCTGGAGCTGTGTTTGCGACCCGAAGCGTTCGCGACCCCGGAAAGCTTGCGCAACGTCGCGCGAACCGTGCGCGAATACTTCGCCAAAGGCGGAAAGCACGTTCAATTCAATGTACTGAATGCAGAAACACTACGCGCTGCACAAAGGAATCCCGCGGCATTTCCGGATCTGATCGTTCGGCTCGGCGGCTGCAGCGCCTATTTCACGCAGCTCTCGCCGGAAGTTCAGGAGGAGCTCGTCCGTCGGGCTGAAGTTGCAGGTGTGTCAGAGCAGAGATAACGAGCTGGGTTGTTCCGAAAACGGGAAATGGGGGAGAACACGATGAACATGAAAAATTCGCAGGTGACTCGATCGATACTACTGAGCGCAGCCATCGGTGCCGTCCTGACGCCCATGACCGGCGCCGCGCAAAGTTCCGGCAACGAACCACGACTCGAAGAGATCATCGTCACCGCGCAGCGTCGCGAGCAGGATCTGCAGGACACGCCGCTCTCGATCGTCGCACTCAATTCGGAGGCGCTGGCTCAGCGCGGCATGACGAATCTTCGCAACGTCACCAATTACATGCCGAACGTCGAGGTCACCGTCACGAACCGGCCGACCGCGGGCGGATCGGCATACGCCGCTTGGATCCGCGGCGTGGGTACGGGCGACTATGCGTATCCGACCGATCCTGGCGTCGGTTTGTACGTCGATGGCGTGTATCTCGCGCGTACGCTCGGCGGTCTCATGAGCATCTCGGACATCGAGCGCATCGAGGTGCTGCGCGGCCCGCAAGGGACGCTGTACGGACGTAATACGATCGGCGGAGCCGTCAATGTCATCACCTCGCAACCGAATCTGAGCGGCCCCGCAGAGGGAAGCGTGGCCCTTCGATTCGGCGAAGACGGCCGACTGGATGCCCAGGGCCACATCAACGGAGCGCTCGTCGACGATCGTGTCGGCGGCAAGCTCGCGGTCGGTGTGTTCACGTCGGACGGCTACGGCAAGCGATTGTTCGACGGCATCGACACGAACGACGAAGACCGCCTGGTGGTCCGCGGCGGCTTGCGCGTAAAGTTCAGCGATATCGCCGAGCTCGATCTGCGCGGCGACTTCAGTCGCCAACGCAACACGGGATTGCTGTCCCATGCGACTTCGTTCTATGACGTGCCTCCTGCGCTCGTCGCGCGCTTCAACGAAATCGCGGCACCGGTGCAGGCAGCCGCGCTCGGCCTGCCTGCGGGAACGGTCTACGACTCGCGTTGGGTGATTCGAGATGCGTACGCAACCTACAGCGGCAGCCCGCTGCAGGACGACTACGACATCGGCGGTGCCTCGGCGACGATTACGATCAGTCCGAGCGACGCTTTCAGCTTCAAGTCGATCACCGCTTGGCGCACGCTAGAGACCGAAATACGCGTCGACGGCGATACGTCGCCGTTCACGATTTCCTCGACGCACGAGAGAATCGACGACGAACAGTTCAGTCAGGAGTTCCAGATCAGCGGCGAGCTGTTCGACAACCGCTTCAGGTACCTGGCCGGCGTCTTCTACTTCAGCGAGGATGGGCGAGGGTGGCGCTTCAGCGAAAGCTTCCATGGCGTCTACGAGGTGACCGGACTCGCGAGCGATGCGCGCGACACGATCGTCCGACAGAAGTACGAATCCGAAACCATCGCAATCTTCACCCAGGAAGAGTTCGACATCACGCCGACGCTGACCGCCGTGATCGGAGCACGTGCGAACTGGGACGACAAGACGTTCGTCACCGAAACGTTCCTGCCTCAGCGCGGCATCGTTTCGATTCCTGCGCAATCGCGCTCGGAAGATTGGTTCTCGTTCACGCCGCGCGTGGGACTCAACTGGCACGTGCTCGACGACGTCATGCTCTACGTGAGCTACTCCGAGGGCTTCAAGGCCGGCGGCTTCGGCAATCCGACGGCGGTGTTGCCGACCCCGGTGTATGGACCCGAAGAGCTTTCCACCTACGAGCTCGGCGTGAAGTCGACCCTGCTGGACGGCCGGCTCACCCTGAACGGAGCGTTGTTCTTCAGCGACTGGACCGACATTCAGTTGAACGTGATCGTGCCCGGTCCGACGGGCGGTGTCGTGAACGTGACGCAGAACGGCGGAGACGCCGAGTTGTATGGCTTGGAAATCGAATCGACCTTCCGGCCGACGACCGGTTTGACCTTCAACTTGGGTGTCGGCTACACGCACAATGAGTTCGTGCGCCTTGCCGGCGGAGTCGTGGGCGTCACCTACGATACGAAGTTGCCGCACGTTCCAGAATGGACGGCCTCGTTGGGCGCTCAGTACGAGCTGACGACCGCAATCGGCGATTGGACGTTCCGCGCAGACGCGAGCTATCGGAGCGATCAGTACCTGACGATTGCGGATCCGACGTCGTTCGAGGAGAGCTACACGCTCCTCAACGCTCGCATTGCCTTCAAGCCTTCGGCACTGGACGGTTTGGAGCTGGCGGTGGAGGGCTCGAACCTCACCGACAAGCGCTATCTGGTCTACAACCAGAACGCGACGATCTTCGGTATCCAATTGAACGTGCCGGGCGAGCCTCGTCAGATTTCTGCGATCGCTCGCTATCGGTTCTGAGCGTTACGCGCATGTTGTATCGCTCCATCGGGGACGGGATGGCCGACGTGTCGGCCATCTCGCTCGGTTCATGGAATACGTTCTCGAGGCTCAGTACGGCCGATTGCGCCGCGCTCTTGCGCGCGGCCATCGATGCGGGCATCAATCTGTTCGACATCGGCTACTACTGGGACAAGCCGGATACGGAAGCGGCGTTCGCGGAATCGATCCGTCTCGCTGGTATTCGCCGCAGCGACTATCAGCTAGCGCTGAAACTCTGGCTCTGGAACTACCCGCAGCAGTCTTTCGAGCAGCAAGTACGAGCGTCTCTGGAGCGGCTTCGCGTCGATCACGTCGAGCTCGTAATGGTCTCGCGGCCGACTGAAGGGCTGGACTTCGCAGCCTTCTGCGAGGAGATCGACGGACTGGTACGCACGGGTCTTACGCGGGCCTGGGGCGTCACGAATTGGGAAGCAGGGCAGATCGTTCAGGCCAAGACGCAGCTTCAAGGAAAATCGCAGCCGCGACTCGTGCAGCTCCAATACAACGTCGCGCGACGCGACATCGTCGAGAGCGAGGCGTATTCGCAGCTGTTCGCGAACAAATCGATCGGTCTGTGTGCCGCTTTCGTGCTCGAGGGCGGCATCCTCGCCGGTCATCTCGATCGGGATCGGGTCGATCCGAGCGCTTTTGCACGAGGCGAACGACCGCGTGAACGCAACATCGCGCGGGATGCAGGCGGAATCCGAGAACGCATTCGTGCGCTGCAGCCGAAACTGCAAGAGATTGCTGCCGGCTTCGGTGCAAGCGCGGCGCAATTGGCCATCGCCTTTGCGGTAGCGAAGTCGACGACCGCGCTCATCGGCGTTACTCGCCTCGAAGATCTTGTGGAGGATCTCGGTGCCTTGCGGCTCCTCGATCGTCAGGCCGAATGGTTGCCGTTGCTCGAACCCCTGCGAGTCCGTGGCGTTGCGCATCCTCGTTTGTTCGATCCCGTGAAGAACGAGTAATGCAGTACAGACAACTTGGCCGCTCCGGGCTCGTCGTTTCGCGCTTGTGCGTCGGCTCTGCGAGCTTCGGCAATTGCACGGAGCAGACTTGGCGCACGGATCGCAAAACGGCCGAAGCTATCGTTCGCAAAGCGTTCGATCAAGGCATCAACTTCTTCGATACCGGACCGACCTACGGTGCCGGCGAGGCGGAAACGATTCTCGGCGCCGCACTGCGTTCCGCAGCATCACGGGACGAGTATGTCATCGCCACCAAAGTATTCTTCGCGACCGGACCCGGACCCAACGATCGAGGCTTGTCGCGCCGACACATGCTCGCGAGCGTCGAGGCGAGCCTAAAAAGATTGCAGCTCGAACATGTCGATCTGCTGCTGATGCACCGATGGGATCCGCAGACGCCGATCGAGGAGACATTGCAGACCTTCGATCTCCTCGTTCGCAGCGGCAAGGTGCGGTACGTGGGCGCTTCCTCCATGTCCGCTTGGCGCTTCATGAAGGCGCTCGCCATGCAAAGATCGCTCGGCTATTCGCCCTTCATCTCCATGCAGAACTATTACAACCTCATCTATCGCGAAGAGGAACGCGAGATGGTGCCGCTGTGTCTGGAGGAGGGCGTTGGCATGACGCCGTGGTCGCCGCTAGCGCGTGGATTGTTGGCGGGATCCGCCGGCGACGCGGCGCGACTCGCAGGCGATCCGCTTGCCAGATCGCGCTTTCTGCCGGAGCTGGACACGCCGGTGATCGCGCAACTCAATGCATTCGCCGCGGAACGTGGCGAACCACCTTCGAAGCTCGCGCTCGCCTGGCTGCTCGGATCGCCCGGCGTGGTGTCACCCATTTTGGGCTTTTCCGATCCGTCGCAGATCGAGGTCGCCTGCGAGGCGTTGAATGTCGTGCTCTCTGCCGACGAGCGTGCGCTGCTCGAAGCGCCGTACCGACCGCATCCCGTGATCGGCTTCGAATTGGAGCGCGAACGTGCGTGAATTCGAAGGCGCTTGCGTCGTCGTGACGGGTGGCGCTCATGGCATCGGTTCAGCGGTTGCTCGCGAGTTCGCCAAGCTCGGCGCTCGCGTATTGATCATCGACGTCGATGCCCCTGCGGCACAGCAGCTCGCTACAGAAATCCGCGGCTCGGCGTTTGCGGTCGACGTGTGCGATGCCGTCGCATTGGAGCGTGTGTTCTCGGACATCGACCGCAACGAGCCAGGCGTCGATGTGCTCGTGAACAACGTCGGCGGCGGTCCGCGCCGCAAGCTCGAAGAGCTGACGGTCGCCGAGTGGGATGCGACCTTGGCACTCAATTTACGTTCTGCGTTCATCGCCACACGTGGGGTGCTGAATCCGATGCAGCGACGAGGCGGCGGATCGATCGTCAATGTCGCTTCGATCGCAGCACACGGTGTTTCCCCGCTCGGCGGAGCTGCATACGCGGCCGCCAAGGCCGGCGTGCTTGCACTGACTCGGCAGACGGCCTACGAGTGGGCAAGCAAGCGCATTCGCGCGAATGCCGTCTGTCCGGGACCGACGCGAACGCTGTTGACCGAGAAATCGCAGCGCCGCGACGAGCAGTTTCCGTTGGGTCGATGGCTGCAGCCGGAAGACATCGCCCAAACCATCGTCTTTCTCGCATCGCCAAGAGCGGCGATGTGTTCCGGTACAGTGGTCGACGTGGACGGCGCCTTCTCGCTGGCGGGTTGGATCGCTTGAGAGTCGACACCGGTCCTGTTCCGTAGCCGTGGGTGCTGACTCCTTTGAACCCAGGAGATCCTGAGGCTACAAAGCTAGATAGGACAGTTTTCAATCGTAAGCTCGTGTTCGACATACCCGAGCACGTAGTGCGTACCGCACAGGATGTCGCTCTTGATGCCGGAGCCCAGGCTGATGCATCGCTGACTAGACCTAGGAGTCGCGCGAGATTGGTTCTTGCCGCGAAAAGAACCCAAGGGACCATCTGAACTGAAAAGGCGCCGCCATGACTCACTGGAATTCTGAAGGGGGTTACCGGGATTTCGTTGGCGCAACAACAGCCACCAACCGGACCACGAAACCGCATATATAATTTAACTTAATATACATTATACGTACTTACAGTAGATTCTAACTATGCCCAAATGGGTTGCCTTTGTTACCTCCAGGTGTATATTCCGGCTGTACACGCTTGAGCAGTCATCAGAAAAACTGCAGCGTGTACTTAAAGTATTTTCTCAGCTTTACGGTCGCGATATGCGCTGCCGGTTTCCCGTCCCGAGGGACCGACGGCTGGTGATCCATTCACTCCGTTTAGGGTCGTTTTCGGTATGAACAGCGCTTGGGAACACTTTTTCGCCGCTACGGTGATCTTGGCTTCCGCGGGTCCGATCAAACACCGTTTACTGGAAGCCTACCGACAGCACCTGGAAGGTCTCGATGAGAGCGAGCTTCCGAGTGAAATTCGGGAGGACTTTTCCTCTCTGGCGAGCTGTATGTGCCGAGTTCGACCGCTTCGCGGCGAAACCGCGCCCCAAGCAACGGTACGCAAGATGTCCGAGTCGGAAGCCGGGCATCTGGCGGAGCGCATCGTGAACATGCTCGCCGTCATCGCGCGCGTCCAGTACCAGCAACGCCCGAAGCTCCGAGCCGTCAATTCCGGCGACGGCTGATTCGACCTCAATCCAGCTTGAATTCGATGACGTCCCAGCGGGACGTGTCCTCGTGCCGTGCCTGGCGGCGGATCGCGTCTGCGATCTCTCGCTCGTTCCATTCGACCTGTTCGTCGCTCAAGGCCTCGAGCTGAACGGGGAGCTTTTCCTTGACCCCGAACGTCTCGACGACGATCACCGGCTTGTCCAGCCCTTTGGCGCAATTCAGCGTGAAATCGACCAATTCGCGCTCGCGCGCCGTGCGATAGAGTCCGGCCGGTACGATGACGACCTCGGCCAGGTTGATCTGTTTGCGCAGCTCGTCCTTCATTTTCTCCGGGTCGACGAGCTGAACGTCCGGATCGCTGCAGTTGCGGTAGTAAAAGTTGCGCGAGCTTTCCAGGTACTCGAACACACGGACATAGTCTTCGCCACGCTCGAAGGCATGCGCCACGAAGACCCGAACCGGATTTTGCTGAGAAATACTGCTCACGTCGCTGTCCTCCGCGGGGCCCTGCCCGCGCCGCGGGCGGATTTTAAAGGAGAATGCATGCCCCGGCGCGAAAAGCCGCAGTTTTCAGGAATTAGCCAATTCGGCAGCTCCGTGCGGCTCCTATAGAATGTCGTGTTGCGATCTCGTGCGTGCGCACCCACCCCCCACGATGCGATTCGTCCTCTACAACATTCGGTACGCAACGGGTACCGGTCCGGCGTTTCACCTGCCCATCCCGGGCGCCGGATATTTGCGCAGCAATCCGCGCGTCTTGGAACGGATCACGCAGTACCTGAAGTCCCTGGACCCCGACTTGGTCGGGCTCATCGAGATCGACACCGGCTCGATTCGCTCCGGGCTGGTCAATCAAGCGAAACTGATCGCGGACTCCCTCGGCCATTACTCCATTTATCAGTGCAAGTACGGCGAGGATTCGCTCAACCAGTTTCTTCCCATCGTCCGCAAACAGGGCAACGCCTTCCTCGCAGCGCCGCGCGTCGAGGGCGAACGCTTTCATTACTTCGAAACCGGCATCAAGCGCCTCATCATCGAGCTCGAGCTCGAGGACGTCGCGATTTTTCTCGTGCACCTTTCTCTGAAGTTCCGCCATCGGCACGATCAGCTGCGTCACCTGCACGAGCTCGTCAAACGGGCGAGCAAGCCGGTCATCGTCGCAGGCGACTTCAACACGTTCTGGGGCGATCACGAGATCTACCTGTTCATGGAAGCTTCCGGTCTGAAGAGCGCCAATCGGCTCGGGCTGCCCTCCTATCCGAGCCGCAATCCTCGTAAAGAGCTCGATTTCGTGTTGTATTCGAACGGGATCGAAATCACTCAATTCGACGTTCCTGACGTGCGCTTCTCGGATCACCGTCCGCTGATTTGCGATTTCACCGTTCGCCGCTCGCCGGCCTGACTTGCGAGGTACCGTCGTGACCGCTAACCCGGCAACCGCTCATTGGACGCTAGAGCGCGACTCGGATGGGGTCGCATGGCTGACGATCGATCGCAAGGACGCCACGGCAAACAGCTTGTCGCGCGCCGTCATGGAGGAGTTGGACACGCATCTTGCGACCCTCGCCAGCAACCTGCCGCAAGCACTGATCATCACGTCCGCCAAGCCCGGTTTCGTTGCCGGTGCCGACATCAAGGAGTTCGTCGGCATTCAATCCCCGGACCAGGCCTACGACATGATCCGCCAGGGTCAGATGCTCTTCGACAAGCTCGAACAACTCCCCTGCCCCACGGTAGCCGCCATCAACGGCTTCGCGCTCGGCGGCGGGCTTGAGCTTGCACTGGCGTGCCGTTACCGCGTGCTGGCGGATGATTCCTCGATCACGCTGGGGTTTCCGGAAGTGCAACTGGGCGTGCATCCCGGGCTCGGCGGAACGGTTCGCGCAGTCCAGCTAATCGGTCCGATCGCAGCGATGGATTTGATGCTGACGGGTCGCAATGTTCGGCCGAAGCAAGCGCTCGCGCTGGGGCTCGTCGACCGGATCGTACCTGCAAACGAGCTGCGTCAGGCCGCGAAACAGCTCGCGCTCAATCCGCATGCTCGACGCCGTATGTCGCTGCGCGACCGCCTGCTCAATGCCGGACCGATTCGTCCGCTGCTCGCAAACCGCATGCGCGCTCAGGTTGCCAAGCGGGCGCGCGTCGATCACTACCCTGCTCCGTATGCGCTCATCGATCTCTGGCAACGATTCGGCGGCCGCGGTCCCGAAGCCTATGAGGCAGAAGCCAAGTCGATGGCGGAGCTGCTCTGCACATCGACGTCCCGGAATCTCGTTCGGGTGTTCTTCCTCCAGGAGCGTTTGAAGTCAGCCGCGAAATCGGCCGAGGCGCCTGCTCAACACGTTCACGTGATCGGTGCCGGTGTCATGGGCGGCGATATTGCTGCATGGTGTGCGGCGCGCGGGCTCAACGTGACGCTGCAAGATCGAGCGATGGAATATGTGACACCGGCGCTCGATCGAGCGCGCGCGTTCTTCGAGAAGCGTTATCCCGACCCGATCAAGCGTGAAGCGGCAATGCAGCGCCTCAAAGCCGATGTCGAAGGCGAAGGCGTCGCACAGGCCGACGTCGTCATCGAAGCGATCTTCGAGAACCTGGAGGCCAAGCGCGAGCTGTACGCGCGCGTCGAGCCCAAGCTGAAGCCCGGCGCATTGTTGGCCACGAATACCTCGAGCATCGTTCTCGAACAGCTAGCCGAAAAGCTTGCCGACCCTTCGCGCCTCGTCGGACTGCATTTCTTCAACCCGGTATCCCGCATGCCGCTGGTCGAAGTCATTCATTCGCAAGTATCGGACAGCGCTTGCGTGACCAAGGCCCTGGCCTTTGCGCGTCAAATCGACAAGCTCGCCATCCCGTGCCGCAGCTCGCCTGGATTCCTGGTCAACCGCGTGTTGATGCCGTACTTGAGCGAGGCAATTCGAGCAGTCGAAGAAGGTGTGCCTTATGCGCTCATCGACGAAGCAGCCGAAAGCTTCGGCATGCCGATGGGACCGATCGAGCTCGCTGACGTCGTGGGGCTCGATGTGATCATGAGTGTCGGCAAGGTGTTTTTCGAGGACACGACTGCCGCGCCCGCAACGCTTCTGCGGCTCGTCGAACAAAAGAAGTTCGGCAAGAAGACCGGCGCTGGGTTCTATGTTTGGCAAGACGGCAAACCGCAGAAACCGCCCGCCGGCGACCGTCCGCTGCCCGAGGACCTGCAGGACCGCCTCATACTTTCGCTCGTGAACGAAGCAGTAACCGTGCTGCGCGAGCAGGTGGTCGCCGATGCCGATCTCGTCGATGCCGGTGTGATTTTCGGCACCGGATTCGCACCGTTCCGCGGCGGTCCGCTTCAATACGCGAGAAACCGGGGCATCGAGGCAGTAATTGAGCGCCTACGGGCGCTCGAATCGCGCTATGGTGAGCGCTTCAGACCGGATCCGGGATGGCAACAACTCGCGTGATCCGATTCGCAGGGCACGAAGCCCGCGTCGCAAGGTCAAAGGTGACGAAATGGCACAGGGAGTGTCTCATGCGTTTCCGCTTAAACCGTTCTTTGGGAGAGAAATGGGGAGTAAGCCTCTCGATGTAAGTCTGCTCAAAACGTTTTCCCCGCTCGATGGGCTCAAACGTGAGAGTCTGCACTCGATCGCGCGCAAGGCGACGACGCGCGAGCTCCCTCAAGGGCGCCTTCTATTCAAAGAGGGCGAGACCGACAGGTATACCTATTTCCTCCTACGCGGCACGCTCGAGCTGATCTCGGACGGCCGCACCATCTACACGATTCGTGCAGGCTCACCCGAAGCACGCAACCCCGTTGCACCGAGCTCGCCGCGACGTTGCAGCGCACGGGTCGTATCCGAACGCGCGGAAATCATCGCCATCGACAGCGAGCTGCTCGATGTGATCGTGACGTGGGATCAGACCGGTTCCTACGAAGTCAACGAGTTGCAGACGCTCGAGGAAGATCTCGCGGAAAGCGACGACTGGATGACTGTACTGCTGCAGACGAAGGCGTTTCACCGTATCCCGCCGGCGAACATTCAGGCGATCTTCCTGCGGATGCAGCGCGTGGATTACGCGCCCGGCGAAGTCATCATCCGTCAAGGCGACGAAGGCGATTACTTTTATGTCATCGCGAAAGGCAAGTGTGCCGTTACGCGCGAGACGCCGCTTAGCCGCGAAGGCATCAAGCTTGCGGAACTGGGCGTTGGTGATTCGTTCGGCGAAGAGGCGCTCATCTCCGATGCACGGCGCAACGCGACGATCACGGCGATGACGGATGTGGTCGTCATGCGACTCAATCGCGACGACTTCCTCACGCTCATGAACGAACCCTTGCTCGAGCGCGTGGACAAGAGTAAGGCGGAGTTCATCGTTGCCCGGGGCGGAAAGTGGCTGGACGTGCGGCTACCCAGCGAATACGACCACGATCACCTGCCCGGTGCGCTGAACGTGCCCTTGTACTTCCTTCGCTTGAAGCTCAAATCCCTCGACCGCAACACGCCGTACGTCGTGTATTGCGACACGGGACGCCGCAGCTCCGCTGCGGCTTACATTCTCGCCGAGCGCGGGTTTCAGGCTTACGTGTTGAACGACGGCATGAAGTCGATCAATCAGGCCTGACTAGTTCGTGCTGCGAGCCTGAAAACGAAAACGCCGCCCGAAGGCGGCGTTCGTAAGTCGAAGCGGGTTACATCGTGTGCGTGGGTTTATCGCCGCCCAGGGCGCCCGCGAGATAGCTCTCGATCTTGCGCTGTGTCGTGCCCCGGTCCTGCTCGCTGAACTGAACGCCGATGCCTGCGGTGCGCTTACCTTGCGCGCCCTTCGGCGTCATCCAGATCACCCGCCCGGCGACCGGAAGCTTCTCTTCCTCGCCCATGAGATTGAGCAGCATGAACACTTCGTCGCCGAGCCGATAGTTGCTGTTCGTGGGAATGAACAGGCCTCCGTTTTTCACGAAGGGCATGTAAGCGAGATACAAGGCGCTCTTGTCCTTGATCGTGAGAGTCAGCAATCCCGGTTTGCTGCTCGGCTGACGCATCTGTCTGTTCACGACTCTCGTTTCGCTATCCGGTTGAAGTTCGTTGTGCCTTGGCTGGCGCCAGACATTGCAGGAGTGCGATCAGCCACGACTCCAAGGCCAGCTCGCGCTGCAGTGCCGTGCGCGTCAGCTGTGCCTTCAAGGCCCGAAGCCGATCGACCACTTCGTACAGGCCGCTTATGTTCAACGCGCCTGTGCCCCTTGGCAAGGGCATGGGTCCAGGTGGGAACGTGACCAGATCGGCACTTCCAGCAAGTGCACCGCGAGCAGCCGAGGTCAGCCACAGGTCGAGCCAGGTCAGGCGGTCCGGTAACCCCTCTTTGGCCCATGCGGACGCGACTTGCGTCACATCCGTCTCTCCGGCCAACAGCTCCCGCAAAGCACGCTGCATCTCCCGATCGAGCGTCTCGAACCGGCCATTGGCGTATTCGATCGCTCGCAAAGGTGCGCCGCCCGCGAATTCGAGCAACGCGGGACTTGCGTCCGCGACATTCTCGCTGCGTAGCCACGCGAGCGCGCTTTCCTGGCTCGGCCGTCGAACTGCGATCTGCTGGCAGCGGCTGCGAATCGTCGCAGGCAATCCCGACGGCTGCGCGCTGAGCAAGATCAGCAGACTTTGCGGTGAAGGCTCTTCCAGCGTCTTGAGCAAGCTGTTGGCCGCCGCGATCGTCATCGCATGCGCCGGCGTCACCACGGCCACTTTGTAACCCTGCCGATAGCTCGTCTTGCTCAAACGCTCGCACGCTTCGCGAACCTGATCGATCGAGATCTGTTGTTTGTCTTCTTCCGGACTCACCCACCACAAGTCGGGATGGGAGCCGGCGAGGATGAGCTTGCAGCTAGCGCATTCCCCGCAGCTCGACAAGGTCTCCGTCGATCGCTCGCACAAAACCGCGCTAGCGAGCCATGCAGCAAGCTCGCGTTTGCCGAGCCCGTCTGCACCGACCACGAGCAGTGCATGCGGCATGCGTTTGACCTGCCAAGCGGCTTGCAGCTTGGCGACGGCCTCTTCGTGCCACGGCAAGCGCCTTGGTTTCGGCAACTCCTGAGTCATGTCGCCTTCTCATTCAAATGCGCGGCAAGCGCCGCGCGAATCGCTTCGCTGACGGTTTGACGATCGCTGCTCGCGTCGATCACAACGAATCGATTCGGTTCTGCGCGCGCCCGCTGCAGGTAGGTCGAGCGAACTCGTTCGAAAAAATCTCGCCGCTCGCGCTCGAATCGGTCAGCCGTGCCGTTCGCTTCGTTGCGTTTGCGAGCACGCGCCGCGCTGACCTCGAGCGGCGCATCCAACAGAATCGTCAGATCCGGACGCAACTCGCCCTGAACGAGTTTCTCGAGCGCGGCAATACTCGACACATCCATCCCCCGTCCGCCGCCCTGATAGGCATAAGTCGCATCCGTGAATCGATCGCACACGACCCATTCGCCGCGTGCCAGCGCCGGCTCGATGACATTCGCGATGTGCGTGGCTCGCGCGGCAAACATCAGGAGCAGCTCGCACATCGGCGGCATCGGCTCGTCGCTCGGCTCGAGCAACAGCGCTCGAATACGTTCCGCCCGCGGCGTTCCGCCGGGCTCGCGCGTCACCGTCACGCGCAAGCCGCGCGAAGTCAGATAGTCGCGCAGTTCCGCGATTTGCGTCGACTTGCCGACGCCCTCGCCGCCTTCGATCGTGATGAACTTGCCTCGGCTCATCGTATCAACCGTCACTCGCGATTGCGCAATCGCTGCAGATAGCGCCTCACCGCGGCTTGGTGCTCGGCGAGCGATTCAGAAAAATAGTGGCTGCCGTCCGGCTCGCCCGTCGCGACGAAGAAGAGCTTGCCTGTCATCTCGGGCCGAACTGCGGCGCGCAGCGATTCGAGCCCCGGCAACGCAATCGGCGTCGGCGGCAATCCCGCGCGCGTGTACGTGTTGTACGGCGTGTCGCGCAGCAAATCGGCCCGGCGAATGTTGCCGTCGAAGCTCGGTCCGATCCCGTAAATCACCGTCGGATCCGTCTGCAGGCGCATGCCGCGCCGCAGGCGCTCCACGAACACGCCCGCAATGATCGGACGCTCACGATCGAGCGCGGTTTCCTTTTCGATGATCGAAGCCAGGATCAGCGCTTCATACGGTCCGGCGAGCGGCAAGTCCGGCGCACGCTCTGCCCAGGCCTTGTCGAGCTCCGCCGTCATTCGCGACGAAGCAAGCTTCAAAATCTCGATATCCGGCGTGTGCCGCGGAAAGTGATACGTGTCCGGGAAGAACTGCCCTTCCGGATGCACGCCTGGTTTGCCGACGGCGCGCATGATCTCGTCTTCCGAACGATTCGCATACTCGATACGTACCGCAGGATTCGCGCGAAGCTGCGCGAGGATGTCCACGAAGCGCGAGCCTTCCACGAAGGTAATGCCGTGCAGGACAACTTGGCCGGAGCTCAGCAGGTCGAGCAAGCCCCGCGGAGTTCGGCCCGGCTCGATGCGGTATTCGCCCGCCTTCAGCGCGCTTGCTTTGCCGCTCAGCCTTCCGGCGGCAATCCACACTTGCGGCCGATCGATGATGCCGCGCTCGTGTAAGTCGCGAGCCACGGATCGCAAGCTCGCGCCGCGCGGCACTTCGTAAACCGTCGGCTCGGTCAGCGCGGCGAGCGGTTGGTTCAGCCACGCATAACTCCAGGCCACGAGCGCGCCGCCGCCGAAGAGCAGCAGGACAACAATGACGCTCAACCATCGCAATGTCTTACGCATCGCGTTCCAATGCCTCGCGCAAGGATTGAGTCACTTTGCCGTACGGCCACGAAAATTCCTCGAGCGCCGTCACGGACCGGATCCCACGCACGGCATTCGTAACGAACACCTCGGTGGCCGTCTCGAGATCTTCGGGCCAGATCGGTTCTTCGCGCACCGGTATCCCGAGCTCATTCGCAATCCGAATCACTTCACCGCGCATGATGCCTCGCACGCCGCAATAGCGCAGATCGTGCGTAATCAGTTCGTGACCGCGAACGATGAAAATGTTCGCTGACGTGGCGCACACGAGCTCGCCTTCGCTGTCCAGCATGAATCCTTCGGCAATCTCGGGATCCTGCCATTCCGCCTGCGCGAGCACTTGCTCGAGCCGATTCAAGTGCTTGATGCCTGCAAGTGCAGCATTTCGCGACAAGCGCGTTTCGCACCATCGCACGCGGATCGCCGGCGTGGACTCGACGGGCTCGTGCAGCGATACGATGCGCGTGCACGGCGTCGATGTCGGTCGATATCCGCGCCCACCGACGCCTCGCGTCAGGATGAGCTTCACGACACCGTCTCCATGCGCTTCGCACACACGCGCGATGTCGGCTGTAAGCATTTCGTCGCCGGGGTAGTCGATACCGAGCCGTCTGCAACCATCGGTCAGTCGACGCAAATGCGCTTCGAGCAACCGCACCTTGCCGCGCGCAAGCAGCATCGTTTCGAACAAGCCGTCGCCGTAAGCCAGTCCGCGGTCGGTCACGGAGATCGCGTGTGCCGGATCTGCGCATTCCTGACCATTGACGAGCACTGACAGCATCGCCGATCCCTCAATCGAAGGCTCGCAACACGCCGCGTGCCTTTGCGCGCGATTCCTCCAGCTCGCGCAGAGGCACCGAATCTGCCACGATGCCCGCGCCCGCGCGCAGCTCGAACTCATTGCCATGCAACTCGAGCGAGCGGATCAGGATGTTGAAGTCCATGGTGCCGTCGCGATTCACATAACCCAACGAGCCCGTGTAGGCGCCTCGCGCAGTGTCCTCCAACTCGGCGATCACTTCCATACAACGCACCTTGGGGCACCCCGTGATCGTGCCGCCCGGAAACACGGCACCCAAAGCTTGGCCCGGTGCCACCCCGTCGCGTAGTTTGCCCCGCACGTTCGAGACGATGTGATGAACGTGCGCATAGGTCTCGATCGTCATGTATTCGTCGACCTCGACCGTACCCGGCTCGCAGACCCGCCCAAGATCGTTGCGCTCGAGATCGATGAGCATCACATGTTCGGCACGTTCCTTCGGGTGCGCGCGCAACTCCGCGATGAGCGCACGATCGGCTTCGACATTTTCGCCACGTGGCCGGGTCCCGGCGATCGGCCGCGTCGAAATCCAGCCGTTCTCGATTCGAATCAAGCGTTCCGGCGAAGAGCTTGCGATCGCCCAATCATCGATCGTCAAGAGCGCGCTGAACGGCCCTGGGTTCGTGCGTCGCAGACGCTGATAGACATGTTGCGGTCGCACGGCGTCGGCCAAGCGGCCGCGCCAGCCGCGCGAAAGATTGGCTTGGTAGATGTCGCCGCGTGAGATGTACTCGAGCGCACGCCTTACCGCATCGACGAATCGTTCGGGTGGATCTTCGCCGATCGATGCGGCGAGCAACGATCCGGAACGAAAACTCGGCTCCGGCACGGTGTCGATGTCGCGGGAAATTTCCTCGAGCAAGAATGCAAACTGCGGCTCTGCAACGATCCATGCCTGTCCTGATGCATGCTCGCGCACGATGGCCGCGGGAATCCGCAGCGCAGTGGCGACCACGCCGTTCCCCGGCATGCGCAGCTTCAAGCGCGGTTCGATTTGCGCCGCAAGCTCGTAGCCTAGATAGACGAGCCAGCCGCCGCGGAACGGAAGCTCGCATGCAGGCATCGGCTCGCGCAATGCCTGCCACCATCGATCGAAACTGTCGAGAAAACGACTCGAAGGAGCGGTCGCTACGGTCGGCCCATCCAAGGTGCCGTCAGGACGCAACGTGAGCGCCTCCTGCGGGAAGGCGAACAAGATGTCGAAACGGCCGAGCGGTGCGCCGGAGGCCGCGCTCTCGAGGAACGCGCAATACTTCTCCGGATACGCCGACTGCAGCGCGAGCATCGTCGTTGGTTCGATTCGAACCGGACGAATCGCAAGAGCATTCATGGTCGCTGCAGCACGCATCGCTCGCGGAAGATCAAGGTCCTCGGGCGGATGCCATCGCGGATCCCCCGCCAACTTCACGCGATCAGGATACGCACTCGCGAGCGGCTTACTCGAGCGCGCGGAAGATCAGAGTGCCGTTCGTGCCGCCGAAGCCGAACGAATTCGAAAGGGCCACTTTGATCGGCATCTCGCGCGCCGTGTGCGGGACGTAGTCGAGATCGCAGCCCTCGCCCGGCTCGTCGAGATTGATCGTCGGCGGTGCCACTTGGTCGCGAATCGCCAGAATGGAGAAGATCGCCTCCACCACGCCGGCGGCACCAAGCAAGTGACCCGTCATCGATTTCGTGGAGCTGACTGCGAGCTTGTAGGCGTGATCGCCGAAGCATCGCTTGATCGCAGTCGTCTCGGCGCGGTCGCCCAGCTCCGTGGACGTCGCGTGCGCGTTGATGTAGTGGACGTCTTCGGGGTTGAGCTGCGCATCCTTGAGCGCGTTGGACATCGCCAGGCGCGCGCCCTCACCGTCCTCCGGCGGCGCGGTGATGTGATAAGCATCGCCGCTCATACCGAAGCCGGCGAGCTCCGCGTAAATGCGCGCACCGCGCTTCTTCGCATGCTCGTATTCCTCGAGCAGCACAGCGCCCGCGCCGTCCGACAGCACGAAACCGTCGCGATCCTTGTCCCACGGACGGCTCGCTCTCTGCGGATCGTCATTGCGTGTCGACAAAGCACGCGCTTGCGCGAAGCTGCCGAGCCCGAGCGGCGTCGTCGCCATTTCGCCGCCGCCGGCCACCATGACGTCGGCATCGCCGTATTGAATCAGGCGCGCCGCGAGCCCGATGGCATGCGTCGACGTCGTACAAGCGGTGACGGTCGCGATATTCGGGCCGGTCAGCTTGAAATGAATCGACACATGACCCGAGATCATGTTGATGATGCTGCCCGGGACGAAGAACGGAGAGATGCGCTTCGGGCTGCGCGTCTCTATCCACTTCGTGTGGTTCTCCTCGATCGTGTCGAGGCCGCCGATGCCCGCACCCATGGCAACACCGATGCGCGCGGAGTTTTCCGGCGTGATCTCGATCCCGGAATCCTTGATCGCATCCGCTGCAGCGGCGAATCCATAGTGCATGAACGGATCCATCTTCCGCAGCTCTTTTGCGGGCAGATAGTCCTCTGCATTGAACCCCGCAACCGCACCGCCGAATCGCGACGGAAAGGCGCTCACATCGAAACGAGTGATGGGACCGATTCCGCTACGACCGGCAAGCACGTTCTCCCAAGCGCTCGCAATCGAGCTACCGACGGGCGAGACGATACCCAGGCCTGTGATGACGACGCGTCGCTTGGCCAAAAGTTTAACCTCGGGGGACAGCTATCAGGATGTGTGATAGGGAACATCGCGGTTGGCTTGCCATCCTTGGCAGACGCCACCTGCGGATCGTCGAACCGGCTCAGCCCTGGTTGCGACGCTCGGTGATGTAATCGATCGCCTGCTGAACGGTCGTGATCTTCTCGGCGTCCTCATCCGGGATTTCCGTTTCGAACTCTTCTTCGAGCGCCATCACGAGCTCGACGGTGTCGAGCGAATCGGCGCCCAGATCGTCCACGAAGGAGGCGTCGTTCGTGACTTCTTCTTCTTTGACCCCCAGCTGCTCCGCAACGATCGCCTTAACCTGCTGTTCGATACTGCTCATTGGTATACGAGTCCTCTGTGAGACTGCTTGAACCCTTCACTACGACGGCCCGCATCCTCGATGTGGGCAGTCCGAGGGGGGCGTATTCTATGTTAAGACCTTGAACGAACCAACATTTCCGAAAAAGACCTGCACACCCGCTGTGCGGCATTTGCGCATCAGTTGCACGCCGGCAGGGCAATCAAACCATGTACATGCCGCCGTTGACGTGCAAGGTTTCCCCTGTGATGTAGCTGGCCTGCGGCGATGCCAAAAACGCAACGGCATACGCTACGTCCTCGACTGCACCTAGTCGCCCCAACGCAACTTGCTGGATCAGCTGCTCGCGTTGCTCGGCCGGCAACTGGGCCGTCATGTCGGTGGCAATGAACCCCGGCGCAACCACATTCACCGTAATCCCCCGGGAGCCGACCTCGCGCGCGAGGGACTTGGAGAAGCCGATCATGCCCGCCTTCGCCGCTGCGTAGTTCGTCTGTCCGGCGTTACCCATCACGCCCACGATCGAGGCGATGTTGATGATGCGTCCACGCCGTGCCTTCATCATGCCGCGCAGCACGGCCTTCGACATCCGATACACCGAGTTCAAATTCGTATTGATGATCTCGTCCCATTCCTCGGCTTTCATGCGCAGGAGCAAATTGTCGCGCGTGATGCCCGCGTTGTTGACGAGGATCGAAGGGTTGCCTTCGTGCTGTTCGAGATCGGCAAGCAGCGCATCGACCGACTCTTGCGAGGCGACGTTCAACACCACGCCTCTGCCCTTCACGCCGGCCTCGGCGAGCGTCTGCGTGATGCTCTGAGCGCCCGCTTCGCTCGTGGCGGTACCGACAACCGTGGCACCGCGGCGCCCGAGCTCCAGCGCAATCGCGCGGCCGATGCCGCGAGAGGCGCCCGTCACGAGCGCGACATCCTGACTCAACTCCAAGTTATCGCTCATAGCTTCACCTGCAGGCCGACAATGCTTGCTGCAACGATTCCGGATCCTCGATCGCCAGCATGGCAATCTCGCGATTCTTCTCGATACGGCGATTGAGTCCCGTCAGGACGCGACCCGGTCCGCACTCGATGATGACGCGAATGCCGCTCGCGAGCATGGCTTGAATCGTTTCCGTCCAGCGCACGGGCTTGACGATCTGTTCGACGAGCGCGGCGCGGATCTCATCGGGCGTGCCGTGTTTGCGCAGATCGACCGTATAGATGTCTTTCACTTGCGGCGTCCGAAACTCCGCTGCGGCCAGCGCGTCGCGCATGCGATCCGAGGCCGGCTGCATCAGCGGTGTGTGCACCGGAACGCTCAAAGGCAGCTTGATCGCACGTTTGGCACCGCGCGCCTGACAGGCTGCGATGGCCCGCTCGACGGCCGCTGCTGCGCCGGCGATGACGACTTGCCCCGGGGAGTTGTAGTTCGCCGCCTGCACGAGCTCGCCGCCGGCTGCCTCGCGGCACGCGGCCTCCACTTCGGCATCGTCAATGCCCAGGATCGCTGCGACAGCGCCTTGGCCCTGAGGTACTGCCTCCTGCATCGCCTGACCCCGGAAACGCACCAGTCCGACAGCTGTCTTGAAGTCCAGAGCGTCGGCCGCGACCAGGGCCGAGTACTCACCCAGGCTGTGCCCCGCCATGGCCGCCGGCATCGGCCCCCCGTGCTTCTTCCAAACACGCCAAGTGGCCACGCCCGCAGCCAGCATGAGGGGTTGTGTCCGCTCGGTCTGCGCCATCGCCTCCTCAGGTCCCTCCTGGGCCAGTTTCCACAGGTCGTACCCGAGAACTTCAGAAGCTTCGGCAAAGGTTTCGGTCACGACCGGCTCGGCGGCGGCGAGCTTCGCCAGCATGCCGACGGATTGCGAGCCCTGACCGGGAAAGACGAATGCAAAGGGAGCTGGCATCGTACGGTTGTCCTACAAAAGGCGCGCGATTATAGCGGCCGCGGTTTCCCAGGCCACAGTTGACGGCCGAGCTGGAGGCCGAGTGCGGCAAAGAGGCCCCCCACCGCCCCATATAGGTGGGCATTGACGACGACGGGCATCGCACCGGACGTGGGCAGCGCCCCGGACCACTGTTCCCAGGCGAGCTTGCCGACGAGCAGTACGCTGAGCAGGAACGCGTAGAGCCTGGATTCGCTCCGCCACCACGCGACGGCCCCGGCCGCCAATGCGCCGTGCAGAACTCCTGACAGCCCCACATACCATTCGAGCTCGGGCTCATTCCACAGAAAGCCGATGTCGATTGTCGCCACGCTGATGAGACCCACCGTGAGCCATGCAGCCGGCGAATACTGTCGGGGAAACAGGACGGCAATCAGCAGCAGCCCGGCCAAATTCAGCGCCATATGGCTCGCCGAGAGATGCACGAGGTGACCGGTCAGGAGCCGCCAATACTCGCCAGCTTCCAAAACTGCAGCGCGCTCGTAGCGTAATGCCCTCTCCACCGTCGACCCGCCGATGCCGAGCAGAACCACCGTCGCGCTGATGAGTCCAACTAGCCACATCCCCACGGTCATGCGCCGTGTGCGTAGCGCCCCACCCCCCAGACCGTGTGTTCGATTTGCGTCACTCATGGGCTAACGACCGCTTTGTTATGATCGGCGCGCTTTCACGCGCTGGAGCGCACGTGGTTGGTCGGTACTGTACAGACTGCGAAGGAACAGAGACGATGAACATCACCGGGTCGAGCATACAGAAGATGCGTTCTCCCGCACGTCGCGCGCGAGGCTTCACGCTGATCGAAATCATGGTCGTCGTGGTGATCATCGGCATTCTCGCCGCGCTCGTCGTTCCGAACGTGCTCGGGCGTGTCGATCAAGCGAACGTGACCAAGGTGAAGCACGACATTCAGGCGATCAGCGCCGCGCTCGACCTCTATCGCATGGACAACTTCAAGTACCCGACGACCGATCAGGGTCTGCAGGCGCTCGTGCAGCAACCGCCCGATGCACGCAACTGGCGGGGACCGTACTTGAAAGGCGGCTTGCGTAAGGACCCTTGGAACAACGATTACCGCTACGTGTATCCGGGAACGCGCGGCGGCGAGTACGACCTGTATTCGCTCGGCGCGGACAACCAAGAAGGCGGCGAAGGTCCCGACGCAGATATCGGCAACTGGTCGATCGATTGACCGGACCTCGGCATGCGCTGAGAGTTACGCTCCGCTCATGCAGCCGCACTCCGAGCGCCCTGTTCCGTGTGGTAAAGCCGGCGCCGGCGGATTCACGCTGATCGAGATTCTCGTCGTCGTCGTGATCATCGGCGTCATCGCCGCCATGGCGACGCTCTCGGTGAGCGTGCTCGGGCGTGACAATCAGGTCGAAGAGCAAGCGCGGCGACTGTGGGCGATTCTTCGGCAAGCGCGCGAAGAAACCGAGCTGCAAGGCTTGAACATCGGTCTGTACTTTGCGGCGGAAGAGTACGAATTCCTTCGCCTCGATCCGCTGACCAACTTCTGGATTCCGATCGGCGGCGACAAGCTGTACGCGACTCGCAAGCTTCCGGAGGACTTGCGCTATCGAATTTGGCTGGATGGTCGCGAAATCGTGCTCAAGCCGCGACTTCCCGAGCGAAGCGATCCGCGCACGGTCGACGAGGACGAGGACGAAGAAACAGCCAACCTGCCGCAGGCGCTGCGAACGATCGATCGGTCGAAGCCGCCTCCGGTGCAAGAGAATCCGCCGCAGATCGTCGTGCTGTCGAGCGGCGAGATCATGCCCTTCGAGCTACAGATCGAGCGCGACCGTGCGCCGGCACTTTGGCGCATCGTTGCCACCGCAGACAACGATTTACGTGTCGAGCAACGACGCGACAGTAGCAGCTCCTGGGAGCTCGTCCTGCAAACGAACGTTCCCTTCCCGGAAAGCGAGGCCACCGCAAATGCGGGCAACGGACAAAACCGCTGAGCGCGGCTTCACGTTGATCGAGGTTCTCGCGGCGCTCGTCATCGTCTCGCTCGGCATGCTCGCGGCCATCGAGGCGGTCAGCCAGACCGCGAGCAACACCACTCGAATGCGCGATCGCACGCTTGCGCACTGGATCGCGCTGAACCGCCTGACCGAAGTACGGCTCGCGCCTCGCGCGCCGAGCATCGGCAAGAGCTCCGATGAAATCGAGATGGCCGAGCGGCGATGGCGCTGGACGATGGAGGTCTCGGAAACGCCTGTCGAGTCGATACGGCGCATCGACATTTCCGTGTCCGAAGCGGATGACGATCGGCCGCTCGCGAGCGTGAGCGGTTTCTACGGCACTGCGATTGCCACGACCCGTACGTTGTCTCCGTGGAGCGCAGCGCGTCGCTTGGCACCCGGTGAAGAGGCGCCGGGCAGCCGTGCCGGCGACGAAGACATCACGCCGGGCGACTCGGAAGGCGATCGTCGCGAGCTCGTCGATCCGCCGCTCCCGAGCACGGAGGAGAACGAGCCGTGATCAGGCAAGCGATGCAGAAACACGCGCGCGGCTTCACGCTCATCGAAATTCTCGTGGCCGTGTTCATTCTCGCCATCGTCTCCGCGCTTGCGATGACCGGCTATCTCGAGCTTCGACGTCAATCCGATCGTTTATCGGAGTCTGCAGCACGCACGCGCGCCATCCAGACCGCGGTGTATCGACTGGCGCAAGATTTTGCGTCCTTGGAACCGCGTCCCGTTCGCGATCCGGTCGGCGACAACTTGCACCCAGCCTTGCTCGCTGATACTCGTCGCACGGATCAGCTCGCAGAATTCACGCGTTCGGGTTGGTCGAATCCCGCCGGTGTACCGCGCTCGACGCTGCAGCGGGTCGCCTATCGCGTCGAGGACGGTAGGCTGGTGCGCAGTTATTGGGTCGTATTGGATCGCACGTTGGCGAGCGAGCCCGTTCGAACCGTGCTGCTCGATCGCGTGAAATCCGCGAGCCTGCGTTTCATGACACCCAATCGGCGGTTCACCGAGCAATGGCCGCCGCTCGGCCGCGGCGGAGGCGGACCCGATGCCGCACACACCCTGCCCCTCGCCGTCGAAATCACGCTCGAGCTCGAGGACTGGGGGAAGATCGTTCGCCTCGTCGAGGTGGCCGGGTGATGCGCAGCACCGTTCGACGCGCTTTCGATCGCGAACCGTGCGGCAGACGCCAACGCGGTATTGCCCTGATCACCGCGATCCTCATGGTCGCGCTCGCGACGATTCTCGCCGTCAACATCGGCTATCAGGCCTACCTCGATCAACGGCGAACCGTAACGACGTTGTCTCTCGAGCAGGCGTATCAAGTCGCATTGGGTGCCGAAGCCTGGGTGGCGGACATCCTGCAAAAGGACGCCCGTCAAGGCCGCAACAACAGCACCGACGATTACACCGAAGAGTGGGCCATGCGCTTACCGCCGCTGCCGATCGACGGCGGCGAAATCATCGGACACGTCGACGACATGCAGGGGCGTTTCAATCTCAACAATCTGGTGATGTGGGATTCCGCCAAGAACCAGTACGTCACGAATCCTGCTGCGGTGAAGCGTTTCGAGCGGTTGCTCGCGATTCTGGAGATCGAAGAGAAGTGGGCAAAGATCATCGCCGACTGGATCGACAGCGACATCGATGCGCAATTCCCCGATGGCGCCGAAGATCCCGTCTACATGGGTCTTACGCCTGCATATCGGACGGCGAACATGCCGATTACCCGCACCAGCGAGCTGCTCGCCATCGCCGGTTTCGGGCTCGAACGCTACCAGAGACTGGAACCCTACGTGACCGCGCTTCCGATCGGCACGCCGATCAATGTCTGCACCGCACCGCCGCAGGTGCTCGACGCGCTATCCGAGAATCAGCGCGAGTTCACTGCCGCCGCCAAGACCACCGCCCAAACTCGCCGGGAACGCTGTTTTCCGACGCTCGACGACATGCGTGCTCGACTCAACGAAGACGAGACCAAGGAGCTCATCGACGGCAAAGCCTTGTCGCAAACCAGCTCTTACTTCCGCCTGAACGTGGTCGTCACCCTTGGCACTACTCAGCTCACTATGTACAGTCTGTTGTATCGGCAGAACAACCTCGTGCGGCCCATTCAGCGCAGCATCGGTACGCTTTGAGCGACGTCAGCGCAGGACTTTTCGTACATGGCAGAAACCGTCGTCATCCGACTGCTCGCACGCGATGCGCAAGCCGCCGCAGACACCGTCGAGTGGCTGACGCTCGATAGCTCGGGCAATCGAATCGGCTCCGTGCGCATCGGCGCAATGGCAGAGGCTGCACAGGACTGTGCGGGCCGCAAGACGATCGTGCTTGCGCCGGGGACGGACGTCGTCCTTGCCGAACCCGTCGTGCCAGTCAAAGGCGGCAAGCTCGCGCAAGTAGTTCCTTTCGCGCTCGAGGAACAGCTCGCTTCCGATGTCGACGAGCTGCATTTCGCCATCGGCAAGCGCGACGGGCGCGCAGGCGTCCCCGTGGCGGCCGTTGCCCACGAGCGGATGGAATCGTGGCTCACGCTCTTGCGCGGCGCGGGGATCGAGCCGGATGCCATCTATGGCGAATCGGCCATGGTGCCGGCGACACCCAACGGCGTCACGCTGTTGATCGACGACTCGCGTGTCTATGTGCGCCGCGAGGATACGCCGGGCACGGTGCTCGATGTGCAACCGCTGATCGAAGCGCTGCAGCTTGCGTTGGCTTCCGGCGAGGAGGCTCGCGAGCACGTGACCATTTATGTCGACGTCGATGTGTACGAGCGCGAGCGCGATTTGCTCGAAGGGCTGCGCGAGTTCACTGCGAGCCTGCAAATGAAACTGTTGCCCGACGGTGCGCTGTCGCTATTGGCACCGAATGCGCTTCAAGCACAAGGAGCAGTGAACTTGCTGCAAGGCAAGTACGCGGTGAAGCGAAAGCTCAATATCGCATTTGCGCCCTGGCGCTACGCTGCGATTCTCGCGGCCGTGTTCTTCGCCGCCCATCTCGGATTCAAAGGCTGGCAATACCTGCACCTGCAACGCGAAGAAGCGCGTCTCAACGCCGAGATCGTCGAGGTATATCAAATGGCCATGCCCGGTGCGCCCGAGCCCGATCCCCTGCTCGCCCGCCGACAAGTCGAAGCGCGACTGACGGCGCTGCGCGGCGGCACGCCGGCGGGCAGCGTGCTCGAGACGATCGGCACGCTCGCCGAAGCGATCGTGCAGGTGCCCGGCGCGGACGTCGAGGCGCTGCACTACCGCAACAAGACGACTGATTTGCGGGTCGTCGCACCTTCCGTCGATGCGCTGGATCGGATCCGGCAGTTCGCTGCGGATCGCGGCATGAGTGCGGTCATCCAGTCGGCGAATCCGCGCGATCAGAAATACGAAGGACGCCTGCAGTTCAAATCGCCCGCGAGCTGACCATGGAAAACATCGCCAATTGGTTTCGAGGACTGAAGCCGCGCGAACGGGTGATCATCGTCGCGGGCGCGGTGCTCGTGCTTGCGACGGCAATCTATCTCTTCGTGCTCGCGCCGTTCTACGCGAGCGTCGCAGCGCGCGAGCAGGCGGTTGCGAGAAAGAAGGCGGATCTGGCTTGGATGCGCAGCGTCGCCGCAGAAGTCCGCGCGCTTTCCGCAAATCAGCCGATGCTTGCAGCCCCGACGAACGAATCGCTGGTCGTTCTGATCGATCGCACCGCGCGCGAAGCAGGCCTGTCATCGGCACTGACTGGGCAGACACCGAATGGCGAGACCGGAATTCGGGTGCGCCTGGAATCGGCTTCCTTCGATCGAACCATGATGTGGCTGGCGAACCTCGAGCTGAGTCACAGCGTCTCGATCGAATCGGTCACGTTCGACCGCGCCGCATCGCCAGGGCTCGTGAACGTCAGCCTCGTGCTGAACCGCGCAGCAAGCTAACCCATGAATCGATTTTGGCCCTACGTCGCGCTCGGCGTCGTCGCTTATCTCGTGTTCGCGACCGCCACCCTTCCCGCCAACGTCATCGTTTCGAGAGTGCAACCGTCTGGTGTCACGCTTGCCGGGCTCGACGGGACGATCTGGAACGGCAGCGCGCAAGTGCTGCAAATCGGGGACACGCATGTCGGCAGCGTCAATTGGAAACTCCACATCCTGCCGTTGCTGACGCTGCGACCCGCTGCAACCGTCGATGTCAAACGCACGGATGGATTTGCGCGTAGCGATGTGACGCTCACGGGAAACCGAGTCGTGCTCGAGAACGTCTCTGCCTCGCTGCCGATCAGCGCGCTTCCGCCGCAGGTCGCGCCCGGCGGCTGGCAAGGATCGATCAACGCGCGCTTTGCAACGCTCACGCTCGCCGACGGTTGGCCGGTCGCGGCCGACGGCACGCTCGATCTCATGGATCTGACCGGACCTCCGCGGCGTCCCGCGAATCTGGGGAGCTTTCGAGTCACATTCCCGGCGAATGACGCTGCCGATTCGGACACGCTCACGGGCACGCTCAGCGACATCGACGGACCGATTCAGATCACCGGCACGCTTCAATTGAAAGCGTCCGATCGCAGCTACCTCATCGACGGCTTGTTGGCCACGAAGCCCGGCGCACCGGCCGATTTTCAGCGCTCGCTCGAATTTCTCGGACCGCCGGATGCGCAAGGCCGCCGGCAGTTCTCGCTTTCGGGAACCCTCTAAGAAATTGCCTTTCGGGTACGCGTGTCAGCGCGCCGCCTTGTACTCCTTCAGGAACGCGATCAACGGCGGATACGTGAGCTCCGGCGCTTCGAAGTGCGGCACGTGTCCGATGCCGGGGAGCAAATGTAGCCGACCGTTGCCGTTCGGAATGCTGTCCGCGATGAACTTCATACGTTCCTGGAAAACGCGCGCTGGACCGGCGAGACTGTCCTCCGCGCCGCCGAATACGAGCGTCGGTGCCTTGATGTGCGCCCAATCGTTGACGACCGGATCGAGGTAGGGCACCTGTTGGATGAGCGCTTGCACCATCGCGTATCTCGGCCAATCCGCGCTCAAAGTCCACGCATAGCGATAGCGGACGTATTTCTCGAACTCGGGCTTCCATGCCGACGGGTTGTGCGAGAAGTAGCGATGGATGCCGCGGAAAATGTTCTGGTAGGTCGTGCGTAACGTGCGTTCGTAGGCCTCATCGACACCGCCCCACGGCCGGCTGAAACGTGGATCCAACACGCCGATCGGGTTGTAGATCACGACTTGTTCGGTCACGCCCGGATATTGAGTGGCGAAGCGCGCCGCGAGCATGCCGCCCATCGAATGACCGATGACCGCGACCTTCTCGATCTTCAGATGATCGAGCAACAGCTTCGAGTTGCGCGCCATGTCGTGGAAGTTGTACGGAATGATCGGCTTCGACGAGCGACCGAATCCGATCTGATCCGGGACGACGACTCGATAGCCTTCCTTGCGCAGCGCATCGATCGGTCCGCCCCAATAGAACCCAGCGAAGTTCATGCCATGAAAGAGCATGACCGTGCGCCCATTCGGCGAGCCTTGCGGAGGCACGTCCATGTAGGCGAGCCGAACGTCCTGCCCGTAGAGCCTCAGCGGCAAATAGGCCACCTCGTACGGATACGGAATGTCTTCGCATGTGATGCTGCCCGGCTTGACGTCGGTCGGCGTCGGCGGTGCATCGGCGCCTTGCGCGAACGCAGTCAGACTGAAACAAGCGGCAAGAGCTGCGCAGACGAGTCTTCTCATGACCATCCCCCTGGTGTGGCTGCGGCATGCACAACCTTCCAGCAAGATGCCGCCGGACACAACAGCGCCGCGACGCTTCTGACGTTACTTGACGCGGCGCTCGCGTGGCTCGTCAAAAAATGAAGAACCCGCCGTCGATCAGGAAGCTGTCGCCTGTGTGATAGGCGCTCGCATCGCTCATGAGATACACGGCGATGCCTTCGAAATCCGCCGGCGTTCCCCAGCGCCGCAACGGGATACGCGGCAAGATCGCGTTCCGGAACTTCTCGTTGGCGTATCGCGCTTCCGTCATGGCGGTCTCTATGTGTCCCGGCAGGATGGAATTCGCAGTCACAGCGTAGCGGGCGTATTCGACTGCGAGCGCCTGCATCATCGAGATGATCGCGCCTTTGCTGGCGGCATACGCTTCGCCGCGCATCATGCCCATCCGCGCGCCCAGCGACGACGTTGCGATCAACCGACCGCCCGGATCGCCCTTCTCCGCCCGCTGTTTCATGTGACGTGCGGCCTCGCGCAACGTGAAGAAGGCACCGTCGAGATTCACATCGAGCACACGCCGCCATTGCTCGCGCGTGAGCTCGTCGAACGGCGCACCGCTGCCGACGCCGGCATTCGCAAAGCAGGCATCGACGCGGCCGAATCGCTCCAACGTGGCCGCAAACGTCTCGACGACGGCTCGTTCGTCGGCTACGTTGCATTGAAAGGCCTCCGCATCGGCACCGAGCGCTCGCAGCTCGGCAACTGCCGCAGCGTTCTTCTCGGCGTTGGAGCCCCAGATACACACGTTGGCGCCGTGTTTGGCGACACCCCGCGCAAAGCCCAAACCGATCCCGCTATTGCCGCCGGTGACCAGCGCCGTTTTGCCGGAAAGATCGAATAGATTCGTACGCATCAAGGTACCCATGCCATGCCGTCCGGACCTGCACCCGTCGCAATCGATTCCAAGACCTCGAGCGAGGCAATGTCGACCACCGCAATTCGGTTCTCGCCCGAAAGCGCGACGTAAGCGCGATTGTCAGAGGGATGAATCAGAACGCCAGTCGGTGCCCTTCCCAAATTCGTTCGTGCGCGCACTTTACGCGAGACCGCGTCGATTGCCACCAGCGAACCAGCACCGAGATCCGATACCAGCACGGTCTTGCCGTCGCGTGAGAATTTCAGACGGTTCGAGCGCCGCGTCTCGGCATCGATCGTGTCCACGACCTTCTTGGTGGCCGTATCGATGATCGAAATGCCGCCATCGCGCGAATGCGCCACCCAAAGCTGCTTGCCATCCGGCGACAAATCGAGTCCTTCCGGACCGGCACCGACGTGAATGAGCGTTTGCTTCCACTCGCCGTTTGCGTTGCGCTCGATGGCGCTCACGGTATTCGACTGGATGTTCGTCGTGTACAGGACATCGCCGCTCGGCGCGGCGAGCACCATGTGCGTGACATCCTGATCGGTTGCGAACGTCCAGTCGACGCGCTCGCCCTTCGCATCCAAACGCCCGATCTTCTTCGCCCGCTCTGCCGTGAAATACAGCCGACCGTCGGCAATCGTCATACCGTGCGGCCTCTTGAGCTCGCCGAGATCGATTCTCCGCAGCTCCTTGCGCGCGACCAGATCGATGACGGAAATCGTGTTCCCATCTGTCTGCGCGCCGTAGTTGGTCACGAACGCAGTCTTGCCGTCGCTCGACAACTCGATCTCGTGCGGACCTTGCCCAGTCGCGATCGTCTCGACCGTCTTTCCCGATTCCGTATCGATGAACGACAGCGTCGCCTCGCCCTTGTTGAGCACGAGCAGCTGTGCCGCGCACGCCAATGCGGGCACGAGGCCCAACAATCCCGCTGCAATTACGGTTCTAAAGCTCATAGCAGCTCCTACAGGCTGTCGGAAAAGGGAAAGGGGAAAAGGGAAAACAGGAATCCCGGGAGCAATGCCAACACTACTCACCACTCACTATTCACCACTTACTGCCTACGACGAGTCACGAGTCACGTCCCGTCGACTTCCCTCCATGCCCCTAGCAACGGGAAATACAGGGCCATTCGAATCCGTTCCGCGGGCCGCCAAAGTCGCATGAGCTCCGCGTAACGCTGCAGCTGCGGCGTATAACGGATGACTTCCTCGTCTAGAAACTTCTGCAGTCCGCCGCCCTCGTGGGTGCTCGTCTTGAAATCGACGATCCAGCGCGTGCCTTCGGCATCCACGAACGTGCGATCGATGACGCCTTGGACAATGCGTCCGTGCACGATCCCCGTCAACGCGAGCTCCGACTCCACGTCCGCGATCTCGCCTGTGAGTCCGAGCATCCAGCGACCGCGCGGATCCGACTTCATCCGTTCGAGCGCTTCCACGACGCGCACCGCTCCATCTGGGCAACGTGCGGGCGGCACGCCGAGCTCGGCGAGCTCCGCTTCCAGCCGCTCGCGCTCGTTGAGAGTCGGCCACCGCCCGGTGCGCAACGCTCGATCGAGCTCACGATGCACGAGCGTTCCGACATGACGTCCCGTTTGCGTCACCCAGTCGAACACGGGACGCACCGTTTCCGTATCGATCAGCGTGACCGGTCGCGAAACGAGCGGTGCCGGTGGAGGCGGCGCCGACCAATCGAGCGGTAGCCTGCGCAACTGTTGCGGCGGAGGGCTGAGGCTCGTCAGGCTGGGCATCTCTGCATCCTGTTTTGCGGCCTCGAACTCTGCCGCCACTGCATGCCATAGCATCTGGAGCATCGACCCTTCTCGCGGGTCGCTGATCTTCACCTCCTCGTCACGCATTCTCGCTGTCACATTGCCGAGCAGATGCAATTGCTTCTTCGCTCGCGTCGCCGCTACGTACAGCAGTCGCCCGCGCTCGAGCAGCACGCGTCGGCGCTCCAGGCGTTCGATCCAGCGATAGATGGGATCGGGATCGCTCCCGTCGGCTTTGATCGGTGCAAGCACGATCCCCTCGCCGGGTAAGCGAGTCCAACGCAACAGCTCGCGATCCTCGTTGCGCATCGTTGCATCCAGACTCGGGAGAATGACCGTGTCGAACTCGAGTCCCTTCGCTGCATGAATGGTCATCACTTCGACGTTCGAGGTTTCGAGCAAGCGAGGCCGCGCAAACAGTTGCTCGAGATGTTCTTCCAGCCGCGCCACATCTTCGAGATCGCCGGCGACATCGAGCTTTTCGAGCCGCTGGAAATACGCCTCGGCATCGTCCAGATCTTGCGCACGCACGGCCGTGGCCGCGCCGCCCAATGCGTTCCAGGCACGTTCGATCCAAGTCCGTAACGGCCATCTGCCGCGCTCATCGAGCGCAGCGGACAGCACGGCATGGATACGCGCCACACGTGCCCGACCGTCTTCGGACAGCTCGATACCGCCCTGCACCGCAGCCTGCAATGCCGCATCGATCGTCGGCGCCGGATGCGTCGCGATGGCATGCAGATCCGCCAAACGCAATCCACACCAAGGCGCACGCAATACGGACAGCCACGCGGTACGGTCGGCGAGATGCACCAAGGCACGCGTCAACGCCATCAGGTCCTGCACGATCGGTCGTTCGTAGAGCCGTTCGATCTCGACGGCTTGGAACTCGATGTTGGCGCGCGTCAGCTCGCGTGCGATGTCATCCACGCGGCTACGCGTCGAAACGAGAATGGCGATCGTGCCGTCTCGGTCCTGCTCGAGTGCATCCCGAACGATATCGACGACCTTGAGCGCTTCGATTCTACGATCCGCATTGACCAGCGGATGCACCTTCACGAAACCTTCGCGTTTGCGAACGGCGATGCTCGGACTGTATTCGACCGCGCCTTGTTCGACGTCGCTGCGCTTGGGCAACACGTCGGGAAACACCTGGTTCACCCAAGACACGATCGCAGGCTCCGAGCGGAAGTTCGCTTCGAGCCGCAGCGGGATCAGCGGTACGTTCGAAAGACCTTGCTGCTGCAATTGAATGAACAGCCCGACCTCGGCTTGCCGGAATCGGTAGATCGACTGCATCGGATCGCCGACGCAGAACAGCGTGCGCCCGTCGCCCGGTTGCCAACCGGCAGTCAAACGTTCGAGCAGCTCATGCTGCGCAAACGAAGTGTCTTGAAACTCGTCGATGAGGATGTGCTGCAACCGATAATCGAATGCCAGCGCGAGGTCGGTTGGCTCGGTAGCCGGTCCGAGCGCTTGCAGTGCGCGCAACGCGATCTCCACGTAGTCGGCCTGCATGTGCGACTGAAACACGAGCTGCAACTCGGCGACGGCAGCGGGCAGGATCTCGAGCAACGCCTCCAGAATGCGCCATTGCTCATCCGAGTAGCGCGGACCCGGCAGGATGTTCAACTCGCGCAATCGATCGCAGAGATCCTCGTCGTCGCGCAGAGCGTTCAACAAGTCGATCAACCGCTGCTTCATCTCCTTGTTGTTCTGCGGGAATCCCTGCCGCTTGTTGACCGTCCGATACAGCTCGCCTTCCTTGTTGAAGGCCATCGTTGCGATCGCACGCCAAACCGGCAGACATTCCGTGCTCGCCGTCAGCGGCGCCGTCGTGCTGACGCAGGCTTCAAGCTGCAACTTGCGCTCAGCGGCGAGTCCGTCGTCAGCGAGCAGGTTCTCTGCGGAGAACTTCACCAGTTCGAGCAGCTCTGCGACCTGCACCACACCCAACCGGTCCATCAACACCGCGAGGTGCCGTTCGACGACCCGCTTCAACGTGCCTTCGAGCAAACCTCGCAGATCCGTGTCCGAACGAGCTTGGACGATCGCATGCAGCCATTGATCGCGTTTGGCCAACAGCGCGCTCAGCATTTCGATCAGACGGTCGACACGATTGCCCAGGTGGCCGATGAGCGCTTCGAGATGGTTTGCGACCGTCGAGCCGTCGCCGAGACAGGCGAGCAGCTGTTGGCACGCCGCCTCGTAGAGCGGCCATGGCTCGTCCGTCGGCTCAACGGCGGACCCTGTGCCTGCCATGACGGGCAGCCGGCGTGCCAAGCTGGCACCGAAAGCATCGATGGTCTGAATGCGCAGGCGCGAGGGCTGCTGCTCGATCTGCCAACCGAGCTCACGATCGCGTTCCAAAACAGCCTGCGCGAGGCTCCATGTCGTTTGTTTGTGCGCACTCTCGGGTCGCGGACCCGACGCGGCAATCAACGCCTGCAACACGCGCTGACGCATCTCTGCGGCTGCCTTGCGCGTGAACGTGATCGCGAGAATCTGCTCCGGCGCACGAACGGTGGCGAGCAGACGTAGATAGCGCTGCGTCAGGAGCTCCGTTTTCCCTGAACCGGCCGGCGCCTGGACGATGAACGACGCGGTCGGATCGAGCGCGCGCGTGCGAGCAGCTTGATCGACGGGTGCGTCAGTCATGCTCGACCTCGGCACGCTCGGACGTTCCCAGCTCGTGCACGCGACACAGTGTGCTCAGGTGGCACGTGTCGCATGCGTTGCGCAACGGATCCACTGCCGCCTCGCCGGCCACGAATTGTTCTGCGAGGCGCGTCAATGTGAAGCGCCATTGATCCTGTAGCGACTGCCAATCGAGGGGATCGCCGAGATCGACTTTCACACCTCTGGGCGGGTACGCGTCGACACCCGGCGCGACGTTCGCGCCGTCGCTCCAGCCGCGATACTCGACCTTACCCGCCGCAAGCACGACGAAAGCCAACGCTCGCAAACGTTCGCCATGCGCGAGTCCGTACAACGGGAGCTGCGGACTGCGCGGCCGTCCTGGCACACGTTCGAGCCAGTCAGTAGGCCGATGCTTATCGCCGAGCTTGTAATCGATCAGCAGCTCGCCACCCTCGCCTAGCTCGTCGATGCGATCGGGTCGCAAGGTGATCTCGAGCCCGCCGATCGAGTAACGCTCCGATGTTTCCGCGAACCGCACTTTGAACGGCGGTCGCCGTCGCTCGAGCGCAAGGAGCGTCATGACTTGCCGCACGGCGCTTTCGATTTCGAGGCTCGCAAGCCGCTCGCGCACCCGCGTATCGGGGCTCAGGATGCGCATCGCCCAGCGTTGAGCCGCATTGCGCACACGTGTTTCGATCTCCGTCTGCGAAAGCGCGAGAAGCGCTTCCTGCGTCTGGAGCTGCGCCCAGATTTCGCGCAAGACCTCGTGCAGGATTGCGCCGCGCTGAGCCGGATCGACGCCTATGCTCACGCGCTCGAGCGTCGTGGACTCGAGGCGCAGCTCCGCATAGGCCTTGAACGGGCAACGCGACTGTAGCTCGAGAATGGCCGCACCGCCCGACGCGCTCGCTGCCGTCACCGGCGGCGCCCGATCGTCGACGATCACTTCGAGCTCCGGCCGATTGGCAAACAACAGCTCGCGGAAGGTCGGCGTTCTCTCGCCGCGCGGCTCCGTGCGTGCGAACTGGACCAACAGCGGACTCATCGTGAGCTCCGCATCTCCCTCGCGCTCCGGCCAGCTCAGAACGACGCGCCGTGCGCTGGCCGTCCAACGCGCAAGCTGCGCGTGGGCAAGACGCAGCAGTCCTTCAGCGCTCGCCTGCGGTATGCCGGCCGCACGTTGTAGCTCGAGCGGAATCAACGGATCTGGGCTCACCGACGCCGGGAACCGGTCCGCTTGCAGCCCCGTCACCCAGAGCGCATCGAATTGCATGCCTGCGCTGGTCATCGCATCGATGACGACGACGGAAGCGCTCGTCGTCTCGGGTTCGAACGGCGTTTCTTGGAGCAGATTCTCGAAGCGCCGTAGCGCCTGCGAAAAGGTCAGACGAGGCGCAATCGGATCCAACGATCCGAGCTCTGCGAGCGCATCCTGAAACTTTTCGAGCACCTGGTGCTCGACGCTCGTCAGCGTTCGATCCCCTGGCCAGCCGATCGACGAAAGCAAACCGTAGAACTTCTCGGCCCACTCGCTCGGCATCGCTTGTCGGGGAAGGCCGCGCAATCTTGCAACCAGTCCCCGTGCGGCAAGCGCCAGCGTGTTACAGCGGCGCAGCGCCGCCCAGCGTTCGAGCGCAACCCAGCTCCATTGATCGCGTTGGCCCTCGCGAAGCGCTTGATCTGCGAGCGCTCGCTCGCTGCGCTCCGCGGGCGCGCCGACGATGAAAGGCGAACGCAAGATGCGACCGACGAGCGCGCTATCGCCTTCGCCCGTTGCAAGTCGAAGCACGAGAAGCGCCGCATCGACGAGCGGATAGGATGCGAGCGCAGGCGGCGCTGCCACGACGACAGGAATGTCGGAATCGGGTGCATGCGTATGTCGGCGTCCCGGGGCGAACACATCTTCGAAGATTCGTTGCACCTCGTCCCGGCGCGATTGCAGATCGCCGACGATGACGCCGACGCTCGTCGCGCCGTTCTCGAGTTGTGAGCGCGCCCACTGCGCCGCCTGCTCGATTTCGGCCGCAGCGTCGGGTGCGGCCAATACTTCGACCGATGCCCCTGCCGTCGTCGTGTCCTCGGCATCCACGACGCGTCCACTCGCTCGCCACCGGTCCGCTAGCCGCTGAACTGCCGGCACGAGCATGTCGAAACCAGCGAACACGACGCGCTCTTCGGGAACGAATTGCGCATCGAACGCCCAATGCGCGAGCTTGGCATCGTCGATCATGCCGAGCACTTCGCATCGCCGTTCGAATGCGCGACACCACTCGAGCAACGCACGCGATTCCTCGGTGTCGACGCGCTCCAGTCGTTCGAGCGGAATCAAATAGTCGTGCAGGAGTTGCCAGCTGCGGGCCGCAAGCCGCGCTGCATTCGACGGCATGAGGAGCGCACTGCCCGCGTGGCTCCTCGCGACGATCTCATCCCACAGAACACGTGCCTGAGTCGCCGTGAGCAGGCCCTCGAACTTGCGCTGCTGAACGGCGCGCGCCACGAGCCGCTGTTGACGCAACCAGGTCGACCACGGGAGGACCTGCGGTGTGCGCCACACGGTGAGCCCACGTGCCTGCGCGTGCTGCGCAAAGCCGAGACGGATCGCGTGCGCCAGCCGCCGACTGGCCGTCAGCGCGACGACGCCTTGTTCGAGAAGGGAGTACAGGTGCACGCGAAGAACATAGCAAACGCGGGCGTCACGCGCCCGCGTGCCGACGATCGGGCCGATCACGACCCGGTCTCGGCTTCACTGATTGCTACTTGCTCGATGAGCCAGCGACAACCTTGAGCTCAGGTCCCGGCCGCGACACCGGCTGTGCACCGGCCGCGTAGCTGTCGAGGAGCTCCTCGATCCGTCGGAACACGTCCTCGATGACTTCGGCTGTCGGCAGGTTCGTGATGCGGAAATGGGTCTTGTACGGAGCATTGAAGCTCGTACCCGGCGCGACCAGCACGTGCTTGTGCTCGAGCAGATCCATCGCGAACTGTTGGTCCGAAAACTCAGGCAGCACGCCGTCGCGAATGCCGATGAATGCATAGATCGCACCGCGCGGCGCCTGCACTTCGAGGTACTTGCTGCGCGCCACGCCGTCCAGGATCGCCTGGCGCGATTGATAGAGCCGTCCACCCGGACGCGTCAGCTCATAGATGCTCTGATACCCCCCGAGCGCCGTCTGCACGGCCCATTGACCGGGAACATTGCTGCACAAGCGCAACGAGGAGAGCTTGTCGAGCGCGTGCAGATACTCGCGGGCCGGTTCCACATCGCCGGAAAACGACACCCAGCCGACGCGATAGCCGCAAGCGCGATAGACCTTCGATAGCCCAGACAGCGTGGCACAGAGCGTCCCTTGCACGAGGGTGGCCATCGGCACGAATTCCGCACCGTCGTACAGGATCTGGTCGTAGATTTCGTCGCTGAACACGACGAGTTGATGGCGCTCGGCAACGCGCGCAATGGCCTCGAGCGTCTTACGCGAGTAGACCGCGCCCGTCGGGTTGTTCGGATTGATGACGACGATGGCCCGAGTGCGCGAAGTAATGAGCGACTCGATTTCATCGGGATCCGGCTCGAACCCGTTTTCGGCACGACACGGATAGTGGACGGCACGGCCGCGGTTCAAATTCACGGCAGCCGTCCACAACGGATAGTCCGGGCTCGGCACGAGCACTTCATCGTCCGTCGAAAGCAGCGCTCGCAACGTAAGATCGATGAGCTCGCTGACGCCGTTGCCCATGTAGACCTCTTCGGCCGTCACGCCGCGAACGCCGCGGCTCTGCTGCTGCATGACGACCGCTTCGCGAGCCGGGAAAATGCCCTTTTGGTGACAGTAGGCTTCGCTCGACCGCAGGTTCTCGATCATTGCCAGCCGCATCGTCTCGGGCGTACGAAAACCGAACAGTCCCGGATTACCGATGTTGAGCTGCACGATGTCGTAGCCCATCCGCTCCATTTCATGGGCTCGCCGCGCCAGATCCCCGCGGATTTCGTATCTGACGTTCGCAAGGCTGGCACTTGGGCGGATGGTACGCATAGCAGGGCTCTGGGCTCTGGACTCTAGGCCAAGAAGACTAGCAGAGAACGATACTGCCTCGCCTGCACAGATTGCGGGCTAGCACGACGTCACAGTCTTGAAGGCGAACAACCAATATGTCCAGAGCCCAGTGCCCAGCGCCCTTCAATGCTCCAACAGCAGCGACCCAAACCCCTCGATCTTGTCCTCGATCCCGAGGCTCCGGAGCGCGTACCAGTACGTGCAGGTGTTGACGGCGAGGACGGGTTTGCCGAGCCAACACTCCGCTTCGGCGGCGATCTTTGCGAACGCGAGGTTTGTGCCGACTTGCAGGATGAGCTCGACGCTCGGGTCGTCGACTTCGCGGACCGCACGACGCAAGCGCTCGGGCGGCTCATGCGCCATCAACAGCGGACTGTTGCACTTGAGGCCGAGCAAATTCACGACTTCGAAGCCGCTGTCGGTGAACGAGCGGCGAACCTGAGCATCGCCCGCAGGCATGTACGGCGTGATCAGCGCGATACGCCGAATTCCGCCGTAACGCTGGATCGCCGCAAGACATGCTTGCGTGCCGAGAATCACTTTGACGTTGGCTCGCGATTCGAGATGGACCTGCAGCGCATTCGCATCGAGCACGCCCTCCCAGAACGTCTCGGCGGTCATAGCCATCAGGATCGCGGCTGGGGAGCAGGCCAGAATGCCGTCGATCGCCGATTCGATCGAACCGCGCACCGTGCTCATCATTTTCGCGAACTCGTCTTCGCTCTCGACGGGCGTGTCCGGAATCACTACGCGCATCATTTGATTCGTCACGCCGCGCGGACGCATGGCGTCGAGCTCGGGCTGCACGACCGTGTTGCTGGCAGGGGCAATCACCGCCAGCTTGAGTCGAGGGGCAAGTGCATCGGGCATGAAGCGTTCACCATGAACGGGAGATCCACGAGCGGAAGTCTAGCTGCCTTGACGAGTCCCACACCTTGAGCCCCGGCGCAAATTGCCAGAATTTCCGACAGTGTGCGGCGGTGCGATTCCGCGGATTCCGCAGAGTAAGACCCCTGAGCACTGCATCCGCGACTTGCCGTCAGGAACCTCATTTTCGGGTTTGACTCTCATTCGTCCTTACAGTAGCGTGCCCCGCCGCTGCCCGGCGGGCGGCAATCCCAATGTATCGGCGTTCCCGGCTCGATTCGCTCGATTCTGCCGAGCGTGCGTCGGCGTCCCGACAGTCAATTCCGAATGGAGCATGGCGTGAGCAAGATTTTGGTTGGCCTCAAGCGAGTCGTGGACTACAACGTCCGCGTTCGCGTCAAGCCCGACGGCACGGGTATCGTGACCGAAGGCGTCAAGATGAGCATCAACCCCTTCGACGAAATCGCGCTCGAAGAGGCGTTGCGCATCAAGGAAAAAGGTGGCGCGACGGAAGTCATCGTCGCCAGCATCGGACCGGCAGACACCCAGCAGCAGCTGCGCACCGGCTTGGCCATGGGTGCCGACCGCGCGATCCTGGTGCAGAGCGACACACCGCTCGAGCCGCTCGCGGCTGCGAAAGTCTTCCTCAAGCTCATCGAGAAGGAATCGCCGAACATCGTGCTGCTCGGCAAGCAAGGCATCGACGACGACAACAATCAGACCGGCCAGATGCTTGCGGCTCTGTGGAATCGTCCGCAAGCGACCTTCGCATCGAAGGTCGAGCTCGATGGCGGCAAGGCCAAAGTCACGCGCGAAGTCGACGCCGGCCTCGAAACCATCGAGATCGATTTGCCGGCCGTGATCACGAGCGACCTGCGCCTCAATGAGCCGCGCTACGTGAAGCTGCCCGACATCATGAAGGCGAAGAAGAAGCCGCTCGAGACGATCGAGCTGGCTTCGCTCGGTGTCGACGCTACGCCGCAATTCAAAGTTCAGAAATACGAGCCGCCTGCCGCTCGGTCGAAGGGCATCATGGTCAAGGATGTCGCCGAGCTCGCAGCCGTCCTGAAGCAGAAGGGGTTGGTGTAATGGCCAAGATTCTCATCGTTGCCGAACATTCCGGCGGCAAGCTCAATGCATCGACCGCCAAGTCCGTCACCTGCGCGAGCAAGATCGAAGGCGCCGAGATCGACGTGGTCGTACTCGCAGCGTCGGCTGGCGAAGTGGCTGCTCAAGCGGCTGCACTGCAGGGCGTCAAGCGCGTACTGACGGTGGAAAATCCTGCGAATGCGGAACCGCTGGCCGCCGTGCTGGCACCGCAGATCGCCGCGCTGGCCGCCGACTACACGCATGTGTTCGCACCTTCCACGACGTTCGGCAAGGATCTGCTTCCGCGCGTCGCTGCCCTCCTCGGCGTCGGTCAATTGAGCGACATCATGGCCGTCGAGTCGCCCTATCGCTTCCGTCGGCCGATCTACGCGGGCAACGCGATCATCACGGTCGAAGCGCCACAGGATAAGAAGGTCGTGGCAACCGTCCGCACTGCTTCGTTCGAAGCGGCCCCGCAAGGCGGCAATGCGTCGATCGAAGCCGCTAACGTCTCGGTCGAGTTGCCGACGCATACCCGGTTCGTCGAGCGCTCCGCAGCGACGAGCGGGCGTCCGGATTTGCAGACTGCAGCGCGTGTCGTCTCCGGCGGCCGCGCCGTCGGCAGCGCAGAGAACTTCAAGATCATTTACAGCCTCGCGGACAAGCTGGGTGCCGCGGTCGGCGCTTCGCGCGCAGCCGTGGATGCCGGCTACGCACCGAACGATCTGCAGGTCGGCCAGACCGGCAAGATCATCGCACCGGAGTTGTACATCGCCTGCGGTATCTCGGGCGCAATCCAGCACCTCACGGGCATCAAGGACGCCCGGACGATCGTTGCCATCAACAAGGATCCCGAGGCACCGATCTTCGAAGTGGCCGACATCGGTTTGGTCGGCGACATCTTCCAGGTGCTGCCGGAGCTCGAGAAGCAGCTGGGCTAGCAGCCCAGTTGCAGACTGTAGACCGTAGGCTGCAGGCTGTAGACTGAAGGCTGAAGACTGAAGGAAAGAAGGGGCGCGAACGCGCCCCTTCTTGCTACAGCCTCCAGCCTAAAGGCCAGCGCCCGTTCTTGGGCAGCTACAGCTGGCCAAGAACGTACTCCGCGCTCGATACCTTGAACTCGCCCTTCGCCTCGACGTTCAACTGCTTGACGACGCCATCCTCGATGATCGCGGCGAACCGTTGACCGCGAATGCCCATGCCGAAGCCAGTGGCGTCGAACTCGAGACCGAGCGCTTTCGTGTACTCGGCATTGCCGTCGGCGATCATCGTCACCTTGCCGTCGGCGGCTTGAGATTTACCCCACGCCTTCATGACGAACGGGTCGTTGACAGCGATACAGGCGACCGTGTCGACGCCCTTGGCGCGCAAGTCGTTCGCGCGCTCGACGAAACCCGGCAGATGCTTTGCGTCGCACGTCGGAGTGAATGCCCCTGGGACGGAGAACAAGACGACCTTCTTGCCCTTGAAGAATTCCTCCGCGCTGACCTTCTGCGGACCGTCCTCGGTCACGATCGTGAGCGTACCGGAAGGCATCTTGTCGCCGACTTTGATCGTCATAGCTGGTTCTCCTCCACTGCGAGCGATGAGCACGAACAGCGAATCGTAATTCTAGGCATCTGCGCCGAACGCGCGACACCGAACGAACGCGTACGAAAAACAAACGCGGCGGACGTTCCGTACGGGAACATCCGCCGCGCCGAGGTCGCCGTCAAAGGAATCGCAAAACGCCGCGCGCCCCGAGAATGTGCGAGCGCATCAGCGCAGCGCTCCAATCTCCATCGCGCGCCTCCAGTGCGCGCACGATTTCGAGGTGCTCGGAAGCGCTGCGTACCAGGTCTTCGTCTCTGTAGTTCTCGAACGTTCGCATCATGAGCGGTGCTTCGATGAGCGAGGCCAGAGCGGTCACCAATCTCGAGCTGCCGGCAAGTTCATGAATGCGGCGATGGAACTGACTATTGAGCTCGCCGATGCGATTCAGATAGCCGGGCGATTTGGCGACCGTTTCGTGATACTGATCTTCGGCAATCTGCCGCAGCTCGGCGATTCCCGCGTCGCTCATCCGCCTTGCTGCACGCGCGGCACCATACGACTCCAGTAGCGCACGCAGCTCGAACAGGTCGTCACGATCCTCGCGCGTCCACTCCGTCACGACTGCGCCCTGGTGAGGGATGAACTCGAGCAAGCCTTCGGCGTGCAGCCTGCGCAATGCCTCCCGTACAGGCGTCCTGCTCACCCCGGCCGCTGCCGCGACCTCCTGCTCCGTGATGCGCGATGCGGCGGGATACACGCCGCGAATGATTCGTTCGCGAACAGTTTGGTATGCCTTGTCAACTGCCTTGGCCATAGCGAACCCTTCGGAATTTTGTAGAGGGCCGAAGCCCCGAGGGCCGCAAGTGTATACGCGCAGGGCGACTGTGGGACAGCTCTGACAGCGGCCGGATTGTCCGACAAACCTGCAAGAAGTCGTTCAGGCCGCCGACACAGCCGGCTTCGGGAATCCCCCCGCTTTCGAAACCATGCTCGGCACTGGGCGACCCCGTTGCTGCTGCAACCAATGCGCTGCCTCAATGAGCTTTTCCAGGTCCACGCCCGTGTCGAATCCCGCGCGCGACAACATGTAAAGCAAATCCTCGGTCGCCACATTGCCGGTGGCGTTCGGGGCGAACGGACACCCGCCGATGCCGCCCACGCTCGAATCCAGCGTTCGGACGCCGGCGAGCACTGCTGCGTAAGCATTGGCGACGGCCGTGTTGCGCGTGTTGTGGAAATGGCAACGCAACGGAATCCCAGGAATGGCCTGTTTCAGGCGTTCGATCAAGCTCGTCACCTGCGTTGGGACGGCCACGCCGATCGTGTCGGCGATTGCAATCTCGAGCGGATTCGACCGGGCTAGGCGTTTTGCAATGTCAACGACGCGTTCCTGCGGAACCTCCCCCTCGTAGGGACAGCCGAAAGCGACCGAGATGGTGACCTGCGCGCGAATGCCTGCTGCATGCGCAAGCGGCGCAATCTCTTCCCACGCAGCGATCGTCTCCTCAATGGTCGCGCCCTGATTGCGTCGGCCGAAACTGTCCGTCGCAGCGGTCACCATGCCGATCTCGCCGCATCCGGCCGCCAGCGCACGATCGAAACCTTTGCGGTTCAGCACGAGCCCCACGTAATGGACGTCGTCGCGTTTTGGTAAGCCGGCGAGCACGGCTTCCGCATCGGCCATCTGCGGCACTCGCTTCGGATTGACGAAGCTTGCGACCTCGATGCGACGCAGCCCTGCATCCACGAGCCGGCCGATCAACTCGATCTTGAAGTCGGTCGACATGACATCCGGCTCGCTCTGGAGACCATCGCGAGGTCCGACTTCGACCAGTTCGACGAATTTCGGCTCAGTCACGGATGCACCATGAATCACGGCGGGAGCTGGAGGAACGGTAGGGTCAATCCTGCCGAACGACAAGACGCACTGACCCTACGGCAACACGGCGCTGATCGAGCGCCGTGCGCCATTCGCGTCATTCGCGGTCCGTGACGGCACCTTGCGATGCGCTGCTGACGCAGCGCGAGTACTTCGCAAGTACGCCGCGCCGAGCAAAGGGTTCGGGCGCCTTCCATGCGGCCCGACGCGCGTTGAGGGTCGCCTCATCGACATTGAGCCGAATCTCGCGCGAAACGGCATCGATCGTGATCTCGTCGCCGTCTTCGACGAGCGCGATCGGCCCGCCCACTGCCGCCTCGGGTGCAATGTGGCCGACAACGAAGCCGTGGCTGCCGCCCGAGAACCGACCATCGGTGATCAACGCCACCTTGCCCGCAAGTCCGCGACCTGCGATTGCGCTCGTCGGGCTCAGCATCTCGCGCATGCCGGGACCGCCCTTCGGCCCTTCCATACGAATGACGACCACATCGCCTTCGCCGACGACGCCATCGAGAATCGCCTGCAGCGCCCTCTCTTCGCCGTCGAACACGCGTGCACGGCCGGTGAAGCTCAGACCTTCCTTTCCGGTGATCTTCGCAACTGCGCCTTCGGGCGCGAGATTGCCGTAGAGCACGACCAAGTGACTGTCCGGTTTGATCGGATTCGAGAACGCATGGACGATGTCCTGGTTCTTCGGGTACGGCTTCACGCGCTTCAAATTCTCCGCGAGCGTCTTGCCCGTTACGGTCAGACAATCGCCGTGGAGCAGTCCCTCGTTCAGCAGCATCTTCATGAGCGGCTGAATGCCGCCGATCTTGATGAGCTCGGACATCGAGTACTTGCCGCTCGGACGCAGGTCGGCCAACACCGGAACTCGCTTGCCGATACGCGTGAAATCATCCAACTCAAGCGGCACGTTGGCGGCGTGCGCGATCGCGAGCAAATGCAGGACGGCGTTCGTGGATCCGCCGAGGGCGATGACGACCGTGATCGCGTTCTCGAACGCCTCGCGGGTCAGAATATGCGAAGGCAGGATGCCCTTCTTGACCAGATTGAGCACGGCCTTGCCGGCGTCCTTGCAGTCCTGCAGCTTTTGTTTCGAGACGGCTTCCTGAGCCGAGCTGTTCGGCAAGCTCATACCCAGCGCCTCGATGGCCGAGGCCATCGTGTTCGCCGTGTACATACCGCCGCAGCTTCCCGGGCCAGGAATCGACGTGCGCTCGATCTCCTTGAGCTGGGCCTCCGAAATCTTCCCTGCCGCGTACGCACCGACGGCCTCGAACACGGAAATGATGTCGCGGCGCTTCTTGCCCATCCGAATCGAGCCGCCGTAGACGAAGATCGACGGACGGTTCAGGCGCGCCAACGCAATCATGCAGCCCGGAATGTTCTTGTCGCAGCCGCCGAACGCCACGATGCCGTCGAAGCCCTGCGCACCGGACACCGTTTCGATCGAATCGGCAATGACCTCGCGCGAGACGAGCGAATAGCGCATGCCGGGGGTGCCGTTCGAAATGCCGTCCGACACCGTGATCGTGCCGAAAATCGTGCTCTTGCCGCCCGACCGGTCGACCGCGGCAGCCGCTGCCTTCGCCAGTTTGTCGATGTGCATGTTGCACGGCGTGAGGTTGCTCCACGTCGAGACGATGCCGATCGCCGGCTTCTTGAAATCGGCGTCCTTGTAGCCCACCGCACGCAGCATCGCGCGGCTGGGCGCCTGGGCGAGCCCGTCGACGATTTCACTCGAGTAACGACGCGGATTCGGCTTGGCGGTCTTCGTGTTGGCCATGGGACTGGACTGAGAGTCTTATGAGTTACAAGAAACGCGCTTTTTACACGCGTGCCCGGTGTGCGTCCACCGGGGCTAGGTTCCCGTGTCGATCAGCCGCTTCTCGCGCATCAAAACGATGAAGACGCCGACGAGCGTGATCGCTCCGCCAAGCAGCATCCTCCACGTGAGCTGATCGTTCAGCAGCGTGACGCCGAACAGCACACCAAACAACGGCGACAGCAACGTGAGCGGCGACAGGCTCGTGACGGGATAGCGGCTGATCAAGTAGTACCAGCCGGTGTGGGCAACGAGACTGGACATGACGGTCGTGAAGCCCAAGGCCGCCCACGCACGCCAATCCGCGGTCACGACCGCCTGAAGCTGATTGGTCTCGGTCGCGAGGCTGAACAGCAACAACGTCGGCCCACCGACGACGCCGATCCACGCTTGCAGCTCGAGCGGGCGAATGTCGTGCAATCGTTTGACGAAAATCAAGCCAAGCGAGCTGACGAAACAGGACAGCACGACGAGCGCGAGACCGTCCCAGTAGGCGAACGCGCGCGGATCGAATCCGATGACGACGATTCCGCCGAAAGCTAGGGCAATGCCGAGACGTCGACGCCAGCGAATCGTTTCACCGAGCAGCCAGACCGACAGCAGCGTCGAGAACGGAACGCCCATCTGCGTGGCAATCGCGACCATCGACGCGTCATGCACCAGGAACACCCCGATGAACAACAGCGCGAACGCGAGCGGCCCGGTAAATACCGCCGCGCCTAGGAGATTGCCCATCTGCCCGCGGTGCACGCGCAGAAACGGCAAGAGCAGCAGACCGAGCAAGCCGAAGCGCAATGCCGTGAAGAACACTGGCGGGAGCTGCGCGACGCCGACTTTCGAGGCGATTAGATTGAAGCCCCAAATGAGGTTGATCGCGATCAGCAAGACGAGATCGCGCGCGCTGATGTCGACTGCGCTCGTTTCGGCGCGAGCGCGCCCCTCAGGCGACATAGGATGCGCCGCTTGCGAAAGGCAGTGCGTACATTAGCGGCCGAAACGGGCTTTCAAGTATGCGTACACGGCGCGCAAACATTGCGGCTCGGCGCCGACCGGACGGCCCGGCCGATCCTTGCCGTTCCAGGCGTATAGATCGAAATGGACCCAGGCGCGCGCATCGTTCACGAAGCGTCGTAAGAACAACGCGGCGATGATCGAGCCGGCAAACCCAGATGTCGACACGTTGTTCAGATCGGCGACCTTGCTCCCGAGCTCGTCGTCGTAAGGTATCCAAAGCGGAAGCTGCCAAAGCGGATCGGATTGCGCCTGTCCGCTCGCCACGATCTCGGTTGCAACCGTTTGATCGCTGCCGAAGACTGCCGGGAGCTCGGGACCGAGGGCGACGCGTGCCGCACCCGTGAGCGTCGCAAAGTCGAGCAAGAGATCGGGCTTCTCCTCGTCGGCCAGCGCCAGCGCATCGCACAAGATCAAGCGGCCCTCGGCATCCGTGTTACCGACCTCGACCGTGAGCCCCTTGCGGGTCGAGAGAATGTCGCCCGGACGCATGGCGTTACCCGAGATCGCGTTCTCCACCGCTGCAATCAGCAAACGCAGGCGGACCGGAAGCTTCGCATCCATGATGGCTTGCGCCAGCGCCAATGCGATCGCCGCACCGCCCATGTCCTTTTTCATGAGCAGCATCGACGAAGCCGGTTTGATGTCGAGACCGCCGGTATCGAAGCACACGCCCTTTCCCACCAGCGTGACCTTGGGGTGCGACGGATCGCCCCACTCGATGTCGATCAGACGCGGAGCAACAGCGCTCGCTCGGCCCACGGCGTGAATTGCCGGCAGACGCTCGTTCAACAACTCGGCGCCGACGACTTGGCGATGTCGGCTGCCGAATCGACGAGCCACCTCGATGGCTGCATCCCCTAGCGCTTCGGGCGTCATGTCGCTCGCGGGCGTATTGATCAGGTCGCGCGCCAGGCGCGAAGCCGCATTCAGTCGTTCGATCTCGTGCCAATCCGCCCCGTCGGGCAGCCGCAGAGCCACATTACGCGCCGACACCGATGGCCGGTACCGCTCGAACCGGTACTGACCGTAGAGCCAGCCGAAACCGAGCTGCGATGCAGATCCGTCCGGAACTTCGCTCGCAAGGTGGTAGCGCCCCTCAGGCAAGCGATCCGGCAATCCCGCCGTCGTCCAGCACGAAATCTCGTCGCGCCCACGCTTTCCTAGGCCCAGTAGGACGCATCGCACCTGCCCGAGAGAATCGGGCACGAGTAGCAGTCGGTTGCGTTCCCCCTTGAATGCAGTCGCCGCAGCCCAGTTGCGTGTCGGAGCGTCTTGCTCTGCGAGCCAACCGTCCAGGTCATCTTCGTAAACGAAATAGATCGGCGTCGAATCGACGTTCGGGTCGGTGAACAACATGGCTTGGATTCGTAGGCTGGTGCGGTCGCCGCAGTCGCGGCGCGTGCAGCGTATCGCGCCGCACGTCTCGATGCATGTCGCAAATGGCGATCTGCGTCGCATCCGGCGATGCAGGCGTCATGATCCGTCACGGCTCGCACAGCGTTCAGGGGTTGACAAGATTCCGGACCGTATGTTGGTATCTGTCTGATTTTTCAGACCATCTCGCTATCCCATCGATGTTCGTTGCCGTTGCAGTACGTGCCGATCGCGTTGCGAGTGGGCGCGTATGGCTCGCTGACCTGAATGCAATACGCGGGTGCGGGATCGGCGTCTGATACGTCGGGCAAGGCAACGAGTCGAAGATACGCGAACCCCGCAGCGGCAAGCCCGAGGCGGGGTTCTTTCATTTTCAGAACGCGTTAGGAGCGCACATGCAGATCTATTCGCAGAAGGACGTCAACAAGAAGGCCCTGAAGGGAGCACGCATCGCCATCCTCGGCTACGGCAGCCAAGGTCGTGCCCATGCATTGAATCTGAAAGACAGCGGGTATGACGTCATCGTCGGTGTGCGCAAGAACGGCGAGAGCTGGGCCAAGGCGAAGAAGGACGGCTTGAAGGTCGCCGAGCCGGCCGAGGCAGTGAAAGGTGCCGAGCTCATCGCGATGCTCACGCCGGACCTCACGCAAAAGGATCTGTACAAGCAGGTCATCGGCAACATCAAGGAAGGCGCGACGCTCCTGTTTGCGCACGGCTTCAACGTTCACTTCGGCCAGATCAAGCCGCGCAAGGATCTCGATGTCGTGCTGATCGCACCGAAGGGCCCGGGCGGACTGGTGCGTCGTCAGTACCAACAAGGCCGCGGCGTCCCTGCCCTCATGGCGATTTATCAGAACCCCACGCGTAAGGCGAAGGACAAGGCGCTTGCCTATGCCGATGGCATCGGCGCTACGCGCGGCGGCGTGTTGACGACGACATTTGCCGAGGAGACGGAAACCGATCTGTTCGGCGAACAGGCCGTGCTTTGCGGCGGCGCGACGGAGCTGGTCGTCAAGGGCTTCGAGACGCTCGTCGAGGCCGGCTATCAGCCCGAGGTCGCCTACTACGAGTGCTTGCACGAGCTGAAGTTGATCGTGGACCTGCTGCACGAAGGCGGACTCGCGAAGATGCATCAGTTCATCTCGGAGACCGCGAAGTACGGCGACCTCACGCGCGGTCCGCGCGTCGTGAATGCTGCGACCAAGCGCGAGATGCGCAAGATTCTGAAAGAGATTCAGAGCGGCAAGTTTGCCCGTCAGTGGATGGCCGAAAACCGCCGCGGCCGCAAGAAGTACCAGCAGCTCCTGAACAAGGATCTGCGGCACAAGATCGAGAAGGTCGGCGCGAAGCTGCGTGCGCGCATGCCTTGGCTCCAGGAAGAACGGGCATAATCGATTCGAAGGAACCACGATGGCCACCCCAGACCCGAACCGCGTTCTGATCTTCGACACCACGCTGCGCGACGGCGAACAAGCGCCCGGTTGCAGCATGACGCAGCCGGAGAAGCTGCGTGTCGCCAAGGCGCTGGCCGAGCTGGGAGTGGACATCATCGAAGCGGGCTTCCCGATCGCCTCGCGGGGCGATTGGGAGTCCGTCAATGCGATTGCCAGGGAGGTTCAAGGCCCGATCATTGCGGGCCTTGCGCGCTGCAATCGCGAGGACATCGAACAAGCCTGGAAGGCGCTCAAGGACGCCGCCAAGCCGCGCATTCACGTCTTTCTCGCGACGAGCGCGATCCATCGCCAATACAAGCTCAACATGGCGAAGGACGAGATCATTCGCACCGCCGTCGAAGGCGTGAAGTTCGCGCGGAGCCTGTGCGACGACATCGAGTTCTCGCCCGAGGACGCCTCGCGCACCGAGCTCGAGTTCCTCGCCGAAGTCGTCGAGGCTGTCGTGGAAGCCGGTGCGACGACCGTGAACATCCCCGACACCGTCGGCTACACGGTCCCGCAAGAGTTCCACGAAGTCTTCACCTACCTCAAGAAGAACGTTCGCGGCATCGACAAAGTCACGCTGTCGGTGCATTGCCACGACGATCTGGGGATGGCGGTCGCCAACAGTCTCGCCGCCGTCCGCGCCGGCGCGCGCCAGGTCGAATGCACGATCAACGGTATCGGCGAGCGCGCGGGTAACTGTTCGCTCGAAGAAGTGGCGATGGCGCTCAAGACGCGCGAGAACTTCTTCGGCTTGACGACCAACATCAACACGACGCGCCTGTACCCGACGTGCCGGCTCGTCTCGCAGATCACCGGCATGCCGATTCCCCGTAACAAGGCGATCGTCGGCGAGAACGCCTTTGCGCACGAATCGGGCATCCATCAGCACGGCATGCTGCGCCATGCCTCCACTTACGAGATCATGCGACCGCAAGACGTCGGCCTCTCGCGCACGAATCTGGTGCTCGGCAAGCACAGCGGTCGCCACGCATTCCGCGAACGGGTCAAAGAGCTTGGATTCGATGTGGACGAAGCCGAGCTCAATCGTCTGTTCGAAGAATTCAAGGCACTCGCGGATCGCAAGAAAGAGCTGTTCGACGGCGATATCGAAGCATTGGTCATGCGCGCCGAATCCGGTGCCGAAGGTCCTTGGTCGCTGCGCGAGCTGCAAATCCAAACCGATTCTTCGGACGGCGCGACGGTCACGCTCAAACTTGCGCATTCGAGCGGACGCGAAGTCGTGCAGACCATGAGCGCGCAGGGACCCGTGGATGCCGTCGTCAAAGCCATCGACGCAGCCACCGGCACGCACGTTGCCGTACGCAAGTTCGAAGTCCACAGCGTTTCCGTCGGCGAAGACGCACAAGGCGAGGCGCTGCTCACCGTCGAGCACAACGGCCGTAGTTATCGCGGCGTCGGCGTGAGCACCAACATCGTTGAAGCGGCCGCGCACGCCTACTTGGAAGTCATCAATCGAATCGAGTCGACTCGGGCTACGGCCGAACGCGCGGGTGTCGAGCGTCGCGTGCTCGATCGTCCGAAGATTCCCGCCATTTGAGCCGACGAGCAGTCCCGACAGGAGCAAAGGTCATGCCCATCACTGCGGCAAAGCACATCTGGTACAACGGCAAGCTCGTTCCGTGGGAAAAAGCGACCGTTCACGTCCTCGCCCACGCGCTCCATTACGGCTCGACGGTATTCGAAGGCGAGCGCGCTTACGCGACGCCGAACGGCCCCGTCATTTTCCGGTTGCGAGACCACACCCGCCGGCTGTTCGACTCGGCAAAGATCTATCGGATCGAGATTCCCTACACGCCCGAACAAATCAACGCAGCTTGCAAGGAGATCATCGTCGCGAACGGCCTCAACAAGGGCGCGTACATTCGTCCTTTCGCGTTCCGCGGTTACGGGGAAATCGGCGTTGCCCCGAAAACTCCGCCGCCGGTCGAGACCGTGGTCGCGGCATTCGAATGGGGCGCGTACCTGGGTGCCGAAGGCCTGGAGAACGGCATCGACGTATGCGTGTCGTCGTGGCAGCGCTTGGCGCCGAACACGATTCCGGCACTTGGTAAAGCTGCGGGCAATTACCTCTCGAGCCAATTGATCAGCATGGAAGCAAAGCGCCTCGGATTTGCCGAAGGCATCGGCCTCGGCGTCGACGGCAGCGTCAGCGAAGGCGCGGGCGAGAACTTGTTCCTGATCCGCGACGGCATCATCTACACCCCTGCCCTGGCCAATTCGATCCTGCAGGGCATCACCCGCGACACCGTCATCACGCTCGCGCGTGCACATGGCTTCGAGGTTCGCGAGCAGACGATTCCGCGCGAGATGCTGTACCTGGCCGACGAAATTTTCTTGACGGGCACCGCGGCGGAAATCACTCCCGTACGTTCAGTGGATCGCGTCACGATCGGCTCCGGCAAGCGCGGACCGATCACCGAGGCGCTGCAAGCAGCGTTCTTCGGCTTGTTTACGGGCAAAACCCCGGACAAATGGGGTTGGCTCGAGCCATGCGATGTACTAGGTGCGACCGCAGTCGGCGCCTGACGGCCGAATCGGCGCACGAGCACGCATCTACAACAACGATGGCTCAGTGACGATTCGTCAAGCTACTTAACACTCTTGCGCGGCATACTCGCAGGGACACGCGCTCCATTTAGGCATCGATGAACGCAAAGACACTGTTCGAAAAGGTTTGGGAACGGCACGAAGTCGTCCCCGAAACGCCCGACACGCCCGCTGTGCTGTACATCGACCTCCACCTCGTGCACGAGGTGACGTCGCCGCAGGCGTTTTCCTTGTTGCGATCCATGGGCCTAAAGGTCCGCCGTAAGGACCGTACGCTCGCGACCATGGATCACTCGACGCCGACCGATCCGGACGAGGTGTTCGGCCGCGTGCCGATCAAGGTGGAATCGGCTGCACGCCAAGTGAAGCAGCTCGAACAGAACTGCCGCGAGTTCGGCATCGAGCTCCTGGGCCTCGACAGTGACCAGCGCGGCATCGTGCACGTGATCGGGCCCGAGCTCGGCGCGACGCAACCCGGCAAGACGATCGTCTGCGGCGACAGCCACACGGCAACTCACGGCGCGTTCGGCGCGCTGGCGTTCGGCATCGGTACGACCGAAGTCGGGCACGTGCTTGCAACCCAATGCCTCCTGCAACGTCGACCCAAGACGCTCGGCATCGAAGTGAGCGGTCGGCTCAAGCCGGGCGTGACAGCTAAGGATCTGATTCTCGCAATCATCGGGAAGATCGGCGTCTCGGGCGGCACCGGCCACGTCATCGAATATCGCGGCAGCGCAATCGAAGCGCTGTCGATGGAAGAGCGCATGACGGTCTGCAACATGTCGATCGAAGGCGGCGCGCGTGCAGGCATGATCGCGCCGGATGAAACGACGTTTGCGTATCTCAAAGGCCGCCGCTTCGCGCCGCAGGGCGAAGCGTGGGAACGCGCAGTGGAAGACTGGCGCACGCTCAAGAGCGATCCGGGTGCGCAGTTCGATCGCAGCATCAGCCTGGACGCCGATGCCATCGAGCCGATGATCACGTACGGAACGAATCCCGGTATGGTCATTCCGATCACGGGTACCGTGCCCGATCGGCCGGACGATGCGATTCACGCCAAGGCGCTTGCGTACATGGGTCTCAACGGCGGCGACCGGCTGCTCGGCAAGCCGATTCAAGTGGTGTTCGTCGGCAGCTGCACGAATGCACGGCTGTCCGATTTGGAATTGGCCGCGCGGGTCATGAAAGGCCGCAAGGTTGCGCCCGGTGTTCGCGTTCTCGTCGTTCCGGGGTCGCAGCAAGTCAAACGCGAAGCCGAAGCGCGCGGTCTGGCGAAAATCTTCCAGGACGCAGGCGCCGAGTGGCGCGAGTCGGGCTGCTCGATGTGTATCGGCATGAATGGCGATGTCGTCGAGAAGGGCCACTACTCGGTCAGCACGAGCAATCGCAACTTCGAAGGCCGACAAGGTACTGGCGCGCGGACACTGCTCGCGAGTCCTGCCACAGCCGCTGCGGCTGCGATCACGGGCAAGATCACCGATCCTCGCGAGTTCCTTGCGGCATAGCCATTCGTCGCTGAGTCCCGAACCATGCAACCGATCCGCATCATCGAGTCGCGTACCGTCGTTCTGCCGTACACGAACATCGACACCGATCAGATCATCCCTGCCCGCTTCCTCACCACCACGACGAAAGAAGGGCTCGGCAAACAAGCCTTCGCCGACTGGCGATACGACGCCTCGGGAGCACCCCGCGCAGATTTCATCCTGAACAAACCGGAAGCGCGGGGCTGCGAAATTCTCGTCGCCGGACGCAATTTCGGCTGCGGCTCGTCACGCGAACACGCACCGTGGGCCCTGCTCGACTTTGGCTTCAAAGCCGTCATCAGCACTGAGATCGCCGACATCTTCCGTAACAATGCGTTGAAGAACGGTCTGTTGCCAATCGTCATCGACGAGACCACGCACCGCTGGTTACTCGACAATCCCGGTGCGCAGGTTCGCATCGACCTGGAGCGCACTGCGGTGGAACTGCCGACGGGTGTCAGCGTCACGTTCCCGATCGAGGCATTCGCGCGCTATTGCCTGCTGAACGGCATCGATGAGCTTGGTTTCCTGTTGAAGCAATCGGAAGCGATTGCGCGATACGAGCAAACGCATTAGAGACTATAGGCTGTAGACTGTAGGCTGTAGCGAAGAGCGCGCGTTCGCGCGCTTTTTGCATCGCTCAGCCTTAAAGTGTCGCCGCGCAAGACGCGGCGCGCTTTACCTCCAGCCTATAGCCTCAAGCCTACAGCCTAAGAAAAACACTATGAGCGGTATCAAAGCGAAGATCGTCGTTCTTCCTGGCGATGGCATCGGCCCTGAAGTGACTCAGGAAGCCGTGCGCGTGCTCGAGGCCGTGGCACAGAAATTCGGCCATGAGTTCGAGTTCGAGACACACTTGATCGGCGGCGCGGCGATCGATGCGACGGGAAGCGCATTGCCCGACGCCACGCTTGCCGCTTGCACGAGCTCAGACGCCGTGTTGCTGGGCGCGGTCGGCGGTCCGAAATGGTCGGATCCCAATGCGAAAGCGCGTCCGGAACAAGGATTGCTCGCGATCCGCAAAGCGCTCGGATTGTTCGCCAATCTTCGTCCGGTTTCGCTGCACCCCGCCCTGCTCGACGCTTCGCCCGTCAAGGCAGAGGTGCTCAAGGGCACGGACATCATGGTGGTCCGCGAGCTGACGGGCGGAATCTATTTCGGCGAAAAAACCCGAACCGAGACCTCGGCGACCGACGTGTGCACCTACACGGTCGAGGAAATCAAGCGCGTGGCGCGCATTGCCGGGAAACTTGCACGCGACCGCCGCAAATCGGTCGTGTCGATCGACAAGGCCAATGTGCTCGAAACGTCTCGCCTGTGGCGATCGACGGTCAGCGAAGTCATGCGCACCGAATTTCCCGAGATCGCGCTCGAGCACTTGCTCGTCGACGCGGCAGCGATGCATCTCATCAAGAAGCCGTCCAGCTTCGACGTGCTGCTGACCGAGAACATGTTCGGAGACATTCTGACGGACGAGGCGTCCATTCTGTCCGGCTCCCTCGGACTGCTGCCTTCGGCTTCCCTAGGGGCCGGGAAACGCGGTCTGTACGAGCCCATCCACGGCTCCGCCCCCGACATTGCGGGCCGCGGGATCGCCAACCCCTACGGCACCATCCTGAGCGCCGCCATGCTCCTGCGCCACTCGCTCGACCTGTCCGCCGAGGCGCAAGTCGTTGAAAATGCAGTGGCTCAAGCTATCTCGGACGGCGTGCTGACCGCTGATCTTTCTGCTACACAGAATCAGGCAACGACCCGTCAAGCGGGCGACGCTGTAATCGGAAATATCTTACGTTAACGGCGTAAGTATCTGATTTTAGGCGGATTTCCCACTGGGTTAAATCCGCCTAAAGATTTTCACCAAAACCCCGGGAACGCGGTTATGATTTGCTCCGCGACGGGATTCTTTCTTCTTCGTTGCTTCCGCCTTCGGGCAAATCTCCATGTCTCGACCACTATGGTCGAGGTGTCTTTGGTGGAAACAGGACTCGTGTCGGGTTAGTCCCCAAGGTCGGTATCGGTGCTCCCGATATCGCCACGACCGCGGTTCTAAGTTGCCACACCAGGCCGACTCATTGAGTCGGCCTCTTTTTTTGCTCACGTGTTTCGTTTCGTCGCCGCTTCGATCCACTGCGCATAGAACGGCGGCATGTCGCGCGACACTCGCGCACGAAACTCGGGTGCTCTCTTCTCGAGAAACGACGCTACGCCCTCTTTGCCGTCGCCGATGCTCGTATAAAACATCGCGAGCGAATCGATGCGATGCGCCTCGAGCGGATGCGGTTGCGCGGAATTCCGGTACAGCATCTGCCGAGCCAGAGCGACGGCGACCGGCGATCGGTTTGCGACGAAGCGCTGTGCGATTCGGCGCGCTTCCTCCATCAGTCGATCCGGTTCGACCACGGCTTTGACGAGTCCGCCGCGTTGGGCCTCCTCCGCATCGAACAAGTCTGCCGAATACACCCATTCGAGCGCCTGCGACATGCCCACGATACGGGGCAGGAACCAGGATGAACATGCTTCCGGAACAATGCCGATCTTCCCGAACACGAAACCGATGCGCGCTTTGCTGGAAGCGATGCGGATGTCCATCGGCAAGGTCATCGTTGCACCTACGCCGACCGCGGCACCGTTGATCGCCGCGATCACCGGTTTCGTGCATTCGAAAATGCTCAATACGACGCGGCCGCCCGTGTCGCGCACGCCGCGCACGATGGCCGGATCATCGAGCCGCTCGTACATGTCCTGCAACGACGGACGCTGCGACTCGTCGAGGCCGAAGACGTTTCCCGGCACCGACAAATCCATCCCGGCACAAAAGGCCTTGCCTTCGCCCGTCACGATGACCGCACGAACCGCGTCGTCTGCGCTGGCACGCCTGAATGCGTCGATCAGCTCGTCGGCCATCCTTGGAGTGAAGGCATTGAGCTGCTCGGGACGATTCAGAGTAATCGTGAGCAGTCCGTCGGCGATGTCGTAACGGATGGTCTCGTAAGACACGAAGGGATCCCGATCAGGCGTCGAACAGGGCCAATGCCTTGCGTAGGTGCTGCTGACACTCGGCCACGATGCGCTCGATGAGCTCGGCGCAGGTCGGAATGTCCTTGATCAGCCCGATGACCATGCCGGCGCTGACGACGCCGTCGTCCACCTTGCCTTCTTTCAGCGCCACTTTGCCGCGTGCGCCGGCGACGAGGTGACGGATTTCCTCGAACTTCGCACCTTGCTTCTCCCGTGCTACGACTTCGTCCGAGATCTTGTTCTTGAAGACACGGGCTGTGTTGTGCATGGTCCTGAACATCAAATTCGTATCGCGCTCGGTGGCGTTCACGAGCGCTTGCTTGATGTTCTCGTGCACCGGCGCTTCCTTCGTGCACATGAACCGCGTACCCATGTTGATGCCTTGCGCGCCCAAGGCGAGCGCGGCAGCCATTCCCCGGCCGTCGGCAATACCACCCGAGGCGATCACCGGAATCTTGAGCGCCTGCACCGCCGCCGGAATCAACACCAGGTTCGTCACGTCGTCTTCGCCGGGATGTCCGGCGCACTCGAAGCCGTCGATGCTGACGATATCGACGCCATGGCGCTCCGCAGACAGCGCGTGTCGAACGGCCGTGCACTTGTGAATGACCTTGATTCCGTGTTCCTTGAACTTGCCGATGAAATCGCGCGGACTGTTGCCGGCCGTTTCGACGATCTTCACACCGCTATCGATGATGGCCTGAACGTATTCGGCATACGGCGGCGGTGTGATGGCCGGAAGGATGGTCAGGTTCACGCCGAATGGCTTCGACGTCATGCTGCGGCACCGCTCGATTTCCTTGCGCAGATCGTCGGGCGTGGGCTGCGTGAGCGCAGTCAAAATGCCCAACCCGCCTGCATTCGAAACGGCGGATGCCAGCTCGGCGGTTCCCACCCACTGCATGCCGCCTTGTACGATCGGATATTTGATCCCCAGGAGCTCGGTAACTTGTGTTTTCATCGATTCGAATCGTGTGCTGATCAATGGGACAACAGACGCAGTGTCCCACACGAATGGGGTGAGCGAACAGTACTTGGTCGTTCGGAAACGCGATGAAACGCTATGCGCGAACGCTTGCCGCGCGCGCTAACCCGCTCTGCAGGTCTTCCAGCAAGTCGTCGATCGCTTCGATGCCGACGGACAGCCGTAGCAGCGTGTCGCGAATCCCTGCGCGCTCGCGCGCGCTCGCGCTCATTCCGGCATGCGTCATGCTGGCGGGATGCGCGACCAGGCTTTCCACGCCGCCCAACGATTCCGCAAGCGAAAAGCACGTCAGCCCGGACAGAAATGCCTGCACCTGCTCGAGGCCGCCTTTCAGCTCGAAGCTCACCATTGCGCCGAAGCCGCTCTGCTGGCGCCGTGCGATGTCATGTTGAGGATGTGTCGGCAGGCCTGGGAAATACACGCGCTCGACCGCCGGATGTTCCGCCAGCATTCGAGCAATGCGCTCCGCGTTCTCCCCATGCGAGCGCAATCGGGCAAACAGGGTGCGTAAGCCGCGCAGCATGAGGTAGCTGTCGAACGGCGCGCCTGTAACGCCGATACAGTTCGCCCACCAGACGAGCTGCTCGTGGAGTTCCGGCGTTCTCGCCACCACTGCACCGCCTACCACGTCGCTGTGGCCGTTCAAATATTTCGTCGTGGAGTGCAGGACGAGATCGGCACCGAGCGCGAACGGTTGTTGCCACACGGGCGACAGGAACGTGTTGTCGACGAGTAGTAGTGCGCCGCTCGCGTGCGCCCGTTCGGCAATGGCCTGAATATCGACGATCCTCAGCAACGGATTGCTAGGGGTCTCGACCCAGACGAGCTTGGGTTGTTTCGCGATCGCCCCATCGACCGCAGCCAAGTCCGTCTGATCGACAAACTCCACACGCACGCAGCCGCGCTTGGCGAGCGCATCGAACAACCGATACGTGCCGCCGTAACAGTCGTGAGGTGCGACGAGTAGATCGCCCGGATTCAACAGTTGAGTGACGAGCGTCACGGCCGCCATTCCGCTGGCAGTGGCAACGGCACCCGCACCGCCTTCGAGCTCTGCTATTGCGGCCGCGAGCGCATCGCGCGTCGGGTTGCCGGATCGTGTGTAGTCGTATGCGCCTTTGACGCCGAAGCTGCTGAAAGCGTAAGTCGAACTCAGATAGATCGGCGGAATCACCGCCCCATGCTGCGTATCCGATTCCACAGCAGCACGCACAGCGGCCGTCGCCGCCGACTTGCGCTTCTTCACCGGTCCTCCTCGAGCGCGGCGCGAAAGATGGTTTTCAAGGCCTCGGCTTCTTTCAAGAAGGCATCGTGACCGTACAGCGAGGATAGCTCGACCAGCTTGACCGGCCCAGGCAAGCGTTGCGCAAGCGACTGCATATCCGCGAGCGGCACCAGCTGATCTTCACGTACCGCTACCAAGGTTGTCGGCACACGGATCTGAGTTGCATCGACTTGGTGCAAATCGATGGACTCGCTCAAGCAGACGAACGCTTCCGGAATGTACGTGGACGCGTACGCATCGCCGCGCGCCAGCAGATAACTCTCCACCGGGAACTGAAAGCGACCATCGACCTGCTGCGGCGGGCCGTTGAATCGAGCGGCGAATTCCTGCGGGCTGCGATACGTCGCCATCGCCAATGCTCGTGCGAGTCGCAGTCCTTCCGCCCCCTCGCCTTTGGAGATCGCATACCGGACCACCGCACGTTGAACGCTGCGCCAAGCCGTCGACATCGGATGTGCGCGGTCAGCACCGCTGATGGCGATGAGCTGCTCCACGCGCTCGGGTTCGCGCTGACCGAACGCAAGTGCCACCATGGCGCCATACGATGCGCCGACGATCGCCGCGAGCTTCTCGATGCCGAGATGATCGAGCAGCGAACGCAACACGAGCACCTGATCGAACGCGCTGATCGAAGGGAAATCCGTTTGGCCGCGATGCGGCCCGGTTGTCTCTCCGCTCCCGCCCAGGTAATCAAAGCCGAGCACTTGGAACCGATTCGTGTCCAGGGCCGCCCCCGGTCCGACGATGTCCGACCACCATCCTTTCGGCTCGGAGCCGGTGACATAACGTCCCGCGGAGATCCCACCCAGCGCCGCAATCACCGGTCCTTTACCACCGACGAGCCGCCAGGCAACCTGAACGTTCTCGAGCTGGCCGCCGAAATGCAGGCGAAAGGTTCCGGGAATGGCGAGAATGCCTTCCCGCACGGGCGAGGCTGCCGAAGAAACGGCATCATCCGGCGCGCGCGCGCTCGTCGTGGTGAACAACATCGTGATCGTTCTCCGTCTCTGTTCGCCGTTGCCACGGTCGAACCGGTCTCGCACATCGGTGAAACCCTACGGAGAACCCGCAGTGGCAGGTCGCCGAACCAACAGCGTCCCAGCGCTGTCCACGGCAACTCATCTGTCGGTCGATCTCCAGATCGATGCCGCAGGAGTTGGCACCTTTTCGAAATGGTGAGTTTCGACGGTTGCCCCGGCTTCAAAGGGCCTGTCCCTCAGCCGGTCTCGATGAGCGTCGGAAGTCTAGGGGTCCCCTCCATGAGGCGTCAAGGCTGCGTCGCGGACGAAGAGTTCGTCGAAAGCCTCATTGACACAATGCGTTCCAATGTAATAGCGTGCTAATACATTGATACAAGCTCAGACTACGGGCCCGCCCGAAGTCTCCCCTTTCGGATCGTTTCGCCACCGCACCATGAAAGCACACAAGGTCTTGACGCCGCGCCAAGAGGCGCTGGCCGAACGTGCTTTGTTCGCCGCAATCCTGACGCTGAAGACCGTCGAGGAATGCCGCGCGTTCTTCCGCGACCTGTGCACGCCGGCCGAACTGCAGGCGCTGGCCGACCGTTGGGCCGTGGTCGGTTTGTTACGCGAAGGTGTGCCCTATCGCGAGATCCACAAACAGACGGGCGTGAGCGTGACCACGATCGGACGCGTCGCCCGCTATCTCACCAACGGCAATGGCGGTTACGTGCTCGCGGCCGAACGGCTGAAAGAGCAGCGCGCCGGATGACACTCATGGACAAAGCCAATCGTTTGAAAATCGCTCTCCAGAAATCCGGGCGCCTGACCGAGAACTCGCTCGACCTGTTGGTCCGTTGCGGCCTGAAATACAGCCGCGGCAAGGATCAGCTCATGTGCTACGGCGAGAACATGCCGCTCGACATCCTGCTCGTCCGCGACGACGACATTCCGGATCTCGTGCAACAGGACGTGTGCGACCTAGGCATCGTCGGTCTGAACGTCATCGAGGAAAAGCGTCTGGCATTTCAGGCCAAGGGCATCAGCCCGCTGTTCGAGCAGCTCATGCTGCTCGATTTCGGCAAGTGCCGACTGTCGATCGCCGTGCCCGACGGCACCGAATACAAAGGTGTCAGCTCGCTGCGCGGCAAGCGCATCGCGACGACGTATCCGAACATCCTCGCCCGCTTCTTGCGCGAGAACGATGTTCAAGCGGAGATCGTGACGCTCTCCGGCGCCGTGGAAATCGCGCCGCGGCTCGGCCGTGCCGATTTCATTTGCGACCTCGTATCGACCGGCTCGACGCTGTTGGCCAATCACCTCTGGGAGGCCGAAACCATTCTCGAGAGTCAGGCCGCAATCATCAGCACGCCTGTGCCTGTTTCTCCGGAGAAACAGGAATGGATCCGTCGCATTCGGCTGCGCATCGACGGCGTACAGCAAGTGAAGGAAAGCAAGTACATCATGCTGCACGCGCCGCGTTCCAAGCTCGCAGAGATCAAGCAATTGCTCCCGGGCAGCGAAGCGCCGACCGTCGTGCCGCTTGATGGCTCGAGCGACAAAGTGGCCGTACATGCCGTCTGCCGCGAGAATGTGTTCTGGGAAACGCTCGAGAGTCTCAAAGCAGCCGGCGCGAGCGCGATTCTCGTGCTCCCCGTCGAAAAGATGTTGGCGTAATCGATCATGCCGCAACCCATCCTGGAATGGTCCCGCCTCTCGCCTTCCGAACGTCGCGATGCTTTGCGGCGTCCGGTTCATGCGGCGGCGGCTGAGATCGAACGCGCTGTGCGTGCGACGATCGCCGACGTCAGAGCGCGCGGCGATGCGGCACTGTTCGAGCTGACACAAAAGTTCGACGGTGTCGCACTCGATTCGCTCGCCGTCTCCGCAGATGAGTTCGCCGCAGCCGAGAAAACACTGAGTGCCGAGCAAATTCGTGCGCTCGAACGTGCGATTTCCAACGTGCGGCGCTTTCACGAAGCGCAACAGAGCGCACCGATCGTCGTGGAAACTTCGCCCGGCGTGGTGTGCGAGCGTCACTACCGCGCCATCGACGCGGTCGGCCTTTACGTGCCTGCCGGCGTCGCGCCCCTGCCGTCGACCGCCATCATGCTTGCGGTGCCGGCGAAGATTGCGGGTTGTCCGACGACCGTGATCTGCTCGCCGCCGCGCAAAGATGGCCGCGCCGATCCGACGATCCTCGTGACCGCCAAACTTTGCGGAATCGATCGCGTCTTCAAAATCGGCGGCGCACAGGCCATTGCCGCGATGGCCTACGGAACCGAGTCGATCCCCAAAGTCGACAAAGTGTTCGGTCCCGGCAGCGCATGGGTCACGGCGGCCAAGATTCTCGTGGCCAACGATCCCGAGGGTGCAGCGCTCGACCTGCCTGCGGGACCGTCCGAAGTACTCGTCATCGCCGACGCCAGCGCCAACCCGAGCTTCGCCGCAGCGGACTTGCTCGCACAGGCCGAGCACAGCGCCGACGCGCAAGCGATTCTGGTTTCCACGTCGCGCGAGTTACTCGATGCAGTGAACATCGAGCTCGAGGCTCAGATGCAGCGGCTCGGACGCGAAAATACGCTGCGCGCCTCGATTCAGCACGCACGTCTGTTCCATGTCGAATCCTTGGAAGAGGCCTTCGAGCTCAGCAATCAGTACGCACCCGAACATCTGATCATCCAGGTCGAACAAGCGCGTTCGTGGCTACCGAAGGTACGCAATGCGGGCTCGGTGTTCTTGGGCGCCTGGACGCCAGAAACCATGGGCGATTACTGCAGCGGCACGAATCACGTGTTGCCGACGTACGGCTTCGCGCGTGCGTACAGCGGCCTGTCGCTCGTCGATTTCATGAAACGCATGACCGTGCAGGAGCTGACGACCGACGGACTGCGCGATCTCGGCCCGACGGCCGTGACGATCGCGAACATGGAAGGGCTGGACGCCCATGCCAATGCGGTCGAGGTGCGCCTCGCCTCGTTGCAAGGAGCCCGCACATGAGCGTCTTGCACCTTGCACGCCCCGAAATTCTTTCCTTGCAGCCTTATCAGCACGCTGCATGGGAACCTTCGCTCGAACGCATGCACGCCAACGAAATGCCGTGGCGGGCCGAAGGCGATACGACGCGCTCCGGGCTCAATCGTTATCCGGAACCGCAGCCGGCTGAGCTGATCGAGCACTTGGCGCAGTTGTACGGCGTCGCGCCCGAGCAGGTGCTGGCGGGCCGCGGCAGCGACGAAGGCATCGATCTGCTCGTGCGCGCCTTCTGCCGCGCCGGACAGGACAGCATTCTGATCTGTCCGCCGACATTCGGCATGTACAAAGTGTCCGCGCGAATTCAGGGCGCCGGCGTCGTCGAAGTGCCGCTTATCAAAGAACGCAACTTCGCGTTGGATACGCAGGCTCTGCTCGACGCCTGGAATCCGAACGTCAAGATCGTTTTCCTTTGCTCGCCGAACAATCCCACCGGTGGGCTCCTCGACCGGCAAGCCGTCGAGCTCTTGTGCGAACGACTCGCCGATAAAGCGCTCGTCGTAGTCGACGAGGCGTACATCGAGTTCGCTCGAGCCGAGAGTGTCGTCGCACTCCTTCGGTGCTACCCCAACCTCGTCGTTCTACGCACGTTGTCGAAGGCCTATGCGCTGGCAGGAGCACGCTGCGGCGCGTTGATCGCAAGCTCGGAGATCGTGAGTCTGCTCGCACGAATTATCACTCCGTACGCTCTGCCGACGCAGACGATCGAGAGCGTGCTGGCTTTCACGGACATGCAGCATCGGCTCGACGCCCGAGAACGCATTGCCACGATCTTGCGCGAGCGAGATGCGCTCGCCGAACGCTTGCGCACGATTCCAACGATCAAACAAGTGTATCCGAGCGATGCGAACTTCCTGCTCGTCGAATGCGTGGACGCCGACCAGGTCTTGCGCGCGGCCTCTTCTGCGGGACTGATCGTGCGCGATCCACGTTCGCAAGTCGGGCTCGGCAATTGCGTGCGCATTTCCATCGGCACGCCCGAGCAGAACCGTCGTTTGGTTCACAGCATCGAGCAGCTCGCAGGAGTGCCGGCATGAGCGGCAAGAAGGTCTTGTTCATCGATCGCGACGGCACGCTGATCGTCGAGCCGCCGGATCAACAGATCGATAGCCTCGCCAAGCTCGAGCTCATCGATGGCGTCATCCCCGCCCTGCTGCGGCTGCGCGATGCCGGCTACACGTTCGTGCTCGTCTCGAACCAAGACGGTCGAGGTACGCCAAGCTTCCCTGAACCTGCTTTTCAGGTACCGCATCAATTCTTGATGCGCCTGCTCGCATCCCAGGGTATTCGTTTCGAGGCGGAATTCATTTGCCCGCACTTCGCGCACGAGAACTGCGAATGCCGCAAGCCGAAGATCGGCTTGCTCGAGGATTATCTGCGCGAGAACACGCTCGACAAAACGAACAGCTACGTCATCGGCGACCGACAGACGGATCTCGAGCTGGCACACAATCTCGGCATTCAAGGCGTGCATTTCGGCAGCTCGCCTGCCGACACATGGCCGTCAATCGCCGATCGCTTGACGCGTATCGAACGTCGCGCCCGCGTCAACCGCAAGACGAAGGAAACCGACATCGACATTGCCGTGAATCTCGATCGCGAGTCGCCGATTCGCGTTTCGACGGGGCTCGGCTTTTTCGATCACATGCTCGAACAGATCGCCAAGCACGGCGGGTTCTCGCTCGAGCTCACATGCAAGGGCGATTTGCACATCGACGAGCATCACACGGTCGAAGACTGCGCGCTCGCGCTTGGCGAAGCCTTGAAGAAGGCGCTCGGCGACAAGCGCGGCATCCATCGTTACGGGTTCCTGTTGCCGATGGATGAATCGCTCGCGCAAGTTGCCATCGATCTTTCGGGGCGCGCTTACAGCGTCTTCGAGGGCAGATTCGGCCGCGATTCTGTTGGCCAATTGCCGACCGAGCTCGTGCCGCATTTCTTTCGGTCGTTGGCCGACACGCTCGGCGCCGCCATCAACATCAAGGTCGAAGGCGAGAACACACATCACATGATCGAGGCGTGCTTCAAGGGCGTCGGCAGAGCCCTGCGCCAGGCGATTCGTATCACCGATACCGAGCTGCCGAGCACGAAGGGCACGCTCTGATGACACGCTTGGCCATCATCGATAGCGGCGGCGCAAACATTGCGTCATTGATGTTCGCGGTGGAGCGGCTTGGCGTCGAATCCGAATTGACGACCGATCCTGCGCGACTGAGAGCAGCAAGCCACGTGCTGCTGCCGGGCGTCGGCATGGCGTCGGATTGCATGGCGCGCCTCGAGAGTGCCGGGCTCATCGATACGATCCGCAGTCTCAAGCAACCCGTGCTCGGAATCTGTGTCGGCATGCAGTTGATGTTCGAGTCGTCGGAGGAAGGCAATGTGGCCTGCCTCGGACTACTTCCTGGACGTGTGCAGCGGCTGCGCGTCGGGGACGATTTGCCCGTCCCGCACATGGGCTGGAATCAGCTCGAGTTGCGTCGCGATTCGCCGCTACTGAAAGACATCAGGAGCGGCGACTACGTCTATTTCGTGCACAGCTATGCGGCTCCGGCATCCGATCTCACGTTGGCAACGAGCGAGTACGGCGAGCATTTCTCGGCCATCGTCCAGCGCGACAATGTGTTCGGCGTGCAGTTCCATCCCGAGCGATCCGCGAAAGTCGGTGCGCAACTCCTGAAGAACTTCCTGCAACTGTGATGAACGCAAGCATCGACTCGGCGACTTCTTCGACAATGGAGCTGATCCCGGCCATCGACCTGAAAGAAGGCCGCTGCGTGCGGCTCTTCAAAGGCGACTTCGCGGCCGAAACCGTTTACTCCAACGATCCGATGACCATCCTCGAGCGTTATCGGGCGCTCGGCGCTCGCACCGTGCACGTCGTCGATCTCGACGGCGCGCGCGACGGCAATCAGCCGAATCGCGCAGCCATCGTCGAGATGGCCAAGCGCCGCGACGTGCGTTTGCAAGTCGGCGGCGGGTTGCGAACGCTCGAACGCGTCAAACAGCTGCTCGATGCCGGCGTCGCTCGTGCGGTGATCGGTAGCGTGGCGGTCACGAATCCCGACGCAGTCTGCGGTTGGATGACGGAGATCGATCCGAGCAAGATCGTATTGGCCTTCGATGTCCGCATCGATCAGCGCGGCGAACCGATGCTGACGACGCACGGCTGGCTCAAGACCAGCGACATCAGTCTCTGGAACGCCGTCGAGCGGTTCCTACCGCACGGGCTCACGCATGTACTGTGTACGGATGTGTCGCGCGACGGCGCGATGACCGGACCGAACTGCGATCTGTATGCGCAAGCCGTTCAGCGCTTTCCGCAAATTCGCTGGCAGGCGTCGGGCGGCATCGCCAATGCGAACGACCTCCACGCCCTGCAGCGAATCGGCGTCGCCGCCGCCATCAGCGGCAAGGCGATGCTCGAGAACAAACTTTCGAACGAGGAGTTGCGGCCATTCTTGCCAAACGCATCATCCCCTGCCTCGACGTAAGAGACGGGCAAGTCGTCAAGGGTGTGCGCTTCCGCGACCACGTCGTCGTGGGCGACATTCTCGAGCTCGCGCAGCGCTATCGCGACGAAGGCGCTGACGAGCTGGTGTTCTACGACATCACGGCCAGCCCCGACGGACGTTCGGTCGACCGAAGCTGGATCCGCCGCATCGCGCGCATTCTCGACATTCCGTTCTGCGTCGCCGGCGGTATTCGCAGCGTCGCCGATGCCGAAGAAGTGTTGGGAGAAGGCGCCGAGAAAATCTCGGTCAACTCCCCTGCCCTGGCCGATCCCGAGCTCATCACACGGTTGAGCCAACGCTTCGGTGCGCAATGCGTCGTCGTCGGCATCGACAGTCTGCGCGACGGCGACGACTACTACGTGTATCAGTTCACCGGCGATCCGAGCCGAACGCGCAATACCGCGCGGCGCACGCTCGACTGGGTGCGTGAAGTTCAGGAACGCGGCGCCGGCGAAATCGTGCTGAACTGCATGGGCAGCGACGGCGTACGGCAAGGTTACGACATCGAGCAGCTCGCCGCAGTTCGCGCCATTTGTCGCGTGCCGCTGATCGCCTCGGGCGGCGCCGGCGCCATGGAGCACTTCGCTACAGTGTTCGAGCAGGCGCACGTCGACGGCGCGCTTGCTGCCAGCGTGTTCCACAAAGGGATCATCGCCATTCCCGACCTCAAGGCATTCTTGCGCAACCGCGCGATCGAGATCCGCCCATGACGCTTCAAGACATCGCAACGCTCGATTGGAGCAAAGGCGACGGCCTGCTGCCTGCCGTCGTGCAAGATGCCCGTACCGGCCAAGTGCTGATGCTCGGGTTCATGAACGAAGAGGCATTGCGCAAGACGCTCGAGCTCGGACGCGTCACCTTCTTCAGCCGCACCAAGAATCGTTTGTGGACGAAGGGCGAGACCTCGAACAATTTCTTGGAGGTCGTGAAGATCGCCCACGATTGCGACAACGACTCGCTGTTGATCACCGCCAATCCGCAAGGACCCACCTGCCATCGCGGAACGCAGAGCTGTTTCGGGGACGGGGTGAAGAGCGAATGCACGCAGGTCGGCTTTCTCACGAAGCTCGAGGCGGTCATTGCCGACCGCATTCAACAACAGCCCGAAGGCAGCTACACAGCCAAGCTGTGGTCGCGCGGCGTGACGCGCATGGCGCAGAAAGTCGGGGAGGAAGGTGTGGAAGTGGCGCTCGCCGCCGCAATCCAGGACGACGAGCGGCTCGTGAGCGAGTCAGCCGATTTGTTGTTTCATCTCGCGTTACTGCTCAAGAGCCGAGGACTTTCGCTCGCCACGGTCGTTGCCGAGCTCGAACGCCGTCACGCCGCCAAGCCGTGACGCTTACGCGTTGAAATTGAGCTTCAAGCCCGGCCGCGGCCAGCGCGCTTTGATCAGCTTCCCTGTGCCGGACAGCGTGATGTACGCATCGCGCATATCCTTGCCGCCGAAACAGATGTTCGTGGTGAGCGGATCGGGGAACGGAATGTGCTCGAAGCTGCCATCGGGCGAGAACACCGTGATGCCGCCGTTGAAGATCGTCGCCGAGCACACGTTGCCGTTCTCCTCCACCGCAAGACTGTCGAGGAGCTGCTGTCCCGGCAGCGTCGCGACCACCCTGCCGCGCGGCGCACCTTTCTGAAACGGCACGAGCTTGCCCGGCGACTCGATGTCGAAAGCAAACAACTTGCCGAGATCCGTGTCGTTGCAATAGACGGTCTTTTCGTCGGGCGAGAGTCCGACGCCGTTGAAAGACACCGCCGGATATACCGCTTTGTGGATATACGAGCCGTCGGGTCGCGCATAGTAGAGGCCGGCATGATCGCGCGTGCGCGCAAAGCGCTTGCCGTGGTCCGTAAACCAGAAACCGCCGGTCTTGTCGAAGACAAGATCGTTCGGTCCGCCGAGCCGCTCGCCTTCGTAGGAATCGTACAAGCGCTCGACTTTGCCGGTGTTGAGATCGACCCGTTCGATGCGGCCGGTCGTGTAGTCCTTCGCAGCCCGGTGCGGGAAACGTAATCCGTTCACCATCCGCCACTCGAGCCCGCCGTTGTTGCAGACGTACACGGCGCCGTCCGGCCCGATCGCCGCGCCGTTCGGTCCGCCGCCGAGATCGGCGATGACCTCGGTCTTGCCGTTCCAGACTCGCGTCAGCGTACCGCGAGCGATCTCGACGAGGATAACCGAGCCATCCTCCATCGCAATCGGACCCTCCGGAAAGAGCAAGCCTTCCGCCAGGACTTCGAATTCCACATCGGCCTCCCTGTTGCCGGGCGAACGCAAGGACGCGCCGTGCGCCCGCCTCAGATCAAGAATTCCTTCGCCGGCTCGCGCAAGTTGTACGTCGAGCTCATTGCACGGCCATAGGCCCCTGCAGTCGCGATCAACAAGATATCGCCTTCTTTTGTCGGAGGCAGCAAGCGCTCGACGCCGAGCTGATCGCCGGTCTCGCAGATCGGCCCGACGACATTGACGACTTCCGTCGGCAGCTCATCGAGACGCGTGAGGTTCAGGATCTCGTGATGCGCGCCGTACAGCGCCGGGCGAATCAGCGAGTTCATCCCCGTTGCAACGCCGACATAGTGCACCTCGCCTTTGCCCTTGAGCTGCGTGACCTGCGCGAGCAGCACGCCGGCTTCGGCGACGAGATAGCGTCCAGGCTCGATCCAGAACATGAGGCTCGGATGCGCTTGCTTCAGCTTCGCCAGCGCTTCGCCGAAATCCTTCAGCTCCACGCCAGGTTGACCGAAGCGCTCGGGCACGCCGAGTCCGCCACCCAGATCGACGATGCGCACGTCCTTGAACCGCTCGGTCAGCGCCGCCAGGGTTTCGCCGACAGATGACCAGTTGTCGACACTGAACACTCCGCTGCCGGTGTGCGCATGCAGCCCGACGACGCGGGCGCCAGCGGCCTTCACGAGCTTCTCGAGCTCATCGACCTCGAACAGCGGCACGCCGAACTTCGATTGAACCCCCGCCGTGCGGACCTTGTCGTGATGGCCACGCCCGTAACCCGTATCGATGCGAATGAACACATCGCGATTCTTGAACAGCTCGGGCCACGCCTTGAGCGGATACAGGTTGTCGAGCGTGACCCAGACACCCTGTTCGAGCGCCCATTCGTACTCGCTGCGCGGCGTGAAGTTCGGCGTGAACAGAATGCGCCTGCGGTCGATGTTCGGGAACGTCCTCAGGACGTGCTCCACCTCGCCGCGCGATACGCACTCGAATCCGAGTCCTTCGGCTTCGAAGATCTTCAGGATCTCGGGATGCCAGTTCGCCTTGAGCGCGTACAGGACGCTGTCGATTCCAGGCAGAGACTTGAGCGCCTTGGCGTGGGCTTTGAGCGTGTCACGATCGTAGACGAAGGCTGCGCCGTGCTCCTCGCCGATCTTGATGAGCTCCTTGCGCCGTACGTGCCACCATTCCTTCGACGTATCGAAGGTCTTGCCGGCCGGGCCGTAGAGCTCCTCCCACGTCGGCCCGAGCACGCGATCTGCCGTCATCTTGCGGATGGCGATCTCGTGCAGGCGCGATACCAAACGGTCGCCTTGCGCTTCGTCGATGACGAACGTGATGTTGAGATCGTTCGCGGCTTGCGTGACCAGATAAATCTTCTGTTCCTCGAACAGCTCGAGCGCCTCGCCGAGCCGATGCAGGATCGCGCGAATGTTGCGCCCGACCAAGCTCACAGCCGCACACGGCCCGATTACCTGCACGCGGCACAGCTTCGAGAGATCTTCCGTCAGCGCTTCGATCGCTGCCTTGTCGAGCGTGTTCGCTGCAGGATCGAGCGATACCGTGACGCTCGTTTCGGACGTCGACACCAGGTCGATCGACAGACCGTGGTCCTTGAAGACTCGGAAGGCGTCCGCGAGGAAGCCGACCGAGTGCCACATTCCGACCGTCTCCATGGAGACGAGCGTAATGTTCTTCTTGATCGTGACGGCCTTTACTTGTGCAGCGATGTTGCCGCCGTGGCGAGTGATGACCGTGCCTTCGAGCTTCGGCGTCTGCGTCGCAAACACGTAGAGCGGAATGCCGTATTGCTTGACCGGCATGATGCAGCGCGGATGCAGCACCTTCGCGCCGCTGCTGGCGATCTCCTGCGCCTCGTCGTATTCGAGCGCGCGCAACAGGCGCGCCGTCGGCACGGAGCGCGGATTCGCGCTGAACATGCCGGGCACGTCCGTCCAGATCTCGAGTCGTCGTGCCTGCAGCTTGGCGGCGATGTAGCTCGCCGAAGTGTCCGACCCGCCGCGACCGAGCAGAACGGTATCGCCAGCCTCATCGCTCGCAATGAAGCCTTGCGTGATCCAAACGACGCCCTGCTCCGACCATTTCGACTGCAGCTCGAGATCGGGCTCGAATGCGCACGTGGCGGACAAATAGCTCGCCCGCTTCGTGGCGTTGCGCCGCTGCTCGGACTTGAGCACGGTACGTGCATCGACCCACCGGACATCGAAGCCTTGCGAAGCGAGAAATGCCGCTCCCAGCCGAGTGGCCATCAGCTCGCCTTGCGCCATGACGCGCGCGCGCACTCGATCGCTCACCTCGCCGACGAGCGCAATACCCGAGGCAATCTGGCGAAGGCGGTTGAACTGCTCTTCCAAGTCCGGTGTGGGAACGATGCCCAGATCGCGTGCGAGATCGCGATGGCGCCGCTCGATCTGATCCATCGCAGGCTGCCAGTCGCCTTTGAGAGCTTGCGTCAGGAGCTGTTCGAGCCGATCGGTCACTCCGGACAGTGCCGAGTGCACGACGACCGGACGGAGACCTTCCGCCAATCGTTCGCGCAGCACGTCCGCGATGTTCTTCCAATTCGAAACAGAAGAGACACTGGTACCGCCAAACTTGAGCACCACCCAGGGCGACTGGCTGGGCGTTGCGCCAGCCACAGGATTTGCGACCGCCATTGACATCCCCATCGAGATTGCGGGCCCGCTAGGTCAAGCGTGATCCCGAAAATCGAAGCCCTCGTTCGGCTTCACAAAGAAGGCGCCTGCCGCATCCACGGCAGGCGCCGCCACGATTCGTTGCGCAGCTTCGGACACCCCACTCAAGGCTCGAGCCTCAAGCGGGCCCCGCACTACTCATCGTCGAAATCTTTGAGCAGCTTCTGCAACCGGCGCTCGGCCAGCACGTCTTCGAGCTTGCTCCATGCAGCCTTGCCCTTTTTCACCGCACCACCTTTCTCGGGTCGAACTCGGCGCTCGATGTAGCGATCGAGCTGTTCGTCGTCGCTTTCAGCCACGAAGTCATCGTCGAGATCGAAGTGGTCGTCGTCTCTCTCCGCCATGGTCATTCCTAAAAAAGCTAGGAGAATCAACTAGATCCGGGAGCCGGTGGGCTCGAAAGCCTGCGGACTATATACGATGCGCGGCCGTTTTCAATGGGCTGTACCCATCGGGCCAGCCGGGCATCCAACAGGGGATCACGAGGCGATCAGACCGCAGCGCCGTGCGCCGGTTCTGCACGATCCGCGGACGGGAAAATCAATGTTCGGAGACGGTGACGGGGGCACCCCGCCCGAGGCCGAGCGCCTCGGCGGCGCTCTGTTCGGCCCGTGCGATTTCGAGCACCCCGAACGAGTTGATCAGCGCCAGGAAATCGCCGGGACGAACGTCCCCGTAGGTGCGTTTCAGCGGGAAGGTGTGCCCGCCGGTTCTCACAACCGGATGAGAAAAGCGCGCGACCATCTCAGCTTCGATGTTCGTGATCAAATTGCCGAAATGATCGATCGTGATGATGACGCCGCTCACTTGCTCGGCAGTCACGCTCGGATCGTCGACCCAGGCCGGCACGATGTCGGAGGTTGTTGGGCCAAGATCCTCGATCCGGGCTCGCCCTGCCGCCAGCTCGGCGGCCAACGGCGCAAAGATGTCCCGTCCGTGGAACGTGGCGCTCGGCGTCGCAAGATTGAACCGTTGGCGCACGGTCGGCAGATCCAGCCGCCGAATCGTCACTTCCCGGGCACGGCCCACAAGCGGTGCAAGCAATCCGTTGTCCGGCGCCAAGAACAGATGCTCGTCTGCGTGGATTACAACGATGTGGCGGCTCGTGCCGACGCCCGGATCGACCACGGCAACATGCACCGTACCGCGCGGGAAATACATGTAGGCTCGAGCGAGCCAGAAGCCGGCCTCGGCCGGCCAATACACCGGCACTTCGTGAGTGACATCGACGATCCGCGCCTCCGGCAACCGCGAGAGAATCACGCCCTTCATGGTCGCGACGAACGGGCCTTGATGGCCGAAGTCCGTCGTGATCGTGATGACGCCGGAAGGGGAAACCATCGCTGCTACTACAGACTGAAGGCTGAAGACTGAAGGCTGAAGGCAAGCGGCGAGCATCTCGCCAGCGCCCAGTGCCCAGAGCCCAGCGCCCTAACGCAGGCCTGATCGCACACGCTCATCGCTCGTCCCGCTGCCAACTGCCAACTGTTCGCTGTCAACTGTCCGCGTACTCGAAACGTCCGAAGTCCTCGACGACAACCTTGCGTTCGGTCGCGACGACGCGGAATGACGCATCGCCGGGCCCGACTCGCCAGATTTCGATCTGCAGCGGCTCGCCCGGGTACACGGGACTGGTGAAACGCACGTCCAGGCGCTTGAACCGCGCGGGCTCGTCGCGTGCGAGCGTCTTCAATAGCGCGCGGCCCGCCATGCCGTAGCCGCACAGCCCGTGCAGGATCGGTCGATCGAAGCCGGCGCTGCGCGCCACCTCGGGATCGCTGTGCAACGGGTTGTAGTCGCCCGCCAACCGATAGACCAGCGCTTGATTCAAGAAAACCGGCAGATCCGCAACGATGTCGGGCGAACGGTCGGTCGGCACCGGCCGCGGTTTCGGCGCACCATCGCGCTTGCCGCCGAATCCGCCATCTGCGCGCAGGAACGAGACCGTACCCAGCGTCGCGAGCAGATCGCCCGTGGCCTCGTCGTGCAGCGTACGCGTCATGTACAGAACCGCGCCTTTGTCAGCCCCCTTGTCGTAGATCTCGTCGATCTTCGACTGACTCACGACCGTGCCTTCGACGGGCAACTGCTTGTGGATGATCAACGACTGTTCCGCGTGCAACAGCATCCGGTAGTTGATTCCCAGGCTCGGGTCCGCCAACCGCATTGCGCCTGCCGCGAGCGTCACCGCGAGCGTAGGTAACGCAACCAGGTCTTTCTCGTAGACATATTTGAGCTCGCTCCAATCGCACGGATCGCGGGTGGCAACGCCCAGCCCGAGCGCATACAGCATCGTGTCGTAACGCGTGTACTTGTGCCGCACTGGTTCGAACTTCGTGCGCATCAGTTTTTCGTAGTCGAGCGGCATGTGAGCGAACCTTTGTTTCGAAACGGGAGCCGCGGATTGTCACTGAAGCGCAGCCTCGCGGCAATGCGACACCTCCTCGCTACCCACATCGGTTGCGCACGCCGGAAAACTTGCCGTAGGATCCTTGCCGCGCATGTGACTGGCGTGAGATGGAGCGAACCATCGGGAAGCATGCGTGCAGGACCCTCACCTGCGAGCCGCTCGCCTGGGCACCCCCTGTCCACTTCTTCAGGAGCGAGCCATGCAGTCCACCGTCGAGCTTTTAAAGGTCTCCGATCCCGATGTGTACGCCGCCATGCTCGGCGAAGAAGCACGTGAGCGCGACGGAATCGAGCTGATTCCATCGGAGAACTACGCGTTCCCGGAAGTCTACGCGACGAACGGCAGCGTCTTCGCCAACAAGTACGCCGAAGGCTATCCCGGTCGGCGCTATTACGGCGGCCAGGAATTCACCGATCGCATCGAGACGCTCGCGATCGAACGTGCTAAAGCCCTGTTTCGCGCGGAACATGCAAACGTGCAACCGCTCAGCGGCTCGCCGATGAATCAGGCCGTCTACATGGCTTGCTTGAATCCAGGCGACACCGTACTCGCGATGGATCTCTCTCACGGTGGCCATCTCACGCACGGTGCGCCCGTGTCTTGCATGGGACGCATCTTCAATTTCGTACGCTACAAGACCTCGCCGCCGGACGGGCACATCGATTACGACGCGGTGCTCGCAATTGCGCGCGAAACGCGACCGAAGCTCGTGCTCTGCGGACATTCGTCGTATCCGCGCGAGCTCGACTACGCGCGCTTTCGGGCCATCGCCGATGAAGTCGGCGCGCTCGCCATGGCAGACGTTTCCCACATCGGCGGCCTGATTGCGGCTGGTGTGCTCGCCAATCCGCTCGATGCGGGCTTCGATGTGATGACGACGACGACGCACAAGTCATTGCGCGGTCCACGCGGCGGAATGATTCTGTGCAAGTCCTCTCTGGCGTCGAAGATCGATCAAGCGGTCTTTCCGGGTATGCAAGGCGGACCGCACATGAATGCGGTCGCGGGCATCGCCGTGACAATGAAGCTGGCCGCGCAACCGGAATTCAAGCGCTACGCCGAACAAGTGTTGAACAATGCACGCACGCTCGCGGCAGAGCTCAAAGCGCTCGGTTGCGAGCTCATCACCGGCGGCACTGAGAATCACTTGCTCGTCGTCGACACGATCAAGTCGTTCGATATCGACGGACGCGTCGCCGAAACCGCACTCGATGCAGCGGGGCTCACCGTCAATAAACAAGTCATTCCGGACGATCCACGCCCGCCGCTACGCCCCAGCGGCATCCGCCTCGGCACGCCGGCCGTCACGACTCGCGGTATGAAAGAGGCGGAGATGGAACAGATCGCGAACTGGATGGTGCGCGCACTACGCGCCCCGCAGGATGCGACGCAGCTTGCGGCGATCAAGCAAGAAGTGACGACGCTGTGTCGTAGATTCCCGATTCCCGGGCTGTGACAAAGCTGCAGCTGAAGGCCGAAGGCAAGAACGTCCTGCGCTTCCGCGCAGGACTTCCGGCCAGAGCGCAGAGCCCAGAGCCCTCAGATCACCACCGCCTTCCCGCTCTCGCCGTCGAAATACAGGATCTTGTGCTCCGGTGCGTGCAACTTGATGCGTTCGCCGATGGCCGGCAAACGGATCGGCTTGATGCGCGCAATCATGGGCAGCGATCCATAACGGAAATGCAGGAAGCTTTCGCTACCGACCGACTCGAGCAGCTCGACGACGCCGTCGATCTCGATATCGGTGGGTGAAGTACGTTCGCGGTAGAAGTCCTCGGGCCGAATGCCGGCGACGACCTCGCGCTCGAGGTGCGTTCGCAGGAGCGACTCGGCGCTTTTCGGTAGCGAAAGACTCGTCCCCTCGCCTTCGAGCTGCGGTCCGGCGCGATCGATCAGCCGTCCACGGAACATATTCATCGGCGGGTTGCCGAGAAACCCGGCGACGAACAAATTCACCGGGTGCTCGTACACGTTCATCGGCGTGTCGACCTGTTGCAGGACACCCTTGTCCATGACCACTACGCGCTCGCCAAGCGTCATCGCTTCGATCTGATCGTGCGTCACGTAGATCATCGTCGTCTTGAGACGCTGATGGAGTCGCGCGATTTCCGCACGCATCGCGCCCCGCAGCTTTGCATCGAGATTCGACAGCGGCTCATCCAACAGAAACACTTGCGGATGGCGCACCAGAGCGCGTCCCAGTGCCACGCGTTGCCGCTGCCCCCCCGAAAGCTGGCGCGGCAGTCGATCCAACATCGAAGTCAAATCGAGCATCTCCGCCGCCTCGAGGACTTGACGCTCGATCTCCTTCGCCGGCATGCCACGGAGCTTCAGCCCGAACCCGAGGTTCTCTCTCACCGTCATGTGCGGATAGAGCGCGTAGCTTTGAAACACCATCGCGATGTCGCGCTCGCGCGGCTCGAGATGCGTCACGTCGCGATCGCCGATGAACACCGTGCCTTCGGTCACCTCCTCGAGCCCTGCGACGATTCGTAGCAACGTGCTTTTTCCGCATCCCGACGGACCGACGAGCACGATGAGCTCGCCGTCGCGAATCTCCAGATCCGCTCGGTCCACGCCGACGTGTCCGTTCTTGTAAACCTTACGTACGCCTTTGAGCGTCACTGAGGCCATATCGTTCTCGTTCTCGAAGTTTCGCAATGAGACTCAATGAAGCTACGGATCGATCGGCTAGACTGTAGTGCGTCTCGAATCGAAGCATCGACGGGCAGCAAATGCACGACACCACGCGCCGATTTCCGCCGGGGTTTGTTTGGGGCTGCGCAACGTCCGCTTACCAGATCGAAGGCTCGCCGCTTGCGGACGGCGCCGGGCCAAGCATTTGGCATCGCTTTGCCCACACGCCAGGACGCGTGGTCGATAACGAACATGCCGATGTCGCGTGCGACCACTACCGACGCTACGCGAGCGACGTCGAATTGATGCACTCGCTCGGCATGCAAGCCTACCGCTTCAGCATCTCCTGGGCCCGCATCTTTCCCGAAGGCATTGGGCGGGTGAATCCGGCCGGCCTCGGGTTCTACGAACGCCTGGTCGACGCATTGCTCGCGAAGGGCATTCAACCGATGGCGACTTTGTATCATTGGGACTTGCCTGCGGCGCTCGACGACAAAGGCGGCTGGCTGAATCGCGACATCGCCGACTGGTTTGGCGAGTACGCCGAGCTGCTCTTTCACAGGCTGGACGATCGCGTCCGATATTGGTGCACCTTGAACGAGCCTTGGGTCGTGGCGGACGGCGGCTATCTTCACGGTACGCTCGCACCTGGACACCGCAGCGCGTACGAAGCGCCGCTCGCAAGTCACAACCTCCTGCGTGCGCACGGTGCCGCAGTCCAAGCGTACCGACAAGTGTCCGGCCGCAACGCCATCGGTCTCGTCGTCAACGTCGAACCGAAATATCCCGCCTCTCAGGATCCGGCAGATATCGCTGCGGCACGGCGCGCAGACGCCTACATGAATCGGCAGTTTCTCGACCCGGCGCTTCTCGGCACTTACCCGTCCGAGCTCGCGGAGATTTTCGACGATGCTTGGCCGAAGTTCCCGGACGACGATCTCGTTCAAATCAAGCAGCCGCTCGATTTCATCGGCGTCAACTACTACACACGCAGCGTGACGAAACACGCTCCGCATGCTTGGCCGCTGCGCGCAAGCTCCGTCCGGCAGAAGCAACACACGCATACCGAGACCGGTTGGGAAGTTTTTCCGCAGGGCCTCACCGATACGCTTTTGTGGATCAAGGACCGCTACGACAATCCGCCTGTGTACATCACCGAGAATGGCGCGGCCTTCTACGATCCGCCGCAGGTCGAGGGCGATGTGCTCGCCGATCCGTTGCGCGTCGATTACTTGCGCAAGCATTTGCGCGCCGTGCACGACGCACTCGTTCAGGGGGCTGATATTCGCGGCTATTTCGTCTGGTCGCTGCTCGACAACTTCGAATGGGCGTACGGATTCTCCAAGCGATTCGGCATCGTCCACGTGAACTACGAGACGCTCGCCAGAACGCCGAAAGCCAGCGCACACTTCTATAAGAGCGTCATCGAATCCCAAGGTGCCGTACTCTTCTGAGCAGATTCCAAATAAAGAAGCGCGGCAGCGCCTTCAGCCTTCAGTCTCCCGCCTCGTACACCACCCGAAACGGCAATCGACTAATACGGAGCTCGCTTCCCGTCCAGCGCGCGCTACCCTGCTGGATTGACTGACGGCCGAGTCCCTTTTGCCCTTCCGGCCAGGCAATCACGATGCCGCCGACAGGAAGCTGTTCGAGCTCGGCCACTTCGAGCGTGCGTCGCCCGCCTTCGACCGTGAGCGAGTACGTCAGCAGACCGTACGGCGTTCGTAGATTCTCGACGGCGAATCCCTCCTTCCGCACCCACTCCGCGGGCACACCCGCCATCAGCACGAGCGTCTCATCTGCGGGACGTTCGTACGCAAACATGTCCAGCATCGAGCGGCCGAAATCCGAAGCAACCCATCCATGTGGCATATCGCCGACGAAGCGCGGTGCGCGCACCTCGCGGCCCACCACTTCCGCCCACTGGTTCCACTGCGCGGGGCGTCGATCGTTCATGAAGAATTCGATCAGGGCTTGCCCGCGCTCGCGCCATCCGAGTCGGATGAACGTGCCCAGCACGCGCCACTCGTAAGGCGTGTAGTCGTTCCAGCTCGAGCTCGAACGCCGTGCCGTGAAGTTCTCCCAGTAACGTTCGAACGTCGCGAGCATCGCATTCGGCGGAAGCATCTGCTGCTCGCCGACAGGCGAAAGCGCAATGGTCGTCGATGTAGCATCGAAGTCGCCGAGCTCCGCCGCTCCTGGCAAATAGTCGATGTTGTGCATGCGCTGTGCGAGCTGTAACGAACGATAGAGATCGGTGCGGAACTCATCGCGCAGCTGAATGACGCGTCGCAAGGTCTGCGTCTCCTCGAGAACGCGCGCCATCCGCACCATCGATTCGTAGCCCTGCAACGCCCAGAAGTTATCCCAATACGAATGCATCGGCTTGGCCGAATACCCTTCGTGACTGATCGATGCAGGCATCAACCCGTAGAACACGCGCCGGTCGGGCGTGAGATTCTCTTCAGTGCGTTCCGACTGACGCATGCGCTCCATGTACTCGAACGCTTTCAAGGCACGCGGCCAGAGCGAACTCAGCAACTCGGTATCGCCTGTGTAGCGATGCATCGCATCGATGAGAAACAGGAATTCGCCCGGACTGTCGTTCTCCGGCACGGGGTCCGCCCCGCGCCGATCCACACAACAAGGCGTCTTACCGTTGTCGAACAAGTAGCCGGCATACCATTGCACAAACTCTTTCACGACATCCTCATGGCCGAGCCGCAAGAGCATCTCCGAAGTCATCGCTCCATCGCGAATCCATGAGCGCTCGTAGGATCGAGAGCCGGGCTGAATCGCAGGACCGTCGCGATTGATGAGCACGTGGGCCAACGCCGTGCGCAGCGTATCGAAGAGAGCTTGACCGTCCTTCGGTAATCTCAGCCTGACTCGATTGAGCTTCTCGCGCCATTCGGCAAGGCTGCGCTCTGCATCGGCATCGGAGATCTTGGCGAGACTGCTGTTCGGGTGCAGCGGCAAGTCGAGCACGAACGTAGCGGTCGATTCAGGATCGAGCTCAACGTCATACAACAGAGCTCCCGAGGCGAAGCCTGTCTCATCCTTGATTTCCGACGGGAGATCGTCCCGCTCGAGCCAATCGCACGGCGTATCGGCATCGAACGGTACGGCGACGAATGCCGACGGCGCGTGCTGCGGAACGATGCCTCTCACCTGGTCGACATGCACGGCGCCTTCCCGCCACGCGAGCTCTCGAATGGGCGAGACCCCGCCGGTCGTGTTCAGAAACTGCGTCGGCGGATTGACCTGCAAGGGACGTACGGTCAGGGCCAGCATCAGCTTTTGTTTCGATCGGCGATTGTTCTTGAGCGTGTAAGTCACGCGCGTCCAGCCCTGACCGCGGCGTCCGACGGACTGCACGGTCGTACGCAAGTCCATGTCGCGATGCTTCCACTCCACGATCGGCACGGGTAAGTAACCTTCGAGGAGCGAATGCCGAATCGTTGCATCCGCCCAGGTCACCAGCTCCGACTCCGTTTTCACGAACGGCTCGATCGAAAAGCTCGCACGCCGAGGCTCCACGGCTCCGTCTTCCGAAACCAAGCTTTCCTCTTCGTCGGAATCCACGCCGACGATGGTCCAATACGTTTGCTCGCCCGAATAACCGCGCGGATAACATCCGCGTCGTGCATCTTTCGCCAGAGATTGAATGAACGCGTTGGGCGAAGCGCCGAACGCGAGATCGCGCACGTGAATTTCCGCGATGCCGTATTGCCGATTCGCATCCGGCATCCAAATACGGATGTAGCGTGCCTCGGATTCGGGGAGAAAGTGCGAATCGCGCTTGCCGTTGCCGGCCGTGACGCGGCGAACGGTCTGCCATTGCTTTCCGTCGATCGAGGTTTCGATGGTATAGCGCTCGGCGTGCAACCCGCTCGCCCAATCGATTTCGAGACCGCCGAACTCGACCACCTGCCGCAGATCGATCTGCACCGTCTGTGGTCCCGCTTCGCTTCGCCACGCTGTATCGGGTCGCGAATCCATGGCGAGTTGCACACCGGCGCCTCGCAATGCGCTCGACGCGGAAATGATCGGACGCCCCGCGGCCTTCTGCGGCGGGATGACCTGAAGCGTCAGGTCGTCGAACCAGAGACTTCCTCGCCCGCCGTCGATGCCTGCGCTGACACCGAACTCGATGCTCGCGAACTTGCGCAGCACTTTGTCGGTCGTCGGTCCCCACGCGAACTCGATCTGGCGGCGCTTGATGCGGATCAGTTGCCAGTCGCCTGACACCTGAAAGTTCGGTCGCCGATACCACCAGACATTGAACCCGCTCTCGTCGACGAACTTCACTTCGAGATGATTGCGTCCTGCCTCCCCGCGTACCCAGAACGAAATCTCGTAGTCCTCCGGCAACTCGGTCGGCAGCTTTCGTTGCGCAGAGGCATAACCCGCCGTGTTCGCCAGGTCGAACTCCATCACGAGCGCACCGTCTTTGAGTCCTTCTGCGGACCGCACGGACGCGATGACATTCTCCGAGACGGCTGTGTCCCATGCAGACACATCGTCGAGGGGATCGAGGACACGCGTCTCGGCCGGCACAGCGCGCTCCTCCGCCGCAAAGGCGGCGGCACATAAGAGCATCAACACCAACGAGCAGACGCGACGCACGTCGCTCACCCTTTGATACTTCCGGCGAGAATGCCAGCGATGTAGTAACGCTGCAGCGCGAGGAACAGCACGAGCACCGGGAGAACCGTAATCACGGCTCCGGCCATCATGAGCTCATTGTCCTGGACGTGCTCACGCGACAAGCCGGCCAGCGCGACGGGAAGCGTATGCATCTTCTGATCCGTCAGAACGATCAGCGGCCACATGAAGTCGTTCCACGTCGCCAGGAACGTGAGAATGCCCAACGTGATCACGATGGGTTTCAACAACGGCACGACGACGGAACGAAAGATCCGCCACTCGCTCGCACCGTCGATGCGCGCAGCCTCGAGCAGCTCATCGGGCAAAGACAGCGCGTACTGTCGCACGAGGAAGATCCCGAACACACTGGCCATGGACGGGATGATGACGCCGCCGTACGTACTGACCAGTCCCATGCCCTTCACCATGGCAAAGAGCGGAATCATCGTGACTTGCGCCGGAATCACCAACGCGCCGAGCAGGATCCGAAAAAGCCGCTCGCGTCCTTTGAATTTCAGTTTCGCAAACGCGTAACCGGCCATCGTGTTCAGCACGAGCGCAATCGCGGTGGCAAACGTGGCGACCAACGCGCTGTTCAGCATGTAGCGCCACGCTTCGTGCCGCGAGAAGAGCTCGCGGTAGTTCTCGAGCGTCGGCTCCGGCGGCAACAATGGCGGCGGAAAGGCACTTGCTGCGCCGCGCGGCATGAACGACACCGAGAACATCCAGAGCAGCGGAAACGCAACCACGATCGCGCCGGCGATCAGCATCGCATTGACGAGGAGCGTCGAACGCTTCATACCGTTGCCTCCCGTCGGCCGATGCGCAACTGCAGGAGCGTGATCGCGAAAATAATGACGAAGAGTACGAAGGCGACAGCCGAGGCGCGCCCGAGGCTCCACCACTTGAAGCCCTCCTCGTACATATAGAAGAGCACGCTCTTGGTGCTATCGAGCGGCCCGCCTTCCGTCATCACGTACGGCTCCGCAAAGAGTTGGAAATAACCGGCCATCGTCAAAATGCTCACGAGTAGGAGCACCGGCTGCAGGCTCGGCAGCGTGACGTGGCGGAACTGCTGCCAGTACGAGGCACCGTCGATGCGTGCCGCCTCGTACAGATCGTCGGGGATGCTTTGCAGTGCCGCGAGAATGATGATCATGTTGTAGCCGAAGTTCTTCCACACGGCGAGGATGACGATGGCCGGCATCGCCCACTTCGGATCGCCGATCCAGTCGATCGGATCGATACCGATGAACCCGAGGGCGTAGTTCAAGAATCCGTAGCGGGTATGGAAGATGTACCGCCACACGACCGCGACGGCGACGAGCGTCGTGATGACAGGCGCGAAATAGACCGTACGGAAGAAGCCGCGAAACCGCGCGACCTTCGAGTTCACGAGCAGCGCTGCGGCCAGCGATGCCCCAATCGACAGCGGCACGCCGAGCACGACGAAATAGAAGGTGTTGCCGAGCGATTTCCAGAACAGCGGCTCGTGCAGGAGCGTCCGGTAGTTCTGGAAGCCGACGAAACGCAGATTCGACAGGTCCGTCAGCGCATAGATGTCGAAGTCCGTGAGGCTCATCCCGAACGCAGCCAAGACGGGCACGAAAAAGAACGTGGCCAGCACGATCAGCGCCGGCGCGACGAACCACCAGCCTGCGAACGAGCGTCTCACGTTGCTTTCCTATCCATCATCCAGCGTCGCTTTTCGAGGATCGCATCGGCCCTGCGATCGAGCGCCTCGACCGCCTCATCGAGCGTTGCAGCGCCGAGCACGACACGCTCTTGCGCAACACGAATTTCCTGCGCGATGCGTTCCCATTCCGGCACACGCGGCGGCGAGCGTACGCGTTCGAGCTGCACGCGAAAGGCGCGCGCATACGGCGATCGCACGAGCTCAGGCGACTCCCACGTTCCGATACGCGGCGGCAGATCGCCCGTCATTTGATAGAAGCGACGTTGCGTTTCCGTGCTCGAGAGATATTCGATGAACTTCCACGCCTGCTCCTTGCGCCGCGAGCTGCGGAAGATCACCAAACTCGATCCGCCTGCCGTGGAAATGCCTGGCCCGTCCGGACCCGGCATCGGTGCCGTCATCCAATCGTCTTGCAAGTGCGCGGGTAGCCGCAGGAGAAACTCCGCGATGTTCCAGGGCCCCGAGAGGTAGTATGCGTAGAATCCCCGACCGAACTCGTCCCATACGTTCGAGATCTGCGTGTTCGACATGCGCGGTGCCCAGCCGCGGTCGAACATCTCGAGATAGAACGAAAAAGCGCGGCGGAAATCGTCGCTGCGGAAATTCCCGTACCGCCACCGATCGCGAAGCATCTCGCCGGGCTGTTGCAGAGCGAGCACGATGAGCTGGTCGTACTCGTTGACGGGCATCAGAATCGAGTAACGCTCCGGCCCCACGACGTCCTTGATCGCGGCCATCGTCGCCCTCCATTCGTCCCACGTGGTCGGCGGCTCGGCGAATCCGGCCTCGCGCAACATGTCCGTGCGATAGAACAAGAGCCGCGTGTCGACATACCACGGCACTCCGACGAGCCGACCCTTCAGCCGATTCGAATCCAGAATGGCCGGAAAATAATCGTTCGTCGGAAAGCTCGACCCGGCAATGAAATTCTCGAGCGGCTCGAGCGCATTGAGCTCGTCGAATTCGGCCAGCCAGGTATTGCCGATCTGACACACGTCGGGCAGCGTCTCGCCCGCATAGGCCGTCAGCAGTTTCTCGTGTGCCGCAGTGAGCGGCATTTTCTGCACTTCGACGCGTATGTCCGGATGGCGCTGCATGAAATCCCGCGCCAGATCGCCGGCCACCTCGCCTTCGCGACCGATCGCCCAGAACGTCAGAGCATCGTCACGCCGCGCACACCCCAACGTCGCGACCGCGGCACTCGCCGCCAAACCGGCCAACGCGCCCCGTCGCGTGATGCCGTTGGCCGCGCGCACGTTTTTCTCGCTTGCCTCGACGCTCACTTGCCTGATCCTGACAGTCAAGACGTGGATTGCGAGAGCCAGCCGCCTCTGAAGCCCGCGCGCTCGAGCCCGCGGCGGATGTACGGATTGCGTCGCATGATCTGCCAAATGAGCCCGCTACGATAATTCTCGATCATTGCGACGATCGGCCCTTGATCGATGCCGAGATAGTCGTTGGCCACCCAGCCGATGTTCTCGACGAGACGCCCGTGCTGCAGCGGCACGTCGCTGAACGTGAAGCTCGGATTGACCGAATCGAGAAATCCGTAACGCTGATACAGGTGCTCCCCGAAGCGAGCGCGGAACGCGCGAATCGTCGGAATCACGATCTCAGGTGCGAACGCGATCATGCCGATCGAAGCCGTCGGCGCGATCGTGCCGTCGTCGAGCACATGAATCGACGCCGTCGCCCGCGCCGCGTACGTGAAGAAGCCCCGCTCCTCGCCATTGAAGATCTTCACGACATCCGCCGGGCCGTCGCATGCCGTCAAGCCCCAGATCTCGCTGTCGTAGCCGCGCCAGCGCATCGGGTTCTGACGCGCGTACTCGCGATGTGCATACGCGGCGCGTCGACTGTTCTCGAAATAGTCGATGCCCTTCTCGCGCATGAACTCGTCCTGGATGCCGCGGAAATCGATCCAGATGTGAGAATACTGGTGGCCGAACAGCGGACCGAACGACAAGAACTCTTGCCCGCTGAAGCGCCCCCAATAGTTCTTGTATGTCGACGTCCACGCTTCCCACGCATCGACATCGACGGGAAAGGTCGGCGACGCCAGCGCGAGGATGTAGACGAGGATGGCCTCGTTGTAGCCCCGCCAATCGAACCGCAAGAATCCCGTTTCGGGGCGCCACCCGTGCGAAATGGCCGGCGGACGCGCCTGGGCCCACTGCCAATCGACGCGATGATAAATCCGATCGGCAAGCTGTCGGATCTCGCGCTCCTGCCGCGTATCCCGATCGAAATACGTTTGAGCGAGCAGCACACCGCCCAACAACAACGCAGTGTCCACGGTCGACAACTCGGATGTGTCGAAGCGATGTCCGGTGTCCATCTCGAGGAAGTGGTAATAGAAGCCTTTGTAGCCCGCCGTGCCCTTCTCTTCGGGTCCCTGAGGAAGACTGGCAAGAACGCGAAGCGTACGCAGCGTGCGGATGCGTGCTTGCGACCGCGAGACGAACCCTCGTTCGGCGCCTATCACGTAGGCCGTCAAGGCAAATCCGACTGCGGCGATACTTGCAAACGACGGCGTGGGATACCGATCGGGGATGAGCGCAGTCGTTCTGTGCGCCGTGTTCCAGAAGAAACGAAACGTGCGCCGCTGGAGGTTGTTGACGACCGGATCCGAATTGCGTTCGAGCGCGATCTGCACGTCCCGCGACCCTTCGACGATGACGCCTGGAACGTCGGATTCGTTCTCGGCAGCGAATATCCCGCGGGAGGCCAGCGTCAAGCTGCAGGCACCCATCCACTGCAGAAATTGGCGCTTCGAACGCGACTCATCCTTCATCATCACCACTCTTGGAGTTGTCGATTCCTGTCTCGACGCAGTTCACAGCATTGTGAGCGGCCCTTCACGTGCGTGGAGCATGATAGTCGCTCGTTTCGGCAGCGTCGCGCGTCCGCGACGATCGAACCAGCGCTGCGCGTCCGATGGAATTCCCGCTCCAGTCACCTGGTCCACGCATGTAAAGTTTGCCGGTACTGTTGTACGCGAACACCCTGCAACGGTCCCGAATTGCATCGAGTTCCGAGTCGTGCTCAACGTTGGAGGGAACCATGACTGCAACGATTGCTCTTTCTGTCGCGGCGAGCGCCTGACCTCGACCATGAGATCAGCGTTGCGAGGGTCTGGCTCGAAGACGCGCTCTGTCGTGCCACTGCTTTATCAACTGGGTCATGCAGAGATAAGGATTCCACCGCCACTGCGGCCGCTCCTCACGCATCCAGCCCGTGACGCTAGCCTCCGGCCACAGGCAAAGGGCCGGGGCCGGAATTCACGCGGCCGACAAAGCGCCAAATTTCGGTAAACACGTGCGCTCGCTAGCCGATCCTTGGTTGATCAACATCGCCCCGAACATGCCAGAATTGCGCTTCGATTCTGGCGGATAGCTCTACTGGGACGGAGAACGGCCGCCAGGATGCCCTCGCTGTTCGCCGCACATTGCGCCAAAATGCGAGGCAACGCATAGCGTGTGCTCAGAACTCTCTTAAGAACATCGGCGACAGCGCTCGCCTTCTCATGGATCGAGAGTCACAGGACCTGAAGCCATGTGGGACTGCGTTTCGCAGGCATGTGCGGCTTCGGGGCAACTATTCGTTCGATCGCGGTGCTCGGGGCCGATTCGACCAACAGCGAGTAATCGACACAGATGCGCGATGATGTTCAAGGCCAAGCCTCCGATGTCCCGATGGGATCGGGGACCTCGAGCAAGGAAATGTCCCGCGATGACGTCGGGACATCGGGCCGCTCGCGCCAGGCATCGAACGACGATCTGCTGAACCTGCTTCGCTGCACGGAAATCGCTGCAATATTTCTCGACGAGTCCGGGGCCGTTCGAAACTTCACGCCTGCGGCCACTCGTTTGTACAACCTGCTCGAGAGCGATATCGGGCGGCCACTGACGCACATCGCTCACAACCTAGTCGCAATGCCTCTGTTGCCCTCCGCGAGAGAGCTGGCTTTCGCAGACGGTCCGCTCGAGACGGAAGTCTCGGATGAACGGCGAACCTTCCTTCGACGCGTCACGCCATATCGGACCGTGGATGGCACATCGAAGGGCGCGATCGTGACCTTCATCGATATCACTGAACGCAAGCTCGTCGAACGCAGACTCGCAACCAAGGACGCGGTCACTCGAGCGCTCGCGGAAAGTGCAGCGCTGGAGGTCGCCGCTCCGGCAATCCTGGAAGCAATCTGCGACCACTGGAACTGGCAGGCCGGGATCCTGTGGCTCGCCAACGAAACGCCACCGGAGTTTCGCTGCCTGCAGGTTCATTGTGCCCCCAAATCCAGAGCACCCACTCTGGCTGCATGGTGCGGCACTACCACGCTCAGCGCCGGCGATGACCTTGTGAACGCGGTGTGGAAGACCGGGGAGCCGGCATGGGTATCCAATTTGGAAACGTGGCTATCCGAACGTCCAGGCAAACTTTCGTCGGTGTCCAACGACTCTGGCGGACGACAAACGGGACCAGAGGCCATCGCCGTCCACGACGGCCTACGTAGCGTCTTCGCTTTCCCCATCGTCCTCGGTAGCCGTCGGCTTGGCGTCTTCGAGTTCTTCGCCGATCGCGAGCGACCCACCGAGCCGATGTTGTTCAAGATGTCGAGCTCGATCGGTAGCCAGGTCGGCCAATTCATCGAGCGACGCAATGCCGAGCGTGCGCTTCAGCGCAGCCACGATACTTTTCTCAATCTGATCCAGAACGCGCCGTTCGGCATTCTGCTCGTCGACGCCTCGCTCACTGTGACGCGCGCGAGCGCCGGCGCCGAAAGACTCTTCAGCGGTGGCAGACCGTTGGTCGGTCGCCGGTTGGACGACCTCCTCCGATCTGTCTGGTGCGAGCCGTTCGCCGAGGAGTTGAACCGCGAATTTCGGAACACGCTCCGCAGCGGCGATCGATTCCATCGCTCCTGCGTCAAGCAGCGACGCGCCGACACCGGACGCGACGAGGCTTACGACTGGCAGCTCGAACGCATTGCGATGCCCGACGGCAACCTAGGGGTGGTTTGTTATTTCTACGACATGACGGAGTACCTGCGAACGCAAGAAGCGCTGCGGGAAAGCGAGCAGCGCTACCGTGCCGTCGTCGAGAGCCAGACCGAGATGGTGTGTCGATTTCGCACCGAAGGCACGATTCTGTTCGCCAACGAAGCGTATGCGCGCGCTATCGGCAAACGTGCCGCCGATCTCGTTGACCTGGACTTCTGGACCATCATCGCGCCGGAAGATCGCCCCCACGTCGAGGACCTCCTTAGGCGATTGAGCCCGACCAACCCCGAAGTCCGCATCGAGAACCGCGTGTTGACGACGGACGGAGTTCGATGGTTTCTCTGGACGAATCGCGGGCTGGAATTCGACGAACAGGGTCGCTGCATCGAAGCACAATCGACTGGCATCGACATCACTGATCGTAAGGCGGCCGAGAGTCAACGCCAATTGCTGATCGACGAACTGAATCATCGCGTGAAGAACACGCTCGCAGTCGTTCAAGGCATCGCACAGCAGACCTTCACCCGCGACGCTTCACCGATCGAAGCGCGCAATGCATTCTACGGCCGGCTCGCCGCACTTGGCGCCGCACACGGCTTGCTCAGCCAGCAGAATTGGGAACGAGTGGATCTCAACAACCTGGTCCGCAATGCAATCGAGGCGTCGGGCGCCGCGAAAGATCGTGTCACGGTCAATGGAACGTCCGTGCTGCTCGCCCGTCGCCATGCGCTTGCGATCGCCCTCTCCCTACATGAGTTGACGACGAATGCACTGAAGCATGGCGCACTGTCCAACAACGCAGGAAAACTCCAGGTCTCCTGGAGCGTCGACAATCATCCCGAACCCACCTTGCATTTCGACTGGCGCGAATGCGACGGCCCTGCCGTACAACCTCCGACACGGCGCGGGTTCGGGCTACTGATGATCGAGCGCGCGCTCGCAAGCGAGCCCGGCTGTCGCGCACGTGTCGACTTTGGCCCCGCGGTTTTCAGTGTTCGATCGAGCTATTGCTGCATCCGCCGCGCGCCGGGAGCGCATCGTGAGCTCGCTCCGAGGCAAACGAATTCTCGTCGTCGAAGATGAGTTCTTCATCGCAACGACA
>Ga0207874_1000060_pt1 | contig 164160 bp, 143 predicted proteins | sample HigsolmetaAR201D_FD_184833 | JGI IMG/M metagenome (GOLD analysis project Ga0207874, IMG submission 184833) | Ionic liquid and high solid enriched microbial communities from the Joint BioEnergy Institute, USA - AR20-1-D (SPAdes) (version 2) ... | reverse complement strand
TTGAGGCCGGTGAAGCGTAGCTCGCGACGCTCGTCCTCAAGGATGCGGGTCGCCTGGCGGTAGGTCGCGTCGTCGATGATGCGCGGCTGCTCGCCGGGGTGCAGCTCGTCTCCGTACGTGGTGAGCCCCGCGTAGGGCGGACTGCGGAGCACGCGCGCGACGGAGTCCTTCGTCCAGCGGAGCCCGAGCCGAGTAGCCGAAGGGCACGGGGCCCCCCGTCCATTTCCCCTTTCGGCGCGAGGCGGCGATCTTGTCGCGCGTGCGCTCGGCGATCATGGATCGCTCGAACTCGGCGAAGCTGGCGAGGAGGTTCATCGTCAGGCGCCCCATCGCGTCGGCCGTCGAGAAGTTCTGCGTGACGGACACGAAGGAGGCGTCGGCCGTGCCGAGCCGCTCCATCACCTTCACGAAGTCGAGGAGCGAGCGCGAGAGGCGGTCGACCTTGTAGACGACGATGACGTCGACCTTGCCCGCGTCGATGTCAGCCATGAGGCGCTGGAACGCGGGGCGGTCGGTGTTCGCGCCGGTGAAGCCGCCGTCGTCGTAGCGCTCGTCGACGTCGGGCTTTGGCTGCTCGTCCATGGCCCACACGTCGCTCGACTTCGCGGGACAGTCCGGGCGATCGGACAGCACTTTCGCTGTTGAATCTGTCCAGCACCTTCGTGGCGCGACGCGCGCGTGGGAGCCGCACTGAGAAACGGACGAGACGATGAACGCGAGCCGTCCGGCAACCGAACTCTGTCCCGCCGGAATCGCCATCGAAGCCGGGAGCTTCGCGGAGCGGGAGAGCTTCAGGTCAGGTCACCGACATCGAGGCCGTCCCGCTCAGGGCTCCCAGAGAGCCACCAGCGGGCCGCTACGAATGCGGAGCCAATTCTCTCTCGTCACGAACCTGACGGGAGCACCAAGTGAACAGCGGCCCCGAGGAGCAATCCTCGGGGCCGTTGCCTTTTCTGCCCTGTTTTCCCGAGGGTTTGCGCGTCGGCGGGCGTCAGGTGCGCCGGGACGGCGTTCGCGCAGAGAGCGCCGCGGGTGTGAAGGAGCGCGCGACGCGGGCGCGTGGGACGGCGTTCGCGCTCTCTTGTCTAGCCTGCGGGGAGAGAGAAGCCGAGAGCGTTTAACAGCGAAGGGCCTTCGGGCGGGACGGAGGCGCTGATGTTTAACTGGCCACGGCGACGGGCGCTGTTGAGCAGTGGGGCGATCGCATGCGGCGAGCACCGAGCGGGCGCTCTCGGTTGCGTGTGGAGCGCGATCGCTCTCGCCTTGTGCGTCATCGACAGCGGCCGCAGGCTGCGCCGCGCACGTGGCGCGTTCTGCGCGATGGACACAGGAGCGGCGCGCCTTCGTTGCGTTCTCATTGAGTGATCCTCCTCCGCTTCCGTGGACACCCCGGAACGCGCGAGCATGCGCGGGGAGTGTTCGATGGCGAGAAGGAAGCGCAGGAAGTTCAGTCCCGAGTTCAAGGCCGAAGCCGTACGCCTCTGCGCGGTCGGCGACAGGACGGTCGGGCAGGTCGCGAAGGACTTGGACCTCACGGAGACGGCGCTGCGCGATTGGGTGCGTCGCGCCAAGGTAGACGCCGGCAAGAGCGACACCGGGGCGCTGACGACGAACGAGCACGAGGAGCTCCAGCGTCTGCGCCGCGAGAACAAGCGGCTGCAGATGGAGCGCGAAATCCTGAAAGAAGCGGCGGCCTTCTTCGCGAAGGAGAACGCATGAAGTTCGCGTTCATCGACTTGGAGAAGGCCTTGTACCCGGTCAGCATTCTGTGTGCGGTCCTCGGTGTCTCGAAGAGCGGCTTCTACGCCTGGAAGGGCCGACCGCCATCGTCGCGCACGAAGCAGGACGCACGTCTGGCCGTCGAGGTCGCAACGACGCACAAGCGTACGCGCGGCGTCTACGGCAGCCCACGCGTGCACGCTGAGCTCAAGGCTCGCGGCGTGCGCGCCTCGAGGAAGTGCATCGCGCGGCTCATGCGCAAGCAGGGCCTGCGTGCGTGGCAGAAGCGCAAGTTCCGCAAGACGACCGACTCCGACTCCGAGCACGTCTTTCCTGTCGCCCCGAACGTGCTCGCCAGGGACTTCGAGACGAGCGCACCGAACCAGGCGTGGGTGGCCGACGTGACGTTCGTCTCGACGCACGAGGGCTGGCTGTACCTCGCGGTCGTCATCGACCTGTTCGCGCGTCGCGTGGTCGGCTGGACGACGAGCGCGTTCAACGACACCGAGCTCGTGCTCGACGCGCTCAGGAGGGCCGTGGTGACTCGCAAGCCTGGACCCGGGCTCGTCCACCACTCGGACCGCGGGAGTACCTACGCGAGCGATGAGTATTGGACGACCGGGGACACCCATTCACGACGATCCCTTGTGCGAAGTTGGATGCACCTATGCGGTGCGTGGCTTCGACTTCGATTACGTGGGAGTCCTATGGCTTGAGGATTTGATTTGGCGCGATGGCCGCTGGCTCGTGCAGCTCGATCATGTGCACGAGTCAGGAATAGGGCAGCTCGTGAGGGCTGCGCGCTGTGAAGGACCGATAGCGCCTGCTGGACCGAAAGGGGCAAATGTGCTTGAGCGAGTGCGACAGGCCTATCGCATCTTATTAACAAGGGCTATTCGCGGTGTCTTTGTTTGGATTCCCGACGAGGAGACACGGGCTCACGTCGTTCGTTCAATAGATGAAGCAGATGGGCCACTCGAAACGGTAGCAGGCGCTGCACAACCGGTGCGAATGACGGAGTGACGCTTTCACGTATAGTTGCATCGAATGAGCGTGAAGTGTCCGTTTGTGTCGGTGACGGCTTCGAGCTGTGTACATTACTGAAGCATGGATCTCGGGACGTTGGTCTTGCGATAGATGAGCTATAGATTAGATCGTCGCTCAATATCGCGATTCGCATTGGAGCTGTACTAGACCGAGGTCACTGTCGTCCAACCAGACTCGCTCGGTCAGCGCGTGCAGCGCCTCGCTCATGACGCTGCCTCCTCGAGAGGTTCTTCGTCCCACTCTTCCAAGCCTTCGTCATACATCTCGGGCTCGACGTCGGGGCGGAAGATGTCGGGGTCGCGTGCGATTGTCTTGCCTGTCACAGCCTCGATGCGCTTGAGCAACTCCTCGGCGCGGGCGGCGAAGAACTCCCAGAAGCGGTCAGCGCGCAGGTGCTCGGGCGCGATGCAATGCGAGCGCAGGATCTCGTCCATGCGCGCCGTGTCAATGCGGGCGGACTTCTCGATCAGGGACAGATATTGCGAGGGAGCGCGTCCGCCAACCTGCCTGTTGGTGCGGGCGGCAAGCGCCGTTTTGTTGATCACGCTGTTGTAGATAGCAGGCTTGATTCCATTCGCCTTGCACCACTGCTCGGGGAAGATGTGGTGAATGTCGACCTTGTCATCGAAGAAGGTCTGCGCCTCGATCGGCTCGCCGGTGCGGAAGTCGCGCGCGCCGTCGCGCATGAGGAGCGCGTAGAGACCCTTATACGCAGAGCTGTTGCGCGTGCGCAGCGTGAGCAGCCGATTCGGCTGGAAGCTCGACTCCTGGATCGTGCTGGGTTCCACACCCTCTCCGCGTACGAACGCCACGACCTCCACTAGATCGCGCGCGAAGCGGCTTTCGATTGCGCCGCCGTAGAGCTCGCCCAGCACGCCGCACCAGTACCAGCGGGCAATCTTTTGTCGTGCGCTATCGGTCTCACCGTCCTTGCCGAGGTCCACGAAGAACGCGGCGAGCGGAACGAGCTGTGTGCGATAGGGGAGGTCACGCGCTTTGAATATCTTCTGCACGTACAGAAAGCGCGCCGCCCGCACGAAACCTTCCTCGACCCGGTCGGCCCATTCCTTCCAGTCGGTGACGGTTAGCTTCAGGATGTCCTTGCGTTTGCAGCTGATGCCGGGCGCGTTGTCGGCCGTCGCGCCGGCCGCGAGCGCTTTGCGGCGTCGGTCCTGGGTCACGAGCAGCGAAATGGCCTGCAGAAAGTCGTCATTCTGTAAGCTGCGCAGAACCGGATGCTGGCTCTTGAGCCGTTGCTCGCGGGCGTGCCAGTCATCGCGGAGCTGGAAGTCGTCCGCCGCGAAGGAGGCTGTTAGCAACTCAAAGACATTGAGCGCAACACCGCCCGTGTTGACCCGCTCGAACACGAGGCAGACCGCTTCCTTGGGTGTTTCCTTCTTGAGCTCGATGACGGGCACTTGGTACTGCTCGAAGCGCTTGATGACCTCCCGTTCGAACTCGTTGAAGAGTCGCATCTTGTCGCGGTCGAAGTTCCAGTATTCGCTGTACGCTTGGCGCCAGTCGGCGCTCTGGAAGATGCGGTTCGCCGGGAAGAGGTCCGCCGCATACTCCTTCTCTGACGTCGTCAGGTCCAATGTGACCTCGCCGCCAAAGGCCTTGATCTGACGGTCCTCGGGCACGCTGAGCACCGCTTCTTCGCGGTCCTCCTCGTTGGCGAGCGCTTTCTTCATGTCGAGGTAGTACCATCGTCGGATCGGCTTGCCTTTGGCGTCCTTGGTCTCGACGGCGCACGTGCTCATCAGCGCCTGGTACAGAGAAGTCAGGCGCTGCTGCCCGTCGAGGACGAGCGATTCCGGTGAGACGTTGTGCAACTGTGGGGACGTGCCGGCGAGCGGGCGCGGCTTGAAGCGGACGTGCTCTCCGCCGGTCTGGAGCAGCATCACGGCGCCGATGGGAAACGAGACCGATACGCTCGCCAGGAGGCTGCGGATGCGCTCGTCGTCCCAGACCCAGCCGCGCTGGAAATCGGGCAACTGGAGCAAGCCTTTCTCGGCACGAAAAAGGAGCTCCTGCAACGGTGTCTTGGTGCTATCGAAGCTGGCGCTAGTCATGTGAGCCTCCCGTCCCCTCCGCCAGCATCCGCACAATGTCGGCCTCGATCGCGCGGATGTCGGGCTCGATTTCCATGAGCGGGCAAGGCGGCTTGTAGCAGTAAGGTTGTTCTCGTAGCCGATGAAGCTGAGGCGACCGTTCTGTGGGCCGCTTATTCGCATTGATTGTCAACGCGGGCAGTATAATCGACAGGCAGTGATTTGGCAGGCTCTGGCGTGGCCTCGACGGGTTCTACAGCTGACCTGCTATCGACGAGCAGAAGTGCGCGGCTCTAGTGTCGCCAGTGGTGTCTCGAAAGGCTGCCGGGCCCTGGGAGCTGACCGGAAGCGCGTAACGCGTCATCGTTCCTGTTGCCAGCCCCTGATCGCCATCCCACTAAGCGCACCTTGCCGTCTATCTTTCATCGTTGACTCATCATTACCCATGCAGGCATTCGATCCCACTGACATTCATTTCATGACCCGCGCCATTGAGCTGGCGCGCGAAGCGGAAAGGGCAGGTGAGGTGCCGGTTGGGGCCGTCGTCGTGAAGGACAGTGTGATCGTGGGCGAGGGCTGGAATCGGCCGATCGGCACGAACGATCCGACGGCGCATGCGGAGATCGTGGCGCTGAGGGCGGCGGCGCAGACGCTGGGCACTTATCGGCTGCTCGATACCACGCTGTATGTCACGTTGGAGCCTTGCCCGATGTGTGCTGGCGCGATGGTGCACGCGCGTGTGAAGCGGCTGGTGTTCGCGGCGACGGATCCGCGCGCGGGTGCTGCGGGCAGCGTCTTCAATATCGTGCAGCATGAGGCGCTCAATCATCGGGTCGTGTGTGAGTCGGGTGTGCTGCAGGAGGAGTGCAGCAGGATGCTGCGGGAGTTTTTTCTGGCGAGGCGGTGAGGTGAGCGCTCGTTAAACTGGTTTAACCTGCCTAAGCTCCGCCAAACGCGTAACGCGATGATGTGGCCTTGCTTGGCTGCTTTCCTCCCTTCGGCGTGCGATGTGTTGGTGCGTGCATTCATTAATGTGCCTCTGTTGGGTGCAGCGTGGTCTCCCGTGGTCCGTTGTTTGTGGGTCTATGCGCGTCGCTAGCGTTGGAAGCGGTTTGCGGGCGTGTTTGATGGTTGTGGAAGCAACGGGATTGCCCGCTCCCTGACCCTCCCCGCTTCGCGGGGGAGGGATAAAGCTTTCCCACGATGTGCGGGGCGCGATCGAAATTTGTGACTCTCCGTGCGTCGAAAGTGAATGTGTAGCCTCTGTGATGCGGAGGAGGGAGGCTGGAAACTGAGATTGGAGGCTGGGGACTGGGAACTGGGGACTGAGGACTGAGGACTAGAGACTGGCGGTGGAGCAGGACGCGTGTGGTGCGTGCTTGAGTTGGTGCCCAGTGTCCAGGCACCCAGCGCCCAGTACCCACCCACTAGCCCTCATCTGCCCCAACGTCGGGCATCGTTAATCCTTCTCTTGCAGCGGGGGTTTGGAGCGGTTCCCTGTCTCGCAGCGCGCGGACGTCGGTTCTCTCCTCGCGGCGCGCTACATAAGTGACTGGCTCCCTACAGCAGGGGCAGGCAGTGGTTGCTTCCGGCAGCATGCGGTGCATGCAGTGGTTTCGGCGCTCGCCGCGAGGTGTGCAGTGACTCCCTCGCCGCAGAACGGGCATGAGTTGGGTCCGCGTGCGTGTTGGGAGCAGCGTCCGCAACTGACGGTAGAACCAATTAAGAAGTGTTTCAGGTAAGAAGTGTTTCCGGCGCGCAGCGCGGGAATGCAGCTCCGTGCCCGCAGCGCGGAGGATGCAGTTCCGTCGCCGGCGGTGGCATACAGTGCCACGTCTGTGGCGTGGAGCTGCGGTCCGTGCCGGCGGCTGGAGCACGCAACAAAAAAATCCCTCCCCCGCAACGCGGGGGAGGGACAGGGAGGGGGTTACTTAGTCGAGATTGAGCGGGCGATCGCCTTGCTCGTCCTTGATGCGCGTCGGCAAGCCCATGTGATTGAGCAAGCCGAGGAACGGCTTGGACGGCAGCTCCTCGACGTTCACCATGCGCTTGACGTCCCAGTCGCCGCGCGCAATGAGTCGGGCCGCTGCGACCGGCGGCACGCCGGCGGTATAGGAGATCGCCTGGCTGCCGACTTCCTTGTAGGCCTCCTCGTGGTCGCAGATGTTGTAAAGGAAGATCTCTCGCGGTTTACCGTCCTTCTTGCCCTTCACGAAGTCGCCGATGCACGTCTTGCCGGTGTAGGTCGGCGCGAGCGATGCAGGATCGGGCAGCACGGCCTTCACGACGCGCAGCGGCACCACCGTCACGCCGTCGTGCGTCGTCACGGGCTTCTCGGACAGCAGCCCGAGGTTCTTCAGAACAGTGAACACGTTGATGTAGTGATCACTGAAGCCCATCCAGAACCGCACGTGCGGCACCTTCAGGATCTGCGATAGTGAGTGGATCTCATCGTGGCCGGTGAGATAGGTGGTGCGCTGGCCGACGACCGGCAGATCCCAGTCCTTTCTCACCTCGAACATCTTGTTCTCTTGCCACTGATTGTTCTGCCACGTCCAGACCCGGCCCGTGAACTCACGGAAGTTGATCTCCGGGTCGAAGTTGGTGGCGAAGTAGCGGCCGTGATTGCCGGCGTTCACGTCGACGATGTCGATCGACTCGATTTCGTCGAAATAGTCCTCGGCTGCGAGTTTGGCATATGCGTTCACGACGCCGGGATCGAAGCCGACGCCGAGAATGGCCGTGATGCCTTTCTCGCGGCACTCGTCACGCCGCTTCCACTCGTAGTTGGCGTACCAGGGCGGCTGCTCGCAAATCTTGTCCGGCTCCTCGTGAATGGCCGTATCGAGATAGGCGGCGCCCGTTTCGATGCATGCCGTGAGGACGGGCATGTTCACGAACGCAGGGCCGACGTTGATGACGATGCTGGCCCCAGTCTTCTTGATGAGCTCTGCAGTTGCGTTCGAGTCCATCGCGTCGAGGGTGTGAGCCTCGAGCTTTCCGGGCACTTTGCAACTTCCCTTCTCCCGAATGGAGTCCAGGATTGCATTGCACTTCGAAAGCGTCCGCGACGCGATATGGATGTCCCCGAGCTCGTCGTTGTGTTGCGCGCACTTGTGTGCGACGACCCGAGCGACGCCACCGGCGCCGACAATCAAGACGTTCTTTCTCATTTCCCGTGTGGGCCTCCTTCGGCTTGGATCGAACGAAACGGCAGTCTCAGGAGAGACTCGCCACGTAATCAGCGAAACCGAACTCACGCTGGACGCGCACCGTGCCGTCGAGCTCGCGGACCGCGATCGCCGGCATGCGCACGCCATTGAACCAGTTTTTCTTGACCATCGTGTAACCGCCTGCGTCCTCGATCGAAAGCCGATCTCCGACCGCGAGCGGGCGCTCGAAGCGGAACTCTCCGAAGATGTCGCCCGCCAGGCAGGATTTTCCGCACACTAGGTACGTGTAGGCACCGGTATTCGGTGTCACCTTTGCGCTCTCGCGATAGACGAGCAGATCGAGCATGTGCGCTTCGATTGAGCTGTCGACGATCGCGAGATGCTTGCCGTTATACATCGTGTCGAGCACCGTGACTTCAAGGGTCGTCGTGTTCGTGATCGCCGCTTCACCGGGCTCGAGATACACCTGCACGCCGTAGCGCTGGGCGAACTGGGCGAGCCGATCGCAGAAAGCCGCGACCGGATAGCCCTCGCCGGTGAAATGGATGCCGCCGCCGAGGCTCACCCATTCCACTCGCTCGAACAGCGAGCCAAAGCGCTCTTCGACATGCCCCAGCATCCGATCGAACAACGCGAAATCCTCGTTTTCGCAGTTGTTGTGGATCATGAAGCCGGAAATTCGGTCCAGCACGCCCTCGATCTTCGCGACGTCCCATTCGCCGAGCCGGCTGAAAGGGCGCGCCGGGTCCGCGAGATCGAACGCCGAGCTGCTCACCTGCGGGTTGAGACGCAATCCCCGCGGCAACCCAGCGCTGTGCGCCGCGAACCGCTCGAGCTGGCCGATGGAGTTGAAAATGATCTTGTCGGCGTTCGCGACCACCTCATCGATCTCGTGATCGGCGAACGCAACGCTGTACGCATGCGTCTCGCCGCCGAACTTCTCGCGTCCGAGCTTGACCTCGTAGAGCGAGGACGACGTCGTGCCGTCCATGTACTCGCGCATGAGATCGAACACCGCCCAGGTCGCGAAACACTTCAGTGCAAGAAGCACCTTGGCGCCGGAGCGTTCCCGAACCGTGCGGATGATTTCCATGTTCCGCAGCAGCTTGCGCTTGTCGATGAGGTAGTAGGGGGTTTGCAGCATCTCGTCTCGAAGGAATGTCGCTGGGCAAGCTGTCCGGCGGGCCGCATCGGCCCGAACTTAACGTCATGCACCGGAGTGCGAGTTCAGCGGGCGCACGAGTGCCCGACTTGTTGGCGCGTCCGTGCGCGTCGCCGCTGGGCTACTGCGCCATGAGGGGGGCCAGCGGGGGCGCGCATTCTAGCTTGCTTTTTCGACAAGAGCGACCCCAGAAAAGCCGACACCGAGCACGTGCCTTGCCTTGAGCCGTTGTCGAGCCGCCGACAGCGGGTGTGGCACACGAGGACGAAACCGCGGCCGGGATAGGCACGCCGCGGACGTTGCGCAGAGGGCGGGAGCCTGCGGGGCGCCGCGGCGGCAGGAGCCACCGCGCAGGCACGGCTGAATGCTCGTTGGGCAGGTGCCGTTCGCGGCGGTGCTGGCGAGCTCAGCACGAGCGACATGATCGGGGCGTGCAGCCAAGGGCAGCCGGCAGAGATCGGGACATATATAAGTAGCCGGGGATTGCGGCGAGAGGATAAAGCCAGTCGGTGGCGCGGTGCGTTTGGTTACTGGGAGGGAGCCGCCCGTCGTGTTCGTGCGTTTTGACTGCTACAGCCTACCGCCTACAGCCTATGATGGTGCCGCAACGCTTCTTCCCGATCGTCAAGCATGCCGCAAGGCTGTGGCTCGAGCGTGATGCGTTCCAGCATGCCGCAGCGCTGGGCTTTTACACGTTGTTCTCGCTCGCTCCGCTCGTGATCATCGTGGTCACCATCGTGGGTGCCGTCTTCGGTGAGCAGGCGGCACGCGGCGAGATCTCGGCAGCGATCAGCGATTTGGTGGGCCCGCAGGCCGCTGCCGCAGTGGAGGAGGCGGTGCGCCGCTCGCAGCTGAAGGAGTCGGGCATCATCCCAACGCTGCTCGGCGTCGCTGCGTTGCTATTCGGTGCGACGACCGTCTTCGCCCAGATGCAAAGCTCGCTCAATCAGTTCTGGGGAGTCAAAGCAAAGCCGTCGCGCAGCGGCATCCTGACGTTCATCACCGTGCGCCTGCTGTCGTTGAGCATGGTGTTGATCATCGGCTTCTTGCTGCTCACGTCGTTTGTGCTGAGCTTGGCGATCTCGGGCGTGGTCACGTATGCGAAGCAGCTCATCCCGATTCCGCCGATCGTGATCGCCGGGATCGATCTGGCCGTCTCGCTCGCTGTGACCACGTTGTTATTCGGCATGATCTTCAAAGTGCTGCCGGATGCACGCCTGCGATGGAAAGATGTCTGGCGCGGCGCGTTCATGACCGCTGCGTTGTTTGCGGTGGGGAAATATCTCATCTCGCTTTACCTGACGCACGTGGCACCGGCGTCGACTTATGGTGCGGCAGGCTCGCTGATCCTGATTCTACTCTGGGTCTACTATTCCTCACTCATTCTCTTCTTCGGCACGTGCCTTACCGTGGCGACCATCGTTCAGCGCGATGGCGCCGTCACGCCAAAGAAGACGGCGGTACGCACGAACGTTGTGTTGGAAGAGGCGGAAGAAGCGGTGTAGGGGGCGGGGCTTGGGGCTCGGGGCCGCGATGCGCGTATCCAAGCAAGGGCTGCTAGGCTCTGGGTTGTGCTGGGCGCTGGGCTCGGAATGCGAGCTGCGCGCACATCACCATCGCGTTCTCTGTCGGTCGACAGTCTTCGGTCGGCCGTAGCTATGGCGCTCAAAGCGCGCCCGTCCCGAATCCCGAGCCCCAAACCCCAGCCCCAAGTCCACCTTCATCAGCTCGCCGCTCGACTCCTATAAGTAGAGAACATCGAGAAGACCCACGGCCGGGTGGCGAGCAGCATCGCGACGCTGATCTTGTCCTTCGACGGTAGTGCAATGTCGAGCGCGGCCAGATCGGCGAAGTCGGCAGCGAGCTTGTCCATTTTTCGTAGCAGGATGCGGATGGAGGCGGGCGACAGCTCTGCTGAATGAAAGCCGAGCGCTTCGTTCGGTGCCGTGAATTCGCTTTGTAGGAACTCCGCACGGACTTGGCGTTCGTAAAGCTTGCGTACCGGCCCATCCGGACGCCAGGCGATCGGAAGGCGGGCGTGCATGACGATCTTATAGCCTTTCTCGAGGCTGATGAGGCCGGCCGCGGCAAGCTGCGACAACATGTTGCGCATCGTGCGCGGACTGAGCCCCAGCCGGTTCTGCGCTTCGCGCATGGAGCGGCCGTTGAGAAGAAGGTAGAAGCACGCAAGGAGCGTCGCGTTGCTGGCGAGAATGCGCTCCTGCTCGAGCGTCAAGCTGGCCTGCGGTGACGAGGAGGAGGTCGAGCCGTTCGCTTCGTCGGCCATGCGCACCAAATCGGCGATCGTCATATCTATCGCGCGGCAGACGCGCTCGAGTCGAGTCAGCGAAAAGGACTCTTCGGAAAACAACCTCTTGATAGACGATTCGCTGAGACCCAGTTTGCGACCGAGACTGCGGTACGTGATTCCGCGTGCTCGTAGGCATCGCTTCAGAGTGTCTAATATCCGTTGTGTTTCATTCATAGACGGACACGGAGTTATATCTCAAGCTCAATGGTATCGAATTTCGCTACCTTGTAAGTTTGGGATTGTTTCATGAACCGGCGACGTAGATGATGGCGCGGCTTGCGAAAGCAGGCATTCAGTCCAAAGGAGAGGAGTTCAGATGAAACGTGCGGCACTCTTGTGTGCACTTATTGCTCCGTCGCTGGCAGCCGACGCTGCCGACAATGTCGGTCACTGGTACCTGACACCACAGATCGGCGGCATCTCGGTCGACAACGACCGGCCGCTCGAAGACAAGAATTGGCTATATGGGCTTGCGATCGGCAAGCATGTGAGCAACGCGCTCAGCCTCGAGCTCAACCTCAACGGTTCGCGTCTCGATGCGCTAGGGGGCGGCAATCACAGCTTGTATGGTGCATCGCTTGATCTCTTGGGTGTGGCCAATCGTGGCGGTGTGCTCTCGCCGTACCTCAGCATCGGTGCGGGTCTCGGGCAAACCGATCGCAGCCCGGGCAGAGACGCCACCGACGTCATGGCCCAAGCAGGCGTAGGTTTGCTTTGGAATCTGTGGTCCAGCACGGATGGCTCGAGAAGCTTCACGTTGCGGCCCGATCTGAAGGCACGATGGACGGAAGCGGGTGCGGAAAGGACGTTGCGTGACTACGTTGGTACGCTCGGTTTTCAGTTCTCCTTCGGCGCGCCGACCAGACGCGTGGCAGAGCCTGCGCCGGAACCTGAGCCGACTCCGCCGCCTCCGTCTCCCGAGCCGACTCCTCCTCCGCCGCCGCCCGACAGCGACAACGACGGCGTGATCGACGAGCTTGATCGCTGCCCCGGCACACCTCCCGGTGTGGCAGTGGATGCGTATGGTTGCCCACGGCAAGGCTCGATCACGCTCGAGGGCGTGGGGTTCGAAGTGGATTCCGCCCGTCTCACGCCAAGCTCGCGCGACGTGCTGGACAAGATCGCGGAAGATCTAAAGAAGTATCCGCGCTTGAGGATCGAGCTTCAGGGGCATACGGATAGCACCGGCTCGGACGAGTACAACCTCAAGCTGTCGCAACGGCGAGCGGAGGCAGTGCGCGATTATTTGATCGAGCAAGGTGTGTCGCCTTCGCAGCTGGTGGCAAGAGGCTACGGCGAGACGCAGCCGATTGCCGATAACTCGACGGCGGCAGGACGTGCTGCGAATCGTCGTGTGGTCATGCGGGTACTCGAGAACCCGGGCGATGTAAGAGTCGAGGGCGCGGTGGACTAGCCCTGTCTCGTTCTCTCGATTGCCATTGATACACGACCGCAGCAGCACACGTGGGGTGACCATGTGTGCTGCTGCATTCATGCAGGGTGAGTCGCTACGAGCGCGGGACGTTCTCGTCCCGCTTGGCTCGGTGGCGAGCGTTCTGAGCCCTGCGATGAGATATCCCCACCTCACGAACGTCGGTATCCGACTTGCCGGCGCGAAGATCTCTACGTGCTTGGCGAGCCAGCTCGCGATAGTCTCGACGAATTCGCTCCAGCTCTGCTTCTTCCAGCTCCTCGAGATCGAGCAGCGCAAGGTGTGCTCCATCGATGGAGCGAATCAACTCGTCGAGCTTGACTTGAATGGCCTGTGAATCGCGGTTTTGAGTGTTCTGAATCAAGAACACCATCAAGAACGTCACGACCGTGGTGCTCGTGTTGATGACGAGCTGCCAGGTGTCGCTGAAGTGGAAGAATGGCCCGCTGATAGCCCAGACGAGGATGAATCCGACCGCTACGTAGAAGGCTGAGGGGTGTCCGGCAGCGTGTGATGTTCTCTTGGCGAAAGCTGTGAACCAGGATCGGGATTTCGCGGCAGACATAGCGGTTCTCCGATGTGACAGTGCTCAACGAGTCATCGACGACCTCGAACACCATGTGGTGCAGACCCGTCCGTCGCCTGCAGCAGGTCGTTCGAAGCGGTAGAGTCATCCGGCGATCGACATCTTGTTAACTGGACGCGCGTTGGGTCGTCGACCAGGGATTGGCGCAATACACACCGCACTATGCGTCTCTGGTCTCTACATCCGAAGTATCTCGATGCGCGAGGTCTGGTCGCCTTATGGCGCGAGACGTTGCTCGCGCAGGCTGTGTTGCTCGGACGCGTGCGCGGCTACCGCAATCACCCTCAGCTTCATCGGTTCAAGCACCATCCGCTGCCCATCGATGCGATCTCACGATACCTCGAGGTCATTTACCAGGAAGCGATCTCGCGCGGGTATCGCTTCGACCCCAGCAAGCTCGCACCGGTGCGCACGGCCGTGAGGCTCACTGTGACCGAAAGCCAGCTGGCGCATGAATGGTTGCACTTGCTCGGGAAGTTGGCAGCTCGCGATCCGCGACTGTATCGGCGTTGGCGGAAGGTGAGGTTCCCCGAAGCTCACCCAATCTTTGTCGTCTGTCCTGGAAACGTCGAGCCTTGGGAGCGTTCTCGAGGGCGAGCCAAGTAGGTGCCGTGCTGGTCGGTGGCCGTGCGACGCGGAGTGATCGGAGCAGTGACCGTAGACATCCGCTAGCGCGAATTGCCTACCGCTCGGTCGATAACTATTCGAACGCGCCCGCGTGGTCCGCCGCAATTCACAGCGCGGTCGCCCGTCCAGTCGGAGCGGCGCGCTCCGCACTTTCACTTACCGGCTGCGGTTTCAGTGTGCTGCACAATGCGCCGCCGCTCGCGTAGATTGTATCGGAGTCGCTTTGCAACTACGCTAGAAGCTCCGGCGCGCGACAACACGATACCTAGGATAACCACGCCGCCATCGATCATGCCTATCGATGCCTTGCAACGATTCCGCGCCAGCTCGGTTGTCGGACCGCTCGTCGTGTTGGCGGTCGGTACACTGGCGACAGTGCTTGCCACGTTGTACGTCGCGCACAGCACGAGGGTCCAGGACGAGGAGCGGTTCGCGCACATCGTTTCGCGAACACAAGACAGCATTGTTAACCGGCTCGACACCTATATCGCGATGATGCGCGCGGGCGCGGGGCTGATCGCATCTCACGACGGGGTCGTCGATCGCGAGCAGTTCCGGCTGTTCGCCGAGCAACTGCGCTTGCCGATCAACTACCCTGGGGTGCAAGGCATCGGGTACTCGGTCCGTTTGCCTGGACGGGAGACGGCCGCGGCGCAGCAAGCGCTGGTGGAGTACGGCGTGTTCGATCTTCGGGTGCATCCAGAAGGCACGCGCGATGAGATTCACGCAATCGTCCATCTCGAGCCGCTCGATCGCCGTAATCGTGCCGCGCTAGGGTTTGACATGTTCAGCGAGCCGGTGCGGCGTGCTGCCATGGAGCGCGCCCGCGATACCGGTCTGCCGAGCGCGTCCGGGCCTGTGCAGCTCGTTCAGGAGATCGACGAAGCGAAGCAGGCGGGCTTCCTGATCTACGTGCCGGTGTATCGGGGCGGCACGGTGCCCGCCACAGTGAAGGAACGTCGCGAGCGATTGCTTGGTTTTGTCTATTGTCCCTTCCGCGCGGACGATCTCATGCGCGGCATTCTGGGCACTTGGCCGCGTCCTCGTGTCGCGCTCGAGATCTATGACGGAAAGCCTGCGCCGGAGAATTTGCTGCATCGCACGCAGCTGACGCGCTTCACGCCTCCGCGCTTTGTGACCGAGAACGTCGTCGAAGTGGCGGGACGCCCATGGACCATTCGTTATTTCACTCGCCCGGCGTTCGAGTCGTCCTCGGCGAGCAAATTCGTCATCTACGTGCTCTTAGGCGGGGCGCTCGCAACGCTCCTCCTGGCAGCCGTCACGGCCTCGGAAGCGCGGGCCAAGCGCCAGGCGGATCGCGTGGCGAAGGCGTTGCGGGAGAATGCGCGGAAGCTGGAAGTGCTGCATCGCACCGCTGCCCGCTTGTCTGCCGAGCTCGATCCCGACCGGCTCATTCAAGATGTGACCGATGCCGGCAGGGAGCTCGTCGGCGCTGAAATCGGTGCGTTCTTCTACAACGTCACCGAAGAAAACGGCGAGGAGCGTTATCAGCTCTCGGCGCTATCGGGCGTTGCGCAGGAGGCATTCGCAGGCCTGCCGATGCCGCGTAAGACGCAGGTGTTCGAGGTTGCGTTCCGTGGTGAAGGCCCCGTTCGTTCCGATGACATCACAACTGATCCCCGTTTCCGACGGAACGAGTCATCGAGCGGCTTGCCCTGCGGGCACTGGCCGGTGCGTAGCTATCTCGCAGCACCCGTGATCTCCCGCTCGGGAGAGGTGATCGGAGCATTGTTCTTCGGCCATTCCCAACCGGGAATGTTCTCCATCGAGACGGAGCGCTCGATCATGGCGCTGGCGGGCCATGCGGCCATCGCCATCGACAATGCACGACTGTTCAAAGCCTCGCAGGAGGAGATCGCAGCGCGTAAGCAGGTCGAAGCGCAACAGAAACTGTTGCTCGATGAGCTCAACCATCGTGTGAAGAACACACTGGCCACCGTGCAATCGATCGCCGCACATACATTGCGGTCGGCGCCAGACCCGCACGCTTTCCGGCGCGCATTCGAAGCACGCTTGATCGCTCTGAGCGAGGCGCACAATCTTCTTTCAAGATCGAACTGGAGAGGGGCGGAGCTGCGCGAGCTCTTGTATCGTGAGCTCTCGCCGCACGGAGTGGAGGATGCATCGCGTATCGTGCTCGAAGGGGAGCCCGTGTGGTTGCCGCCCGCCAGCGCGGTCGCCATTGGCATGGCGGTGCATGAGCTCGCGACGAATGCGGCGCGACATGGATCGTTGAGCTCGCCCCACGGACACCTCTCGGTAAGGTGGACGGTCACGCCCGACGACACCGGGATGACTTTGCGGCTGGTGTGGGAAGAATCGGGCGGGCCACCCGTGCAGGAGCCTTCGCGACGTGGGTTCGGCACGAGACTGATCGAACGAGGCCTGAAGCACGACTTGCAGGGGGAGGCCAAGCTCTATTTTCATCGCAGCGGGGTCAAGTGCGTCATTGAAGCGCACCTGTGTCCTCATCTGGCAGCCGCATGAGCGAAGTCTCGCCTTCCCAGTCGCTTGCCGGACGGCGTGTGCTCGTCGTCGAAGACGAGAGCCTGGTGGCGATGTTCGTCGAGGACGCGTTGCTGGAGCTGGGTTGTGTAGTCATCGGTCCGGCCGCGCGCGTCGATGCAGCGCTCGAGCTGATTCGCAGCCTCGACATCGATGCCGCCGTGCTCGACATCAACGTCGGGGGTGAGGCGGTCTTTCCCGTCGCGGAGGAGCTGTATAGGCGCGATATCCCGGTGATATTTGCGACGGGTTATGGCATGGCAGGGCTGCCCGAGCCCCATTCGAGCCGGATCGTTCTGCAGAAGCCGTACTCGACGGAAAAGCTGCGCGCGGCGCTCGAGGAAGTGCTCGAGCGAGCGAGATAGGGGCTGGAGGCTGGAGACAGGAGACTAGGGGCCGGAGGCTGGACGCTCGAGGCTGCAGACTTGAGACGGGGCGCCGCGAAGCGCCTCGACCAACGAGGCTCGGGGCGCTGGGCTCTGCTAGAGCCTGCAATGGAACTCTGACAGCTCCCTCCCCCGCGAAGCGGTGAGCCTGCAATGGAACTCTGACAGCTCCCTCCCCCGCGAAGCGGGGGAGGGCGGGGAGGGGGCCTATGTCTTGATTGGAATGCGACGCACGCGTTCCGTCGCCGACGCCAGCTTAGGCAGCGTCACGTAGAGCACTCCCTTCTTGAAGGTTGCGCTCACCTTGTCTTGGTCCACTTCCACCGGCAGAGGAATATGCCGTTCGAAGCGACCATAGAAGCGCTCGCTCATACGCCGAGATTCATCTTCGCGCTCGCTTCTTTTCTCGCCGCGTATCGTCAGGTAGTTGTCGTCGAGCAATAGCTCGACATCGTTCTCATCCATTCCCGGCAGCTCGGCTGCGATCTTGAATTCCTTGTCGGTTTCGGACGTTTCGATACGCGGGAAGCTGAAGGACGAGGTGAGCCCAAATCCGTCACCTTCGAAGTCGCGCCAGAAGTCCTCGAAGAGGCGATTCATCTCCTCGTGGAGCGCGACGAAGGGGTTCGTGGCCTGTCTACGCGTGATCGGAACGCGTGAGCGTCGGATCCAAGGAACGAGATCTCTCATGGCCATTGCTACACCTCCAGAGAATCTGTACCGAAGCGCGGTATAGGAACGCCGCGGAGGAATTCAAGCGGAGGGTTGGGGTAGGGCTCGGGCGGAAGGGCGTGTCGTTCCAACGCCCAGACCCAGCCGAGGGACGACGCGTGACGCGCGCCCCTCCTACAGCCTACCGCCTACAGCCTCGCCACGCGCCCACCCCGGCGGTGCGGCCGTGAACGTCATCGCTTGCTTACGTGCGGGGTGCCAAAAGCCAATTTTCCACGCATGCAGGCACAGTGGCGGATCGTCGACGGTCAGCGTTTGACTCTCGCCGAGCTCGTTGTCGAGCAAGTAGGTTTGATCACCCACGATGGGCATGCCGAGGTGCCACAGATGTGCACGAATCTGATTGGTGCGGCCCGTCAAGGGACGGGCTTCGAGGAGCGTGGTACCGTCATCGAAGCGATCCAGGACTCGGAACAGCGTGCGCGCGGCCAAGCCTGCATCCTCGTCGATGGTACGTGCGCCCAAATGTCCGGGTTGGGCACTGATGGGCGCTTCGCAGCTGAACTCGTCCTCCTCGGGACGTCCTTGCACACGCGCCAGGTAAACCTTGTCCACTTCGCCGCGTGCGAACTGCGGTTGGATCAGGCTTGCGAAGTGACGGGTGCGTGCCACGACGAGCACGCCGGTGGTGTTCGCATCGAGCCGATGGCATGGACGAGGTTTCTGCGGACGATAGAGCGCTTCGAGCACGTAATACAACGTGTTTCTATAGAAACGTCCCGCAGCGTGCACCGGTAAGGGTGCAGACTTGTTGACGACGACGATTGCTTCGTCCTCGTGCACGATCTCTATCTGCATGTTGACGTCCGGCTCGATCGTGCCAGGGAATTTGTGCAGATAGCGTTCGCCTGCGCGCACGATGCGGTCCGCAGCAGCAGGCCGGTGCTCACGATCGAGCACCAAGCCCTGCGCGCACTTTTCCTTCCACACCTCGGCGGGAATGTGCCGCACAACGCGGCATAGCGTCTCCAGCAGCGTTGCGCCGTCGCACTCTTCCGGGACGTTCACCGGCTTGAAACGATCGTGCGGCTGGCTACCGGGCAAGGGGGAGACGATCTGCTTCAACGCCTCGTGTCGCTGCGCGATCGTTGCGCGCATTTGCTCTTTCGGCGTGCGATAGCAGTACGGGCAGCTGCGTTCGGGCACGTAATGTTGATGGGCGCGATCCGCCGCAGTCAGCGGCGTCAAGCAATTGAAGCAGTACGTCCATTGAGTTTCTTGCAGATGCGGATCGAGCGCCGTGCGATGATCGAATACGAAGCACTCGCCCTCGTAATGCGCGCCGCCGCATTCCTCAAAATACTTGAGGATGCCGCCTTCGAGCTGATAGACGTGCTTGAACCCTGCTCGTTCCATGTAAGGCGCGGCTTTCTCGCAGCGGATGCCGCCGGTGCAGAACGTGACGATCGGCTGCTCCTTGAGCTCGGCAGGCAGTCGCTTGACGGCTTCAGGAAACTCGCGGAAGTGCTTGATGCCGATCGGCAAGGCGTTGCGGAAGGTGCCGACCTTGACTTCGAAGTCGTTGCGCGTATCGAGCAACGTGACCGGCCGTCCTTCGTCGAGCCAGCGCTTGAGCTCTGCAGGGGGCAGTTTCGGTGAGGTGTATTTCGCAGGATCGATCCCTTCGACGCCGAATGCGATGATCTCCCGCTTGATCTTGACCAGCATCCGCCTGAACGGTTGATGGCGGGTGCGGCTGAACTTGGCTTCGAGATCGGCGAGCCCGGGCCAGCTACGCAGCTCCGCGAGCAGACGGTCGATCTTGTCCTCGGTGCCAGCGACGAAGAGATTGATGCCTTCCGGACTCAGGAGGATTGTCCCTTTGAGCGACCACTCGCGACAAAGCGACAGTAACCGCGCCCGTCGAAGCTTGAGGTTGGATAACGGAAGGAACTTGTAGGCAGCGATGTTGACGATGGATTCCATTGGGTCATTTTGCCTGAAACGGGTGGGGATGGGCGCTGACGGTAGCACTGGGCGCTGGGTTTTGGGCTCTGGCGAGAGGCGTGAGTGAGGCGTAGCGAATATTCCAGCGTTCAACTCAATAGCGCGCCAGCTTCGCATTCAATCAACGCTAGCTTCGACTCAATAGTGCGCAAGCACTGCTCGAACTCCTGTCCCCACGAGCGGGCGCGACTCGGCGGATGCCGCTCGAGCTCTTCCGCGAGCGGATGCGACGCGGCATAGGTGACCCAAACTCCCTCCGCAACTCGGCAGATGCGACGCGAGCTCCCTCCCCCGCGAGCGCATGCGATGCGGGGGAGGGCCGGGGAGGGGGATGCTTCACATGAGCGTAGGCGAGTCTCGCTATACTCAGCACTCGATCTCGGCGTCGGTGTCTTGGCACCAGAAAGGCAACAGGTCATCGCCGAGGCGCATCACGCGGCGGGAGATCGTTTCCATTCGAGGAGCTGATCGTGTCGTACACCATTACTGTGAACGGAGCATCGCTGGTTCTCGATGTTCCAGGAGACATGCCGCTGTTGTGGGCATTGCGCGACATCGGCGGGCTTACAGGAACCAAGTTCGGCTGCGGCATGGGGTTGTGCGGTGCATGCACCGTGCACATCGACGGTGAGGCGACGCGCGCATGCGTGACTCCCGTTGCCGCCGTCGTCGGCAAGCAGGTCACAACGATCGAAGGCATCGGCAGCGACAAGGTAGGCAAAGCCGTGCAGCAGGCATGGCTCGAGCTTGGCGTGCCGCAATGCGGCTACTGTCAGCCCGGCCAGATCATGTCGGCGACCGCATTGCTTCGTCGCAATCCGAAGCCGAACGATCGGCAGATCGATGAGGCGATGAGCGGCAATCTGTGCCGATGCGGCACCTATACGCGTATCCGAGCCGCCATCAAACGCGCCGCTGACACGGCAGGGAGCCCGACATGAGCATGTCCACTGGTCTCGATTCAGGTATCTCGCTTACGCGCAGAACCTTGCTGAAAGGTGCAGGCGCCCTCGCTGGTCTGGCGCTGTACCTGCGGATGTCGCCGAGCCTGGGTGCGGAGGAAGTGCGCAAGTACGGTGCCGACGCCATGCCCGGCGGCACCGTCGACAATCCGCTGGTGTTCGTCAACATCGACCCTGCTGGGCTGGTGACCATCACGATCCATCGGCCGGAAATGGGACAGGGCATTCGCACGAGTCTCGCGATGGTCATCGCTGACGAGCTCGGGGCAAAGTGGGAGCACGTGCGCGTCACGCAGGCGCCAGGCGACGAAGCGCGCTATGGAAACCAGAACACCGACGGCTCGCGCAGTATGCGGCACTTCTTTGCGCCCATGCGCCGTGTCGGTGCGGCGGCGCGCATGATGCTGGAAGCAGCGGCTGCCGCGCATTGGGGCGTGCCGGTCGCTGAAGTGGCCGCCGGCGAGCACGAAGTCGTGCACTCGAACACGGGACGTCGGCTCTCCTATGGCGAGCTTGCGACCGCAGCCATGAAGCAGCCGGTGCCGGAGCGTGCACGTCTGCGTCTCAAGGATCCGAGCGAGTTCCGTTACATCGGCAAGAGCAACGTGCCGCTGATCGACGGACCGGACATGGTGAGCGGCCGGGCGCAATACAGCATCGATGTGCGCATGGACGGCATGGTCTACGCCGTGATCGCTCGTCCGCCGGTTCTGGGTGCCACGCTCGCGAAGTACGATGACTCAGCAGCGCTGAAAGTGCCGGGCGTGCTGCGGGTGGTCGCGCTCGAGGGCAAGCCGCTACCACCGCGCTACAACGCGCTCGGCGGGGTGGCCGTGATCGCGAGCAACACCTGGGCCGCCATGAAGGGCCGCGAAGCGCTCGTCCTCGAATGGAACGATGGCGACAACGCCAGCTATGACTCAGCGAGCTATCGCAAGATCTTGGAAGCGCAGGCTCGCAAGCCAGGCAAAGTCGTGCGCAACGACGGCGATGCGCTCGCGGTGCTAGCGAAGAGCAAGAAGCGCATCGAAGCCGAGTACTACATGCCCCACATCGCCCACGCCACGATGGAGCCGCCGTGCGCAACGGCGCGGTTTGCGGACGGCAAATGCGAGGTGTGGGCCGGTGTGCAGTCCCCCCAGGAGGCACGCGACATCATTGCTGAGAATCTGGGTATCGACAACAGTCGGGTGTCAGTGAATGTCCCGCTGCTCGGCGGCGGGTTCGGACGGCGCTCGAAATGCGACTTTGCCGTCGAGGCGGCGTTGCTGGCCAAGATCATGGAGGGCAGGCCGGTTAAAGTCGTCTGGACACGCGAAGACGATTTGAGGCACGACTACTATCACACGGTGTCGCTACAACACCTCGAGGCAGCGCTCGACGAGCAAGGAAAACCGATTGCCTGGCTGCATCGGTCTGCAGCGCCTACGATCGTATCGACGTTCGTGGCGAACGCCACTAATCAGTCGCCCTTCGAAGTGGGCATGGGCGCCGTGAACGTGCCATTTCAAATTCCCAATCTGCGAGTCGAGACGGCAGAAGTGCCCGCGCACACGCGCATCGGATGGTTCCGCTCCGTATCGAATATTCCCCATGGTGTGGCGACGCAATGCTTCGTCGACGAGCTCGCTGCGGCTGCGGGGCGCGACCCGAAGGATTATCTGCTAGAGTTGATCGGCCCACCGCGGCGCATCGACCCGCGAGCGCTGTCGGACGGATGGAACTACGACGAAGCTCCTGATGTGTACGTCGTCGACACGGGACGTCTACGTCACGTGATCGAGCTCGCCGCTCGCGAGGCACGGTGGGGGCGTGAGCTCCCACGTGGTCGCGGCCAGGGTATCGCGGCGATGTACAGCTTCCTGACCTACGTGGCTGCGGTCGTCGAGGTCAGTGTCGAGAACGGCGTGCTCACGATTCCGCGCATCGATGTGGCGCTTGACTGCGGCGTCCTGGTCAATCCAGATCGGATCCGGGCGCAGGTGGAAGGCTCGTGCGTCATGGCGGTGAGTCTCGCCACACTTGGCGAGATCACGTTCGAGCGCGGGCGCGCGGTGCAAGGCAACTTCCACGAGTATCAGATATCTCGCATCCACGAGGCGCCGCGTGAGATTTACGTGCACTTGGTGCCGAGCCGATTCGACGTGCCGCTCGGAGGCGTTGGCGAGCCGGCGGTGCCGCCGATCGCACCTGCGCTGCTCAACGCTATCTACGCTGCGACGGGCAAGCGCATTCGGCAGCTTCCGCTCCGGGATCAGCTCGCGACATGAGCTGAGTGCTGTCAATTACGTCCTCGCTATCCGTGTAAAGAACCCACGAACTTCGGTTCGTGGGTTCTTTGATTCCATCCTAGGTCAAGACAACAGCGCTCGAGAGGGTTGTTGACAAAGGCCGAGTATGGGATGCGTCCACGTGTATCTCGTCGTCAACCCTACAATCTCGACATAATAGCGCCAAGCATCCGCCGCGCCGTGCCGATCGACAACGAATAACCGCTGTGCGCCGTGAGCACTCACAATAGCGTGAATTTGTGATACGCCACAGCTAATGAGCTCCACGCGGTGCTTGGAAGATAGGTATGGATAATAAAGAGCGCGTACGTCAACGGGAGGATTCTTGTCTCCTGAAACGCTCATAGTTGACCAGACAATAGCAAAAACTATGACCGGTACGCCTACGTGTGCCACGATCGGCTTGCAGGGCAGTGCACCATCTTTTGGGGTATACGATCAGCCGTGGCACGGAGCGCGCCAACGTACAAACAAAACGGGAACAACCCGTGTGGGAGCGTTCGCTCGGTGAAATGCTAGCACTCGCAAGTGCTTGATCTGGCGGAGAGGGTGGGATTCGAACCCACGAACACCCGTGAAGGTGTTACTGGAATTCCAGTCCAGCGCCTTCGACCACTCGGCCACCTCTCCGAATCAACGCTTGCAGCGATCTATTGCGTCCGGTCCCTTTCGACGCGGGCGCTGGACGAAGTCCAGCGCGACGCCACACAATCCTGTGCTCCGCCCCCGGTGGGGCTGATCAGCGAGCCTCGCCCGCTGATCGTTCAAGTTGGCTCCTAGCGAACCTAGCCGACCTCTCGTCTCCGCACCGTACCCAGCCAGCGGGGCGGGGCAGAGCCAGCGACAAGGACGCACATTGTATCAAGCAAATCCGATTCCGGCCGCCTGAAGTGCTTCCAGGACGAGGCCGTGGTACTGCTTGGACAGGGGCGTCAAGGGGAGTCGAATGCCGTCCTCGATGAGGCCGAGTCGGGCGAGCGCCCACTTGACCGGGATCGGGTTCGACTCCACGAAAAGGGCGCGATGGAGCGGCCGCAAGGTCTCGCTGAGCGACCGGGCCAGCTCGGCGTTGCCCTCGAGCGCGGCGGTGATCGCCGCGCGCACCTGTCGAGGGGCGACGTTGCCCGTCACCGACACGACGCCATGGAAGCCGGCAAGGGTGCTTTCCACCGCGAGCTCGTCGTCGCCGCTGAGGAGACAAAACCGATCCCCGAGCAGTCTCACGAGCTCGCGGTTGCGTTCCAGCGAGCCGCTGGCTTCCTTGATGCCGACGATGTTGTCGATCTCAGCGAGTCGTGCGACGGTTTCGGGTTTCATGTCGCACGCCGTGCGACCCGGCACGTTGTACAGGATGAGGGGGATGTCGACCGCCTCCGCGATGGCGCGGTAGTGGCGGTATAGCCCCTCCTGGGTCGGTTTGTTGTAGTACGGCGTGACCAGGAGGCAGGCATCTGCCCCTGTGTCCTGGGCGAGTCGTGTCCATTCAATCGCTTCGCTGGTCGAGTTCGCACCCGTGCCGGCGATGACTTTCAGGCGTTTGGCCGCCTTATCCACGACCCGTTGGATAACGCCGATATGCTCGTCGATGTCGAGTGTTGGTGATTCGCCTGTGGTTCCGACGGCGACGATACCGTCGGTTCCGTTATTAACGTGGAATTCGACGAGGCGATCGATGGCGTCGAAATCCACGGCCCCGTCCGCCTTCATGGGCGTGACGATGGCTACGATACTGCCGCTTAGCATGAAGTGAGCCGTAGGAATGAGCCTTATAATTTAAGGTGTCGCGATCCTACTGGCGCGGCGCAATGCGAGCAAGCGCAGTGTGGCCCCTCGTACCCGCCGGCGGTACACTGCCTCGCGCGATCGCCCACGGGGAGATCCGGCCCGGTGTCGTCCGGCAAGGTGTGGACCCTTCCCATCCCTGGATCCGATGATGTTTCCCGCTGCAAGCAGATCGGTGTAAGGACAGAGCTTCTGAATGCAATTCATCGTCGTCTCCGCATTAGGCAGTGACCGAACCGGACTCATTTACGACCTGACGCGCATCGTGCTCGATTGCGGGGGTAACATCGTCGACAGTCGCATGAGCGCGTTCGGCAACGAGTTCGCCATGTTGCTGCTCGTGTCGGGAAACTGGCACACCATCGCCAAGCTCGAGAACGAGCTCAAGAAGCTGAGCGAAGCGGGCGACATCACGATCAGCACGCGTCGCACCGGGCAGCGTCCGCTGCGCAAGGACGCGCTGACCTACTCAGTGGATGTCGTCGCGCTCGATCAGCCTGGTATCGTTCATCACTTGGCTGGTTTCTTCAGCTCGCGCGGCATCGACATCTCCGATCTCAGCACCCGCAGCTACGCCGCGGCGCACACGGGAGCGCCTATGTTCTCGGTGCAGATGATCGTGCACATTCCAGCGAAGATTCATATAGCGGCTTTGCGCGAAGAGTTCATGGACTTGTGTGACCAGCTCAACCTCGATGCCATCCTCGAGCCGCTCAAGAGCTGACGCTGGCCTGGCCGCTTTCCGGTTTCGATCTCGCAACGGAGGTCCCATACGACATGCCGGTAGCCATCGGTAAAAAGGTCCCTGCGTTCTCCTGCGCTGCGACAGGTGGCAAGAAATGGAAGCTGAGCGATGCCAAGGGCAGGAAGCTCGTCATCTACTTCTACCCGAAGGACAATACGAGCGGCTGCACCAAGGAGGGCGCGGCTTTTCGCGACCTCTACCCCGCGTTCAAGAAGGCGGGCACGATAGTCGTCGGGGTCTCCCCGGACAGCGTCGAATCGCACGAGAAATTCAAGGCGAAGATGCAGTTTCCGTTCGATCTGCTCTCCGATGAGGACCGCAGCCTGTGCCAGCTCTTCGGCGTGTGGAAGGAGAAGAGTCTGTACGGCCGCAAGTACATGGGGGTCGAGCGCAGCACGTTCCTGCTCGACGAGAACGGCGTGCTGAGGCGAGAATGGCGCAAGGTCAAGGTGCCAGGGCACGCCGAAGAAGTGCTCGCTGCCGCGCGCGAGCTGTGATGACCGCCATCGACCGAACGGACCATTAGTTCCTCCGATGCCAACAGGCCAAGCTCCCGATACCAAGCGTGCGCGCGCACCTGCCGGTGAACGTGGTCAGCGGCGCATCTTCGTGCTCGACACGAACGTGCTGATGCACGATCCCACGGCGATCTTTCGCTTCGAGGAGCACGACATCTACATCCCCATGGTCGTGCTCGAAGAGCTCGATGCAGGCAAGAAGGGGCTGTCCGAGGCCGCCCGCAACGTGCGTCAGGTGAGCCGTTTTCTCGACGAGCTCATTGCGAATGCGACCAAGGCGCAGATCGACCGCGGCCTCGAGCTGTCGCCGGGGAGGTATGTCAACGGCGGCAAGAAGCAGCCGACCGGTCGCTTGTTCTTCCAGACCAAGGCGCTCGATAGCGGCTTGCCGGATACGCTGCCGAGCCACGGCACGGACAATGCCATCTTGCGGCAGGCGCTTGCCTTGCAGCGGGAGTTTCCGGACGCTCGCGTCACGTTGGTGTCCAAGGACATCAACCTGCGCATCAAGGCTGCGATCGTCGGCGTGCACACGGAGGACTACTACAGCGACAAGACGATTGAGGACGTCGATCTGCTCTACAGCGGAGCGCAGGAGCTGCCGGCCGACTTCTGGGAGCGTCACGGTAAGAACATACAGTCCTGGCAGGAGCACGCACGGACGTACTACCGCATCCAAGGACCGATGACCCGTGATTGGCACGTCAACCAATTTCTCCATCAGAGCGAGCCGGAGGGGTTCGAAGCGATCGTCCGCTCCATCGATGAGTCCGGTGCTGTGCTCGAGCTGGTGCGCGACTATCGCAGCGACCGCCACAGTGTTTGGGGGATCACGGCGCGCAATCGCGAGCAGAATTTCGCGCTGAATCTGCTGCTCGATCCGGAGATCGACTTCGTGACGATTCTGGGTCCGGCCGGTACCGGCAAGACGCTGCTCACGCTTGCAGCCGGCTTGGCGCAGACGCTCGAGAGCAATCGCTACAGCGAGATCATCATGACGCGCGTCACGATTCCGCTCGGCGAGGACATCGGTTTTCTGCCCGGCACCGAGGAAGAGAAGATGGAGCCATGGATGGGCGCCTTGATGGACAATCTCGAGGTGCTGACTCAGAGCCAGGAGGGCGGCAGCTGGGGGCGCGCGGCAACGAACGATCTCTTGCGTAATCGCATCAAGATTCGCTCGCTCAACTTCATGCGCGGGCGCACGTTCCTCAATCGCTTCTTGATTCTGGACGAAGCGCAGAACTTGACGCCGAAGCAGATGAAAGCGCTCGTGACGCGTGCCGGCCCCGGCACGAAGCTCGTCTGCTTGGGCAACATCGCGCAAATCGACACGCCGTACCTGACGGAAACGACCTCTGGGCTGACGTATGTCGTGAACCGCTTCCGTGGCTGGAAGCACGCGGGACACATCACGCTCAAGCGTGGCGAGCGCTCGAGGTTGGCGGATTACGCGTCCGAGATACTCTAGGCTGTAGACTGAAGGCGGTCGGCGCAGCGCCCAGAGCCCTCAAGGAAACGATGCCCAAACCGAAAGCGAACTGGCAGAAATCACTCACGCAACTCGGGCGCAAGGTCGCGTTGCCCGAATCGCCGGACAAGGCGGTGCTCGAGCGCGTGCCGAATCCGCACACGGAGAAGACTTATCTCGTGCGGTTCACGGCACCCGAGTTCACCTCGCTGTGCCCAATCACCGGGCAACCGGATTTCGCGCACCTCGTCATCGACTATTGCCCGCGACGCTGGATCGTCGAGAGCAAGTCTCTCAAGCTTTTCCTCGGGTCATTCCGTAACCATGGGGCGTTCCACGAGGATTGCACGCTCATGATCGCGCAGCGCCTCGTCGAGCTGTTGTCGCCGCGGTGGTTGCGGATTGGCGGCTACTGGTACCCGCGCGGCGGCATGCCGATCGACGTGTTCTGGCAGACGGGCGCTCCGCCGGCCGGATTGTGGATCCCGGACCAGGGCGTGCCATCGTACAGAGGAAGAGGGTAGGAGGCCGAGGCTGCAGATAACGCGGATGCGTGGCTCGTGCTTCGCGGCTCAGCGCCTCCATAGCCATCGTGAGCGCGTGAGTCGTAGTCGCGGGACGTGGCGTTCGCGTGCGCTTCTGTCCAGCAGCCCGGAGCCCAGCGACCCTGTCCAAAATGGCGGTGGCCCACGCCAGCACCTCTCCGGCGCCCGACTTGGCCGCTACCGTTGCTCCCTTCCGGGCCTGGCGGGGTTCACGGGTAGTCGTCGCGGAGAAACTGACGTGAGCCACCATTGAAACGAGGCGACGGCTCGGTAGGCTCGCGCTAGGGCGGGCGACTATAGCCTAAGCGCGAGCCGTGCGCGACAGTGTTGTGGCCTCCTGATCGCCCGAGCCCGGTTGTGTAGAATCGGCCTCCCGTTTTCTCGAATACCCCGGTCGGATTCACGTCGCCACGCACCCATGTCCTATCTCGCTCTCGCGCGCAAATGGCGTCCCCGTAACTTCAACGAGCTCGTGGGGCAGGAGCACGTCACGCGCGCGCTCGTGAATGCGCTGCAGACGGGCAGGGTGCATCACGCGTTTCTGTTCACGGGGACGCGCGGCGTCGGAAAAACGACCATCGCGCGCATCTTCGCCAAGTCGCTCAATTGCGAGACGGGGATGACCGCCACTCCCTGCGGGGTGTGCAGCGCGTGTCGCGAGATCGACGAAGGACGCTTCGTCGATCTGATCGAGGTCGACGCCGCCTCGCGCACGAAGGTGGATGACACGCGCGAGCTGCTCGAGAACGTGCAGTACGCGCCGGCGCGCGGTCGCTACAAGGTGTACCTCATCGACGAGGTGCACATGCTCTCGACGCACTCTTTCAACGCCTTGCTGAAGACGCTCGAAGAGCCGCCGCCGCACGTGAAGTTCCTACTTGCGACGACCGATCCGCAAAAGTTGCCGATCACGGTGTTGTCGCGGTGTCTGCAGTTCAATCTCAAGCGTTTTCCCGCAGGCCTGATATTCAAGCGCTTGTCCGAGATCGCGACTGCCGAGTCAATCGAGTTCGAGCCGGAGGCGTTGCGACTCGTCGCTCGGGCAGCGGAAGGCAGCATGCGCGATGCGCTGAGCTTGTTGGATCAGGTCATCGCCTTCGGCGGTGCCAAGCTCACCGCTGAAGACACGCGCATGATGCTGGGCACGCTCGATCGTGGACAGGTGTTCGAGATTCTCGAGGCGGTCGCCGCCCGCGATGCACGCGCCGTCATCGAGCACGTGGCGCGGCTGGATGAACGCGCCCCGGAGTATCGCGAAGTGCTGGCCGAGATCGCCGCGGTGCTGCAGAAAGTTGCATTGCTGCAAGCCGTGCCGGACTTGCAGCTCGACGAAGCCGAGGACATCGAGGCTTACAAGCGTTTGGCGGCCGCGCTGACACCCGAGGACACGCAGCTCTACTATCAGATCGCCATCATCGGACGGCGCGATCTCGAGCTTGCGCCCGATCCGCGCGCAGGCTTTGAGATGGTGCTGCTGCGTATGCTGGCGTTCCATCTTGCAACGAGCTCGAACGGGCAGGAGGGTCTGACGCCCCAGCGCCCGATGCCTGCACGAGCGAGCGGTGCATCGAGCCAAACGCAAGCCCCGATGCGTCCGGCCTCCGCTGCCGTGACGGGCTCCTCTGGATCCGACCGCGGCACCGACTGGGCGACCATCGTCAACAGCATGAATCTGCAAGGGATGGTGAGGCAGCTTGCACTGCACTGCGCGCTGGTCGGCAAGCAAGGCAACACGGTGCAGCTCAAGCTCGATGCCGAAGGTGAGCACCTTCGTACGAGCGCGCTCGAAGAGAAGCTCACGCAGGCTCTGCGCGCGTACTATGGTGAGCCAGTGCGCCTGGAGTTCTCCGTCGAATCCGCCGTCGACAGCTTGGCTCGCCAGCAGAAGCTCGCGGCCGCGGAGCGCGTGCAGCGCGCTCGCGCGGCGATCGAATCGGATCCGAACGTCAATGCCATGCGGGAGATCTTCGGTGCCACTGTGCAGCCGGATTCGATTCGACCCATCGATTAGCGGTAACGTAGTGCACAGTCGCGTTTCAACCGGCTCGTGACCGAGCCGTCGCTCAGAGTGAGATCATGAAAGGTAGTATCGGTAATTTGATGAAGCAGGCGCAGCAGATGCAGGCGAACGTGCAGCGTGCCCAAGCAGAGCTGGCTGCGCTCGAGGTCACCGGAGAGGCGGGTGGCGGCATGGCCAAAGTCGTCATGACCGGCCGGCACGAAGTGCGTCGTGTGACACTCGATCCATCCATCGTCAGCAGCGACGACAAGGAAATGCTCGAGGACTTGATTGCCGCTGCGATCAACGATGCTGTGCAGAAGGTCGAGCGAGCGACGCAGGAGAAGATGGCGAGCGTCGTCGGCGGCATGAACTTGCCGCCGGGATTCAAGTTGCCGTTTTGATGCTCTGTGACGTCAGGGCGTTGATTCACTCGCGGCAACCCGAGACAGCTCCTTTCCGACGCGCGACGTGTTGTATCCCCAATCCCTTCTTCGCTTGATCGAAGCACTGCGCTGCTTGCCTGGCGTCGGTCCGAAATCGGCGCAGCGCATGGCGTTTCATCTCCTGGAGAAAGACCGCAACGCCGCTCTGGAGCTGGCGGATGCGCTGCAGTCGGCTGTGAAGTCGGTGGGACGTTGCCAGCGGTGCCGCATGTTCGCGGATGCGGATCTGTGCCCGATCTGTGCAGCGCCGACACGCGACCGTTCGACCGTGTGCGTCGTGGAGTCCCCGGCGGACGTGGCCGCCGTGGAGCAGTCGGGCAGCTATCGCGGCGTGTACTTCGTCTTGATGGGGCATCTATCGCCACTCGACGGTATCGGCCCGGAGCAGCTCGGCTTCGCGCAGCTCGAGGCACTCCTGGCGCAGGGCGACGTGAGCGAGGTTATTCTCGCGACGAACACCACTGTGGAAGGCAACGCGACGGCACACGTGATCGCCGAGATCGCTGCGCGTTATCGCGTGAAAGCAAGCCGCATCGCGCACGGCGTACCCGTTGGTGGAGAGCTGGAATACGTCGACGGCGGTACGTTGGCGCACGCGATCGCCGGACGTCAGGTGATCGGCTGATGGGGGCTGGCGACTGGAGACTGGAGCGAGCGCGCATTCGCAGATCAACCAAACTCCACACCCCTAGCCCCGAGCCCCAAACCCCACAGGTCCGCCGCCAGGACTTGTTTCAGGACCGGCCGTGAATACATCCCTGTAGGCCTGCAACGAAAACGTCCCTGTTTTCGATGCTCCTGAAACAAGTCCTGACGTCGTCCCCTTCGGGCTCAAACAACGGGCTGCTGGGCACTGGGCGCTGGGCTCTGGTTATCAGCGCACTCGCTCCCCAGCCCCCAGCCCATTTATCGCCTGCGCGCGTACTCCGGTGCGAGCTCGCGCATGATGTTGAGCAAGCGTTTGTAGCTTTCGTATCGCCGCGGTGCGATCTCGCCGCTTTCTACTGCGGCAGTGACGGCGCAGCCGGGCTCGCGCAGATGCAGACAATTGTTGAAGCGACATGCCGACGCTCGACTGCGAATCTCTGGCCAGCCGGTTTGAACTTCTGCGTCCTCGAGCAGCGGCGGCGCATAGTCGCGGACGCCGGGTGAGTCGATCAGCTCGCCGCCGCTGGGGATGCGAAAGAGCGCGGTGGAGACAGTCGTGTGTCTGCCTTCGCGGGTGGATTCCGAAAGCGCGCGTGTCGCGCGTCCGGACGTCGGCACCAGTTGATTGGTGAGGCTCGACTTGCCGACTCCAGATTGACCGACGAGCATCACGACCTCGCCGCGCGCGCGCTCCCGCAGCGGCTGGACCGATGCGGAATCGTGCGCCGACAGCTGGATGACTTCGTATCCAGCTCCACGGTACTCATCCACGATCTTCGTGAACTCCGGCGCGTGCGCGCCGGCTAGGTCGCACTTGTTGACGACCACCACGCTGGCGATGCCCGCATACGCAGCGGCAGCCAAGTAGCGGTCGGCGATGAAGGGATCCGGTTCGGGCTCCGGTGCGATCACGACAGCCAGCAACGTGAGATTGGCCGCCAGAGGCTCGGTGCGGCCGCGGCTGTCCGTGCGCGCGAAGAGTGTCTTGCGTGGAGCGACCGCGACGACGCGGGGAGTGTCGTGGGCGTGCACTGGTAATCGAATGCGCACGACATCGCCGCACACACAGCCGAGTCGCTTGCCGAAGAGCTCGGCGAGCATGCGCTGGCCCGTGGCGTCCTCGACGATGACACGCCGGCCGAAGCTTTCGACTACGCGCGCTTCACGCTCCTTGTTGCTCATGCGTGTTCGCGTGCGAGCTGCTGCAGCCTCGAGATCCGCACGAGCGCCGGCGGGTGCGAGTCATAGAAGGCGGAATGTAATCGGTCCGGTGTCAGGGTCGTTGCGTTGTCCCGATAAAGCTTGACGAGTGCTTCGGCAAGCTGGCGCGGATCGACGTGCTTGGCCGCGAACTCATCTGCTTCGAACTCGTGCTTGCGCGACCACCACGCCGCCAACGGCGTGAGGAAGAACATGAACGCAGGCAGCACGAACAGGAAGAGGAGGAGAGCAGTGTGCGGTGCCTGATTGCTCACGCCGAGCGCCGTGTAGAAGTCCGGCCAACGTGCGAGCGCGCCGAGCAACGCCAAGCCGATGAACCCGATCACGAGCGACAACAACAGACGAGAACGCACGTGGTGAAGCTTGAAGTGCCCAAGCTCGTGAGCGAGCACGGCTTCGATCTGTGGGACTTGCAGGCGCTCGATCAGCGTATCGAAGAAGACGATGCGCTTGTTGCGACCAAGGCCGGTGAAGTAGGCATTCCCGTGAACGGAGCGGCGTGAGCCGTCCATGACGAACAGGCCCTTCGAGGAAAAGCCGCAACGCTCCAGGAGCGCCTCGGTCCTGCTCTTGAGCTCTTCATCCGTCAGCGGGGTGAATTTGTTGAACAGCGGTGCGATGAAAGTCGGCCAAGCCCATGTCACGAGAAGGGTGAAAGCGACCCACACGACCCACGCGTAGACCCACCACCAGGAGCCAGCGCGCTCCATGAGCAGCAGCACGACGAGGATCAGAGGCGCACCGAGCAGCAGGCTGAGTAACAAGCTCTTCAACAGATCGGACACGAACAAAGCCGGCGTCATGCGATTGAACCCGAAACGTGCCTCGATGCCGAACGTGCGCCAAACAGACAGAGGCAGGTTGATGGCGGAGACCAACAGGAGCGTCGTGAGCACGACCGCCGTGCCGTGCACCACTGCCGGAAGCGCTGCACTTGCCCACGCTCGATCGATTGCATTGATGCCGCCGCCGAGCGTCAGCGCCAGCACGACGAGCAGGTCGAGCAGTGTGTCCCAGCGGCCGAGGCGCGCAAGGGCAAGCGTGTAGTCAGCGGCTTTCTGATGGGAAGCGAGCTCGATCTGATCGGCGAAGGGGTCGGGCACGCGGTCGCGGTGGCTACGAACCGCTGCGACCTGTCGGAGGTTGAGCCACCATCGTACGGCGGCGCCGCAGAAAAGGACGACGACGAACAGTGCGGTAAACCAATGCATGACGTTCGCTCGGCCCTCGTTCCCGCTTCGCGCATGATATCGACGCAGCCAGCTTAGCGTCAGCTGGTATCATGGGCAACGCGCTGTCGGGCCAGCGATCGAAGGGCCCGCCGGCCTCGGACGACCGGCGGACGCCGTTCAGTCCGCATCTTCGAACGCTGAGCATACCTGGAGCGCAATCAGTGAGCATACGGGATCCTAGTCGACTGATCTGGATCGATCTCGAGATGACGGGTTTGAACCCTGAGTCGGACCACATCATCGAGATCGCCACGGTGGTCACCGATCGAGACCTGAACGTGCTTGCGGAGGGTCCCGTGCTCGCGATCTATCAGCCTGAGCACGTGCTGGAAGCGATGGATGAATGGAACCGCCGTCAGCACGCTGTCTCCGGGCTCGCCGACCGGGTGCGTGTCAGCACCATCACGACAGCGGAGGCCGAGCGTCAGACACTGGCGTTCCTCGAGCAGTGGGTCGAGCCCGGTGTCTCTCCGATGTGCGGCAACAGCATCTGTCAAGACCGCCGCTTTCTGGCTCGAGAGATGCCGCAGCTCGAGCGCTACTTTCACTATCGCAATCTCGACGTCAGCACGCTCAAGGAGCTTGCCAAGCGCTGGGCGCCGGAGGTGTTCAACAGCTTTCAGAAAACGTCCACGCACCGGGCGCTCGACGACGTGCACGATTCGATTCGCGAGCTGCAGCATTATCGAACGCACTTTTTGCGCCTGCCGTCATGAAGCCGTATTCGGAGGCTTGTGAGCGCAATCGCGGTCCGATCCTCGAGGTGATCAGGGGCTGGTTCGCCGCACCCGGCGCGGTGCTCGAGATCGGCGCGGGCACGGGGCAGCACGCCGTTTACTTCGCGGCGCACTTGCCGCATTTGGAGTGGATCGCGACCGATCTGCCGGAACATCATCCGGGGATAAGAGCTTGGTTCGAGGAGGCGCGTCTGCCGAATCTACGCGGGCCTTTGGCGCTCGATGTGACGCAGCCGAGCTGGCCGTGTGAGTCGGTCGACTATGCATTCAGCGCCAACACGGCGCATATCATGAGCTGGCCCGAAGTTGAACGAATGTTCGAAGGTCTCGGACGAGTGCTCCGCGCCGCTGGCGTGTTCTGTCTATACGGGCCGTTCAATCGCAACGGCGAGTTCACGAGCGAATCGAACCGTGCCTTCGATGCTGCGCTCAAAGCGCGCGATCCGAAGATGGGCATCCGCGACGACCGCGCGCTGATCGCCTTGGGGCAGCGCTGTGGTCTCGCCTTGATCGCGGATCACGCCATGCCGGCGAACAATCGCATCCTGGTGTGGAGGCGGGAAGCCATGTAGGTGGGTGGACCTCACCTTCGATCGTCGGCCTTCTCTGTCGTTCCCGATGTGCACGTGCTCGCACGCGAGCGCACAGCAATCGTATGCTCGCGCAGTGCGACGTGCCAAAGATCGTCCGCGTGACGCAAGTCTCATCACGACTCCGGCACGCGAAAAATGCTGTGCTATATTGGCCCCATGATTGGCGAAGCATACGCGAATGACACTTACTGTCCCGTGAGCTGGCGCTCGCGGCCGGGTAGCTTCGTCAGCCTGATGTCCTTGTACGAGAGCAACTACATCCGGCTGTCGTGGCTGGTGCCGAATCTGGCCAGCATCAATGGCACGCTGGTGTCGCGAGTGCGGGACGATTGTCCGCTCCACCTCGCGTTGCTCGAGCGCACACGCTATACCACGACGCTCTTGCTCACGTACTTCTTCGAGGAGGGCTCGGGGTACGTCGCGGATCCCGATCTGCACGTTCGCGTCTATCACGACGCACGCCTTGCAGAAGTGCAGTCGTGCGCACGGTGGCATCGCCACGCGACACTCGATGCCGTGCGGTCGCAGCTCGCGCGCGATCTGGGCGACCGCTGGTTGCGCAACGTCATGTTGAACAAGTGGCTCGATTATTGCCTCGAGCGAGGGCACCGCTTCGTGGAACGCGCATCCACTTAGACAACAGCGCCTTCACGGCGCGGCTCGGCTCCCCGAGCTGCGCGTATCGTACCGCATGAGTCTCTCTCGCAGGCTGAACGCGATCCGCCAGCGTCTCGCCGGGCTGGAGCCCGCCGAGCAGCAGGAACGGCTGCTGCAGCTGTATTGGAATCGTGCGGAGCTCAAGAAGGAGCTGTCGCGGCTGCAAAACGAGCACTACAAGCTCAAAGAGAAGCTTCGTGCCTATGAGCTCGCAGCGGAGCAGGCGCGCGAGCAATTCGCAGCGCTCGAGGAGTATCTCGGGAACCCGGACGTGGGGCCTCACGCGCTCGTCTACTTCCAGCTGCGCGGTCTGTGGCGCAACTGCGCGAGCAGAGTCGAACGGTTCGCGCGCCAGCTAGAGCAACAGCAAAGAGAGCGCGAACGGCGTCGTCAGCTGATCGAATTTGATCAAGGCAGACAACGTCAACTAGCCGACCTGGACCGGCGCATTCTCGATGCGCGCTCGACCGCCGACATGCTCGAAGCGCAGCTCAAGCTGATGCAGAACAAGCTCGAGCGGCTACGTGGGTTCTGGAACTACTTCCAACGTCGTCGGCTTGCGGAAGAAATCGAGGTCGAGCGTCAGAAGTGGGAGGTCGTCGCCACTCAGGTAACGGACTTATCCGACGAGCGCGCCGATCTGGAGAATGCACCCGCACCGGAGTTCCCCGGTATCTCCGTGGACGGGCGCCGCATCGTGAACACTGCGGTGATCGCCTATGCGCAGCACTTGGTCGCGGCATTGTCGGAGGGTGGGTTGGCCATGCTCGCCAAGGAGACCACGACGAAGCGTCTGCTCGAAGTGCGCTATGGCGACCAGGAGCAGTGCCGGCGCCTTCTGACGCTCTTGCGTGATGCAGGCGCCGTCGTTGAGCGTGCGGCTGCGGACTTGGCCGGTCTCAAGGCACGCACGGAGGCGTTGCGTGCGAACGCCACCTATCGCAGCGATGCCGACACCGTGCCGCTCACCGATTCGATCGGCACGCTTCCTGCGCCGACGAACCTCGTCTCTGGCCTGGAGACAGCCAATCGCGCCGGCATCAACGTGCTGGTCGATGACTATTGGGATGTCTACAGGGCGCTGTTGTGAGGGCAGTGGGCCGCGGAGCCGTCCGTGGCGTCATTGGGCACGGGCTCTGGGCGCTGTGAGAAGCGCCCGTACCTTTTGCGAGGTCCTCACTACAGCCTAGACTAGGGCCTACAGCCTATCGCTCCGCCTTCAACCGGGTGAGATAGAGTCCTTGTATCCCCGTGAAGTCGGCAGCAATCTGCACGGTTTCATCCAAGATCACATCCGGCGGCTCTGCGTTGCCGAGCTCGCTCAAGCTCGCAATCGGCGGCTCGCCGCGTGCCGCGCGCCGCTGGTTCTCGCGGTCGAGTCGCTCCTTGTCGAGCCGCTCGCGCTCTGCCATCCGCGCCTGCAGGTTGAGTGAAACCCTCTTCTGAGAGCGCGCTCGATCGTGCGCCTCTAGCTCTGCGAGCATGAGCTTGAAGTTCGGATCATTGGCGACGCGCTCTTCATGAGCGCGCGTCAGCTCCGCGACGGCCTGCGACAACACCGCTTGCTTCGTATAGTCCACCGGGCGAATGCGGTCCCAGGGCAGAGCGCTTTCCCGCGTGCTCTCGCCGACTTCATCCGGGCTGATGCCGGTCGGCAGCGCGATGTCGGGCTGAACGCCGCGATGCTGCGTGCTCTCGCCAGTGACGCGGTAGTACTTGCCGATCGTCACGGTCAGCTGACCGAAGCCCGGATCGCTACCGAGCGCATAGCGGTCGAGCGGATACAGGTTCTGCACCGAGCCCTTACCGAAGGTTTGCTGGCCCACGATGATGCCGCGGCCATAGTCTTGGATGGCCGCCGCAAAGATCTCCGACGCGGAAGCGCTGAAACGATCCACCAGCACGACGAGCGGCCCGTCCCACACGACGCCGGGTTCTGGATCATCGAGCACTTCGACGCGGCCGCCGGTTTCGCGCAGCTGCACGATCGGCCCTTGCGGGATGAACAGGCCGGAGAGGGCCGTCGCTTCGGTCAAATGACCGCCTCCGTTGCCGCGCAGATCGATGACCAGCGCGTCCATGCCCTCGGCTTTGAGCTCCTCGATCAGGCGGCGCACGTCGCGCGTCGTGCTGCGATAGTCGGGCGCACCGGCAGCCTTCGCCTCGAAGTCCTGATAGAAGCTCGGCACGGTCACGATGCCGACCTTGAGCTCGCGGTCGTCGCGCTGGATCGTGCGCAGCTGCTTCTGCGCAGCCTGCGCCTCGAGCGTCACCCTGTTACGCACCAGCTCGATCTGCTTCTCGCCCGAGCCCGGCGCGGCGCCGGCAGGCAGGATTTGCAGACGCACGGTCGTGCCGACTTTGCCGCGGATGATCTGCACGACGTCATCGAGCCGCCAGCCGACCACGTCGACCATCTTGCCGGTCTTACCCTCACCGACGGCGATGATGCGGTCATTGGGATTGAGCGTTCCGGCGACGGCCGCCGGGCCGCCCGGCAGCACGTTGAGGACGGTGACGTAGTCATCGACGAGCTGCAGCGATGCGCCGATGCCCTCGTAGGACAGGCTCATCTGGATCTTGTATTCCTCAGAGTTCCGCGGCGAGAAGTAGCTCGAGTGCGGATCGAACACGTGCGCGAACGCGTTCATGAAAACTTCGAAGATGTCGTCGCTGGTGACCTGCTGATTGCGCTTCAGGACGCGCTCGTAGCGCTTCTGCAAGGTCTCGCGCGTCTCGGGCCAGGTCTTGCCGGTGAGCATGAGCGAGACCGCGTCGTTCTTCACGCGCTTGCGCCAGATCTCGTTCAGCTCTGCTTCGTCCTTCGGCCAAGGTGCCTTGGAGCGATCGAACTCGAAGTACTCGTCGACCGTGAAGTCCGGCTCCGTCTTGAGCAGCTCGAGGGCGTAGGCAACACGCTCGCGGTTGCGCTGCTGGAAGCGATTGAATATGGTGAACACAGGCTCGAGCCGTCCTTCTACGACCGCATCATCGAGCTGATAACGAAAGCGTTCGAACTCAGCGATGTCGCTGGCAAGGAAGTAGCTGCGCGATGCGTCGAGCTGCTCGAGGTAGCGATCGAGCACAAGCGACGAGATCGGATCGTTGATCGGCGCCTGGCGATAATGCGAACGCTCGATCACATTGCTGACGAGCTTGCTGACGCGCCGATGGCGCTCCGTCGGAGCGAGCTCTTGAACGCTTGAGGTCGCGACGGCTTTCGCGACTGGCGCCTGCGCCGTGCCTGCCAGCAGGCCGGAAACGATCAGCAACGCCGGCAGGCTGAAGAGCAGGGTGGCGCGCCGACGCGTCGGAGTCACCGTGGCGGCAGGTTCCTTTGCGGCAGGCTGATACACTGTTTCAACACCTCGTCGAATGTGGCTACCTTGATCGGACTCCGCACTGTCACCTGTCAAGGCTAGAGAGACGCCGCACGCCGATCAAGTACGCGGCCCACGTACATTAGAGTCCACGGCAAAAGATCGATGCGTCCCTTTGCAGTTCTCAACGCCATCATCTTCGGTTCGGCCGCTGCGATCACGTTCGGTTTATTGGGCGTGATCGTCATTTTCCTAGTCTTGAAGGGGCGATACCCGGAGCTGCTCGAGGAGTTTGGAGCGCTGTTGCAGGGTGCAGGGGTGTTCATCCTGTTGACGGCGGCTGCCGGCACGAGCCTGGTCGCCACGTTGAAGCAGCGTCCCTGGCGCCACGTGGCCCAAGCGGCGATGTGGCTCTGCGTGCTGGCAGTGGGGATGTTGTACTGGCCCGAGTGAACGGGGTATGGGGGAAACTCCTAATCGGGCTCGGGGCGTGGGGCTCGCGGCTCGGGCGCAGCTGAGGAGGCTGAGGGGGTCGCGAATTGCCGTCCCGTGTCCGGCGACGAGCTGCCGCCGACCGATGTCGTCGTCCGCCGGCCGGGGCGGCTGAATGACCCGCAGTCTCGGGCCTTAGCGCAAGTTCGTGCGCTCCCAGGCGTTGTGACGCTCGAACGCGCCGCTGTTGTAAGGATCGAAGCCCATCGCCTTCTGCGCCGGTGTTCTCACACTGGCAGAAGCTTTGGGCCGCGGGGTCTTGGTCGCAGTCCTGACGTTCGGGGGCGTCGTAAATCGGGCCGGCTCATCATCTTCGTCTTTCCGTCGCCCGAACCACTTAGCGAACCACCTCATCAGCACAACCTTCGCCTTGTGACAGAGTCGCTTGTCTGATCGGGCGAAGCTTACAGAATCCCACAGGACCGCAAATTCCCGGCCGTCAGGATTGTGACGATCGTCACAATCCTGACGGTATTTTGTTCAATCGCTATTCGAGGGAAATGCGCGGCTCCACGCGGCTCGGTCCGCGTGGTGCGCGTGAAGCTGGCCGCTGCGTACGGGGTGCTGGTGGGGAGGCGGCGGATCGATCTTCCCGAGGTGCTCGCACGTCGAAAAACAGTAGGCGCAGCACAGTGATCAGGATGAGCGGTCCGAGCGCGATGCTCCAGGCCCGCGGAGACAACCCCGCCAAGTCCTTGAAGAAGTCCGTATAAAAGCGGCCGAGACCCCATCCTTCGCCGTACGGGCCGAGCATCAGGATCCCCACCACGTAGATCAGCGCAGGCAGCGCAAACAATCCAATGGCAAGCCACACGCTTGCGAACGCGAGCTCGAAGCGCAGGCGCTGCTTTCCCCTCGCATGTTCCGCCACCGGGTCTGCTGTGCTCATAGCTCGACAAAACGTTCCCATGGAGCCAAAGACGAGCGCATGTTGGCGACTCGTCGACGTGCCCGCAAGTGAAGATCGGCGTCCGTCGCGTAGCGGCGACGGTTGCAAGGGGCGGACGCGGGTCGGCACCTTCCACTATCATGCGCGAGGTATCACAACGAGAGCGCCTCGTGATTTCCAAAGATACTCCTCTACGTACTGCCGTCGTTGGCGTCGGTTACCTCGGTCGCTTCCACGCACAAAAGTACGCGCAGCTGTCTGACTCGCAGCTCGTGGCGGTCGTCGACGCGAACCCGGACACCGCCGCGAAGGTCGCCGCGGAGCTCGGCGTCGAGGCGCTTGTGAATTACCGTGAGCTCATCGGGCGAGTGGACGCAGTGAGCCTGGCTGTGCCCACGCCACTGCATCATCGGATCGGCTGCGAGCTGCTCGAGCACGGCATTCATGTGCTCGTCGAGAAACCGATCGCAACCACCGTCGCGGAAGCGCAGCAGCTGATCGCGACCGCGAAGCGACGTGGTTGCGTGCTGCAGGTCGGGCACCTGGAGCGCTTCAATCCGGCCGTCGTCGCCGCAGTGAGGCAGCTCAAAGCACCGCGCTTCATCGAGTCGCATCGGCTCGCGCCGTTCAAGCAACGCGGCAGCGATGTGAGCGTCGTGCTCGATCTGATGATTCACGACATAGACTTGATTCAAGAGCTTGTCGGCACTCCGATCGTGAGTATCGATGCGATCGGCGCCAGCGTGTTCTCGGGCGAGATCGACATCGTGAACGCGCGGCTGAAGTTCGAAGGCGGCTGTGTCGCAAACACCACGGCAAGTCGCATCAGCCTCAAGCAGGAGCGCAAGATCCGCATCTTCCAAGACGACGCTTACTTGTCGATCGACATGCAACAGAAGATTTTGAGCGTCATTCGCAAGAAGGATGCCGGAGACATCGTCGAATCGCCGGCGCAAGTGTCGATCGAAGAAGAGGCGCTGGAAGGGGATGCGCTCCGCGACGAAATCGCTGCCTTTCTCACTGCTGTGCGCACGGGCAGTGCGCCCGTCGTCAGCGGGGAAGACGGTCTACGCGCGCTGGAGACGGCGATGCGCATCACCGAGCTGGTGCGCGGCTCCGTTGCGGGTCGGGGTTTGGGGGTCGGGGCTGGGGGCCCAGGTTAGTGGGGCACTGGGCACTGGGCTCTGGGCTCTGGGTGCCGGCATGAGCGCGCTGTGAGCGACGAACAGCTCCCTCCCCCGCGAAGCGGGGGAGGGCCGGGGAGGGGGCCATCACTCATCGCTCGAGATTCTTTCGCTCGAAGGTGGAGATCGGCCTGCCGACGACTTTAGCTGTGGTTTCCTGCAAGCGTGCCAAGCTCACCTCGCCGCGATCCTTGGCTAGCGCGCGTGCGACATCATCCAGGCTCTTCTGTCCATTCGTGAGCTTGCGGATCTCGCGATCCGCGGCGACGAACACCAGCACGGCGCGCGCCGTCGTCGGACCGCTCGAATGTCTCGTGAAAAGCGTGGGCGAACGCTGCGCCCAACGTGCCAAGTTGTCCAGCGCCTGCACGTAGCGACGCTCGCTGATGCCGCCGGAGCGACGCAGCGTCTCGATGGAGTAGTACTCGGCGATGCCTTCCACGATCCAATCGCTTTCGTGATCGCTGCGTAACCCGGTCGCGATGTGCACGAGCTCGTGTAGCAGCGTGCTCGTGCGATTCTCACTGATCAGCGGTCGATCACTATGGATGAACAGCGAGGACGGTCCGGACAAGCCGCCGCGCCACATCGGGTCGCCGGCAGAGACAACGAGAAGCCGCGAAGGGAACGAGTCGAACACCTCGAGCAGCTTTGGCAGATTCCAGTTCAGGAACGCCAGCATGTCCTGTCTACGCGCGCTCTCGCCGACGGGCGCAGCGATGGTCGCCTGCACGTGCCCGATCTTCTCCGCGCGTACGCCGATCTTGCCCGCGAGCAACCAGCCCAAGGGTCGATCGAGCCGGCGTGCCGGGTCGTCGATCGAGATCGTCCTGGTGCCCGGCGGCGCGTAGGGCGTCGCTATTGACCAGTCATCAGGAAGCACGAACGTCATGGTCGTGCGGGCCGTCAGCCCCGGCTTCGACGTCACGCGTGCGCTCGGCACGAGCTTGTCCCCGCGCAACAGCGCCCAATCGTTGGTCATGTACGAGTCGTAGCGCTGCGGGCTGCGCTCATGGTTCACCGTGAACTCATAGCTCAAGCTCGATGATTTACCGCGCGGGTGCCAGACGACCTCCGTGCCTTGCATCTCGATCCTGTCATTGGAGTGGAACGCCGAGTGACGCTTCGGATCGATGCGTAGCCGCACGATGCTCGGCAGCGTCGCGCCCTTGAGCTGCAGCTCGACGGCAACCTTGCCGGTGGACGGCCGAAAAGTCGCCGTGTAGTGCGCATCGAAGAATTCCTCCGCTCTCACGGAAAGTGTGAGAAGACACAAGAGCGCAAGAGACGCGATCAACCTCATGAGGAACCGTAGAGCGAGTGCGAAAGGAATAGTGTAGCAAGGCCGTGAGGCTTGGGGTCGGGCGCAAGGATAGAAGCCGCTATGCGGTACGCTTTGCGACCGATTGCGGGCCACACCGAACCGGACGCACGAGCACGGACTGGCGCCAGCCCCAGTCTCCAGCCCCCAGCCCGGCAGACAGTGCGCGCCGCGTGCGAGAACTTGCTCAGCCTCTACAATGTAACGTCCTCCATTCCGCACTTCGTTTGCGACGCTGTCATGTCCAGATCCGCAGCCCGTTCTGAGCCTGACCGATTGCTCGTCGATATCGCCGAGTACGTGCTCTCACATGAAATCGAAAGCGAAACCGCGTACGAGACGGCGTACTACTGTCTCATGGACTCGCTCGCCTGCGCATTTCAGGCGCTTCGCAATCCAGCGTGCACGAGACTGTTGGGCCCAGTCGTGCCTGGTGCGGTGATGCCTGGAGGCGCGCGTGTACCTGGGACGTCCTTTGAGCTGGATCCGGTCACTGCAGCGTTCAACATCGGCGTGATGATTCGTTGGCTCGATTTCAACGATACGTGGCTGGCTGCGGAGTGGGGACATCCTTCGGATAATCTGGGCGGTATTCTCGCGGTCGCTGATTACTTGGCACGCCGGGACGCGGCCCATGGTAAGCGGGGCATGACCGTGCGTGAGCTGCTCGGCGCGATGATCAAGGCATATGAGATCCAAGGCGTGCTCGCGCTCGAGAACAGCTTCAATCGCGTCGGGCTCGATCATGTACTGCTCGTGCGCGTTGCCTCTGCCGCGGTGGCAACGGCAATGCTCGGCGGCACGCAGGAACAGGTGATCAATGCGGTCTCGAATGCCTGGATGGATGGCGGCACGTTGCGTGCTTATCGGCACGCGCCGAACACTGGCTCTCGCAAGGGTTGGGCGGCAGGCGATGCGACGAGCCGTGGCGTGCGGCTGGCGCTGCTCGCGCTGGCGGGCGAGATGGGCTACCCCTCTGCGTTGACAGCCGAGACTTGGGGCTTCCAAGACGCATTGTTCCAGGGCAAGGCGCTCGTTTGTCCGCAGCCGTTCGGCAGCTACGTGATGGAGAACGTGCTTTTCAAAATCTCGTACCCGGCCGAGTTCCACGCGCAGACGGCGGTTGAAGCGGCCATAACTCTCCATCCGCGCGTGCGCGAACGGCTGGATGACATCGAGCGGATCGTCATCGAGACGCAAGAGCCGGCGCTGCGCATCATCGACAAGACCGGTCCGCTTGCGAATCCGGCAGACCGCGATCATTGCATGCAGTACATGGTGGCGATTGCACTCATCTTCGGTCGCTTGCGAGCGGACGATTATGAGGACACGGTCGCGTGCGATCCGCGCATCGATGCGCTGCGCGCAAAGATGGAGTTGCGCGAAAACCCCGACTTTACGCGCGACTACTACGCGCCGGATAAGCGTTATATCGGTAACGCCGTGCAGGTGTTCTTCCGTGACGGCACGGCGACAGAACGCGTGGCGGTCGACTATCCGGTCGGCCATCGCGAGCGCCGAGCGGAGGCGATTCCCATGCTGGTGGAGAAGTTCAAGCGCGCTGTGACGGCGCACTTTTCACCGAAGCAGAGCGACCTGATCAGCAAGACGTTCGCGGATCGACACGAGCTTGAGGCACGTACGGTCGCGGAGCTTATGGCGTGTTTGGTTAAGAATTGAGTGCGGGTTGGAGACTGGAGGCTGGAGCCAGCGCACCTCTAGCCAGAGCCGCCCAGCGCCCAGTATCCAGAGCCCGTCGCTTGAGCCTACGGGCTTGGAGCTCGGGCCGACGCGCGAATGCGCGCTTGCCCCAGCCCGCAGTCCCCCAGCCCCAATATTGCACGATTGTTTTTGCTTGTTACCCTATAGCCATAATCAAAACGATATAGGGGACGCATGCACGCATACTGGTCTTGTTCTTTCACAGTTTGCTGCCGAGCGGCCCTGGGGAGAAGGCCGCATTCATGACTGTCCAGACATATCGCGCGCTGCTGGTCGGCAATAGCCCGGCGAGCGCTGTGCTCCTCGGAAAGCTGACCGAAGCCTCCAACATTCAAATTTCCGAAGCCATTGGACCTGACGAGATCCGTGCCAGCTTGGCGCGGCAGACTCCCGACCTCATCGTTGTGGACATGGCGGACGATGCGGCCGGTCTCGTGCAGGTCTGTGGCGTTCTCAAGGAAAATCCCGCCACGATCTTCGTGCCGGTCGTTGCGCTCGCTCGTTCGGCGAAGTCGCGCTTGGCCGCGTTCGAGGCTGGGGTCGACGATTTCTTGTTGCATCACGTTCGCCGCGAAGAGTTTCTCGTCCGAATACGATGTCTGTTGCGCAGTAGCGCGGTGCGCCGCCAGCACGCGGCTGAGCAGCTCGCCGAGGAAGTGAGACGGCGCGAGGCGATTCGTTCAGCGTTCCGTCGATATCTGTCGCCACAGCTGGCCGATCAGATTCTGGCCGACCCGGATCAGTGCGACGCCGTGTTTGTCGGACCTCGTGTGCGTACTCGCGCTGCGATCATGTTTGCCGATATGCGCGGCTTCACGAGCTTGGCGGAGCGTCTGGAGCCGACAAAGGTGGTGGAGCTATTGAACGAATTCTTTGCGCTCCTGACCGACATCACGTTCCGTTACGACGGCACTGTGTTCAACATGGCTGGAGACAGCCTCATGGTCGGCTTCGGTGTGCCCGTCGAGCAGACCGATGGGGCGCTGCGTGCCGTTCGTGCAGCACGCGAGATGCTCGACGAGTTCGCCGGGTTGGCGGAGCAGTGGAAAGCTCGTTACGGCGTCGAGACGGGCTTGGGGATCGGCATCAACGTCGGGGAGGTCATCGCCGGCAATATCGGCTCGTCGAACTACATGAGCTACACCATCGTCGGCGATGCGGTGAACGTTGCCTCCAGGTTGGGTCAGCGTGCGCGTGCCGGTGAAATGTTGTTCTCGGACGCGGTCAAGGCAGCGCTCGAAGATCAGGGTTTCGACATCGAGGCGCTGCCGCTGCCTTCGCTTGTGCTGCGTGGGCGCACAAGCCCAATCGATATTTTCTGTATTCCGAGCTCCGCTGCGCGCATCGACTTTCGCGTCGCGCATTGATTGGGCTGGCGCCCCCACTCCGTCCCCCCTCCCTAGCCCGCCCCGCGTTGCTGGGGAGGGAAGCCCAGCGCGCAGCATCCAGAGTCCGTGCCCCAAGCCCCGACGCCGAAGCCCTCAGCTGCGGTACGCCTCGCGGCCGATACCCTGCACCGGAATACCTTGGGCGGGCAGCACTTCGTGTTGAAGCGCATACATCGCCGCGGCCGCTTCGTCGATGGCCTTGGTGAAGGCAAGCGAGCCTTTCAGAATCGGCGCCAGCTTCTCTTTGTCTTGGATACGCGCTTTAGGGTATTCGTGCTCGACCACGAGGTAGGTGTTGGCAGGATCGATCGCGAGGAGCTCGCGCGCCGCGAGCTGATGATCGAGCCAGTCGACGGTTCGGTTCTGTAGATATGCGAGCGGATCGTGACGGGCTGTGCCCGGGAGCTCGTGCTCGCACAACACCGTTTGTTTCTTCCATGCATTCGCTTGATCCGCGGGCTCGGGGGACGGTTTGCCGTCGATCCAGTCGCCGCGTTGCATGGTTTGTCCGCCGTACCCCCAGGCAGAAACACCGCGAGCGTCGATGACCTGACCCTTCACATGGAATCCCGCGATCAGGAAGTTGTAGCCTTCGTCCTTGAGGTATTGGAAGATCGAGCGTGAATCCTGACCCATGAGGATCGCATGCGAAGGGTCATAATGGATGCGGAACTGATCGCCGACGCCGTGCTTCTCGCAGATGCGATGTAACACAATCCACGGGCCCGGAGCGTAGGCGATATTGTTGTGCCAACGATCGAGCACATTCCAGCCCGGCATGGGGCACTGCTCGACGCGGTACGTCAATCCACGTGCTTTGGCTTCCTTGAGCAGGGGAATGAACACGGCCTCGAACATCTCGAGGTTCTCGTCCATCTCCAATTTCGGGTTGCGGCCGACGAAGCCACACACCGCATCCGTCTCCAGCAGGACGGCGGCGTCGAACACGCGCAGCATGAACTCGTGTTTCTTCCTTCGTTCCGTTTCGTCCGCGGTGAGCATGTTGTCGAAATAGGCGAGGTCCGATAGCCCGACACCGGTCGCGCGCATGGCGGCCTGCACGCGCGCGGCACGTTGCTTGTTGAATGGCTCGCGTAGATCGAGCGTGTTGGCTACTGGATCGAGCATGGCTTCCGCAGGAACGTCTGCCTGCGTCGGGTGCAGCGCGGCGGACAGTTGAATGTTTGGCGCACCGATCTCGCGCGCAAACTCGAGCCATTCCTCGATGGCAAGATCGGGATCCGCATCGCGCTTCTCGCGCGGGGTCAGCTCCTGGAGCGCAGCAGTCAGGATGCTGAGCTTCATGTGCTTCGGCTCGAATGGGGCAACGGAAGACTTGGCGCTCATCGACACGATACCTCCTGCAAGAAGCGATCGCATGATAGACCGCAAACGCTCATTCGGCCAGTCGAGACATTGCTAGAAGTAGGCGATCCAGCGTCCTAACGTGCCTGCTGTGAGCCACAATAAGATCGAGGCGAGAGACTGTAAGCGTCCCAATAGAGGAGGGCGTTGGTCCCATTTGTCGAGTTGACTGCTCCATAGAGCACGGAACACGACCGCATTCAGCACACCGAGCGCGATCACGCACAGCTTGGCTCGCATGACGCCGCTGCTCAGCAGCGGGCCGGCGTCGGCGGAGAACATGGCAAAGCCAGTCACTGCCAGGATTATCAGACCACCAACGGCGCATTTGGTGAGCGCTCTCGACACTGCGGGCAACTCGAAGTCGCGCCGCCAGCCCAACAATCGTAAATCGAGCAGCACGATCGGGCCGACGAGCGAGACGAGTCCCAATAGATGCAGAACGTTTGCGATCGGGTAAGCCAGCGCGGAAGCGCGCATCCACTCGCCGAGCGCGGAGCTCTCGAGGGCAAGTGCCCAGGACGATAACGTCACGTCTCAGCGCAGCTCGACCGTCTTACCGTCCACGGTGATGCGTTCCGCACGAAGCTCGGCGGTGCCATCCGAGCGGGGGTAACCTTCAATCGTCACGACCTTGCCTACCGTCAGCAGCTCGGCGGGCAGCCCACGTGCCTGCATCCGGGAAATCGGGGCGAGGATGACAAGCCAACGCGTGCCCTCGTGCTCGACTTCGACTTCGGCATGGGGGTTGCGATAGCGAACCTCAGCAAGCGCCGCATCGAACTTCATCACCTTGCTCGTATCGTACGAGCTCCAACCGTGATGCGCCCATGCGGCGGCCGCAAGCAATAGACAGACCAGGATGCTCGCGCAACGGCGAGCCTGCAGAATGCGTGGCATATCTCGACTCCGAGCGACGTGTGCATGTGCCGAGAGGCAAGTCTAGCGCACGCGGCTGGTTTGGGGCTGTAGGCGTTAGGCGGTAGGGGTGGTTGGTGAGGCGGCGGGGTGATTCCTAGCGTCACGTTGCGCACGTGGCGCGAGCGCCTGCGGGACTCTCTTCGGTTTGTATCCGCTTCATGGAGGAGGCCGTACGTGAGCGCGCTGGCAGTCAGCGTTCCGAGCCCAGCGCCCGGTGCCCGCTTTCATATTGCCTACCAGCCCCGACTTGCGACAGCATAGTCACACGCGTCCAGCAACGCGCCAGGATCGAGTGGAGTTGTAGGCTCAACTCGACCGGCGCGCGGCGGGCCGATACGGGGGATACACGATGCGACGAAGAAGAACATCCACCACCGCGCCTGTCTTGCCTGTGCCCGTGGCGACAGCCTATCGCGATCGTCTCCTGGAATAGGACCAGCAAGTCATAGCTCGGCATTGCGCAACTTGTTCAACGTGCCGCAGTGCCGGGTGTCACTCGCCCGCAACCTTCCTGCGACCGTGCAGCGATGGCGATCGCGTCATACGGCGCCGCGATTTCTGGTGTCGCCAGCTGCTCCGTCCAGGATGGACGCGGATATTCACGATAAGCCTGCCGACGCCGGCGATCTGACCAGGCATCTCGAAGCAGGAAATGAGATGTCGATGATGCCGCGACGCCAGCAGATGTTCGTTCAGCAGCACTGGGAGACCTCATGGTCACGACAGCAGAAGCCGTGGTAACTCGCGACCGTGCGTTCGACAAGAGCCACCGGCGCGTGATTTTTGCTTCTTCTCTCGGGACAGTGTTCGAGTGGTACGACTTCTACCTGTACGGCTCGCTGTCGGTCATCATCTCGAGGCAGTTCTTCTCCGGCGTCAACGAGACCACCGCATTCATCTTCGCGCTGCTGGCGTTTGCGGCCGGTTTCTTCGTCCGACCATTCGGTGCGTTGTTCTTCGGCCGACTCGGCGATCTGATCGGACGTAAGTACACGTTCTTGGTGACGATCGTGATCATGGGATTGTCGACCGCCCTGGTCGGCATGCTGCCAAGTTATGCGACGATCGGTGTGGCGGCGCCGGTGATCCTCATCGCGCTGCGACTGCTGCAGGGGCTGGCGCTCGGCGGCGAGTACGGCGGAGCGGCGACCTATGTCGCCGAGCATGCGCCGGACGGCAAACGCGGATTGTACACGAGCTGGATTCAAACGACGGCGACACTCGGGTTGTTCTTGTCCTTGCTCGTGATTCTCGGATGTCGGTTGATACTCGGCGAGGCCTTCGACGAGTGGGGGTGGCGTATTCCGTTCTTGGTATCGATCGTCCTGCTTGCCATATCTGTTTACATCCGCTTGCAGCTGGAGGAGTCGCCTGCGTTCCGAGAGATCAAGGCGGAAGGAAAACTGTCCAAGGCGCCGCTCAAGGAAGCATTCGGCCAATGGAGCAACTTGAAGATCGTTCTTCTGGCGCTGTTTGGCGCCACAGCAGGTCAAGCGGTCGTGTGGTACGGCGGTCAGTTCTACGCACTCTTCTTCCTGGAGAAGATGCTACAGGTCGATGCAAGAGCGGCGAACTTGATTATCGCCGCGGCGTTGTTGATCGGGACGCCGTTCTTTGTGCTTTTCGGGGCGCTGTCCGATCGCATTGGCCGCAAGAAGATCATCATGGCGGGCTGCGTGCTAGCGGCGCTCACGTACTTTCCGGTGTTCAAGGGACTGACGAACTACGCCAACCCGGCTCTTGCGGCGGCGGTCGAAACCGCGCCGGTCACGGTCGTGGCAGCGCCCGGAGATTGTTCATTCCAATTCGATCCGATCGGTAAGGCGAAGTTCACGAAGTCGTGCGACGTCGCAAAGGGTGTGCTCGCTCGTGCGGGCATTCCGTATGCGAACGAAACGGCACCGGCAGGATCGGTGGCCGTCGTGCGGATAGGCAATGGCGATACCGCCATGGAGATCCCAGCCTTCGCCGGCCAAATGATGACCAATGAGGAATTCGCCGCCGCCACGGCGGCATTCCGCGAGCGTTTGCGTCAGGCGTTGACCGCAGCAGGCTATCCGGAAAAGGCGAACATGGAACAGGTCAACTATCCTATGGTGATCCTGTTGTGCGCCTACCTCGTGATCCTCGTCACGATGGTGTATGGTCCGATCGCCGCGTGGCTCGTCGAGCTGTTCCCGACCCGCATTCGTTACTCGTCCCTGTCGCTGCCGTATCACATCGGCAACGGATGGTTCGGCGGCTTCCTGCCGGTGACTTCTTTCGCAATCGTCGCGGCGACCGGCGATATATATAGCGGCTTGTGGTATCCGATCGCGGTGGCGCTCATGTCGGCGGTGATCGGCACGTTGTTCCTGCAGGAGACGCACAAGCGGCCGCTGGCGTAGGCAGTGGGCTGTAGGCTGCCGGTGGTAGTAGATGTGTCGCACTGGATGACTGGCTCCAGCCTCCAGTCTCCGGTCCCCGAGTGCCCCAGCGCCCAACACCTATTCCGATTGACTCGATGCGGCCCAGATATTCAGCCCGCCGTCCAGGGCGTATCGATCGATCTCGGCGAGCTCCTCGGACGTGAACAGCGGTGTGCGCAAGGCGCCCAAGCATTCTTCGATTTGCGACCAGCGGCTCGCACCGATGAGCGCGCTCGTGACTGCAGGTTGTCGCAACACCCAGGCAATGGCCATCTGTGGCAGTGTCTGTCCGCGGCGCCGTGCGATCTCGTTGAGCGCACGCACATTGCTCAGGTTCTGCTCAGTGAGCATGTGGCGCCCGAACGAGCCGCCGCGCGCGGCGCGTGAGTCGGACGGTATACCGTGCAAGTACTTTTCAGTCAGCAATCCCTGGGCGAGCGGTGAAAAGGCGATACAGCCAATGCCTTCTTCTTGCAAGACATCGAGCAGCTCATCTTCCACCCAGCGGTTCAGCATGGAGTACGACGGTTGATGAATTATGAAAGGTGTCTTGAGCTCGCGCAGGATAGCGGCGGCTTCGCGCGTCTTCTTCGGTCCGTATGAGGAAATGCCGACGTACAGCGCACGTCCGCTTCGTACCGCCGTGTCGAGCGCTAGCATGGTTTCCTCAAGCGGCGTCTCCGGATCGACGCGGTGCGAATAGAAGATATCGACGTAGTCGAGACCCATCCGCTTGAGGCTTTGATCGAGACTCGCGAGCAGATACTTTCGCGAGCCCCATTCGCCATACGGTCCCGGCCACATGTAATAGCCGGCCTTCGTGGAGATGATGAGCTCGTCCCGATACGCGGCGAGGTCTTTACGCAGTATCTTGCCGAAGTTCTCCTCGGCCGAGCCGGGCGGAGGGCCATAGTTATTGGCCAGGTCGAAATGTGTGATGCCGCGATCAAACGAACGCAGAATCATTTCCCGCGCGTTTTCGTAGGAGCTCGTTCCTCCGAAGTTCTGCCACAGCCCGAGGGAGATTCGCGGTAACTTGAGGCCGCTGCGGCCGCAGCGGGCATAGGCCATGTCTTGATATTGTTGCGAGCTGGGCACGTACATGTTTCCGTCTCGTAGGCCTCGAGCGTGGGCGGAGCGTCTCAGGCATTATAGGGGCAGAGGAGGGTGTTGGAATGGAGAATAGGGCAGGATGCGTTTGTGCGCACAACAAATTCGGGACGGCTTTCCTGCAACACACCTAAGCTGGCATGGATAACGGAACGGAATTCCGAGCACCTTGGAGTCGGACGCTGCGGCGTACCTCGATGATGGTGTGCTTTCTTCTCGCACTCGCGTCGCTAGCGGCTTTCCTCACGTGGTACACAACAAGAGCCAGTGAGGCACTCGTCGCGGTACTCATACCGCCACTCATACTTCTTCTCTCGGCGTTGTTCATGGTGCGAGGATATGTGCTGACGAACGATGAGATCATCGTCAAGCGCCTGGGTTGGGTTACGCGCTTACCACTGGAGGGTCTGGTCAACGTGGCGGGAGACGATGCAGCAATGACGGGGTCACTGAAGCTGTTCGGCAGCAGCGGCTTCATGTCTTACACGGGCGTCTTCTGGAACCGGAAGATCGGTCGTTATCGTGCGTTCGCCACTGATCCGGCGCGCGCGGTCGTGTTGAGCTATCCGGCCCGGAAGGTCGTGGTAACGCCCGATGACCCGCAACGGTTCATCGTTCGCGCCCGAAGCATGCTCAAGTATCGGACAAGCGGTTGGTAGGTGTGCGTCACGCGTCATCCAGTTGTGTCGTATAGAGGACGTTCAATGAGCACCAGGAAATCGATCGTCACGACGATCGCACTGCTGACCTTGTGCGGCTGCTCTCGACAATCGGAACAGGCGCCGGTAGCGCCTGCACCTACGCCGCCTCCAGTAAGCTCTGCTTCCGTCTCCACCGACGAGCAAAGCATGCCGCCCTTCGTGGGCAAGATCTGGTTGTCAGTGACGCGTGGCGATCCGCTCGGCACCATCGTTGTCTTCTTGCCCGACAAGAGCATGTTGCGGGCCTCATGCTCCACACCGTTTCGCGTTGCGGAGTGGGGCATCATCTCGGATACGCGCATCCGCTGGCGCGAGGCGCTGATTCCGATCGAGGCCGAAGTGCTGCAACCCTCGCCGAACGACCTCGTCCTGCAGTTGGTCGGAACCAGCCGCCAGGAGAGTTACGTGGCGATCTCGGTGCCTTACGCGTGCCCCGAGAAGACACGTTGATCATCGCCGCTGCCAGGTGCGGCGCGAACGTCAACGCGAACGAACCGAGCGTGTGCGGCTCGCAGCGTTTCGCTTTAGGATGCCTGTGCGTTCGAGTGAGCGTCCGAGCGGACAACAGCACGTAGGCACGCGGTGCCGCTGCGCGGCGTTTCCAGAATGCTCGTCGTTATCTGTCGCAGGTTGGTGCGGCGGGATGGCGGGTCTCCCTGCGCGGGAGCAAGAGAACAGGGACCGGTGTCGTGGAGTCGAAGCGAGCTCGTCGAGCAAACGTTGCTCCCCGACCTCCGGTCCCGCAGGGCTAGCGCCGCTTGGGCGGCTTTTCGTCGTCGTCGTAAATGTCGTAATCGTCGAAATCAGCGAGCTGCGCTGCCGTCTCGCGCTCTTCGCGAATACGCTCGAGCCGACGCCAGGCGGGCTCGCCGATCTTGGTTGCGCTTCTCTTGCGCTTCTCTAAGTCTTCGATGAGATGATCGACGTCCAGCTCGTCTGGATCGACAGCGGTATCGTCGCCATCCTCTTCATCGAAGTCGTCTGTTTCCGGCTTTTCGCTCATCGCGCCAATGTCGCTACTGTTTTCCGTTGAACGAACCGTTTGCTGACGACGGCGTATATAAGCACAAGCGAGAACGGCGGCAAGAGGGGAGTATTGGGACCGCTCGAGGTGGACAGACCGGCCGGGCGAACGGTACCGAGGCGTTACGTCAGGTCGCCGAGCTCAGGCAATGAGCTCGTTCATTTGGAAGATCGGCAGCAGCATCGCGAGCACGATCAATAGTACGAGCCCGCCCATCACGAGGATCATCACCGGTCCGAGCAGGCCGACGACCGCCCCCAGGATCGCGTCCATCTCGTGCTCCTGGTTCGCCGCGGCGCGGTCGAGCATGGCCTCGAGGTTGCCGCTGGTCTCGCCGCTGGCGATGAGGTGGATCATCATCGGCGGGAAGATCTTCGAGGCGCCGAGGGACTTACCGATCGGCGCACCTTCGCGTACCCGCGCGGCAGCGACCTCGATCGCATCGCGCATCGGTAAATTGGTGACAACCTCGCCGGCGATCCGCAGCGCCTCGAGGACCGGCACTGCGCTCGATGTGAGCGTCGCGAACGTGCGGGCAAAGCGCGCGCTGTTCGTGCCCCGCACGACCTTGCCGACGAGAGGCAGGCGCAGCAGCAGCGCGTGGAAGCGCCGGCGCGCGTTGCGGTCGCGTAACCAGCGCGAGAACAGCACTGCCGCGAGCACGATGCCGCCGAGCAGCACCCAGCCCCAATCCCGAATGAAATCGGACAGGCCGATCAACGCCTGTGTGAGCACTGGCAGCTCCTGCTTCGAGCTTTCGAACTGCCGCACTATTTTGGGTACGACGAATGTCAGCAGCATAAACACGATCAGGATGCAGACGCTGAACAGCAAGACGGGATACAGCATCGCGTTGATCGTGCGGCTGCGAAGCTGCTCGCGGCTTTCCGTGTAGTCTGCGAGCCGCTCGAGGACCGTATCCAGATGCCCCGATTGCTCGCCCGCGGCGACGGTGGCGCGATAGAGCTCCGGGAAGACTGCAGGAAACTCCGCGAGACCGTCGGCGAGGGAATGGCCTTCCATCACCTTCGCCCGCACACCCATGACGATGGTGCGGACGCGAGGTTTTTCCGATTGCTCCGAGGCCGCGAGCAGTGCTTCCTCGAGCGGCAAGCCGGAGCGGACGAGCGTGGCGAGCTGGCGCGTCAGGAGGGCCAGGTCCGCGGCGGAGACGCCTCGGCGCAGCGAGAACGTAAGCTTGCCCCGGCGCTCGGTTTGTGACACTTCCGTGACACGGACCGGCAACAGGTTCTGCTCGCGCAGCAGCTGACGAACCTGACGCGCGGTATCGCCCTCCAGAACGCCTTTGCGTTCGCGTCCGCTGGAATCGAGTGCGATGTATTCGAAGGCCGCCATCAGCAGGACTGGGGACTGGAGGTCGGGGACTGGGACGAGCACGCAACGCGGGCGGGCACGCTAGCGGGAGTCGCCCGATGCGCACCGACGGCTAGATCACTGTCAGCGACTCTCATTGTTCTCGCGTGGAAGTCAACTGCGCTTCATGACCCGAGCAAGTGTACCGAGGTTTTTCGCTCGAGCCCCCAGTTTCAGCCTCAAGCCCAGTCAGTCCTCCCGTGTCACGCGCAGCACTTCCTCGATCGTGGTAATGCCAGCAAGGATCTTGGCGCGGCCGTCGTCACGGATGCTCGGCGTCAACGTACGCGCATAGCGTTCGAGCTCGTGCTCACTCGCGCCGTCGTGGATCATGGTGCGCATCGTCTCATCGACCAGGACCAGCTCGTAAATACCCGTGCGGCCCTTGAAACCGTGATTCGGATCGTTGCCTGGACGGTAGAGGGTGGGCGAGGGTGCATCCGGCGGCAGGTTGAGCAGACGTCGCTCATATTCACCCGCTTGGTACGGAATTTTCGTCTCGGGATTGAGCACTCGCACCAGCCGCTGGGCGAGCACGCCGATCAAGCTCGACGAGAGCAGGAACGGCTCGACACCCATGTCGCGCAAGCGTGTGACCGCGCCGACAGCGGTGTTGGTGTGCAAGGTCGAGAGCACGAGGTGGCCGGTCAGTGAGGCTTGAACGGCGATCTGCGCCGTCTCGAGATCGCGTATCTCACCGATCATCACGACGTCCGGGTCCTGACGCAGGATGGCACGCAAGCCGCGCGCGAACGTCATTTCGACCTTCGTGTTGACCTGCGTCTGACCGATGCCGTCGATGTAGTACTCGATCGGGTCCTCGACGGTCATGATGTTGCGAGTGTTATCGTTGATCCGCTCGAGTGCCGAGTAAAGCGTGGTCGTCTTGCCCGAGCCGGTCGGACCCGTGACCAGGATGATCCCGTGCGGGCGATGGATGAGCTCGTCGACTAGGCGCTGAGTGCGCGGATCCATGCCGAGCGCATGGAGCTCGAGCCGTCCAGCTTGCTTGTCCAGCAGACGCAGAACGACACGCTCGCCGTGGCCGGCGGGGATTGTCGAAACGCGTACGTCGACTGCACGCCCGGCGATACGCAGTGAGATGCGGCCGTCTTGCGGGAGGCGCTTTTCTGCGATGTCGAGCTTCGACATCACCTTGATCCGCGACACAATGAGCGAGGCGACCGCGCGCTTCGATTGCAGCACTTCGCGCAGCACGCCGTCGACGCGAAAGCGCACCACGAGCCGGTTCTCGAAGGGCTCGATGTGGATGTCGGACGCGTTCTCTTTGACGGCTTGCGTCAAGATCGCATTGATCAGCCGAATAATCGGCGCTTGGTCGTCGCTTTCCAGCAGGTCGGAGGGCTCGGGCAGATCTTGCGCGAGATGGGCGAGGTCGGTGTAGTCGTCCATGCCGCCGACCATCTGGAAAGCGGTATTCGTGCCGCCTTCATAGTGCTCGCGCAGCAGCCGATCGAAGGTGTCGCTGTCCACGCGTCGTAGCTGCAGCGGCTTGCCGAGCACTCGACGTACCTCTGCGATGCTCGACGGTTGAGCGCCGGCACGATAGACCCCTTCGGCCGAATCCGCGTTGATCTTGTCGATCAGCACGCCGTGGCGCTTGCAGAAAGCAAACGTGAATCGGTGCGGCTCGGCAGCCGCGAGTCCGGACGCGGCTTGCTCGAGTGCCTTTGGCAGCGGCTGAGCTTCGACTTGTGCGCTCATGAAACTCCTTGGATCGCGAGCGCCTCAGCAATACGACCGCGCGCTCGAAGACATGCGCTTGGCGCGCCAGCGTCTCGGATTGTGTTCATTGCGATCGGGGACGCAACTCCTGTGTTGATTCCGGTGTTGGCACGTTACGCGGCTCGGGCGAGTCACCCTCGTCGGGCTGCGGTTGCGTGTCGACGGGCGCCTGCGGCTGCACAGGGATGATTCGCGTGCGATCCGTGCCGGGAGCGGGGGGCGTCGAACCGGCCGTCGGGTCCGCGTAACGCGACAGCTCTTCGATCGGTGGCAGCGTAGGCTGACGTTCGCCCGGAAGCAGTGACACTCTCGTGCCGCGGCGTAGCTGCTGATCGCGTAGGAGGTTGTACTTGGCGTTGGTCTCGATGGCTGCCTGCACACCGTCACGCAAAATCGTCGGACGGATGAACACCATGAGATTGCGTTTTTCAGTCTGACCGCTCCTCGTCTTGAACAGTTCCCCGATGATCGGCACGGAGCCGAGGATCGGGAAGCGGTTCTCGCTCTCACGCGCAACGTCGTCGATGAGGCCGCCGAGGACGATGATGCCGCCGTCTTCGACCATGACCTTGGTTGAGATCGTGCGCTTGTTGGTGATGAGGTCGACGGCGCCCTCGACACCTTGGCTCAGCGACGAGGACTCTTGCTCGATCTTGAGCAGCACGGTGTCGCCGCGATTGATCTGCGGGGTGATCTTCAAGATGTTGCCGACCTCTTCCCGCTGAATGGTCGTGAAGGGGTTGATGAAGTTCGTGCCGCCGGGTGTGGCGCCAGTCGCCGCATACTGTCCGGTGATGAAGGGGACCTCTTGGGCCACCTTGATCTCTGCTTCCTCGTTGTCGAGCGTGACGATGGAAGGAGTGGAAATGATGTTGCTGTTGCCGTCGCCGCGTAGCGCGCGCAGCAGTACAGCAAAGTTCGTGCCGTTGTCGCGGAAACGCCCTGCGCCCAGCGTGACGCCTCGGAGCGCACCCGCGGGAATGTTCTCGGGGTTCGCGATACCTTGAATGATGTCCAGGATGCTGGTGCCGCCGACCGGTTGATTGAAGGTTCCGATCGGCACGGTGGAGTTGGAATTCGTGCCGTCAATTGCCCAATTGATGCCGAGCTCAGAAGCCTTGGTTGCGGTGATTTCCACGAGAATTGCTTCGACCTGCACCTGCGCGCGGCGAATGTCGAGCTTGTCTACGATCGACATGATCTGGCGCATGATCTTGGGCGGTGCAGTGACGACGAGCGCATTGTTCTGAGGGTCCGCCCAGATCGTGACGCTGCGCTCGGCTTGGGACGCTTGGCCCTGCTGTTGACCACCTTGTCCTGCGGCCTGAACGATGCCTTGGACCTGCTCTTTAAGCTTGGCAGCGAGCGCTTCGGCGTCGGCGTACTCGAGATAACGCACCTGCGTATCGCCGCCGGTCTCGAGCGGTGTGTCGAGGTGCGTGATGAGCGCACGCATGCGCAGCCGTTGCGATTGCTCACCGGAGATGAGCACGCTGTTGGTTCGATCGTCGGCGACGACTTTGACCGTGTTGGCAGAATCAGCGCCTTGTTGTGCCCCGGCCCGACCGGCGAACAGCGTATTCACGACACGCACGATTTCCGCTGCGCTCGCGTTCTCAAGTCGAATGACGTCGATCTCGTCATCCCCAGCCCGATCCAGCCGCGCGATGATGCGCATGAGCCGGTGCACGTTGCTTGCCCGATCGGAGATGACCAGCGTGTTCGTGCCAGGGATATAGGCAAGATGGCCTTGCTGCGGGATCAGCGGCCGCAGACTCGGCACGAGCTGAGCAGCGTTGATGTTTCGGACTTCGATGACCTGCGTGACGATCTCATCGGATGTCGGGCTGACACTGGCCGGCAGATCGTTGGCAGGAACTTGGCGCGCGTTCGCGTCGGGCAGGATCTTCGTGACGTTGCCCGACTCGACGGCCATGAAGCCGTGCACCTGAAGAATCGAAAGAAACGCCTGATAGAACGCTTCCGGCGTCATCGGGGTGCTGGACAGAATCGTCACGTTCGCCCGCACGCGCGGGTCGACGATGAACGTCTTGCCGGTGATCGTGCTCACCGCCTCGATGATCTGGGTGATGTCGGCGTCACGGAATGCAGGTGTGATCGTCTGCTGGGCGGATGCTGCGGTCCACGCCAGCAGGCACAGCACACCCCATGCCGCATTCCGCACGCGTCGACGTGCGTTGTTGTTTTTCCAGAGCGTCATTGGGCGTCCATCCAGAACTCTAGCCCTCTATTGAAAGCCGACGGGCCGCGACGTGATACGACAGAGGTCGCGATCCGGCGAGCTGCAGTGCAAGGCATGGCTCGAGCTCCTATTGGTCTTGCTCGCCGGAAGGCGCCGTATCGACGTCGGGCAAAGTGATCTGCGCCGTGTTCACCGTGATTTCCTGGGGCTCACCGTTGCGCTCGATCGTCAGCTGCACTCGATCGGAGGTGCCGATCGTGTTGAAAATCTCCATACCGCGCTGCGGATCATCGAGCGGCGTGCCGTTGATTGCGAGGACTAAGTCTCCCGGCTGTAAGCCGAGTCTGGCGAACTGTTGCCGATTGCGGCCAGGGTAGACCCGGTAGCCCCGTTGCACCCCGTTCGCGAAAACCGGCTGAGGTCGCACGATCTCGGCGAAGGCCTGGGGGTTCGTCTCGGCCACGCGCCGGAAGTTTTCGGCGAAGCGGTTCGGCTGCGGCGCAGACGGTGCCGGGCGGGCTGCGACGGGCATCATGCTGCGCTTAGGCAACGCGAGCGTCTCGAGCGCCCCGCCGCGGTTCAGAATCACCCGGTCCGGATAGACCGCATGCAGTCGAATGCCCGACCGGATGGTGTCGCCGACGGCGTAAACCTTCGTCTGCTGGGGCGACTCGCCGATGATGGCGAGCCCCTTCTCGGGCTCATCGGCGGCGAAAACTGCGGAGAGCACCAAACTGAGCTGCGTCTCAGGGGCCGTGCCGACTGCGGGTGTCCCGGTGGGGGCGGTCCCGAAGAGCTTGGCGTTGACGATCGCCTGCACGTCCACACCCTTCGGGCGTTCGGCCACGGTGGCCGACGGCACGATCGCTCCGCCACCGAGGTCCGGTGCCGGCTCGAGAAGGTGCCATGTGAGCTGAACGAGCTGCCAGGCGATTGCTACGACTAGAACCCCCGACAGCACTTGGGGAAGGGTACGCGCCGCGCGATCCAGCCATTGCTGTGGCGATTGGCTACGAAGCTCCTGCAGACTGGCAGAAAGGGACATTTACTGGTGTGGCGGATGCGTGAAGAACGGAGCAGCGACTCGAGGCAGTTGCACCATAACGCACCATAATAAGGAGTCGCACGAAGAAGTCACAAGAGACTGTCAGCAGCATCACAGTCAGTCTGCGGCTCGCAATGCCTGCCGGGCTGCGGAAACCAGGCCGCCCGATGAGCTACCAACGCGACGCTTCTGAAGTGTCCGTGGCCGAGCCGGCGAGTTGGTCACGCCGGCGGGTCCCACCGATTTGCCGTGCGCCACGAACTTGCTAGCAGTGCGGATCGTTGCGTGGGATGCCGCCTTGTATTGTGTGCCTTTCCCCCCTATAAAGATGCGAAAGCGAAGATGCGTCGGACGTGATGACGGAACACAGCGCACGATATGACCATGACCGCGAGCTGGTGACAGAGGAGGCGGAGCCGCGACTGAAACGTCCGCCGCTGTACCAGGTCGTCTTGCTGAACGACGACTACACTCCGATGGAGTTCGTCGTCGACGTGCTCGAGCGTATCTTTGGTATGGATCGGACGACTGCGACACGCGTGATGCTCGAGGTCCATACGAAGGGCAAGGGCGTGTGCGGCGTGTACACGTATGAGATCGCCGAGACGAAGGTTGCCCAAGTGACAACCTACGCCCGCCAACATCAGCACCCATTGCTGTGCACGATGGAGGAGGCTTGAGTGTAATGAGGTCGGTGCGGAACAAACCCCCCCTCTCACTGAGTCTCATATCGCACAGCGCCAGTGCCACGGCGAAGACGGAGCCTTGTGCACGCGCGACAGCCCGTCCAGCCTTACGGTGAGATTTGTTCAGTGTTAAGCAGCGAACTCGAAATCTGCCTCAACGAAGCATTTCAGGCGGCCCGCGAGGCGCGGCACGAGTTCATGACCGTGGAGCATCTGTTGCTCGCGATCGTGGACACGCCGAAGGTGCGGGAGATCCTGCGCGCGTGCGGTGCAGACGTTGCGCGCCTGCGCAAGGACCTCAAGGACTTCATCGACCAGACAACGCCGCGCTTGAAGGACGACGACGACCGCGAGGTCCAGCCGACACTCGGCTTCCAGCGTGTCCTGCAACGTGCGGTCTTCCACGTGCAGTCGAGCGGCAAGAAGGAAGTCACGGCGGCGAACGTGCTGGTGGCAATCTTCAGCGAGAAGCATTCGCACGCTGCGTACTTGCTGTCGATGCAAGACGTGGCGCGGCTCGATGTGGTCAATTACATCTCGCACGGCTTGTCGAAGATCGCAGACGATCGCGCCGAGAAGGACGAGGCGTCTTCAGGCACTGACACCGATCGTGACGTGGAAGGCGGCACTGCGCTCGAGAAGTACACGACCAACCTCAACAAGCTGGCGATGGAGGGCCGCATCGATCCGTTGATCGGACGCGAGCTCGAGATCGAGCGCACCATCGAGATTTTGTGCCGTCGACGCAAGAACAATCCGCTGTACGTCGGCGAAGCTGGCGTGGGCAAGACGGCGCTCGTCGAAGGCCTCGCGCGCATGATCGTCGAGGACAAGGTGCCCGATGTGCTCGCCGACTGCACGGTATACGCGCTCGACATGGGCGCGCTGATTGCCGGGACGAAGTACCGTGGCGATTTCGAGAAGCGCCTGAAGAGCGTGCTCGCCGAGCTGAAGAAAATTCCTGGCGCCATTCTCTTCATCGACGAGATCCATACCGTGATCGGCGCTGGGGCGGCTTCGGGCGGCGTCATGGATGCCTCCAACCTCATCAAGCCTGCGCTCGCGAACGGCGAGCTGCGCTGCATTGGCTCGACGACCTACAGCGAGTACCGCGGCATCTTCGAGAAGGATCACGCGCTCGCTCGTCGCTTCCAGAAGATCGATATCCTCGAGCCGACCGTGCCGGAAACGATCGAGATCTTGAAAGGTCTACGGCCGCGCTTCGAGGAGCATCACGGGGTGAAGTACTCCGACGAGGCTCTTAAGGCCGCGGCGGAGCTGGCGGCGCGCCACATCAACGATCGTCAGCTGCCCGACAAAGCCATCGATGTCATCGACGAGGCTGGCGCTCGCCTGCGTCTCAGGCCGCCAGCCGATCGGGAGCTGATCGTCACGACGGAACTGATCGAGGATGTGGTGGCGCGTATCGCACGCATCCCGCCGAAGAACGTGTCGACGTCCGATAAGGACGTGCTGCGCAATCTCGAGCGCAACCTCAAGCTCGTGATCTTCGGCCAGGACGCCGCGATCGAGGCGCTCGCGTCCGCAATCAAGATGTCGCGCTCTGGCCTGGGCGACCAACGCAAACCCGTCGGCTCGTTCCTGTTTGCGGGTCCGACCGGTGTCGGCAAGACCGAGGTGACACGCCAGCTGGCGATCGCGCTTGGTGTCGAACTCATCCGCTTCGACATGTCGGAGTACATGGAGCGTCACACGGTGTCCCGTCTGATCGGTGCACCGCCGGGCTACGTCGGCTTCGATCAAGGCGGCTTGCTGACAGAGGCCATCAACAAGCATCCGCACTCGGTGCTGTTGCTCGATGAGATCGAGAAGGCACACCCCGACGTTTTCAACCTGCTGCTGCAGGTGATGGACCATGGCACGCTGACGGACAACAACGGCCGCAAGGCGGATTTCCGTCACGTCATCATCGTGATGACGACCAATGCCGGTGCGTTCGAGATGAGCCGCCCGTCCATCGGCTTTACGCAGCAGGATCACTCGAGCGACGGGATGGAGGCGATCAAGCGGCTGTTCTCTCCCGAGTTCCGCAACCGCCTAGATGCCATCATCCAGTTCAACCCGCTCGATGCGCGCACGATTCAGCGGGTGGTGGACAAGATGCTCGTCGAGGTCGAGACCCAGCTCGAGCAGAAAGGCGTTCAGCTGCACGTGGACGATGCCGCCCGCGAATGGCTGGCGCGCAAGGGCTACGATCCGAAGATGGGGGCGCGGCCCATGGCACGCGTCATCCAGGAATCGATCAAGCGCCCGCTCGCGGAGGAGCTGCTGTTCGGCCGCCTGGTCGACGGTGGGCATGCCTACGTCACAGTGGGGCCCGACGACACGCTGAAGGTGGACGCGCGGGCGAAAGACGAGCAGCCGCTCTTGGAGGACAGCTGATCCCAAAGGTCGATCGAAAGAAAATGAAAAGGCCGGCTTTCGCCGGCCTTTTCATCGACGCATGATTGTCCACCAGATCGTCCGGCTGTGGCCCGGAGCCCGCGGCCCCTGACTCACTTCGCCACGCGTATTAGCGGCTGCGGTAGACGATCCGTCCCTTCGTCAGATCGTATGGTGTCAGCTCAACGGTCACCTGATCGCCGGTCAGGATGCGGATGTAGTTCTTGCGCATCTTGCCCGAGATGTGCGCGATCACAGTGTGCCCGTTCGTGAGCTGCACACGAAACGTCGTATTTGGAAGCGTGTCAATGACACGCCCTTCCATCTGAATTGCTTCTTCTTTCGGCATGCACCCTCTATCAGTTGCCCGGTCGCGACAGGAAGGCGCGCGAATTGTGCATAAAGGCCTGTTCTATTGCAACGCAGGTCCCTGGACCCACGTGCGCGCTCTATAACGTCTCGCCGGGGTGTTTGTATCCGAGCCTTTATGCGAGTTGCCTGGTCGATGAGGGCGCGTGTGGGGATTTCAAGGGGATGGCAAGGATGGTGGTGCGTCACGGTCGAGCGGTCGCGCCATGGGATCAATGCCAGGGCTGAGGGGCAAGATCGTCGCCGATGTGCGTTTGCAGCAGCTCGATGAACTGCCCGCGCGGAATAAGGCGTGCGCCCAAGCTGATCAGGTGGGACGTCGCCATCTGACAGTCGATGATCTCGAAGCCGCGCGCGATCAGCTCGTCGCACAGCCGCTTGAGCGCCACTTTCGACGCGTCGCGCTCCAGAGTGAACATCGACTCGCCGAAGAAGACGCGGCCCAGCGCGATCCCATAGAGCCCACCGACCAGGCGGCCACCGAGCCAGGTTTCGACGCTGTGCGCATACCCCAGCTTGTGCAGCCGCATGTACGCCGCGCGCATCTCGGGCGAGAGCCAGGTGCCGCCCGGGCGCAGCTCCGGGCTTCCGCAGTAGCGCAGCACTTCGCGAAAGGCCGTATCGATACGGGTTTCGAAGCCGCGATTGCGAATCGACTTGGCCAGGCTTCGCGACACCTTCATCTCGTGCGGCAGCAGTACGGCGCGCGGATCGGGACACCACCACAGAATCGGCTGACCACGCGAGTACCAGGGGAAGATGCCGCGCCGGTACGCTTCGAGGAGCCGGGCAGGGGAGAGGTCCCCGCCTGCCGCAAGCAGCCCGTCCGGTTCGCTCAGCGCTTGATCCACGGGCGGGAACGCTTGGGGCGAGTCGTGTTCGGACAACCAAACGATCGAGCCTTTCATAGCGAATCTCGCGTCAGTCAGGTGGCTGCATCGCGGCGAAAAGGTACGTGCGCACGCGCTTCCTCCATGTACCTGTCGACCGCCTCCTCTTCCTGACGAAGATAACTCTGAATCGCCCGTTTGAAACGAGGATCTTCGATCCAATGTGCCGACCAGGTGGGGGTCGGCTCAAACCCTCTCGGGACCTTGTGCTCTCCCTGGGTGCCGGGCTCGAAACGGGCAAGCCCGCGTTCGATGCAGTATTCGATACCCTGGTAATAGCACGTCTCAAAGTGCAGGCTGTGAAAGTCCGCCGCGGCGCCCCAATAGCGCCCATAGAGCGTGTCGCCGCCGACGTAGAAGATCGCCGCTGCGACAGGGTGGCCGCGAAACTCCGCGAGCTTGACCACGACCGTGCCGGGACAGGCAGCGCTGAGCGTTCGGAAGAAATCGACGTTCAGGTAGTGCTGATGTCCGCGGACGGCGAACGTCCGCTCCGAGAAGCTGAAGACGATTTCCCACTCGTCCTCGTCCATCTGCTCGCCGGCGAGCGTGCGGTGAGTGATGCCGGCTTCGGCAATGCGGCGCCGCTCGCGTAGCGCCTTCTTGCGCTTCTCAGAGCGGAACGTTGCCAGAAAGGCGTCGAAATCTGAGTAGTTGCGGTTGTACCAGTGAAACTGGCAGTCCTTGCGCAACGCAAAGCCACGCTCGGCGAGGAATTCGCGATCGGCATCCTCGACGAACAACAGGTGCAGCGACGAGCTACCCGTGTCAGCGAGCGTCGCGAGCATCGTATCGACAAGCCGCGCGCGCGCTGCGCTCGATCGAGCCAGCAGACGTGGTCCCGGCACCGGAGTGAACGGCACCATCGAGACGAGCTTAGGGTAGTAGTGCAGTCCAGCCCGCGCGTAGGCCTGCGCCCAGCTGAAGTCGAAGACGAACTCGCCCCATGAGTGCATCTTGACGTAGAGCGGTGCAGCCGCCTCGAGCGCGCCGGTCACCCCATCGCGGACGACCACGTGCGTGGGCGTCCAGCCCGTGAGCTGGCCGACGCAACGCGTTTGCTCGAGCGCTGCAAGAAACTCGTATTTAACGGTGGGGTTTCCGCCGGGAGCGAGCGTGTTCCACTCGTCTGCGGAAATCTCGTGTATCGACCTGACGGTTTGGCAAAGCACGGTGCGTCACGTTGCCGCTGACATCTCGGTGCTCGACGGCCGTTGCACTCCCGACTGCCGGCGAGCAATCGCTTGCGGCCGGCGCGAGGGCACGTTGCACACGGTCATGCCGGCCGGCCGTCAAGTTTTCAAGGCTTCAGCGCTGCGCATCGAGCAAGTCGAGATACTTGTCCGCATCGAGCGCGGCCATGCAGCCGGTGGCGGCCGACGTAATTGCCTGGCGGTAGACGCGATCCGCGACATCGCCCGCAGCGAACACACCCGGCACGCTCGTCTGCGTCGCATTGCCGTCCAGCCCCGACTTGACAATCAAGTAACCGTCCCGCATCTCGAGCTGGCCTTCGAAGAGCTGTGTGTTCGGCGTATGACCGATCGCGATGAACACGCCAGTGACATCGAGATCGCGCTTCGGCCCGCCGTCGACCGGCACGATGCGCAACCCTGTCACGCCGGTGTCATCTCCAAGCACCTCATCCACACGATGGTTCCACTCGATCGTCACCTTGCCCTCGCGCTCGCGCTCGAACAGCTGGTTCTGGAGCAGCTTTTCCGCACGTAATGCATCGCGCCGATGTATCAGCGTGACGTGTGAGGCGATGTTGGCAAGGTAGAGCGCCGATTCGACCGCTGTGTTGCCGCCGCCGACGACGGCGACTTTCTGATTCTTGAAGAAGAAACCGTCGCACGTCGCGCACGCCGACACGCCGCGACCGCGATACTGCTGCTCCGACGGCAGGCCGAGGTACTTCGCAGTCGCGCCGGTTGCGATGATCAGCGCATCGCATGTGTACGTGCCTCTGTCTCCTTGCAGCCAGAAGGGACGTTGCGACAGATCGACAGCGTTGATGTGGTCGTTGATGATCTCGGTGCCGAACCGTTCGGCATGCTTGCGCATACGCTCCATGAGCGCCGGTCCCGTCAGTCCATGCGGATCGCCCGGCCAATTGTCGACGTCCACGGTCGTCATCAGTTGCCCGCCTTCCTCGAGGCCGGTGATGAGCACCGGATTACGGTTGGCGCGCGCCGCGTAAACAGCAGCCGTGTAGCCAGCAGGGCCAGAGCCAAGAATGAGAAGCCGCGAGTGGCGGGGGGTGCTCATGTATCATTCACCTCAGAAATGGAAAACGCTCGAAGCGTGCGCGCATCAAGACGCGCCGCCTCTGTATCGTAAGGAACACCGAAGATGGCAGCCAAATAGATCACTTCAATGTCAGGGATTGGCGTCACACGGGTGACGATCCCGTGCGTTGCGAGGCGCCCTCATCGGGCTGCGACGGTTGCATTCGAGACCGTTGTTCATTGAATATCAAGCCATTACGTCGAAAAGCTGAGGCAAGATCCATTGGCGAGCAGAGCTGAACTGCAGAGTGGGACGAAGCTCGGTGCTGCCGTCGTGCGCTCCCTGCGCGAAGGTGCACTGTGGGTATTCGGCGCGCTTGCGCTGATCGTCTTTGCCGCGCTCGCCACATACGATCGCAACGATCCTTCGTTCGCGACCACCGGCGAGCCCGGTCCGCTGTCCAATGTCATCGGCCCACTCGGCGCGCACGTATCTGGGTTGCTCGTGCTCTTGTTCGGCGCGCCAGCCTTTCTGTTTCCCGTCATGATCGCGTTGACAGGATGGCTGATTTATCGCGACCGGAGCAAAGTCGATGTACCCTCGCGAGCCACGCTCGCGTTTCGCGGTTTCGGTTTCCTGCTCACGCTGGCGACGAGCTGCGGGCTTGCGAGCCTGCACTTCACTATCGAGAGCTATCCCAGCTCGGCTGGCGGTGTGCTCGGTGCGTTCATCGGCGAAGGCTTGGTATCTGCGCTGAGCTTTCTTGGCGCGACGCTGTTGCTGTTGGCGCTTTGGTTGGCCGGCGTGTCGCTGTTCATGGGGATCTCGTGGATCGAGATCATGGACCGCGTCGGTCGTGCGACGCTGAACGCGTTCGATTGGGTCAGGCAAAAGATTTCCACCGAGCGAGAGCTCAAGGCGGCGCGCGTGCTCAAGGAGGCGCGCGCTGAAGCCGTCCGCAAGGAAAAGCAGCGCGTCGCCAAGCGCGCGCCGCCAAAGATCGAGCCGGTCGTGCAGCAGGTGGAGAAGAGCGAGCGTGTCGAGAAGGAGCGTCAAGTGCCGCTCTTCGAGCGACCGGCTGCCAAGGAGCTGCCGCCGTTGTCGCTGCTCGACGATCCGCCGCCCCGGCAGGCGAACTATTCTCCTGAAGCGCTCGAGGCGATGTCGCGCCTGGTCGAGCTCAAGCTGCGCGACTTCGGCGTGGAAGCGGAGGTGGTGGAAGTCCATCCGGGCCCGATCATCACGCGTTTCGAGCTGCAGCCCGCACCCGGCGTCAAGGTGAGCCAGATCAGCAATCTCGCCAAGGACCTGGCGCGATCGTTGTCTGCTGTCAGCGTCCGTATCGTCGAAGTCATCCCAGGCAAGTCGACCGTCGGTCTGGAGATCCCGAACGAGAAGCGCGAGCTGGTCACGCTCGGCGAAATCATCAAGTCGAAGACTTACGACGAGATGGCCTCCCCGCTTGCGCTCGTGCTCGGAAAGGACATCAGCGGTGCGCCAGTGGTCGCGGATCTCGCGCGCATGCCGCACCTGCTGGTGGGCGGCACGACGGGCTCGGGTAAGTCGACCGCCGTGAACGCGATGGTGCTGTCGCTGCTGTACAAGGCGACGGCGGACCAGGTGCGCATGATCATGATCGATCCGAAGATGCTGGAGCTGTCGGTCTACGAGGGTATCCCGCATCTGCTGGCACCGGTCGTCACCGACATGAAACAGGCCGCAAACGCGTTGCGTTGGTGCGTCGCGGAGATGGAGCGCCGCTATCGGCTCATGGCAGCGATGGGCGTGCGCAACCTCGCGGGATTCAATCGCAAGATCAAAGAGGCGCAGGAAGCCGGTCAGCCCATTCGCGACCCGATCCTCCTCAAGCAGCTCGGGCCTGAGGGCGATCCGAGCCAAGTGCCGTTTCTCGAGCCGCTGCCGTTCATCGTCGTCATCGTCGACGAGCTGGCCGACATGATGATGATCGTCGGCAAGAAGGTCGAAGAGCTGATCGCTCGCCTGGCGCAGAAGGCGCGAGCGTCGGGCATTCACTTGATTCTCGCCACCCAGCGTCCTTCGGTCGACGTGATCACTGGCTTGATCAAGGCAAACATTCCGACGCGTATCGCCTTCCAAGTCTCTGCGAAGGTCGACTCGAGGACGATCCTCGATCAGACGGGTGCAGAGCAATTGCTCGGCCACGGCGACATGCTGTTCCTGCAGCCAGGCACTTCCGTGCCGATTCGCGTGCACGGTGCTTTCGTGTCCGATCAGGAAGTCCACCGTGTGGTTGCCGCGCTCAAGTCGGCAGAGCCTGCGTACGTGCCGGAGATCCTGGAGGGGCCGCGCACGCCGATTCCCGGGCTGCCGGGTGAGCCCACGGAGGGCGAGGGTGATGGCGACGGCGAGCAGGATCCGCTCTACGATCAAGCGGTACGGATCGTGCTTGAGAGTCGTCGAGCCTCGATCTCGGGCGTGCAACGCCGTCTCAAGATCGGCTACAACCGCGCGGCGCGCCTGATCGAGACCATGGAGGCGGCGGGCCTCGTTGGCCCGTTGCAGCCGAACGGCTCCCGCGAAGTGCTCGCACCACCGCCGCCGGAAGACTAGCTGGCGGATGAGCCGCAGTGTCACTCAATAGGACGATCGTGATGAATCACACTGGCCACGTTGCTCGCCTCGGCATCTTGTTAGTTGCGCTCGTGGCGAGCCTGACGGCCTTCGCCGCCGACCTTGCAGCTGGGCGCAAACGTGTCGAAACCTTTCTCGATGGGTTGCAGGGACTGCAAGCGGACTTCCATCAAGTGCTGACGGATCGCAGCGGCCGCACCATCGAAGAGGCGAGCGGGACGTTGGCGATTCGCCGACCGAATCGCTTTCGCTGGGATTACCGCGAGCCGTACAACCAGGTGATCGTCGCGGACGGCGCGCGTATTTGGCTGTACGACGAAGATCTCGAGCAGGTGACGGTGCGCAAGCTCGATGACACGCTGTCGGCGACGCCGGCGATGCTCCTGAGCGGCGAAGGTGATCTCGAAGACAATTTCACCGTCGTCGGCGTCGAGGACGATGCTGGCGTGCAGTGGGTGCACATGGAGCCCAAGCGCAGCGATACCGATTTCAAGTCGGTCCGCCTGGGCTTCGATGGTGCGACCCTGAGATACATGCAGCTTGCCGACAAGCTCGGGCAAACGACACGGCTCACATTCACGAACGTCGAGCGCAATCCAGTGATCGATCCGTCGCGCTTCACGTTCACGGTTCCGCCGGGTGCGGACGTCATCGGTGAGCCAACGCACGGCTCGTCCGCTCATAGACCTTGACCTTGAGAGAATGCTCTTGCCTCTTCGATATCCGCGGCTATGGCTCGCGGCCGGCTGGTCGCTCATCGCGCTCGCGACGATCGTGAGCTTGTTGCCGACACAGAAGCTCCCCAACGTGCACACGAGCGATAAGTTTGCGCACGCGGCGGTCTATACCGTGATCGCCATTTGGTTCGTCGGGATCTATCCCAAGTCGCGATACGTTGTCATTGGCGTGGGCTTGTTCCTGCTGGGGCTGGCGATCGAAGGCGCGCAAAGTGCGATGAACCTGGGACGGCAGGCGGATGTCTACGACGTGCTTGCCAATGCGGCAGGCATCGGGCTCGGTCTCGGTCTCGGGTGGCTGGGTCTCGGCGGTTGGGCGCAACGTATCGAAGCGCTGGTCACCAAGCGATAGCCATTGCCGAGCTCTTGTGATGTCGAGCACTTCGAACGCCACCGCATCGAGCGACATCGATCCGCGCCCGCTCGCGGATCGTATGCGTCCGCGCGCGCTGGACGAGTACGTCGGGCAGACTCATTTGCTCGGTCGCGGTAAGCCGCTGCGCAGGATGTTGGAAGGCGGTCACTTGCATTCCATGATCCTGTGGGGGCCGCCAGGCACGGGAAAGACCACGCTTGCGCGGCTGGTTGCAGATACTTGCAACGCGCGCTTCATCGCATTGTCTGCGGTGCTGGTGGGAGTGAAGGACATCCGTGCGGCGGCCGAGGAGGCGCGCACCGTGCGCGAGACGACCGGCCAACGTACCGTGCTCTTCCTCGATGAGGTGCATCGCTTCAACAAGGCACAGCAGGACGCGTTCTTGCCTTGGGTTGAGGATGGAACCCTGGTCTTCATCGGCGCAACCACCGAGAACCCTTCGTTCGAGCTCAACAACGCGTTGCTGTCGCGGGCACGTGTCTACGCGCTGCGCCCGCTGTCGGAAGAAGACATTCGCCGTGTGCTCGATCGTGCGTTGCGCGCCGAGCGTGAACGTGGCGTCTCGGTCGCGGCAAGGGAAGAAGCGCTCGCGCTGATCGCGCGTGCCGCCGATGGCGATGCGCGACGCTCGCTCAACATGCTCGAGCTGGCGATCGACCTTGCTGCGGCGAGCGAGCCGCCCGAGATCACCGAAGAGATTGCGAAAGAGGTGGCAAGCGGCGGCCTCAGACGCTTCGACAAGCAGGGGGAGGCGTTCTACGACCAGATCTCCGCGCTTCACAAAGCGGTACGGGGCAGCGATCCGGATGCTGCGCTCTATTGGCTCTGCCGCATGCTCGATGGCGGATGCGATCCGCGCTACATCGCGCGGCGCGTGCTACGCATGTCGTTCGAAGACATTGGGCTTGCCGACCCGCGCGGGCAGACCCTGGCGCTCGAGGCCTGCGAGATCTACGAGCGTCTCGGCAGCCCGGAAGGAGAGCTCGCGATCGCCGAGGCGGTCGTCTTCCTCGCCTGCGCGGCCAAGAGCAACGCGGTGTACGTCGCATTCAACGAGGCCATGCAAGATGCCGCTCGCTTCGGCTCCCTCGAAGTGCCGATGCACCTGCGCAATGCACCGACGCGCTTGATGAAGGAGCTTGGCTACGGCAAAGGCTACCGTTACGCGCACGATGAGCCCGACGGATATGCAGCGGGTCAGCAATACTTCCCCGATGGCATGCCGCCGCGGCAGTACTATCGTCCTGTGCCGCGCGGTCTGGAGCTCAAGATCGCGGAAGCGCTGGAAAGACGGAGAGGGCAGGGGAAATAGGGGGCCGAGCTCTGGCGCTGGAAGCGCGGACGTCCCTCGCATCGGTTTCAAGGCGTCCGGCGCGTTACACTATTGCATTCACATCGATTCGCAACCGATAAGCGTCAGTCATGCTCGATCCCAAGCTTCTTCGTTCCGATCCCGCTGCCGTCGCGGCGAATCTAGCGCGTCGCGGCTTCACGCTTGATGTGGCTCGCCTCAGCGCCCTGGAGGAAGCACGCAAGAGATGGCAAGTGCGGGCCGATGAGCTCAGGAACGAGCGCAACGTGCATGCGAAGGCTGTCGGTAAAGCGAAGGCGCAAGGCCAGGACATTGCGCCTCTGTTGAAACAGGCCGAGTCGCTCGGAGCAGAGCTCTCGAAAGCCGAGAGCGAGCTTGAGCGCGTGCAAGCCGAGCTCGAGGACTTGTTGCTTGGCCTGCCGAACATGCTGCACGAGAGCGTGCCGGATGGCGGCGACGCCAGCGCCAATGTGGAGGTGCGTCGCTGGGGCGAGCCACGGCAGTTCGATTTCAAACCCAAGGATCACGTGGAGATCGGTGAGAAGCTCGGGCAGATCGACTTCGCGGCCGCAAGCAAGATCGCCGGTGCGCGCTTCTCGGTGCTGAGCGGTGCTGTCGCGCAGCTGCAGCGCGCGTTGATCCAATTCATGCTTGACCTGCACACCAAGGAGCACGGTTATCTCGAGGTGTACGTCCCGTACCTCGTGAATACGCAATCGATGATCGGCACCGGTCAGCTGCCGAAGTTTGAGGCCGATCTCTTCGCAGTGAAAGGAGACAGTGGTCTTTACCTCATCCCCACGGCTGAGGTGCCTGTGACGAACCTCGTGCGCGAGTCGATCATCGACGCGGATCGCTTGCCGCTGCGCTTCGTCGCGCATACTCCGTGCTTTCGCTCGGAGGCCGGCTCGTACGGCAAGGACACGCGCGGCATGATCCGTCAGCACCAGTTCGAGAAGGTGGAGCTGGTTCACATCTCGCGCCCGCAGGACTCGTACGACGAGCACGAGCTGTTGACGAAGAACGCTGAGGAGGTGCTGAAGCGCCTGGGTCTTCCGTATCGCGTCGTGGTGCTGTGTGCCGGTGATACCGGATTCGGCTCCGCCAAGACCTACGACTTGGAAGTGTGGTTGCCCGGGCAGCAGGCGTATCGCGAGATCTCGTCCTGCTCGAACTTCGAGGCCTTCCAGGCGCGTCGAATGCAGGCGCGGTGGCGCAACCCCGACACAGGCAAGACAGAGCCAGTGCACACATTGAATGGGTCCGGAGTGGCCGCCGGGCGCGCACTCATTGCGGTGCTCGAGAACTATCAGCAAGCCGATGGAAGCGTCGTGATTCCAGAGGTGCTGCGCCCGTACATGGGCGGCATGGACCGCATTACGCCGGGGTAACCGGCCACGAAGGGCTATCCCAACAAAAAGGGCACTGCAATGCAGTGCCCTTTCATCATTCGCGGCCTGTTGAATCAGTCGTCCGAAGCTGCGCCAAGCAAGTGCAGCAAGCTCAGGAACATGTTGTAGAGGCTCACGTACAGCGTGATGGTCGCCATGATGTAGTTCGTCTCGCCGCCGCGCACGATCTGGCTCGTCTGCCACAGCATCAAGCCGCCGCTCACGATGACGAACATGCCGGAAGCGACGAGCGAGAGCGTCGACAGCTCGAAGAAGTAAGCGATGAGCCCGAGAACGAACGCGCTGATGACACCGATCGTCAGGAACCCGCCCATGAAGCTGAAATCCTTCTCGCTCTTGATCGCGTAGGCGGACAGGCCCAGGAATGCCACGGCCGTCGTTCCGAGCGCGGTCATCACGAGCTGCGAGCCGTTCGGCACGGCCTTGATGTAGAGCTCGAGAATCGGCCCAAGCGTCAGGCCCAAGAAGCCCGTTAGCGCGAACGTCCAAACGAGACCCCAAGCGCTGTTCTGCGTCTTGTGAACGGCAAACAGCAGGCCGAAATAGATAAGCAAAGTGACGAGGCCGAAGGGCGGCAAGTTGAGGGCCATCGACACACCGGCCATTGCCGCGCTGAACGCGAGGGTCGCGCCCAGCAGCCAGTACGTGTTACGCAGAACTTTGTTCGTCGCCAGCGCAGACGTGCGCGCTGTGCTGACAACAGAGCTGGGGTATCGCTCCATTCGACTCTCCTCGGGTCAGTACCCGTTGCGAATTGGACTGAATCAGGCCATCGGGCCCAACAGACAGTTGGATTCTAGCAACTTTGGGACAGCGCGACTCAATAGCGCGCTCTCACAGAATCAACAGGTTAAGTGGAGGGAGGCAGGTGCCTAGCCCTTCGGGCAGGTTGGCGGCTGCGCAGAACCGCTTTCCCTGCCGTCGCGGATTCTTCGGCGCAGAAAGCGAAAAGGCCCTCACGAGGAGGGCTTCTTGTTTCGTGGCGGAAGGGGTGGGATTCGAACCCACGAGGAGCTTGCACTCCTGCCGGTTTTCAAGACCGGTGCAATCAACCACTCTGCCACCCTTCCGAGGGGCCGCTTGTGTAACGTGTCGAGGCGCGCGTGTAAAGGGGCGGCGCTCGCAGCGTCTTTGCCACCTGTCACGGGTGCAACCGTGCCCGCGCTCCGGCGGCATGCGGCCGCGAGCAAGCCGGCAGCGGGGCAGACGCAGGCACACGGCTTTGCTGCAGGCGCACATGTTCACTGCGCCGCCTGGCTGCGCGCACCGGTGTCTGGCGTCGACCGAGCGACGAACAGTCAGCAAGACGAGCGTCACGCTCTTGTCTCGCTCCCAGGCTCCAGTCGCATCCGATCGATCGCCAGCTCAGGCGGCATGCAGACGATTCCATGCCCATGTAGCCACCCGCACGAGCAACGATGTTCCTTTCTCTGCGCATGACGTGAGGCGCGCGATCAACGCTCACCATCAAATGACCGCGCTGGCTGCGATCGACCTTCGCGCAAGAGGTTACGATTCGCGGGATGCGGTCGCAGGGCTGGCCGACTCGCTTGCGATGGTATGATGGTTAGATGAATCGCGACCTGGACAAGATGCGGCGGCGGCCGTTCTTCTTTCCTCTGCTCTTGCCCGCGTTCGTCTTCGTCGCTCTGATCGCCGCTGGCGTTTGGATCTTGGATGCGCGGGCGACGACGGTAGTCTTCGTCGTCCGACATGCGGAAACGGAACCGGGCACTGATCCCGATCCGAGCTTGAGTCCGCAGGGGCGCGAGCGGGCCGCGCAGCTGGCACGCATGCTCGCGCACGCGCAGCCCGTGCGCGGGCTCGACGCGATTTACGCCTCAGAGTATCGGCGCACGCACCAGACTGTAATCCCGCTGTCGGAGACCCTCGCGTTGCCGGTCAATCTGGTGCCGACTGCCACTTGGCACGAGCTCGCAGCACGCATTCTGCGCCAGCACCGGGGTGAGTACGTGCTTGTTGCGGGTAATCGCGATACGGTTCCGCAGCTCATCGAGGCGCTCACTGGACAGGAGGTCACAGTGCGCGAGAACGAGTACGACGCGATGTTCATCGTGTTCGTGCCGCAGCTGTCGAAGAAGCGGGTGGTGCGGGTGAGATACTAGGCGGTACGCACATGCCTCAGCACATTCTCACGATCACCACTCGCGGGCGCGCCTTCCAGATGATCACCTCACAGGTGGCCGAAGTCGTGGCGCGTTCGGGCGTGAGCCACGGTCTCTGCAACGTGTTCGTTCGCCACACGAGCGCATCGGTCCTCATCACCGAGAATGCCGACAGCTCGGTGCGGCGGGATCTGGAGCGCTTCATGCAACGCATCGCTCCGGACGGCAGTCGCGATTATGAGCACGACACGGAAGGCCCGGATGACATGCCGGCACACATCAGGAATGTGTTGGCCGGGTCGAGCGTGGTCGTGCCGATCATCGACGGGCGGCTCGCGTTGGGCACTTGGCAAGGGATCTATCTCTGGGAGCACCGCACGTCTGGTCATACACGCCAGGTGGTGGTGACCATTGTGGACGCCAACGCCTGAGCAGGAGGAGCCGTGGCCACGCGGGTTCAGCTTGACCAAGTCAGCATCGTAGCGGGCGAGCTCCCTTGCTTAGGCCAAAGGCAGTGCTAAAATTCGCAGCTTCGAACGGTGGGGCCGTAGCTCAGCTGGGAGAGCGTCTCGTTCGCAATGAGAAGGTCAGGAGTTCGATCCTCCTCGGCTCCACCAACTTCCAAGAACTCCTTTTTTGAAGCTGTGGGGCGTGGCCAGAACAGGGAAGGCATCTGCAGCTTACAGTCCCCCGTCCGCTGTTCACCGCTCAGCGCTACGCCCCCGTAGCTCAGTGGATAGAGCGACCGCCTCCTAAGCGGTAGGTCGTAGGTTCAACTCCTGCCGGGGGCGCCATCTCGCTTCGGTGCTTGGAGCCGTTTTCTGGCTCGATCATCCGGCTGACGTCCGGCTGACGCGTCGCTGCCGCGAATCAAGCGCCGCTCTCGAGATGCTCCAAGCGTGACGACATCGAGCCAGTCTACATCCGCGCGCATCCTCGTCAGAGGGCGGCTCTGGACGTGTTGCGACTTCGAGGCGGGTTGTTGTGCTGGAAAATCTCTCGCCGCTGCCGTTCGAACCTTTACAGCAGCGGGGCGTTCTTGGGTGGATCTTCGGCGGCTTCGATAGCCGATGTACCAACAGAACGCGGAGGTCCTCCATGAACGTGAGAGTGGTCGTTGCGGACGAGCGTCAGGCGCATTTTTTTGATACGCCGAAATACGGTGCGCCGCTGTTCTTGCGCGCAACGCTCGAGAATCCAGTGGCAGGGAAGCGTGATATCGAGCTCGAGACGGATCGACCCGGGCGCAGGTTCGGTGGTGCATCCGGTGTGCGCTCTGGCTCCGGAACGCCTCACCATCACGCTGTCGACGGCGACCGCAGCACTGAACGTCATGAAGTGACACTGTTTGCCAAGGAGATCGCGCAAAAGATCTACAGCGATCGTGTGAAGCGAGAGTTCGATCGTCTAGTCATCATCGCCGCTCCAAGAATGCTCGGTTTGTTGCGACAGGAGCTGTCCGATCCCTGCAAGAGCGTCGTGGCTGGCGAAATAGCCAAGGATCTGGCTCAGCACAGCCCCGAAGCGATTCGTAAGGTGTTACCGAGAGAGGTCTTTTTTCAGGGGTAACGGGCTGAGGACAGGAGTAACGCGATCAGACGCACTCCCGCGGCGCATTTGCTTCGCGGGAGGCGGCCGTTGGCCGTACGCCCTTTGCGCGCCCTGTACGCGAGGTCCAAGCCGGCAGTGCCAAGCGCCTGCTTGCTAGCGCTCAGCATCGCGAGCGAGCTCACCCTCGATCGGCTCGGGCTCTTCGGGCGTGAGAATCCAGAATACGATGTATACGAGGATCCCGGGGAAAGCAGCCGAGCAAATCGAGATCAGCACGTAGAGCGCACGGGCGAGGGTGACGTCGATCCCGAGATAGTCGGCCCACCCAGCGACCACGCCGCCGATCATGCGATTCTTTCGAGAGCGCCTCAGAGGACGTTTCATTGCGTGTGTCGATCCTTAGCCCTGTTATAGTGTCAACAATGCGGCGCGCGATGGTAGCTCCGTTGCGCCGCATGTCTCGTCAATAGTGAACGGTAACGGAGTACTCTGCGTGCGTATTGTGCGGCAGCGCGCCGTAGACCGAAAGGCTCAACGTGGCGGCAACCGCTACCGCGGATAACATCAAACAGACGAAACGCTGCATCCTATTGCTAAGCTCGGTGGCGGCAAACATGGCTTCCTCCTGTGTCGGGTTATCGCAGCCGCTGCGCGATCGCGGCGTTGAGCAAGAGACACAGCAGGGGACCGCTTGGTTACAGTGAGGCTGTAGGTGCGCCCTCGCCAGTCCAGCGCCGAACAGCCCAGCAGCCCAGAGCCCAGCGTCCGTTATGAAAGAATAGAGGATAGAAATCGGGAAAGCGCCACGTCACACGCGCTAGCAACGAGCACGCAGCGCGGGATGCTACGGCCTACAGTCTACAGCTTGTCAATGAACCCAAAGTACCAACTCTCCTGCAGAAAACGGACCGCCATGGCGGTCGCTCTCTATGGTCTGCTGTGGGCATTGAGCACGGCACACGCCGAGCTCGCGCCTCCGGTCACGCTCACGGCGGAGGAGGATCACAAACGTCTGCTGCAGCTGCTCGGGATCGAAGCGCTGCGTCCTGGCGTTGACGGTCGCGATCCGAACGCACCGAACGCAGCCAACTACGACGAGACGAAAGCGAATCCTTATCCCACGCTACCCGATCCGTTGCGAACCAAGGATGGACGACGCGTTACCACGGCAGCCGAATGGTGGCAAGTTCGTCGACCGGAGATCGTTGAGGACTTCGCCCGCGAGATCTATGGGCGCATACCGCAAAACGTGCCTGCCGTCTCGTGGCACGTGACGAGCACGACTCGAGAGAAGCATGGCAACGTGCCCGTCGTCACGAAACAGCTCCGCGGCCGTGTCGACAACTCCTCGTATCCGCTTATCGACGTAGACATCGAGCTCACGTTGACGACGCCGGCAGCTGCAGCGAAGCCTGTTCCGGTCATCATGGAATTTCAGTTCGTTTTTCCGCCGAGCTTCGATGCCGGATTCCTCGAGGGTCTGCGTCGAGCAGCGCATCAGTGGCAACAGCAAGTGCTCGCAAGAGGGTGGGGATTTGCGCTGTATACGCCGGTATCCGTTCAGCCAGACGATGGCGCGGGTCTGACTCGCGGCATCATCGGGCTCGTGAACAAAGGACAACCGCGCAAGCTCGATGATTGGGGAGCATTGCGGGCGTGGGCCTGGGGTGCGAGCCGCGCCATGGATTACTTGGAAACGGATCTCCATGTGGACGCGAGCAGAGTCGGTCTTGCGGGTCACTCGCGCTTCGGCAAGGCAGTGCTCGTTGCGATGGCAGATGACCCGCGCTTCGCGATCGCCTATGTGAGCTCTTCCGGGGCGGCTGGCGCGAAACTCCATCGCCGCAATTTCGGCGAGCTGGTGGAAAACATTGCCAGCACGTATGCCTATCACTGGATGGCGGGAAACTATCTGAAATACGCCGGACCGCTGACTTGGAACGATTTGCCGGTCGACTCACACGAGCTCATCGCGCTCGCGGCGCCGCGCCCCGTGTTCATCGGCACCGGCACGGTCGAGAAGGGCGATGGTTGGGTCGACCCGAAAGGCATGTTCATGGCGGCCGTGGCAGCCAGTCCCGTGTACGAGCTGTTGGGCAAACGCGGCATGGGAACGGATGTCTTCCCGCCGGTTGGAGCGGCGCTCGTCGAGGGAGAGCTCGCATACCGCCAGCACGCAGAAGGCCACACGGCGGCGCCCAATTGGCCGACGTTTCTGGAGTTCGCGGCACGTCACTTCGGGCGTTAAGTAGAGCGGGCTCTGGGTGCTGGGCGCTGTGCTTGTCGCACCAGTCGCCGTACCTCCGCCCTCGGCCGCTCGCGGCGTCAGCTCCGTCGACCCACGTACTTGACCGTCCTGCCGTTGAGACGACCGGATAGCACGATGCGGTCGTCTTCCACCTTACCGTTGAGCGTTTGGGAGCGATCGTTGCGGTCGACGACCGTGAGCTGCAGGTCGGCACCGCGCAACCGTGCTTCCTTGACGTTCGGTGCGCCTTCGCCGGCAGTGGTGACAGTGATCTCCTGGAATTTCTGATCGAATGTCATGCGAAACGCGTGCTGGCCGCCTTCTTCTTCGAAGGTCCAGGTTCCGGCCACGTCTGCCGGCACGATCCAAAGGTATGCACGCGTATAGCCACTTTCATGATCGATGCTCTCATCCGGCGTCCAGTCGCCCATCTTGAACGAGTTGGATACCACGCGTGTGCCCGGCTTCATCTTGAGAATCGTCGGGCGCAATTTCATGTTGAGGTCGGAGAGCAGATAGAGCGTAAGCACGGTGGCTTCGCTGAAATCCGTCTCAAAAATATCGGCTTGCTTGATGGTCACTTTGTCTTCGAGTCCTTCGACGCGCACGTAGCATTGTGCGAGCTGCACCATCTGTGGGTTGTACTCGATACCCATGGCGCGGGCACCAAAATGTTTTGCAGCCGCGATAGGAATACGTCCATCGCCGGACCCGAGATCAATCACGAAGTCGTCGGGCGTGACCTTGGCTGCTTTGAGCATGGCCATGACCAGGTCCTCTTGGGTCGGGACCCAGATCACGTCCTTGCCTGCCTGACCGCTGCGCGGCGAGAAATCTCGCTCACAGTCTGCTCGGGACTCGGCCGCCCAGCCGCTCGTCGCGGCGAAAACCGTCAACGCGGCAACGAACGCTCCAATGGCTCTGTGACCACGATGCATAGTGAACACTCCTGTCTCTCGGCGTGCGCGTGCAACGATTCGAGCGAAATGATGGTTCCGCGCAGTGGTACGGGGCTCTGGGTGCGGAGCGCTTGCTGGCAACGCAGCTCCGCGCCCGTGATGTCGAGAGTGAACGCGACCTCGCCGTTATCGAGCTGGACGCACGAGGCCGGATCGAGCCGCAGATGCGCTTGTCGTCCGCGCGGCGTCCGACCGCGGCAGCCGCAGGGTTGTAGCCACGCGATATTTATCGCGCGGCTTGCGCGCACTTCGATCCGCTGTGACCGGCCCACTTAGCGGTACTGACGGTCGCGTACGAGAAGGGGCACACGCCTGCCGAAGTAATACGTGAGCCCGAGGCTGACCGTGCGCGTGCGCGGCTCCGAATCGGTGTTCGCATAGCTCAAGTGAATCCCGAAGCCGTCGCCGAGAAATTGCGGTTGGTGCTCGAGCTCGATCCCGTAGGTGTCCTCGTCGTACAAGTCATTGCCGAAGACAGACACCCGCAAGCTGTCGAGGGGATACCAGCTTCCCGTGACAGTCGTCGTCTCGATCTCGGGTGCATCTTCCAAGCTGACCGTGGTGCGCGAAGCGCCGAGCGTGAAGTTGCGCCAGTACAGCTCGGCCGCCACCGTGTAGTGGTCGGTGCTCATCGAATCGTCGCCGCTCGGGAGGAAGAACGACGGCTGGCTGCAATCCGCGCTGAGGCGTCCTACGCCGTAGCTAACGGCGATGCGGCCCAGGGTGGGGCGCCGCGCGAACACGCCAAGCTCTCCGTTGAGGTTGTCGAAGTTGCAGGAGGGGCGCACCCCGGGCAACGTTCCGTCTTCGTTCTCGACCACTCTGCGCGTACGTATGCGAGTTTCGGAGTAGCCTGCAGACAACGATGTGCCGAAGAGCGATCCCAGGGGAATCGTGCTGCGCAGATTGAGTCCCAAGGTTCCGTTGGATGTGCTGCCGGAGGAGTCGCTGTCGGTGCTCTCGAAGTCGGCTTCGAAGTGGAGGCTTTCGACGGCCCGCGATTGCGCGTGGGCAGTCGCGAGACTGGCGAGAACGGATCCGATGAGCAGCGCGATGGCTGAGAAGCGTGCGGTCATGGCCAGGCTCACAGGGCAGGAGTCGGTTGGACGATGAGTTGTGCGTCGCCCGCGATGAAGAGCACGTTGTCGTCGGGGCTGATCGTCATGCGCGGATTGGCGCCGGGGTTGGCCGGCAGAGGCACCGCGGGACCGAGCGCTGCATACGCTTCGCCTTCCCGATCGGCGCTCACGTCATAGACGAGGATGCCGCCTGCGTCCGTGTCGTATGCATAGGCGCGCTTGCCGTCCGATCTCAGAACGACTGCGGCGGTTGATTCCGGCAGTTTGCCAAGCAGCATGAAGCTCGGACCGTACACATTCGTTCCGTTGAGCACTGCTCGTGTCCCCGTGCGGTCCATGGCAGGGGCGATGGCATTCTGTGTGAGCGCCACAGGCGCGACGTCGAACTGTCCCGTTGCGGTGGAGAACAGCACGACTGCGAGATTACCGGTGGTGCTGGATGTGCCCTGGACGAAGATGACGGACGAGCCCTGGCCGGTAGCGGCCGGCGTCGCATTGTTCAGAGCAGTGCTCAGCTGGGCCAACGAGGCCAGACGTCCCGTGTACAGGTAGATCGGTGTGATTGTGGACTCGTCGGTGCCGGTCGTGATCAGTGCGCGGTCGTCATTGATGACGGCGATCGCGCGCAAGAAGTGATCCTGCTCGAGCGAAGGCGCGGCGATGGGCGTGCTTGCGGCGAGGGTTACTGGATCGAAGCGCACGAGCGCATCGCGGGTGATCGCCAGAAGATGGTCGCCACGCGTGGCGAGCGCTATGTCTTGGACCTCGGCGAGCGGTGTGACCGTCGGGGCTTCCCAGCCGTTCGGCCCGTGGACGTAACGTATGAGCGCGCCGCCGTTGGCATCCGTTGCGAGCACGACCGCGCTACGCTCAGCGTCGTACAGCAGTTCGCGCACCGTCGCTACCGGCACTGGATAGGCAAGCGCTTGGGCTGCATAGGACACCGGCTCGAGCACGACGAGCGTGGCCTCTGATTGCAGCGTGCCTTCGTGCGTCGGAATGTCCAGTTGCACTTCGTAGCGTCCGGCAGGCAGCGCTGGATGCGTGACGCGAATCTCTTGGTCGCTGACGAGCGTGAACTCGAGACCCGCCACGTCACCGAAACGCACGCCCTGAGTCGCAAAGCTCGCAAAACCGATGCCGCGAATGATCACATCGCCTGGAACGTTGGCCACCGCGACGTAGGGCGCTACTGTCTGGATGACAGGGGAGATCTGATATCTGACCGAGATGCGTTGCGTGTTGCCGGCTGCAAGCGACGTGCACGCGGCGTCCGCGCAAAAGTAACCGGTTATCGCCACAGTGCTCTGAAAGATGCCCGAGCCCAGCGACGAGGGCGATGCTGGCTCGATCGTGATCTCGGCGCTACGGCCATCGACGGTGGACGTGATGTTGGCGATGGCGTCGCCGCTGTGAATGACCGCCAAGTGAGCCACTGTATCGCCGAACGAGACAGTGACGGTCTGCGGTGAGGGAGCAGGCGCATCAGGCGCATCGGCCGAGAACGAAAGGGAAGTCCTCGACACGGTCGTTTGGGTCGAGCGGCCTTCGCCGTCGCCATCCCCGCTGCTGCATGCGGACAGCGCGAGGGCCAACAACGCAGCCGTCAGGCGGCGCGCACCGAATACATGACGCACTGTTGCTACCTTCAATATGACGACCAACACGATCATCGTGCGAGCCGGCCGCGACGGGACCGGGCCGGTCTGCCCGCGTGCGTGATGCTGGGAAGCTGCCCCGCCGCTCCGATCTGGCCGCTTTGTCGGGTCGATCGGTTGCTGAATTCTCCCCACGCGAGCGGGGCGCTATCGTAATGCGCGGAGCTTAACACAAGCTGTAGCAGGCCCCAGTGGGCACTGCTGATGGGGTGCGGATCGCGGGTCGGGCGGCGAGGCAGATCAGCCGGCGATATAGCGCTCGAGCTGCTCGATGGTCTGCCGCTGTTCGTCGATGACGGCCTTGACCAGATCGCCGATGGAAACGATGCCGATCATCTTGCCGTGCTCGATGACTGGCAGATGACGTATGCGTCGCTCGGTCATGAGCTGCATGCAGCGCTCAGTGTCCTCATCCGGGGAGACCGTCGTCACCGGCGAGCTCATGATCTGCCAGACGGGCGTATCTGCGCTTGAGCGACCGCGCAGAATCACCTTGCGCGCGTAATCGCGCTCCGAGACGATGCCGACGAGGGTATCGCCTTGTACCACCGGCAACGCGCCGATGCCTTTATCGGCCATGAGCTGGATGGCTTGGAGGACTGGTGCCTCGGGATCGATCGACCAGACGATCGGCTGCTTTTGAGAAAGCAAGAAACGAACGCGCATCATCCTCGACCTCCGGGCTGAAGGTCAGCGTACTGCGGGCGCCGGTGCAATCCGCAGAAACCGGCGTGAGCTGGGGGCTTGGGCTGGGGACTGGAGATCGTCGTCGGCGCGCGCGTTTTCCCCGCTTCCTCTTTCTCGATTCCCTGATCCGGCGCAGTGCTGCTCCAGCCTCCAGTCTGTAGCCCCGCGCCCCACGCCCCGAGCCCCGAGCGCTTATTCCAACTCCTTTACCATGCGCTTCACGGCGCGGGCCCAGGCCTCGTCGTTGTCGCCGCGGAAGTCGAACGACCGGCGGCGTAGCGGCTGCCCACTCGGCACTTCGCGAATCTCGTACGTGAGCGACAAGATGAGCTGACTGACGCGGTAGACCCAGGCGACCAGCACTTGCTCGGCCTCGAGCTCGAGCGCAATGTCGAGCTCGCAGCCGTTGCATTTGTGCAGGTATTGGACCGCTCGCAGCGTCTCGATGCGTTCCTGCGCCGGTGTGCTGTCTACGATTTCATAGCGCGGCACGCGCGCGAGCTCTCGACGCAGCAGCTCACTCATTTCTCGCGTTCGTCGCTCATGCACTTGCTCGAGCGCGGGGTCTCCCACATCGCCGACGAGCTCGAGATCGAGCACCAGCAGCTTCACCGGACGGTGCGTCTCCGCTGCGCTCGCTGGCACGAGCGCGCACAGGGCCACGAGTAATGAAAACAGTGCGCATCGCCTGACGGTCAATGGATGTGACTTCATTCTGCAGCCTCGATCGTTTGCGCTTGCAATCGACGCGGTCGAAGAAACGATCATTGCATCGCTCGTTCGCGCCGTTGCGTCGTAGCGGCTTCTTCACGCCTCGTTCACGCCTGCTGTCCCGGAGCATTCACGCGGCGCGCCTAGATTGGCGGACTGGCGCGGTCGGCTCACGCCGTCGGCGTTACAGGTTCCGCGACACACTCAAGAGGAGACGACGATGACGACTTCGCACGTCAGATACAAGTGGCTCGTATCGGCCTGTGTGGCAGTGGCTGTCCTGCCTGCGGCAGCGCATGATCGCGGCGATGCGGCGATGGATGCCTGTATCGAAGCGTTCGTCACCGATGAATTGCCGCAAGGCAGGAAGATCGAGATCGTCAAGCGTGATTCAGGCTCGTCGCTTGTGAGCGGCGCTGGGCCGATCACCGTGTCAGTGAGCGCCAAGGGCGAACGTAGCGGCCGCAGCTATGGCTCGGCCGAGTGCGTGGTGGACCGCGGTGGCCGCATCCAAGAGATGCACGTCCACGGTCAACGTTCGCAGCTCGCAGGAGCGCGCGTGCAGAGGTCGGCAGCGACTCGCAATTGAGCACGGACCTCCACGGCCGCAGCTGCGGTCGTGGAGGCCGCGTCATTCGCAAGGGCAGAGTGCGTCGCGGATCGCGACGCTGCGGGCAGATCGAGCCCAAGCTCGCGGGCGCAACCCTGGGCGCACGCGGACGGGATTTCGCGCGGGACGTTTGCAAAGATGCCGCCGTATGGCGGTTAAGAAACGTTTGCTCGGTGCTTCGGTCGCACTATTGAAGACCGAGTCGCGTTAGCATTTGCAAATGGCCCAACGAAAATGCCGATCTCTACATTCTCTGCGAAGCCTCTCTCTGTGGATTCTGGCGCTGACAGGCTGCTCCGGTCCGATCGATGAGCCGGGCGTGCTGCCATCAGCGCAGCAGGAAGCCATTCCCGTCATCGTTGCGACCGCCGAGGTGCGTCCACTCAGCGTGCAAATCGAAGCCGTGGGGACAGCGCGCGCCAACGAGTCGGTCGAGGTGACATCGAAGATCACGAACACGGTCGTCGCGATCCGATTTCAGGAAGGCGATTTCGTACGGCGCGGTCAGGTGCTGGTGGAGTTTGACAGCGCCGAAGCGCGAGCCGAGCTCGAGGAGGCGCAGGCCGCTCTGGCGGAAAGCGAGAATCAGTACAAGCGCAGTCAGGATCTCTTCACGCGCCAAGCGCTGTCACTTTCGCAGCTCGATCAGATAGAAGCGACACTCAAGGCCAATCGTGCGCGCGTGAGCGCCGCCAAGGCGCGGCTTGAGGATACGGTCATCCGCGCAAGCTTCGACGGACGCACGGGGTTTAGGCAGGTCAGCGTCGGCAGTCTCGTCCATCCCGGCACTGTCATCACGACGCTCGACGATGTGTCGATCATCAAGCTCGACTTCACGGTGCCGGAGACGTTCATTTACGTTCTCGAGCCGGGTCTGGTCGTCACGGCGCGCACGGCGGGGCTGCCCAACCGGGAGTTCAAGGGGACGGTGTCGACCATCGACTCACGAGTCGATCCAGTGACGCGCTCGATTGCCGTGCGTGCCGAGCTTCCCAATGAAGAGGGCCTGCTCAGACCAGGCATGTTCATGACGGTGACCCTGCACGGCAAGCCGGAGCCCGCGCTGCTCGTGCCCGAAGCGGCGATCGTGCCCGAGCAGGGAAAAACGTTCGTGTTCGTCGTGCGCGATGGCGTCGTCGAACGGCGCGAGGTGCGCACCGGCAAGCGCCGGCCGGGCGAGGTCGAGATCGTCGCCGGTTTGCGCGAGCACGAGCAAGTGGTGATTGAGGGCACGCAGAAGGTCCGCCACGGCAGCCGCGTTCAAGCGCAGCTGTACGAGGAGCCAGCGAGGTCCTGACATGCGCCTCTCCGAGATTTCGGTCCGTCGCCCGGTTTTCGCCACCGTCGTCAGCTTGCTGCTGCTGATCTTCGGCTTGGTCTCGCTCGACCGTCTACCGATTCGCGAATATCCGGACATCGATCGACCGGTTGTCTCGGTGACGACGCGCTACGTGGGCGCCTCTGCGCCGGTGATCGAGACGAAGATCACGCAAGTCATCGAGGATTCGGTCGCAGGTATCGAGGGCATCCTCAAGATCGAATCCGAGAGTGAAGACGAGCGTTCGCAGGTGCGCATCGAGTTCGATGTGAGCCGCGACATGGACGCGGCAGCGAACGACGTTCGCGATCGCGTGTCGCGTGTGCTCAGCTCGTTGCCCGAGGAGGCTGATCCACCGGAGATCATCAAAGCGGACGCGAGCGCCGAGCCCGTCATGTTCATCAGCTTCAGCTCCGACACGATGTCATTGCTGGAGCTCACCGACTATGCCGAGCGCAATCTCATCGATCGCCTCTCGACTGTGCCAGGGGTTGCACGGGTGAGCATCGGCGGCGCACGCCGGCCCTCGATGCGGATTTGGATCGATCGCCAAGCGCTGGCTGCGCGGCGTCTGACTGTCTCGGATATCGAGGACGCATTGCGCCGCGAGAACATCGAGCTGCCGGCGGGACGGCTTGAATCGCGGACGCGAGAGTTCTCGCTGCGCACTGTCGTCGGCTTGGAGACGGAAGAGGATTTCCGCAACCTCGTGATCGCGCGTGGTGCAGATGGGCACCTCGTGCGGCTCGGAGAGGTCGCGACCGTGCAACGTGCCGCTGAGAACGACCGCACGTACACGCGCTTCAACGGGAAGATGGGCATTTCGCTCATCGTCGAAGCGCAATCCAAGGCAAATACGCTCGAAGTCGTGCGCGGCGTGCGTGCGGAAATCGATCGCCTTCAGTCGAGCTTACCTCCTGGTGCGGAGCTGCGTGCAGCGATCGACGCGGCGGTATCGATCGAAGCTGCCTTGCGCGAGGTGGTGATCGCGGTCGGCTTCGCGCTCCTGTCGGTACTGATCGTGATCTACGCGTTCTTGGGCAGCTTGCGAGCGACGCTGATCCCCGCCGTCACGATCCCCGTGTCGGTGGTTGCAGCGTTCACGGTGATGTATGCGCTCGGCTATTCCATCAACGTGCTCACGTTGCTGGGGCTGGTGCTGGCGATCGGCTTGGTTGTGGACGATGCCATCGTCGTGCTTGAGAACATCCACCGGCATGCAGAGCGCGGCAGACCGCCACTCGTTGCGGCCGTGACGGGCTCTCACGAGATCGGCTTTGCCGTGATCGCGACGACCTTGACGCTGGCGGCGGTCTTCGTGCCGATCTCGTTCTTGCCGGGAGATCTGGGACGGCTGTTCAGCGAGTTCGGCTTCACGCTTGCGGCTGCCGTGCTGTTCTCGGCACTGGTGGCGCTTACGCTCACACCGATGATGGCCTCGAAGCTGCCCGAGCGCAGCATGGAGCGAGGCCGCGTCGCGCTTGCAGTCGATGCGTTCTTCCTGCGCCTCTCGGAGCTTTACGAGCGCCGCTTGCGATCGCTCATCCGGCGTCCTTGGCTCGTCATCGCCGCGGTGGGCGCTTTGATCGTGCTCGGCGCCATCACCTTCATGACGGTGCCATCCGAGTTCGCACCGGCGGCCGACATGGGACGAGTCTTCATGCACGTCGAGGGGCCCGAAGGCTCGAGCTTCGAGTACATGGACCGGCAGGCACGACGTGTCGAAGAGATCGTGATGCGCGAGATGGAAAGAAACAACGACATCGAGCGAGTCATGGTCCGTATTCCGGCGATAGGCGGCGGTGCACTTACGGGCGATGTGAACACAGCAAGAGTGATCGTGACGCTCAAGGATTGGCGTGAGCGCGACCGCTCTGCCCGTGAAGTGGCGGATGCATTGCTTGCCGAAGTGAGACAGATTCCGGGCGTGCGCGTCACTGGGGGGCAGTCGAGCAGCTTGGGTCGTCGCGGTTTCGGGGCGCCCGTGCAGGCCAATATCGGCGGACCCGATTACGACACGATTGCCGAGTGGGCCAATAAGATTCTCGAGCTCGCCCGCGCCAACCCGGGATTGCAGAACCTCGATACGAATTACAAAGAGCGCAAGCCGCAAGTGCGCGTGGCGATCGATCGCGATCGCGCGGCCGAGCTCGGCGTGTCGCTCCAGACCGTGGGACGTACGCTGGAGACGATGCTCGGCTCGCGCATCGTGACCACTTTCGTTGACGGCGGACGAGAGTACAACGTGATCCTGCAAGGTCGCGACGAGGATCGCCAGACGATCACCGATCTAACCAATATTCACGTTCGCACTGCGCGCGGCGATCAGCTCGTTCCGCTCGCGAACGTGGTGCGCCTCGAGGAAACAGCCGGTGCCGTCGAGCTGGCACGCTTCAATCGCCTGCGTGCGATCGAGATATCGGCCGACCTGGCGGAGGGCTACACGCTCGGCGAAGCCATCAAGTGGTTCGAAGAGACGGTCGCGCGCGAATTGCCGCCGGAGGCGACCTTGATGTGGGATGGCGAGGCAGGCGAGTACATGCGGAGCGGCCGGCAGATGTACTTCACGTTCTTCTTTGCGTTGGCGGTCGTCTTCTTGGTGCTTGCCGCGCAATTCGAAAGCTTCATCCACCCGCTCATCATCATGGTGACGGTGCCGCTCGCCGTGCTGGGAGCTGTGTTCGGGCTCAAGCTCTACGGCATGACCGTCAACATCTTCAGTCAGATCGCGGTCATCATGTTGATCGGCATCGCGGCGAAGAACGGAGTGCTCATCGTCGAGTTCGCCAATCAGCTGCGCGATCGCGGAGTGGAATTCTTGGAGGCCATCACCCAGGCGGCGAAGATACGACTGCGTCCGGTGCTCATGACGAGCTTGTGCACAGCCTTCGGCGCGTTGCCGCTCTTGCTTGCAACCGGCGCGGGTGCGGAGCAACGCAAACCGATCGGCGTGGTCGTTTTCTACGGCACCATGGTGTCCGTGTTCCTGACACTGTTCGCCGTGCCCGCGGTCTATTCGATCATCGCGCGGCGTACGCGCTCACCTCAGTATGTCAGTCGCATGCTCGACCGGCTCATGGGCGCCACGCGGCCTGTTGCAGCGCCAGCGCCGGCAGAGGTAGAGGAACGGCTGTAGCCTCACTTCTCGCATCCGGCCAGCTTGCGAATGGCTCGAACGACGACTTCCGGACGATCTTTCTGAATGTAGTGACCGCTTCTTTCGACCCTGACGTGCTCTGCGCCAGGGAAGTCGCCCACGATTTCTTCCTGCAGGCGCGCGGCTTCTGCACGTCGTGCCGGCGTTTCTCCGAGGAACACACCGGTGCTCGACAGCACGATCGTGGGGATGTGGCGTGCCGGCGGGCTCGTGAGAACTTGCTGGCCGGCCAGCGTGCTGTCGTTGAGCTCGCGTCGCGCCGTGTAGTCCATGAAGAGCACGACCCGACCGCGTCCATCGGCGCGTTCGGTCGGTGCGCCGAGCAGCAGGCGTTGATTCCAGTGCGTCGAATCGACAAGCAGTAGACCAGCCACTTCGTCAGCGTACTGGCGCGCGAAATATTGCATGTACAGCCCGCCCAGCGAATGACCGACGAGCACATACGGTGGTGGCACGCCGCGTCTTCGCAGCTCAGCGCGCAGCTCGCCTACGATCGTTGCTGCATCGCGTGTCGTTCGCGCTGGGTCGCTCCCAGGATATCCGGCGCGGTTGTAGCTGAGCGTGCGCGTGCAGTTGGTGGCAATGGTGTGCTGGACTTGCCGCCAGACCTCCAAGGTATCGCCGAGGCCGCTTTCGAAGATCACGGTGACCGGACCTTCACCCGCCTCGCGTACCTGATGGACGACATCGACTGCCTCGTTGGTCCCGGCATGAGCGAGCCAGGGGAGGAGAAGCAGGAGAGTACGAAAAACTGCCACTGAGCACCTCAGAAAGACCGGATCCCGGTTCATGCCGTCAGACCAGCGCTTTGCGTATTCGACACCGTACGGTCAACGACGACGCTCGGTGAAGGCCGAAGGTTTCGATGCTCGTCGCTTGACCCAGCGTTGCGGACTCTTGCGCGATGTCACTGCTTGGAACTTGGCCGCGCATTCGCGCCTTCCTCAAGCTCGAACTCTAGGGCTAGAGCGACAGCGAAAGGAGGAGCGTATGCCTGATATTCGCAGCGCGAGAATCATGATTCTCGCAACTCATGGCTTCGAAGAATCGGAGCTGCTTGTGCCGCTGCGCAAGCTGAAGGAAGCGGGTGCGCAGGTCGATGTGGTCTCTCCGGAGTCCGGGGAGATTCGCGGCTGGAAGCACACCGACTGGGGTGAGAAGGTCAAGGTCGACAAGCAGCTCGGCGAGGTAAGAGCGGAGGACTACGATGCGATCGTCCTGCCGGGCGGGCAGATCAATCCGGATCTGTTGCGCGTGAACGAGCAGGCCTTGAAGCTCATCAAGTCGTTCATCGATTCCGGCAAGGTTGTGGCGGCGATCTGTCACGCGCCGTGGCTGCTTGTCGAGCTCGACGCAGTGCGTGGCCGCCAGGTCACTTCGTACCATTCGATCAAGACGGACGTGAAAAACGCCGGCGGGAACTGGGTCGATGCGGAGGTCGTCGTCGATGGCGGCATCATCACCAGTCGCCGTCCGGATGATCTCGACGCATTCGTCGCGAAGATCATCGAGGAAGTGCAAGAGGGCAGTCACGCGCAGCAGAGGCAGGCGAGCTGAAGGCTGTAGGCCGTGGGCTGTAGGCTGCAGCACCGTCGCTTCTGGCCGCTCAGTTCACCGTTCTGGCTGAACGGCCGCTCGTGCTGTCGCCACATCTGCAAGCGCGCACAGGTCGGCAAAATCGTCGATCAGCGCGTCGGGTTGTAGAGCCTGCAGGTCAGGCACTGGGGTATACCCGTACGTGACTGCGACGACGCGACAACCTGCCGCGCGCGCAGCGATGATGTCGCTTCGGGAGTCGCCCACGTAGAGAAACTCGTTTGAGTTGATGCCGGCGCGCGAGCACGCGGCGAGCAACAGGTTCGGGCTCGGTTTGCGGTCTTCCGCCAGATCCGCACAGTAGATGCGCGGAAAATATTGGCGCAGCTTGGTTGCTTCGAGCAACCTCAGCGCAAAGCTCGTCTCCTTGTTGGTGATGCAACAGAGTTCCAATCCCGCGGCAGCGAGCGTGGCGAGTGTTTCCGCAACATGCGGGTACACGGCACTGCGCTCGTAGTAGCGCTGCGCATACAGCTTGCGAAACGACGCCTCGGCCCCGGCCTGTAACGTCGGACTGAGGCGCGCAGCGCTCAAGCTGTACGCCAGGGCACGCTCGACGAAAGCGGTAATGCCAGCGCCGATCAGCTGGGGAACGATCGGGTCCGGCAAGGGGGAGCCGTGCAGCATTGCAAGCACGCTGTTCATCGCCGCACCCATGTCGGGCGCCGTGTCGATGAGGGTACCGTCCAAGTCGAAGGCGATCGCTTTGAGCATTCACTGTCCCCCATCACGTCGTCGGAGCAGGCGAGCTGCCGGTCGCTCCCACCATGCTCCTCTTGCGTGCGAGGGCTTCTTTTCGTCGCTCGATGAGGCGCAGGATCATGGGTGTGAAGATGAGCTGCATAGCAAGGTCCATCTTGCCGCCCGGGCACACGATCGTGTTCGCACGCGACATGAAAGAACCGTGCAGCATCGACAGCAGATAAGGGAAATCGATGCCCTGCGGTCGTGCGAACCGGATGACCAGGAACGATTCGTCGGGTGTCGGGATGAACCGGGCGATGAATGGGTTAGACGTGTCGACGACTGGGACACGCTGGAAGTTGATGTGTGTGCGGGAGAACTGCGGGCAGATGTAGTGCACATAGTCGTGCATACGCCGCAAGATCGTGTCCTTGATCGCCTCAGCGGAATAACCCCGCGTGGCGCGATCGCGATGCAGCTTCTGGATCCACTCCAAGTTGATGACAGGGACAACGCCGATCAGCAGATCCACGTGGCGCGCCACATCGATGCCGTCACACACGACGGCGCCGTGCAGGCCTTCGTAGAACAGCAAGTCTGTGTTCTCCGGCAGCGGCTCCCATTCGGTGAAGGTGCCCGGCGCCTGGCCGCGCCGTTGTGCTTCTTCCTCGTCATGCACGTACCAACGACGTCGGCCCGTCCCTGTCTCGGCATACGTGCGGAACAGGTTTTCGAGCTCATCGAACAAGTTCGCCTCCGGTCCGAAATGGCTGAAGTGGACGTCACCGCGCGCGAGCGCTTCGTCCATCTTCTGCTTCATCGTGACGCGGTCGTAGCGATGGAAACTATCACCCTCGACGAAGGCGGCGTTGATCGATTCGCGACGAAAGATCTGCTCGAATGTGCGCATGACGGAAGTCGTGCCTGCGCCCGAGGATCCAGTTACCGCGATGATGGGATGCAAGGCGGACATCAGGCTGGGCTCCTAAACAAGCTGCGTGTGCCGAAGAGCGGCGCATCGAACTCGAAGTCGTTGTAGTCGCGGTAATAGCTTTCTATTCGCTCGACCTCTGCCCGTGCGCCGAAGATGAATCCGATGCGCTCGTGCAGCGATGCCGGCGTCACTTCGAGTATCGGCTCGCGACCCGTGCTCGCTCGTCCGCCTGCCTGCTCGACGATGAAGCCTATGGGATTCGCCTCGTAGAGCAGCCGCAGCCGGCCTGCCCGGCTCAGATCTTTACGATCTCGTGGGTACAGGAAGACGCCTCCGCGCATGAGGATGCGATGTGTCTCGGCCACGAGCGATGCGATCCAGCGCATGTTGAAATCGCGACCGCGCGGGCCGGCGGCGCCGGCCTGACATTCACTCACATAGCGCTTGATCGGCGCTTCCCAGTGACGCCAGTTGGAGGCGTTGATGGCGAACTCCGACGTAGTTTCCGGGATGCGCAGATCCGGATGGGTGAGAAGGAACTCGCCGACCTCCCGATCGAGGGTGAAGCCGTGCACGCCGTGGCCCGTCGTGAGAACGAGCATCGTGGACGGGCCGTAGATGGCGTAACCGGCGCACACCTGCGCAGTGCCCGGTTGCAGGAAGTCCGCTTCGCATGGCTCCGCGACGCCGTCCGGGCAACGCAGGATGGAGAAAATGCTCCCCACCGCCACATTGACGTCGATGTTCGAGGAGCCGTCCAGCGGATCGAACAAGAGGAGATATCGACCGCGCGGATACTCCGCCGGAATCGAATAGGGCGTCTCCATTTCCTCGGAGACCATGCCAGCGAGCTGACCGGTCCACTCAGTGGTGCGCACGAAGATCTCATTGGCGAGGACGTCCAGACGCATCTGCACCTCACCTTGCACGTTGGTCGCATCCGTGCGGCCCAAGGCACCGGCCAGCGCGCCTTTGCCGATCAGCACCGCGATGCGCTTGCACGCGAGCCGCACGTCGTTGACGATCGAGATGAAATCCGTGTTCTCGTCTGCACGGCGGCGTCGTTCCTCGATGAGGAAGCGTGTGAGCGTCTTCGACGTGTGCTGGCTCATGAGACAGACTCCCGGTTCTGAAACACTCGACTTGCGCGGATGTCGGCGGCATCGATCGTCAACAGATCGTCTCGGGTGAGGGTGGCACCGCGCTCGAAGAGTCGGCTCGCCTGGCGTAGGCGAGCCCGGTCGAGGGCGTTGCGGACGGAGCGTGCGTTGGCGAAGTGCGGCTGCGAGCGACGCAGGGCGATGTACTCGCGTAGAGCAGCGGCTGCCTCGTCGCTGAGGCGGTACTGCATCTGTTTGAGCATCAGCTCGGCGATCGCGAAGAGCTCCTCGTCCGTGTAGTCGGGAAAGTCGATGTGGTGGGCGATCCGCGAGGACATGCCGGGATTGCTCTGGAAGAAGCGTTCCATCCGATCCTTGTAGCCGGCGAGCACCACGACCAGATCCTGGCGGCTGTTCTCCATTTCCTGCAGCAGAATCTCGATCGCCTCTTGGCCGTAGTCGCGCTCGTTCTCGGGGCGATAGAGGTAATAGGCCTCGTCGATGAAGAGGACCCCGCCCATGGCGCGCTTGAGGACTTCGCGCGTCTTTGGTGCAGTGTGACCGATGTATTGACCGACGAGATCGTCGCGTGTGACTGCGACGAGATGCCCTTTGCGGACATAGCCAAGGCGATGAAGGATTTCGGCCATGCGCAACGCGACGGTCGTCTTACCGGTGCCGGGATTGCCGGTGAAGGACATGTGCAACGACGGTGTGTCGGTGCTGAGCCCTGCTTGCTTGCGCAACGTATCGATCAAGAGCAGCGCACAGATGTCGCGCACTCGCGCTTTGACGGGCGCCAACCCCACGAGCTCGCGATCGAGCTCTTCGAGAACCTCACCGACGCGCGATCCCTTGAACGCCGCTTCGAGGTCGAAGGTTGGCGGCTCACCCGACGAAGGAGTCGACTCGTTGATTGCGTGCATCACGACCTCGACGGTTAGTAACGCTCGCCTTCAGGCCGCTCTGTTGCGTAGGAGCGGACCGTGTAGCGCACCTGTCGGCCGGGACCTTCCTCGCGCACAAGCCCGAAGCCCGGTTCGTTCTCCGGCCGCTGCACGATGAAAGAGAGGCGCAGCGATTCCACACCGCGGGTCGCATCGAAAGCGTTCACCTTGATGTAGTGTCGCGGGAACGTGGCGCGACAAGCGTTGATCTCCTTGAGAATGCCGGCGGCATCCCGCAGATCGAACATGGGAATGCCGAACATCTCCCAATACGTGTTGCGCGGGTGCGGATCGTCGGTGTACTCGATCGACACCGCCCAACCCTGCTTGAGGCAGTACTCGATCTGCGCAGTGATCTGCTCGTCGGTTAGGTCAGGCAGAAAAGAAAAGGTACCTTGCGTAAGTCGCATTGCGATCTCCTCAAGCAGCTTCCGTGGGCGTTGGCACGAAGTCGGGTGTGTCGGTGCTGGCGTAGTCAAATGTGACGTCGCGCCAGGTGTCGAGCGCGGCTTGCAACGGGGGACATGTGCGAGCCGCTTTCGCGAGGATGTCGGGCCCCTCGTTCCAGATGTCGCGACCCTCATTGCGTGCCAGCACCATCGCCTCGAGGGCCACACGGTTGGCCGTTGCGCCGGCGGCAATACCGTCGGGATGTCCGATCGTGCCGCCGCCGAACTGCAGCACGCAGTCCTCACCGAGATAGGTAAGCAGCTGGTGCATCTGCCCTGCGTGAATGCCGCCGGAAGCAACCGGCATGACATTGCGCAGACCGCCCCAATCCTGCTCAAAGAAGATGCCGCGCGGCAGATCCACGGCGTTGTGCGGCTCGCGCAAGACGTTGTAGTAGCCTTGCACTGTGTTCGGATCGCCTTCGAGCTTGCCGACGACGGTTCCTGCATGGAGATGATCCACGCCGGCAAGGCGCATCCACTTGGCGATCACGCGGAAGGAGATGCCGTGTGTCTTCTGCCGCGTGTACGTGCCGTGGCCTGCGCGATGAAGGTGCAACAGCATGTCGTTCTTGCGCGCCCACTTCGACATCGATTGAATGGCGGTGTAGCCGATGACCAGATCGATCATCACGATGACCGATCCGAGCTCCTTGGCGAACTCGGCGCGCTCGTACATCTCCTCCATGGTGGCGGCGGTGACGTTCAAGTAGTGGCCCTTGATTTCTCCGGTCGCCGCTTGCGCGCGGTTGACAGCCTCCATGCAGTAGAGGAAACGATCGCGCCAATGCATGAAGGGTTGTGAGTTGATGTTCTCGTCGTCCTTGGTGAAGTCGAGGCCACCACGCAGCGCTTCGTAGACGACCCGTCCGTAGTTCCTGCCGGACAGACCGAGCTTCGGTTTCACCGTGGCGCCGAGCAATGGGCGGCCGAACTTGTCCAAGCGCTCACGCTCGACGACGATGCCGGTCGGTGGTCCTTGGAAGGTTTTCACGTAGGCGACCGGGAAACGCATGTCCTCGAGCCGCAGCGCCTTGAGTGGTTTGAATCCGAAGACGTTGCCGATGATCGAGGCCGTCAGGTTCGCGATCGAGCCGGGCTCGAATAAGTCGAGGTCGTACGCAATGTAGGCGAAGTACTGACCCGGCGAGCCTGGCACGGGCTCCACGCGATATGCTTTGGCTCTGTAGCGCTCGCACGCAGTGAGTCGGTCCGTCCATACCACTGTCCAGGTCGCGGTTGACGACTCACCGGCGACGGCTGCTGCAGCTTCGATGGGATCCACGTTCTCCTGCGGCGTAATGCGAAAAAGAGCAAGGATGTCGGTGTCCTTGGGCTCGTAATCCCCGTCCCAATAGCCCATGTCGGCGTATTTCAGCACGCCTGCTTTGTAGCGCTCCTCGGTCGATAGCGGCGCTCGCGTACCGGTCTGCTTCATCGTCTTGTCCTCGAGAGGTTGAGGGTGGGATGAAGCGTGGACCTTTCGCGCCATTAGGTCCAATGGATTATTATTTGCTCTGTTATAAAATTTTTTTATGAAATCACGAGCCGGTGCGCTCGTGCTTCGTGAGTGCGTGTTGTGAGTCGTGTACGGTCATGCGTGCTCGGTTCGCGACAAGAGCCTGATCCTCGAGCCCGAGATGCGTAACGTCACCCTGCGGCAAATCCGTGTCTTCATCGCTGTGGCGCAGCACCGTTCGTTCACGCGTGCAGCACGCGAGTTACACCTGACCCAGCCTGCGGTATCGCATCAACTCAAGCTGCTCGAGGCCGAAGTCGGGCTACCCCTGTTCGAATACATCGGCCGCAGGGTTCATCTCACCACTGCGGGCGAGGCGCTGTTGCACTACGCGACGCAGATCAACGAGGTGTTGCGTGCGGCCAGCGAATCGTTCGCCGAGATGCGCGGGCTCAAGCGCGGCCTGCTCAAGCTCGGTGCCGTGAGCACGGCGAAATACTTTACTCCGTCATTGCTCTCAGCTTTCCGAGAGGAATATCCGCAGGTGGCGATCAAGTTCACGGTCGGCAATCGCGAGGAGATCATCAAACAGCTCGCCGACAACGAGATCGACTTGGTGATCATGGGACGCCCGCCGCGCGAGCTCGTCACGAATGCCGAGCCGTTCGCGCGACATCCGCTCGTGATCATTGCCGCACCCGATCATCCGCTCGCCAAAGTGCAACGCAAGGTGCCGCTCAAGCGACTCGAGCACGAACCCTTCATCATCCGCGAAGAAGGGTCGGGCACGCGCGCGTCGATGGAGCATGTCTTTCGCGAGCGAGGCGTCACCTTCAATGCGATCATGGAGGTGAGCAGCAACGAGACCATCAAGCAAGCTGTGATGGCAGGCATGGGGATCAGCTTCATCTCCCAGCATACGGTCAGCCTCGAGCTCGCCACGGGCAAGCTCGTCGTGCTCAACGTAAGCGGCTTACCGGTCATACGCGATTGGTACGTCATCCATCTGCGGGATAAACGGCTGTCGCCTGTCACACTCGCGTTTCGCAGCTTCCTGCTGGCTCGCGGTGCGCAGATCATCGAGCGCACGGTCGGCGCGTCTGTTTCAGGCACTTGATTGGAACCTGCGACCCAGTCGAGGATTACGGTTGGATCCACGCCGCTTCTGCGTACCTGCGCACTTGAATATGGAGTTTTGTCATGATCGAACGCATCTTGTTGGTCGGATGTCTAGCGGGCGTTTTGAGCGCATGCGGCGGCGAACAAGGTGACTCGCAGCGCCCCGCGACCCAAACGGCCAGCGATAGCGCGGAAGTATCAAGCTCGCTGCCTTTCGTCGTCACGCCGGTCGCGCAGTTCGAGGAGCCGTGGGCAATGACCTTTTTGCCTGACGGTCGCTTGCTCGTGACCGAGAAGCGAGGTGCGCTCAAGCTCTATACGATCGACGGCGCGATAGAAGAGATCGAAGGCGTGCCGGAGGTCGCGTATCGCGGGCAGGGCGGTCTGGGCGATGTCGTGCTGCACCCGAAATTCGAAGAGAATGGGTTTGTCTATCTCAGCTATGCCGAGCCTGGCGAAGGCGATACGCGCGGTGCAGCTGTCGCGCGCGCAAGACTCGAGCTGCACGAGGACGGAGGCGGCCGCCTCACTGACCTGCAGGTGATTTGGCGCCAGGTGCCGAAAGTCACGGGTGACGGTCACTACGGGCATCGAATGGCATTCGATGCCGACGGATATCTATGGATTACCTCGGGCGAGCGACAGAAGTTCGATCCTGCTCAGGACATGCAATCCAATCTCGGCAAGGTGATCCGTCTGCACGATGACGGCTCGGTGCCAAAGGACAATCCTTTTGCCGATCAAGGCGGCGTGGCCGCGCAAGTGTGGTCGCTTGGGCATCGCAATCCCCTCGGTATTGCGTTCGATGCGCAAGGCCGCCTTTGGGTGCACGAGATGGGACCGCAAGGTGGCGATGAGCTCAACTTGATCGAACGCGGTGCCAACTACGGCTATCCCATCGTGTCTCAAGGAGAGCACTACGACGGGACGCCCATCCCGGGTCACGAAGAACGACCCGAGTTCAAGGAGCCGGTCATCACTTGGCTGCCCTCGATCTCACCGGCGGGGTTCGTGATCTACAGCGGCAGCGAGTTCCCGCAGTGGCAGGGCGACGGATTCATCGGTGGGCTCGCGTCACAGGTGCTCGTGCGGGTGGAGTTCGACGGCGAGACAGCGCGCGAAGCTGAACGCTATGACATGGGCGCGCGCATTCGCGAGGTGGAGCAAGGCCCCGACGGTGCGTTGTGGATACTCGAGGATCAACGCGATGGCAAAGGAGGACGCCTGCTGAAGCTGACCGCGCGGCAGGGGGAGTAGGGAAAGAGGGGGAGGGAAGACACGTGCTGCCAAGCCAATAGCCCACAGTCTACGGCCTCCAGCCCAGGATGACTCGCCGAACGGGAAGTGCCGATCTTCCGCTGCATGGCGGCTACGTGCCGCAGTGGCTGAGCGCGCGCATGGCGCAGCTCGGGCGTGTGATCGTGGAGGCCATCGCGCTTCATTACGGGCGTGACGAAGTATTGCGTCGGCTCGCGCACCCGTTCTGGTTCCAGTCGTTCGGCGCGGTCATGGGCATGGATTGGCATTCATCCGGCGTGACCACCAGCGTCATTGGGGCACTCAAGCGCGGCCTCGCGCCCATTCAGGACGAGCTCGGTATATATGTGTGTGGTGGCAAGGGCGCGCATGCGCGCCGCACACCGCTCGAGCTGAGCCAGGTCGGTGAGCGGACGGGGCTCGATGCCGATCCGTTGACCCGTGCAAGCCGCCTGGTCGCGAAAGTCGACAGCGCGGCGGTCCAGGACGGTTTCGACCTCTACTTGCATGCATTTGTGGTATCGCGCGACGGTCGCTGGTGCATCGTGCAGCAAGGCATGAATGCATCGAGACGGGAGGCGCGACGTTACCACTGGCTATCGGAAGGCCTCGAGAGTTTTCTCGATTCTCCGCATGCGGCGATCGAAGGACGCAACCAAGGTGCCATCGTCAACCTTGCCGATGCACGTGCTGCGCGCAATCGGACCGCTGGGCTCGATCTGGTGGCCAAAGGGCCGGATCCCGTCGTCCGTTTTCTCAAGCGATGGCGCGACGGCAATACAGCGCTGGACTTGTTTGCCGCCACGGAGCCACCGCTCGACGCCAATGCACAGGTGCCGCATCTGCAGATGCCATCGCGTCACGACGTGCGAGCGAGCGATGTCATGCTGAAGCGTCTGCACGCAGTGCTGGCGGCAGCGGCCGATCGCGGGCCGAAGGATTTTGCGGAGTTGCTGCTGATGCCCGGCGTCGGCGCGCGCACAGTGGCCGCGCTCGCGCTCGTCGCCGAGGTCGTGTACGGCGCGCCGTCGCGCTTTGCCGATCCGGCACGATTCTCGTTCGCGCACGGCGGCAAGGACGGGCATCCGTTTCCGGTGCCGCTCAAGGTGTACGACGAGACGATTCGCGTGCTCAAGGACGCGGTGAGTCAGGCGAAGCTCGGCAACGATGAGAGGCTTGCGGCGATACGTCGTCTGGACAAGCAAGCTCGCATGCTCGAGCGCATCGCCCGTGGACCGCGTTACGAGACGCTCATCTCCAAAGAATGGCGCGCATCCTCCATCCTGGGAGGACGGATGGTAGGAAGCCGCGGCGATCGACTGCTGTGCGCGACCGCGGCATCGAGCTCGGCATCGAGCTCGGAGGCAGATTGAGGCTCATCCGAGACCGGCGAACTGTTGCAGATGGAAGTCTGTGTCGCCCCACGTCAGCTCGATCGCCGTCAAACGCTTGAAGTAATGACTCACGATCAGCTCGTCAGTCATGCCCATGCCGCCGTGGAGCTGAATGGCTTGTTGGCCGATGAACCGGCCTGCGCGACCGATCACCACTTTCGCGGCGGATAGCGCGCGCCGGCGTTCGTTGATGTCGGGGTCTTGGCACTTGATGGCGGCGAGATAGCTCATCGAGAGAGCCTGCTCAGCGTGTATGAACATATCGACCATGCGGTGCTGCAGGACCTGAAAGCGGCTGAGCGGCTGACCGAACTGCTTGCGATTCTTGGTGTACTCGATGGTGGCAGCGTTCACTGCCTTCATGATGCCGACGGCTTCGGCGCATAACGCGCTCAAGCTGATGTGGTGTGCCGTCTCGAGCGCCGCCAGCGTATCGCTGTCGGCACCAATCAGGCTCTCGCTCGGCAAGCGGACTCGATCAAGCTCGAGATCGGCGGCGCGCCGACCGTCCAGCGTCCGATACGAGTTGATGGTGAGCCCAGCGGCATCACTCGGGACACGAAAGACTCGCACTCCGGCAGCGTCCGTGGCCTTACCGCTCGTGCGAGCGGTGAGCAAGAACTCGTGCGCGGCAGAAGCGTGCATGATGACGCTCTTCTTGCCCTGTAAGACGTAGCCATCGCCATTCTTCTCGGCGCGTGTCGTGACCATGTTGAGCTCGCCACGTGTCTGCGGCTCCTGATGCGCAACGATCACGATGCGCTCGCCGCTCACGATCGCGGGCAACAGCTCGGATGCAACCTTCGCATCGCCGAGCGCTTGCAGCAGGGCAGGCGCGAGCACGGCGGCTTCGAGATACGGCTCGAGTAAAAGCGCCTCGCCGAAGGCGTTCATGACGAGCATCGTCTCAACGGGACCAGCACCCAATCCGCCATGCTCCTGAGGTACGTTGAGCGCCGTAAGGCCGAGATTGGCGAGCTCTTGCCACAGCGCTGGGCTCCAGCCGTGCTCGGAGGCGGCAATCTCGCGGCGGGTCTCGAAGCTGTAATGCTCGCGAACGAAGCGCTGCACCGTATCCGCGAGAAGTTGTTGCTCGTCTGTAAAGGTGAAGTCCATGGTCTAACCGCTAGGCTCGGAATCAGGAATGGCAAGGAGAGGGCACGCTTGCTCACAGGCCGAGAATCGTCTGGGCGATGATGTTGCGTTGAATCTCGTTCGAGCCGCCGTAGATGGTGACTTTGCGGAGATTGCAGTAAGTGCCAGCGAGCGGTGCTGCGTATTCCGGACCGGCGACGCTCTTGAAATCGTTCTCCTCGGGAGAGTGTCGTTCGAAGGGCAACGCGTACTGGCCGACCGCATGCATCAGGAGCTCGCTCAAGGTCTGCTGAATCTCGGTGCCTTTGATCTTGAGGATCGATGCCTCGGGTCCTGGCGCGCGATTCTCTGCCGCGGCGGCCAACGCACGCAGCGCGGTGATCTCGAGCGCCATGAGATCGATCTCGACCTGTGCCACGCGTGCGGCAAACAAGGGATCTTCCAACAACGGCCGGCCATTCTTCATTTCCTGGCGCGCGATGCTCTTGAGGCGTTGCAGCTCGCGTTTCGAAGAACCGATCCCGGCGATGCTGGTACGCTCGTGGCTGAGCAGGAACTTCGCATAAGTCCATCCTTTGTTCTCTTCGCCGATCCGGTTCTCGACGGGAACTTTCACGTTCTCGAACCAGACTTCGTTCACTTCATGAGCGCCATCGAGCGTCCTGATAGGGCGCACGGTGATGCCGGGAGTGCTCATATCTATGAGAAGGAAGCTGATACCCTGCTGCGGTTTGGGTGCATTCGGGTCGGTGCGCACCAAGCAGAAGATCCAGTTCGCGTAGTGGCCTGAGGTGTTCCAGGTCTTCTGTCCGTTGACGATGTAATGATCTCCGTGCCGCTCGGCACGCGTCTTGAGCGATGCGAGGTCCGATCCCGCACCGGGTTCGGAGTACCCCTGGCACCACCAATCCTCGCCGCGCAGAATCCGCGGTAGAAAACGTTTCTGCTGCTCCGGCGTGCCGAACTCGATGATCACGGGTCCGACCATTCGCAAGCCGAATGGGACGGGTTTGGGTGCGCCCGCCAAAGCCAACTCTTCCTCAAAGATGTGAACCCGAACAGGATCCCAGCCCGTACCGCCGAACTCTTTCGGCCAAGTCGGGGCTCCCCATCCTCGCTCGAACAGTATTCTTTGCCAGCGACGATAGTCCTCTGCGCGTACGCCGAGCCCTGCCTTGACGCGCTCACTGATATCGGCGGGTAAGTGCTCGCGCAGGAACTCGCGTACTTCCTCTCGAAATGCCAGCTGCTCGGGAGTGTAATTGAGATCCATGGATCCTGATGGCAGTGTCAAGGTTGCTGTGCGACCAGTCGGTGTCGTGATGCCGTGAGGATCATAGGGAGGCGGTCGAATCGTCGCAATGCGTGGATCCGCGTCCTGGAGCCTGCGTTTACCGGCTCGCTCCTTACGGGCGCGGCGAGGTCAGGCGCGCAGGCTCTGGTTGCTCACGGGGGAATATGCTAGCGTCCAGCGCGAAACATTCGTCTGCATGCCGGAAACGCCATGCGCGATTAAATCAAATCGACAACACAATACGACTCACGATTGCGATTCTGGCCGTTGTCACGGCGCTTGCTTTAGTGGTGCTTGCCTTGCACGTATCACAGTGCTTACTGCTCACAAATCTCGCGGACGGGGCAGCTTGTGGATGCGCGACGAAACCGCTCCAGCCACGTGTCCTGGCGTGCGCTGTAAGAAACTGAAAGGTATGCGCCGGATCGCACGCAGGCGTAATCGCTTGGAAAAAGGTTCGCAACACATGGTGAGGAGACCAATAGATACGGAGTTGGCAACAGCGTCTTCGGCGCCCGAATCCCGTTCGGCAACAGGCAAGAAGGACCGACACTTCGTTACCGCGTTATCGCGTGGTTTGGAAGTGCTTGCTTGTTTTCGCAGTGGCAGCCGCATGCTCGGCAATCAGGAAATCGCGGAACGCTGCCGTTTGCCGAAGTCGACCGTCTCGCGGCTGACGTACACGTTGACCAAGCTCGGGTACCTGCATTACGTGAAGGAGTCCGGTAAGTACCGACTCGGCACTGCGACGCTCGCGCTCGGCAGCGCGGTGCTCGGTCGCTTCGAGGTACGCGACTTGGCACGGCCACTCATGCAAGAGCTTGCCGATTCGACGGGAACGTCGGTTGCGCTTGGTGCGCGCCAACGTTTGAGCATGGTGTGTGTCGAAGTCTGCAAGGGTAACGCCGTGCTCTCGCTCAACATGGAAGTCGGTATGCGTTTGCCACTCGCATCCTCCGCGATCGGCCGTAGCTATCTAGCGGTATGCAGCGACGGCGAGCGCGCCGACCTGCTCGACCAGCTGAAAGAGCTCGATCACGTCGCTTGGCCAGCGCTCAAGCAAGGTATCGAGAGGTCACTCGCGACCTACGCAGAGCTCGGCGTTTGCACGTCGTTCGGCGAGTGGCAGCCTGACGTCAACGGCATTGCCGTCGCATTTCATCCTGGCAACGGCTTACCTGCCATGGCGATCACCTGTGGTGCGCCTGCATTCAAAGTGACGCCGGAATACTTGCTCAACGATGTGCGACCGCTGCTCCTGGAGCTCGTCCGCAAAGTAGAAGAAGGGTTGGGAGTACGTAGCTGAGTTGTCGGCGTCGCAGACGAGCGACGTCGACGTCCTGCAACAGCAATCGCACTCGTCGTCCACCTTCATATTGCACCTGCGCAAAACCCGGAACTTTTCCAGAAGGAGTTAGTTAGACAGGTTGTCTCGGTCTGACCATCTGCGACGCGATCCTTCATGCGCGAGTCCGCTCAAGCCAAAGTCATTCGCGCACCGGTAGCGAGAGTGCCACGCGCATGGCCATCGCAGGGCAACTTCCAAACCCGTGTGCAGCGCGGGACAGCCGAACCGCCTGCGGTGACACTCCTCAAGCATACTTTCAATCCCACGGTCATCGTTGCGACTTTATTTGCTTGTGCGCTCATTTACGAGCAGCCGCTCGGTACGCCTTATCTAGCGCTCGCTGCACTGACCTTCATCGTCTCCGCACAGCTCGTCGGCGATCCTGTATTGGATGGTGCGTCGGTGCACAACGTCGCAGGCATTGTGCGACATCGCATCTTCGGCGAGTGGGTGATGGTCTCGGCGGTGCTGCTCTTCCTCGCATTCGCCTTCAAGGTTACCGACACCTTCTCGCGTAAGGTCATCCTTACATGGTTCGCTGTGACGCCGTTCACAGTGATTGCGTCGCAGATGGCGTTGCATCGGCTGGCGGCCTTCTCGGCGCTGCGCGGGTCGATTGCGCAGAAGCACATCATCGTCGGGGCGAATGAGTGCGGCCGTCGACTCGCACAGCGGCTACAGGCCAATCCGCATCTGGGAGCGTTCAAAGGATTCTTCGATGATCGTGTCGGTGATCGCGTTGCGGGTGTGCCGAGCGAGCAGCTGTTGGGAACGATGACGGACGTGGCCGAATACGTGCGCCTCAACGGAGTGAGTAACATCTACATTTGTCTGCCCATTCGTCCCGAAGAGCGTGTCGTGAAGCTCATGCGGGAGCTGCGCGACACGACGGCATCGGTCTATTTCGTACCGGACGTCTTCGTGTTCGATCTCATACGCGCGCAGCTTGCCGAGATCGATGGCATACCTCTGCTAGCGGTGTGCGAGACGCCGTTCTGCGGCATGAATGGAGTGCTCAAACGCGGTAGCGACATCGTCTTCGCAACGATACTCATCGCGTTGCTATGGCCGTTGATGATCGCTGTCGCGATCGGGGTGAAGTTGAGCTCGCCCGGGCCGGTGATATTCAAGCAACGTCGTTACGGCCTCTACGGCGAGCGCATCCTCGTCTACAAGTTCAGGACCATGTCGGTGTGCGAAAACGACGACGAGGTGACGCAGGTGACCCGTGGCGATCCGCGCGTGACACCCTTCGGTCGTTTCCTGCGTAGGACATCGCTCGATGAGTTACCGCAGCTGTTTAACGTCCTCTTCGGCAGCATGAGTTTGGTTGGTCCGCGCCCGCACGCAGTAGCTCACAACGAGGAGTATCGCAAGCTCATCGATGGTTACATGCTGCGGCACAAGGTTCGTCCCGGTATCACTGGTTGGGCACAAGTCAACGGATTTCGGGGCGAGACTGAGAGCTTGGAGAAGATGCGGCGCCGCGTGGAGTACGACCTGCATTACTTGCGTAACTGGTCCTTGGGATTGGATATCTACATCCTCTTTCGCACGGCACGCATCGTCTTCGGCGACAAGAACGCTTACTGAGCATCGACAGCGGTCATGCGCAGTGTCCACCACGTCGCCATCGAGCTGTGTCGTTTCTTGCAGGAGGAACGCATCGCTTATGCGCTGCTGGACGATGCGCATAGCACCGGGACGCAGCGTATCGAGCTCGTCACTGGACGAGAGGATTTCCAGCACATACCGGTTGCGTTGCACAAGTTCTGCGCGCATAGCAATTTGAAGCTCGTGGCGTGTGCTCGCGAAGGACGGCTTTGCTGGCGCGCATTCGTGAGCTGGCTCGACAGCGAGCAGCGTCCTCAGTTCGCCGCCATGGCAATCTTTGCGGACCTGGTGCGACGCGGATGTGCGTTGCTGGAAGACCGCGAGCGCTCCCAAGATTGCGATGGCGAATCAGGTGCTGTGCGCCTGCACCGATCCTTTCTCGTCGCAACGCCGGCCGTCGAATTCATCTATCGCTTTCTGCGCTGTGTGCGCGAAGGCACGATCAGCGAATCGCAAGGTCGGCATCTGCACGACTGCTGGCTGCGTGATGCCGACGGAGCAGCAGCCCAGCTCGCCCAGTTCTGGGATCCGCTGCGTGAAGGCGGTGTCGTGGCGCGCGCGGCGCAGGACGGTGATTGGTCGGTGGTGCGCGAGATCGTGCCGCTGCTGCGCGCGAGCGTGCGGCGATACAAACAGCACCGAATGCTCGATTGGTTGTACGAGCACGCTGCGCGGCTACGAGAATGGGTGCGCCCATCGGGCTTGTGGATCGAATTGCTCGTTCCGCAGGGGACGAGCAAGTGGGAGGTGATCGCGGCGCTCAAGGAGCGGCCGCTCGCACCGTTTCGAGGGACACATACGATAGTCTGGCAGCCACGTGTCCCTCAGCCGGCTTCGTACGAAGACCAGGATACGCCGCCGTGTGGTCGGTCGGTCATGCTCGCCAAGCTCGTCGTGTTTGCCGTCGCTTCTTGGGTGAACTACTGCTGGCGGGTGCGTCCGAGCCTCGCACGCGGGATGTTGGCCGCATCGCATCGTGACTACGACGACGTGTTCATCGTTCCTATGCGGCATGGGAGGAAACGCGTATTCGCTTTCGCGCGCATCGTGCGGCATTGGACACCGCGACCGGATCTGTGGATCGTCGCCGATGCGCCATCTTCGACGGTGCACTCGCGCGATACAAAGCCGTCATCGAAAGCAGCGGCACGTCAGCGCCGTCACTATCGCGTACAGCTACGCGGTTGCAAGAGCGTAGTGCGGCTCGATGCGCGCCAATCGCTGCCGAGGCTGATCGCAGCCGTAGAGCAAGCCATCGTCGCGCACTTGGAGAAGCGCACCGGGCAACGACTGCGCCTGCCGTTGACGGCTCCGCAGAATCCACTCGCGACGAGAGTGCTACTGTTCTTCTGTCGCAGAAGAATCCTTGGAGTGAGCCGACTCGTGCGGATACTGTTCAACAGCGATATCCGTTGCCGCCTGCCGACGCGGCTGTTCATGCCGCGTCCCTACGGCATCATGGTGCATGAGCGAGCGGTGCTCGGCGAACGCGTGACGATCATGCAGCAGGTGGTCATCGGCGGCAAAGATGGTGATGACAGCGTTGCGCCGGTCATCGGCAACGACGTTTATATCGGTGCTGGCGCGCGCGTTCTTGGCGGCGTGCGAATCGGCGACGGAGTCACAGTCGGTGCAAACGCTGTCGTCACGCGTGATGTTCCTCCTTATGCGACGGTCGTCGGTGCCAACCGCATCGTCGAAGCGCCGCTCGAAGCGGGCGCCGATCGATCGGTCACGCCGTTACCTGTCGGCATACAACGCGGCGCCTGAACACATTCTGCTCGCCGTTTGCGAAGGCAGGCTTCGTCCTATCCGATAGGCCAGTCGGTGGCATCGCCTGCCGTGCAGCTATTACGAGCGCAACATCACGGTCTGCTCGCCCGATGTTTCTCTACTGACAGTTTATTCGGCTACACTAGCGGGTAACGGATTTTCTTCCGCCACCAACCACTTTTTCTGACTTCGCACGGGAATCCGCGATCGCAATGAGCGACTCTTTGCGAGCTTTGCTCGACTCTACGCCGCTTGGCGCTTCCAACGCCGCCTACGTTGAATCTCTGTACGAGCAGTATCTGCTCGATCCTGATACGGTCGAGCCGCGCTGGCGCGAGTACTTCGACTCGCTGGGCGCGGCTCCGCGCACGGAAACACCGCATACGCCGCTTCGCGAGGCGCTGGCCGAGCGCGCCCGCGCGCGCACCACGGCGGTAGCGACCGCGTCTGCATCAACGGTGCCCGATGTGTCTGCAAAGCAAGGTGGTGTCGCGCGTCTCGCACAGGTGTATGCGAATCGCGGCCACTTGCTCGCCAATATCGATCCGCTCGGATTGATGAAGCGCCCCGTCCCGGAGGTGCTCGAATTGCGCCATTTCGGCTTGAGTGAAGCCGACCTCGACACCGAGTTCTATACCGGCAGCCGCATCGATGCGCTCCCGCAGCGGATGAAGCTGCGCGACTTCGTCGCGCTGTTGCGCCAGGTCTGGTGCGGCACCATCGGTGCCGAATTTGCCCATGTGTCGAACTCGACCGAGCGGCTCTGGCTGCAGAGCCGTTTCCTCGAGGGCCGTCTGCGCCATCGTTTCTCCACCGAGGAGCGCAAGTCCATCCTGTGGCATCTGACGGCTGCGGAAGGGCTCGAGCTGTACTTCGCGACGAAGTACCCGGCCCAGAAGCGCTTCTCGCTGGAAGGCGGCGATAGCCTCATTCCGATGCTGGACGATCTCATTCAACAAGGCGGCAAGGCCGGCGTTGAGGAGATTGTCATCGGCATGGCGCATCGCGGCCGCTTGAACGTTCTGGTGAACGTGGTCGGCAAACCGCCGCAGGAGATCGTCTCCGAGTTCGAGGGACACTACGACTCGAACCATTTGCAGGGCTCGGGCGACGTCAAGTACCACAAGGGCTTCTCGAGCGACATCCGCACCCCGGGTGGTAACGTCCACGTTGCGCTGGCGTTCAACCCCTCGCACCTCGAAGTCGTCAATCCGGTCGTGCAAGGGTCGGTACGAGCGCGGCAACAGCGCCGCAGAGATACCAAGGGCGATAAAGTGGTGCCGGTGCTGATCCATGGTGACGCCGCCTTCGCTGGCCAGGGCGTCGTCATGGAGACCTTGCAGCTCTCGCAGGCGCGCGGTTTCTACACCGGGGGCACGATCCACATCATCATCAACAACCAGATCGGCTTCACGACCTCGGACCCGCGCGACTCGCGCTCGACGCTTTATTGCAGCGACGTCGCCAAGATGATCGAAGCGCCGATCTTCCACGTGAACGGCGACGATCCCGAGGCGCTGTTGTTCGCCACGCGGCTTGCGCTCGAGTACCGCATGAAGTTCCACAAGGATGTCGTGATCGACCTGGTGTGCTACCGCCGCCGTGGGCACAACGAGGCCGACGAGCCGGCGGCCACGCAGCCGGTGATGTATCGGCGGATTCGCGAGCACCCCACGCCGCGGCAGCTGTACGCGCAGAAGCTGATCGCCGAAGGTCTGGTCACGCAGGGCGAGGTCGACGCGATGGTCGAGAACTACCGGCGCGATCTGGACGAGGGCAAGACCATCGTCAGGCACTCGCTCGGCATGATCGGCAACAAGCACACTGTCGATTGGACCAAGTTCCGCCTCACCGAGCGTACGCGGGTGGACACCAGGGTGCGCATCGAGCTGCTGCGTGAGCTTGGGACGAAGCTCACGACCCTGCCGCCGAATTTTAAGCTGCATCGGCAGGTGGAGAATGTCATCCAGGCGCGGCGGAAGATGACGGCCGGGCAGCTGCCCCTCGACTGGGGCTTCGCCGAGACGCTCGCCTACGCAACGCTGCTCACCGAAGGCTTTCAGGTGCGCATCGTGGGGCAGGACAGCGGGCGCGGCACGTTCTTCCATCGTCACGCAGTGCTGCACCATCAGGAGACCGGCGAAACCTACGTACCGCTCGAGCACGTTGCGCCGAGCCAGCCGCAGTTCACGGTCATCGACTCGCTGTTGTCCGAGGAGGCCGTGCTGGGGTTCGAATACGGCTTTTCGACGACGGAGCCGAACTGCTTGGCGATCTGGGAGGCGCAATTCGGTGACTTCGCCAACGGTGCGCAAGTGATCATCGATCAGTTCATCAGCTCGGGCGAGGCGAAGTGGGGTCGTCTATGCGGCCTGACGCTGTTCTTGCCGCACGGCTACGAAGGCCAGGGGCCAGAGCATTCCTCGGCTCGCCTCGAGCGTTTCCTGCAGCTGTGCGCGGAGCTGAACATGCAGGTCTGCGTGCCCTCGACGCCGGCGCAAATGTTCCACATGCTGCGGCGGCAGGTGAAGCAACCCTTCCGCAAGCCGCTCATCGTGATGACTCCGAAGAGCTTGCTGCGACACAAGCTCTCGGTCTCTTCGCTCGAGGATCTCGCAGATGGCGAGTTCCAGCACGTGATCGACGAGATCGACGATCTGCAGCCCGAGAACGTGACACGTGTCGTATTCTGCTCGGGCAAGGTCTACTTCGATCTGCTCGAGTCGCGTCGTTCCGACGGCGTGCGCAATGTGGCGATCGTGCGGATCGAGCAGCTCTATCCATTCCCCACCGAGGAATACGCAGCCGTCGTGCGCAAGTATCCCAACGCGCGTGAGATCGTGTGGTGCCAAGAAGAGCCGCAGAACCAAGGCGGCTGGTATCAGATTCGCCATAGGCTGCAGGAGCCGCTCACCAGCGATCAGCAGCTGCTGTACGCAGGCCGCGCGCCAGCTGCTGCGCCGGCAACGGGTATCTACCAGATGCACGTCGAGCAGCAGCTCGAGCTCGTGGATGCCGCCTTGCGCTCGACGAGCACTGAAGAGTCCTTACGTCATACGACGCGGCTCAAAGCCGCCGGAAAGTCGAATTAACGAGAGCACCGAGATTCCGCATGAGTGATATCGAAGTCAAAGTTCCGCAGCTGCCGGAGTCCGTGACGGACGCCACCTTGGTCGCCTGGCACAAGAAGCCGGGCGATAGGGTCGATCGCGACGAGAATCTCGTCGATCTCGAAACGGACAAGGTCATGCTCGAGGTGCCCGCGCCATCGGCGGGTGTGATCAAGGAGCTGAAGGTCGAGGACGGCGCCACTGTCACGAGCGGACAGGTGCTTGCGATCATCGACACCAGCGCGGCTGCGGCCGAGTCCGCTCAGCAGCAGGCGGCGCCCACCCAAGAGGCCAAGACCGAGGCCGAGCCGAGGGCGAGCGCCAAGGTCGCGAAGCTCGCGCCAGCCGCAAGGCGCATGGTTGAGGAGCACAAGCTCGATCCGGCTGCCATTGCCGGCAGTGGCCGCGACGGTCGCGTCACGAAAGCCGACGTGATTCAGCACCTCGCCAAGCAGGAAGCGGCTGCGCCCGCGGCCAAGCCGGCGAAGCCGAGCGCGCCACCGGCCGACTTGCCGCCGGTTACCGGTTCGCGCAGCGAGCACCGTGTGCCGATGACGCGTCTGCGGGCGCGCATCGCGGAGCGGCTGTTGCAGGCGCAAGCGACGGCGGCGATGCTCACGACCTTCAACGAGGTCGATCTGACGGCGGTCAACGAGATTCGTGCGCGCTACAAGGACAAGTTCGAGAAGACGCACGGCGTCAGGCTCGGCTACATGTCTTTCTTCGTGAAGGCCTCGATCGAAGCGTTGCGCAAGTTCCCGGTCGTGAATGCGTCGATCGACGGCAACGATATCGTCTATCACGAGTACTACGACATCGGCGTTGCGGTTTCGACGGATCGCGGGCTCATGGTGCCCGTGATACGCAACGCGGAAAACCTGAGCTTCGCCGAGATCGAAAAGGCGATCGCCACATATGCCCAGAAGGCGCGCGATGGCACGATCTCGCTTGAGGAGCTCACCGGGGGCACGTTCACGATCACCAACGGTGGCGTGTTCGGCTCGCTCATGTCGACGCCGATCCTGAATCCGCCGCAAGTGGCGATTCTCGGCATGCACAAGATTCAGGAGCGGCCAGTGGTCATCAATGGTGAGATCAAGATCCGGCCGATGATGTATCTGGCGCTCACATACGACCACCGCATCGTCGATGGGCGCGAATCCGTGCAATTCCTGGTCGCGATTAAGGAGGCGCTCGAGGATCCGGCACGCTTGCTGCTGCAGCTGTAGCCGTCAACGCCACAGGCGGGTCGTGAATCGAGGGTAGCGAATCGCAGCGAGGCTCAGGACGACCCGCGACTCACGATTCACGAATCAGGTTCATTGGGAGCACCCATGTCGTCTACGCATTTCGATGTCATCGTCATCGGCGCCGGGCCTGCCGGCTATCCGTGCGCGATTCGCGCTGGTCAGAACAAACTCTCGGTTGCCTGCATCGACGAGTGGCGTAACAAAGACGGCTCGTATGCATTCGGCGGCACCTGCTTGAATGCTGGGTGCATTCCTTCCAAGGCGCTGCTCGAATCCTCCGAGCTTTACTATCGCACCAAGCACGAGTTCGCGACGCACGGCATCAAGGTCGCGGACGTTGCCCTCGATCTTGCGGCAATGCAGAAGCGTCGTGCTCAAATCGTCAAACAGTCGACGCTCGGCATTGCCGCGCTGTTCAAGGCCGCCGGCGTCACCGGCCTGCAGGGGCACGGCAAGCTTCTGAGCGGAAACCGCGTCGAGTACACGGACAAGGACGGCAGGAAGCAGGAGCTCACGGCGAAGCACGTGGTGCTGGCGACAGGCTCGGCGCCGATGGAGCTCAAGAGCGTGCCGTTCGATGGCAAAGACATCATCGACTCCTGGGGGGCGCTCGAGCTTGAGAGCGTGCCCAAGCGGCTGGGTGTGATCGGAGCGGGCGTCATCGGCCTTGAGCTCGGCAGCGTGTGGCGCCGGCTCGGCGCAGAAGTCGTCATCCTCGAAGCGCTCGACACGTTCCTTCCCGCCGCGGACGGTGCAGTCGCAAGAGAAGCGCTCAAGCATTTCAAGAAGCTCGGCTTGGACATTCGGCTCGGCGCCAAGGTGTCGTCAGCCGAGAAGACGAAGAGTGGCATCGTGCTGCATTACTCCGATGCAAGCGGCGCCCAGCAAGTCGAGGTCGACAAGGTGGTCGTCGCGATCGGCAGGCGTCCGTATACGCAAGACCTATTCGGCGAAGGCACTGGAGTCGAGCTTGACGAGCGCGGCTTCGTCAAAGTCGACGAAGAGTGCAGAACCACCGCGCCGAACGTCTGGGCGATTGGCGATGTCGTGCGCGGGCCGATGCTTGCGCACAAGGGCAAGGAAGAGGGCGTCATGGTGGCCGACCTCATCGCTGGCAAGGTGGCGGAGGTGAATTACAAGACGATTCCTTCCGTCATCTACACGGCCCCGGAGATCGCTTGGGTCGGACAGACAGAGGAGGAGGTGAAGCGCAGCGGGCGGCCGTACAAGGTGGGCACGTTCCCATTTATGGCCAACGGCCGCGCGCGCGCGATGGAAGCGGCGGTGGGATTCTGCAAGATCGTCTCGGCGAGCGACGACGACGAGATCTTGGGCGTTCACATCATCGGTCCCATGGCGGGAGAGCTCATCGCCGAAGCAGTGCTGGCGATGGAGTACTCAGCAAGCACGGAAGATCTCCAGCGCACCATCCACGCGCATCCGACCTTGTCGGAGGCGCTGCACGAAGCGGCCCTGCACGCGGACAAGATCGCGATCGATTTTCCCAATCGCTGATCGTGGGCTTGGGGCTGGGGCTCGGGGTGCGAAGTTTGCTCGATGCGTGATGCGCGCTTGCGCCAGCCCCGAGTCTCCAGTCGCGAGTCCAGCAGCCAGCGCCTAGCAGTCCAACCCCGAGCTTCACTCACGCCTTTCTGCGCACGCTCAGCACGTTCGGCAGACTTTGTATGCGCGCCAGCACGCGCGAAAGCTCCTCGAGATCGCCGACCATGATCTTGAGGTTGATATCGGCAATGCCGTCGCCCTCGTGCGTGAGCGTGTTCATGCCCTGGATGTTGATTTTCATGTCGGCGAGCACGGCCGTGATGTCTCTCAGCAAGCCGCGCCGATCGAACGCGCGCACGTTGATCTCGACCGCAAAGCTGCGATCGGCCGTGCCGCCCCACTGGACCGCCACCACGCGCTCGGGGTGCGCCGCCTCGAGGCGTTTGAAGTTCGCGCACTCGGCCCGATGGATGCTGACGCCGCGTCCCAGCGTGATGTAACCGCTGATGGGCTCGTGCGGCACCGGACCGCAGCATCGTGCGAAGTGGGACAACAGGTCGTCTACGCCTTCGATCGTCACGCCCTGCGCGCCCTCGGAGGTGGCCGCCGGCTTGCGCGGAACTGGAGAGGGCAGCTCTTGGGGTTTGGCACGACGCAGAATGGCCCCGGTGATTTGCGCGACGTTGATCTCGCCTTCGCCGATCGCCTGGTAGAGCTGATCGGCGTTCTGCAAGTTGAACTCGCTGATCAGCTCGGGCAGCGTCACGGAATGAATGGCCAGACGCTGCAGCTCGCGTTCGAGGATTTGCTTGCCTTGGATGCGGTTCTGCTCCTCGTCGAGCTTGCGGAACCACGCCCGCACCTTGGCGCGGTTACGAGGCGAAACGAGGTAGCCGAGCGACGGCACGAGCCAGTCACGGCTTGGGTTCGGCTGTTTACCGACGATGATCTCGACCTGATCTCCGTTCTGCAGCGGCTGGTTGAGCGGCACCATGCGGCCGTTGACCTTCGCTCCGCGGCAGCGATGTCCCAGGTCGGTGTGCACGTGATAGGCGTAGTCGAGCGGCGTGGCGCCACGCGGCAGATCGATGACTTCGCCACGCGGCGATAACACGTACACCCGATCCTCGAATAGATCGGAGCGGACCCGGTCCAGGAAATCGCTCTCGTTCTCGAGGTCGCGGTCGCCGGGCTCGAGAAGCTGTCGCAGCCACGCGATTTTCTGTTCGTACGCTGGGCTGGTCTTCCCGCCTTCCTTGTACTTCCAGTGAGCGGCGACGCCGAGCTCGGCATGCTCGTGCATCTCATACGTGCGGATCTGAATCTCGAGCGGCAGCTTGCCGGGTCCGATGACTGCGGTGTGCAACGAGCGATAGAAATTATCTTTTGGCGTTGCGATGTAGTCGTCGAACTCGCCGGGAATGTACGGCCACAAGCCGTGCACCACGCCGAGCGCCGCGTAGCAATCCGCGATCGTATCGACCAACACGCGCACCGCGCGAATGTCATACAGCTGGTCGAACGACAAGCCCTTGCGCTGCATCTTGCGCCAGATGCTGAAGATGTGCTTGGGCCGGCCGGCCACTTCCGCCTTGATCCCGGCTTTGTCGAGCTCGGCGTGGAGGATCTTGATGACCTCTTCGATGTATTGCTCACGATCGGCGCGCTTGGCGGCGAGCCAGCCTGCAATGCGCTTGTAGTTCTCCGGATCGAGGTAACGAAAGCTCAGATCCTCGAGCTCCCACTTGAGCTGCCACACGCCGAGGCGATTTGCGAGCGGCGCATAGATGTCCTGTGTCTCGCGCGCGATCTGCTCGCGCACTTCCGCTGCGGCCTCCTTCGACTGCCGCAGGAGGTGAAGCTGTGCCGCGAGCTTGATGAGCACGAGCCGAGGGTCGGTGACGATGGCGAGCAGCATCTTGCGCAACGCCTCGGCCTGACTTTCGGACAGGGAAGCGGCGCCTTTGGCGGGAGAGGCGAAGTTCAACGTGCCGAGCCTGTGCAGCTCGGCAGCAATCCGCGCGGCATTGGTGCCCGCAAGCTCCGTCGCACGCTCGACCGTCAGTGAGCCGGACTCGATGAGCGGAAAGAGTAGGGCGCCAGCAAGGATTTCCTGATTATCGGTGAGCCCGGCGACGATGTCTGCTATGGCTTCGCCGCGGGCGAGCGCTTCAGGCGGGAGATCGGGCTCGGCGCGCAGCCGTGCCGCAAGCGTAGCGCGACTCGGTCCATCACGTGTCGTACGAAGCTGCCCTTCCTGTTGCGTGTCGACGGTTTGCTGCATTGGCTGACCTGGTGCCCGCCCAGGGCGGTTTCCCGTATCATACCGGCCCGTCATACTCGAATCAGAGACGGAGAAACTCTTGCGCAGGCTGCGGCGCCCGCACAGTCTTGCATCGCTGAAGATGCCCTTACGCGAGGGTGCGCTGCCGGCTCAGGTTCGTATCTTGGGGCTAGATCCCGGATCCCAACGCACGGGGTACGCCGTGATCGACGCGAACGGTGCCGGGGTCGCCTACGTCGTGAGCGGGGCGATCAGGACGAACGGCGAGAGCATGGCCGAACGGCTGCAGCAGATTTTCCTGGGCGTCGATCGCTTGGTCAGCGAGTTTCGCCCGGACGAAGTCGCGATCGAGCGCGTGTTCATGCATCGCAATGCCGACAGTGCCCTGAAGCTCGGGCAAGCACGCGGGGCCGCCCTGAGCGCGACGTTCACGGTCCGGCCGCGTGTGTTCGAATATGCACCGCGCGAGGTCAAGCTTGCAGTCGTTGGCACTGGGGCGGCTCAGAAGGAGCAAGTGCAGCTCATGGTCAAACGTCTCTTACAAATTTCCGGTCCGCTCACCGAAGATGCGGCCGACGCGCTGGCCATTGCGCTCTGTCACGCGCACGCCCGCAGGATGCAAGCGCTTGCCTCACTGGTCCTGGGCGCCGCTCGATGATCGGCTTCTTGCGCGGTCGCCTCGTCGCCAAACATCCGCCGCAGCTGGTCATCGACGTGAACGGCGTCGGGTACGAGCTCGAGGCGCCGATGTCGACGTTCTACGGGCTGCCGGCGATCGGGGCCGAGGTCCATCTGTTCACACATCTCGTCGTGCGCGAAGATGCGCACAATCTGTTCGGTTTCGCCACTGAGCACGAGCGACGGCTCTTTCGCGAGTTGCTCAAGGTGTCGAACGTCGGCCCGAAGTTGGCGCTGGCGCTGCTTTCGGGTATGAGCGTAGAAAGTTTCCTCGCCTGCATCGAAGCTCAGGACGTGGATGCGCTCGTTCGCATTCCCGGCGTCGGCCGTAAGACGGGCGAACGGCTCGTGGTCGAGATGCGTGACCGGATCAAGTCGTTCGGCGAGCTCACGGGCGCGCTTCCGTCCGCCTCAGCGACCGTTCCCGCGCAAGGCGGTCAGCGCGCGCACAGCGAAGCTTTCAGCGCGCTCGTCGCGCTTGGATACAAACCCGCGGAAGTCGTGCGCTTGCTGAAGAGCGTCGATGAGTCTGCGACGACCACCGAAGAGATCATTCGTCGCGCGCTGCAAGCCGCTGCGGCGAGATAGGGCGCGTGCTTTGCTGGGGCTGGAGGCGGGAGACTGGAGGCTGGAGACTGGAGCAATGCTCCGCATACGCGGCGCACGTTTCCGGCCAGCGCCCAGCAGCCCTATCGCAAGACACGCTGCACGCTTTCGATTACGCCATACAGCTTACAGCCCATAGCCTACCCATGATCGAACACGACCGCATCGTTTCGGCCAAAGCGCAAAACGACGAGGAGGCATTCGATCGGGCGGTGCGTCCGAAGCGGCTCTGCGACTACGTCGGTCAAACTGCCGTCAAGGCGCAGCTGGAAATCTTCATCGAGGCGGCGCGCAATCGCGGGGAAGCGCTCGATCACGTTCTGATCTTCGGGCCGCCGGGGCTCGGCAAGACGACCTTGGCGAACATCATCGCAAACGAGCTCAACGTCAACATCAAGCAGACCTCCGGGCCGGTCATCGAGCGCGCTGGCGATCTGGCCGCCTTGCTCACGAATCTGCAGCCAAACGATGTGCTTTTCGTCGATGAGATCCATCGCCTGAGCCCAGCCGTGGAGGAGATCCTTTATCCTGCAATGGAGGATTTCCAGCTGGACATCATGATTGGCGAGGGGCCGGGTGCGCGCTCGATCAAGTTGGACCTGCCGCCCTTCACGCTCGTGGGGGCCACGACGCGCGCCGGATTGCTCACGTCACCCTTGCGGGATCGTTTCGGGATCGTGCAGCGGCTCGAGTTCTACGATCAACAGGAGCTCGAGCGTATCGTGGCGCGCTCGGCTGCCATCTTGGGCGTTGAGACCGATCCAGGCGGCATCGCACGCATCGCGCAGCGCTCGCGTGGCACGCCCCGCATCGCGAATCGCCTGCTCCGGCGCGTGCGTGATTATGCCGAGGTGAAGGGAAGCGGCCGGATCACCGATGAGATCGCCGAGGCGGCGCTCGATCTGCTGGATGTGGACCCGTGCGGCTTTGATGTGATGGATCGCAAGCTTCTGCTGACGATCATCGAGAAATTCGACGGAGGGCCGGTCGGCGTAGAAAGTCTGGCTGCTGCATTGGGCGAGGAGCGTGGCACGATCGAAGATGTCATCGAGCCGTTCTTGATCCAACAAGGCTTCATGATGCGTACTGCGCGCGGACGCGTCGTGACGCGAAACGCCTACCAGCATTTTGGCTTGAAAGTGCCCGACAGGAAGGGAACGGGAGACATGTTCGAAACATGACCTCGCTACCGTCCGGTCGATCCCAGCCCCAGCGATCAGCTGTCAAGCGATGAGTCTCTTTTCTCTGCCAGTACGCATCTATTGGGAAGACACCGACGCCGGTGGGATTGTCTATTACGCCAACTATTTCAAGTTCATGGAGCGGGCGCGTACCGAGTGGCTGCGTGCGCGTGGTATCGAGCAGGAGCCGCTGCGCAAGGAACACAATCGGATGTTCGTTGTCGTCGATGTGGAGGCGCGTTTTCGTCGGCCGGCGCGTTATGGAGACTTGGTGCATGTCACCTGCGAGGTTGCGGAAGCAGCTCGGGCCAGTCTCACGTTCAAGCAGGAAATCTTCAGAGGCGGCGTGGGAGACGAGTTGCTCTTGAGCGGGCGCGTGCGCGTGGCGTGTCTGGATGCCGAGAGCTATCGGCCGCGACCGCTACCGGCTGGATTGCTGCAGGAGAGTCTTGAATGACCAACAACTTGAATCCGCTGGAGCTTGTGCTCCAGGCCAGCGTCATCGTACAGATCGTGATGTTGCTGCTGTTGCTCGCGTCGATCGTGTCGTGGGCGATCATGCTGCGCAAACGCGCCGAGCTGCGGCGCGCGCGGCAGGAGGCGGACCGCTTCGAGGAATTGTTCTGGTCTGGTGGCGATCTGACCGCGATGTTTCGCGCCATCGATCAGAGTCGCCGCGTCACGAAGGGAATGGAGGCTATCTTCGAGCAGGGTTTTCGCGAGTTCACGCGCATGCGCCAGCACGCCGTGAGCCCTGGGGAGGTGATCGAAGGCTCCCGCCGTGCGATGCGCGTGGCGCTCTTGCGAGAGAGCGATCGTCTCGAGCACAGTCTGTCCATGCTTGCCACAATCGGCTCGACCAGTCCCTACGTCGGGCTTTTCGGTACGGTCTGGGGCATCATGAACGCCTTCCACGGGCTCGGCAATGTCCAGCAGGCCACCCTTGCGATGGTCGCACCGGGCATTGCCGAGGCGCTCATTGCCACAGCGATGGGACTGTTCGCGGCCATCCCGGCAGTGATTGCCTACAACCGGTATGCCGATCAAGTGAGCCGCATGGAGCTGCGCTACGACGCCTTCGCGGAGGAGCTTTCGTCGATCCTGCAGCGTCATGCCACGACGCCGCGTTCCGGCCACGGACAAGCTGCAGTTGAGGCACGCGCATGATTCCAACTCTGAATCGTCGTCGCCGGCTGATGGCCGAGATCAACGTCGTGCCCTACATCGACGTGATGCTCGTGCTGCTCATCATTTTCATGGTGACCGCTCCGCTGCTGACGCAAGGCATCAAGGTGGACCTGCCGAAGGCCGGAGCAGAGCCCCTGCCCGAGGACTTGAGGGAGCATCAGCCGCTTGTGCTGAGCGTCGATGCGCAAGGACGCTTCTACCTCAACATTGGTGGCGACGAGGATGCGCCGATCGACGCGGATACCGTGGTCGAGCGTGTCTCGGCGGTGTTGAGGCGTGAGCCGAACACGCCGGTGCTCGTCAAAGCCGACCGCAACGTGCCGTACGGCAGCGTCGTCGAAGGGATGTCGCTGTTGCAGGAGTCCGGCGCCGCCAAGGTCGGATTCGTGACCGACCCGCGAGATAACAGCGCGCGACGAGGGCGTCGCTGAGCCGATGCGCGAGTTCCTGCGTCAGCACTGGGTCTATCTGCTCGGGGCGTTGCTATTGCACGTCCTGTTTGCAGGCGTGTTTGCGTTGACCTTGTTTCAATTCTCGCGTAACGCGCCGACGCCGCAGCTTGCGATCGAGGCTGTCGTGGTGGACGAATCGGCGCTTGCAAGCGCTCGGCGCGATCGCGAGCGCGAGCGAGCACGCGAGCAGGAACGTCTGCGTGCAGAGCGGGAAAAGGAGCTGGCGGCGCAGCGGGAGAAGGAGCTGGCCGAGCAGCGGCGCTTGGAGGAAGAGCGCATCCAGCGCGAGGCACGTGCGCGTGCCGAGCGCGAACGGCAGATGGAGCTGCAACGACGGCTCGAGGAAGAGCAGCGCAAGCGTGCCGAAGAGGCGCAGCTGCGCGCACGTCAAGAAGAGCAACGTCGCCGGGAAGCCGAGGCGGAGAGACAACGGCGCGCCGAGGAGGAGCGCAAACGCGCCGAAGAAATCAAGCGCAAGCAGGAAGAAGAAGCGCGCCGACGGCGCGAGGCCGAAGAGGCCCGCGCGCAGGCAGCTCGCGAAGAGGAGCTGCGTCGTCAGCTTGCTGCCGAAGAAGAGCTCATGCGGGCCCGCAGCAGCTCCGCGATGGCCGAGTACGTTGCGCTCATCAAGCAACACATCGAGCGCCGCTGGCGGCGTCCGCCGTCGGTCCGTCCCGATCTCGAATGCGAAGTACGAGTGTCTCAAGCCCCCGGCGGCACGGTGATCTCGGCCGAGGTGACCCGATGCAACGGCGATAATGCCGTGCGCCAGTCGATCGAGGCCGCGGTGATGAGCGCTTCCCCGCTGCCGCAGCCTTCCGATCCGCGGCTGTTCGAACGAACGTTGCTGCTAGTGTTCAAAGCAGAGGATTGAGACCGAAGGAGACCGCTTGCAATGATCAAGAGCGTCTATAGGGCCGTGGTCTGCGCGTTGCTCGTGCTCGTTGCGACCGACGTGCGCGCGCAGCTCGTGATCGAGATCACGCGCGGGCAGGAGGATGCCATCCCGATCGCCATCGTCCCGTTCGGATGGGAGTCCACAGGCACGGCGCCGATCGATGTGGCAGAGATCGTGGCGGCGGACTTACAAAGAAGCGGTCGCTTCGCGCCGCTCGATCGCAAGGACATGATCGAGCGACCAACGCGCGGCGAGCAGATCCGCTTTCAGGATTGGCGTTATCTACGCAGCGACTTCATCGTGGTGGGGCGGTTGATGCCCGACGGGCCGGACCGGTATGCCACCGAGTTCGAGCTGTACAACGTGCTCACCGGGCAGCGCCTCACCGGACATCGTCTGTCTGCGTCGACCGGCTCGTTGCGTGCAATGGCGCATCGCGTGGCCGACATCGTGTTCGAGCAGCTGACGGGCATACGCGGCGCGTTCTCGACGCGCATCGCGTTCATCAGCGTCGAGGGCACGCCTCCGCAGCAGCGTTACAAGTTGATCGTGGCGGATGCAGACGGCGAGAACCAGCAAGTCATTGCCAGCTCGAGCGAGCCGCTCATGTCTCCGGCGTGGTCGCCTGATGGGCAGAGCATTGCGTACGTGTCCTTCGAGGACAAGACGTCTGCGATCTACGTCCAGACGCTGCGCACGGGCGAGCGTCGGCGGGTGTCGGCTCGGGCCGGCATCAATGGCGCGCCCGCGTGGTCGCCCGACGGCAGGAAGCTGGCGCTGACGCTGTCGCGCAAGGACGGCGACGTCGATGTCTACATACTCGATCTGGCCACTCAAGTACTCACACGCATGAGCTTCGATCCCGGCATCGATACGGAACCGGCGTGGTCGCCGGACGGTCGTAAGTTATATTTCATGTCGGATCGCGCCGGCGGGCCGCAAATCTACGAGGTCGACATCGACCAGCCGAATCGAGCAAGGCGTGTGACATTCGAAGGCAGCTATAACGCGCGGCCGCGCGTGTCGCCGGACGGTAAACAGCTCGCGGTCGTTCACCTCGATCGAGGCAATTTCCGGATTGCGACGGTGGACTTGGCCACCAAGGCGGTGCGCGTCCTCACGCAGGGCCGGCAAGATGAGAGCCCGAGCTTTGCGCCCAACGGAGCGACGCTGATCTACGCGACGCAGGACCGCGGTCGCGGTGTGCTGGCAACGGTGTCCATCGACGGGCGCGTCCAGCAGAAGTTGACCGCGAGCAGCGGCGATGTGCGCGAGCCAGCATGGTCGCCGTTTCCGCCGGAGCCTGCCGCGCGGACCGCGCGAACAGGCGCAGAGTGAGGTGAGCGGTTGTCGTGGTGGCACCGATGGGCTTGTGGCAGAATTCCCGGAGCTTTCGTCCACCGGAAGGTGCGTGCCCAGCAGGCGCAAGATGCCGGGTACGACGCCTGGAAGCGCCTTTCGTCTGCATTCTTTATCTCGTCTAGGAGTACCGCATGCGCATAACGCAGCTGTTGCTGATCGTAGTGAGCGGCCTCGCGTTGGCTGGATGTCCGAAGAAGCCGACGACGATCGCAGAAGGGCAGACGCAAGAAGGGCCGACAGGCGCCGAAACCGGTACCTCCCTGGACAGCGGTGATGTTTCGGGTAGCGCATTGAGCGCCGAGGAAGCGGCGCTCGAGGAAGCGCGCCGTGTGGGCACGATCATCTACTTCGATTACGACCGCGCGGAGATCAAGCCGGAGTATGTGCCGATCATCGCCGCGCATGCCAAATATCTGAACGGCAACCCCAATCGACGTGTGCGCTTGGAAGGGCACACCGACGAGCGCGGCTCGCGCGAATACAACATCGGTCTCGGCGAGCGGCGTGCCCAAGCCGTCCGCCGCGCGCTCATGCTGCAGGGCGTGACGGAGGCGCAGATCACGACCGTGAGCTACGGCGAGGAGCGTCCGGCGGTCCTGGGCAGTGACGAGTCTGCGTACGCCAAGAACCGACGGGTCGAGTTTGTCTACTCACGGTGATCCATGGGACCGGCCATGAAGCCGCACGCACCGCTGTTGCTACGATCCGTCGTGCCGCTTGCGGCGCTCATCTTGCTCGCGGGGTGCGTGAGCACTCCGCCCGAGGAAGATCCGGTCGTGCAGAAGCTGACCGAGCTCGATAGCCGACTGCTGCGTATCGAACGTGTGCTGGCCAACCAAAGCCTGCTCGATCTGTCGCAGCGTATCGACGCCGCTAACGCCGAGGTGCGAACGCTTCGCGGACAGCTCGACGAACTGCAGCACTCGCTCGATCAGGTCCAAGATCAGCAGCGGCAGATGTACGGCGATGTGGATCGACGACTGGCGGCGCTCGAGAGCGGCGCCGTCACGGGCGGGTCGCTCGGGCACGGCAGCGCCGGTGGCCTGCCCATCCCGCAAGGCGACGATCGAGCGAACTATCAAGCTGCGTTCGACTTGCTCAAGGATGGCAAGTACCAGGAAGCCATCAACGCGTTCACGCAGTTCTTGCGCGTGTTCCCCAATAGTGCCCTTGCCGACAACGCGCAATACTGGCTGGGTGAGGCGCACTATGTGACGCGGCAATACGCGGCAGCGCTGCGGCATTTCCAGACGGTGCTGGATCAGTATCCGGACTCGCGCAAGGTGCCTGATGCATTGCTCAAGGTCGGTTATTGCAATTACGAGCTGAAGAACTACGAGGCGGCACGCGCCGCTCTCAGCCAGGTCGTTTCTCGTTTCGGGGATACCACAGCGGCGAGGCTGGCGGCCCAGCGCTTGACGAAGATGGAAAGCGAGGGGCGGTGAGCCTGCAGCGGCGACGTAGTGAGGCTGTGCGACGAGCCGGGCCGTAGCAGGCTTGGGGTCGTCGAACGTTCATCACCGTTGCACGGAGCTTCATCCGGCAGTCATGTCTACGTCGCGCGTCAAGGTCACTGAGATTTTCCTTTCCATTCAAGGAGAAGCGGATACGGTCGGGTGGCCGACCGTGTTCGTTCGCCTCACGGGTTGTCCTCTGCGTTGCCAATACTGCGATACGCAGTACGCGTTCTATGGTGGCGAATGGCTGGCCGTCGACGAGGTGCTGGAGCGTGTGGCCGCGTTCGGGGTAGGCCATGTGTGCGTGACCGGCGGTGAGCCGCTCGCACAGAAGGGGTGCGCAGAGCTGCTAATGCGTCTGTGCGACGCTGGTTACCGCGTCTCGCTCGAGACGAGCGGCGCGATGGACGTCTCGCAGGTTGATGCGCGCGTCGTGCGTGTCGTTGACGTCAAAACACCGGGCAGCGGCGAGGTCGCACGCAATCGTCTCGATAACTTGGAAGTGCTGCGCCCCGAAGAGCAGGTCAAGTTCGTCATTTGCGATCGTGCGGATTTCGATTGGGCACGTCAGCTCGTGCTCGACCGTCGCCTTCACGAACGTTGCACCGTGCTGTTCAGCCCGAGCGCAGGGCAGCTCGAAGCGCGGGAGCTCGCAGAGTGGATTCTCAATGAGCGGCTGCCGGTCCGATTTCAGGTTCAGCTCCACAAGTATCTCTGGGGCGATACGCCAGGACGTTGAACCGGCCGCCTTGGCCGAACGTTGGAGTCGATCATGAGCAATCACGAAAAACGTGCTGTTGTGCTTGTCTCCGGCGGGCTCGATTCGGCCACGACGCTGGCGATCGCACGCGACCAAGGTTTCGAATGCTTTGCGTTGAGCGTCGATTACGGGCAGCGACATCGCGCCGAGCTCGAGGCCGCAGCGCGGGTCGCTGAGGCGCTCGGTGCCGTGGCTCATCGCACGTTACGAGTGGATCTCGGGGGAATCGGCGGCTCGGCCCTCACGGATCCCAGCATTGCCGTGCCGGAAACGCCGCAAGTGGGCATTCCCGTCACGTACGTGCCCGCGCGCAATACCGTGATGCTGTCGTTTGCGCTCGGCTGGGCGGAAGTGCTGCTCGCGCCGACAATCTTCATCGGCGTCAATGCGGTCGACTATTCCGGATATCCGGACTGCCGCCCAGCGTTCGTCACTGCGTTCGAGCGTGTTGCCAATCTGGCGACGAAAGCGGCGGTCGAAGGGCGAATCACGTTTCGGATCGCGACGCCGCTGATGGACTTGACCAAGGCACAGATCATCCAGCGCGGGACGGCGCTCGGCGTCGACTATTCGCTCACGGTGTCGTGTTATCAGGCTGACGAGGAAGGTCGCGCCTGTCGGAGGTGTGATGCCTGCCGGTTGCGAAGCGAAGGATTTCGTGCCGCCGGGCTGCCTGATCCGACGCGATATTTTCGCTGACAGCGATATTTCCCGTGATCACAGGCGCAGCTTTCTAGTATCATGCGCGCCCCTACAGCCAGAGGCCATTGGCGCTGGTACCGGCCGGACGAGCTTCCTCTAGCCGGCATCGACATCACAGCCACTCACTCACACTCTGGGTCGGTAGCTCAGTCGGTAGAGCATCGGACTTTTAATCCGCTGGTCGAGGGTTCGATTCCCTCCCGACCCACCATCCTCTTTGCTGCAGCCAAGCCAAAGCTTCTTCCGATGCTGTGCTTGTGCTCAGGGGAGTCAGGGATTATTGTCAAGCTCCCCACGTCAGCAAGCAGATGAATCGGTGCCGAAGGGGTGTGTATAATCAATTAGTTAACGGGCTTATTGCATCTAGATTGGCATGAACGAATCACAAGCGGGTTCTGCGAATGAGGGACAGCACCCGCTGAAGCTGGCACCAGCTCCCTTCGCCGATACCAACGACGACGCCTTCTTCTTTCCTAGCGAACAGCATCTGCGTGCTTTGGAGTTCATGGGACGTGCACTGTGGGCCAGTGCGCGTGCAGCAGTGGTGATCGCAGAGCACGGGTGCGGGAAGAGCTATTTGATTGGCCGCTTGCTGCGTCAGATCGACCCACGCTTGGTCATTGCCGCGGTTCAGCGGGAGCAGCACACGCCTCGCGATTTCTTGTTGGATGTCCTACATCAGTTCGGCATTACGCTCGACGATCACGACAGGACCGATCGTCGCCGTTTGCTCGAGCGCTTTCTCACGCACCAAGCCGCGGTCGGACGCGTGTGCGCCCTGATCGTGGAGAACCCGCAGAGCATGCATCCATCGGTGCTCGAGGAGCTGCGTGCGCTGACCGCGCTCGAAAGTGAAGGGCAGAGTGTTTTGAAGGTGCTCCTGCTGGGGCAGCCGGCGCTGGATCTGGTGCTGACTTCGCCGCGAATGAGCGAGGTGTTTGCCGGGGGAATCGAACGGTTCGTGCTGACCCCGTTCTCAGAAGATCAGACGGCGGCCTATATCGCCCACAGGATGCGCGCGGCTGGTGCCTCCGACCCGGATCGGCTCATCCCGCACACATTGATGCAGCGGATACATGCCTGCACGCGCGGCATCCCTGCACGAATCAATGCGCTTTGCGAGCGCGCGCTGGCCTGCGCGGTGGTCGCGGGCGAGGACCGCATTGGCGCACGGGCGCTCGATGAGGCAATCGAGCGGCTCGGCTGGCAGTTGCCTACAAGTGCAGCAGCGACAGCCGTCGACGTGGCGCAGCCGCGGGCCCGCCCGTCTCTCGGGAGGCTGGTCGTCTCCATGCAAGGCATGCCCGATCGTGAGGTGCCGCTCACTGGAAAACGCATGATCATAGGCCGAGGCGAGGACGCCGACGTGCGCATCGACTCGGTGTTCGTCAGCCGCTATCACGCCCTGATCGTGCGTGACGGCGCGCAAGACTTGCTGATTGACTTGGGAAGCACGAACGGCGTGCTCGTCAATGCCCGCCGCATCACTCGTCGCAGGCTCCGCCATCGCGATCTCATCCAAGTGGGCCCTGCCCGGGTGCAGTACCTGAACGCGTTGGCGCAAAGCGCAGAGACCGATGCGGGTGAGACACTGTGCTTGCCACGTCCAGGACTGCCGCCCGTCGCGGCGGGCGAGCAAGAGCCCGGCTCATTGATTGCATTTGGGCACAGGGCGGCCCCGAGCTCTTCATAGGGACGACGCCTGAGCGTTCAGGGGGCAGCGCGTCGCGGCAGAAGGTTGCCTGTGCGCGATTCCACGCTGGCCGGTTGCGGCTGAGCGCCGAGCTTGCCGCCTTTCGTTCGTGCCAGTAGAGTGTCGCCCTCCCGACGTCCTCGCGCACTTTACGGAGCCGTTCCGCCTTCCGTGTGATCCGCTCGTGCTCTTGGCCATGCACGAGCGTCGCGCTTGCGCGGCTGCGACAGCAACGCGGTTGCGGCGAGCGGCAGACGCTGGCAGCGGCACGCAGATCGGAGCAGTGAGATTGGTTGACGAGAAGTAAGAAGAGTATCGATCAGTGGAACGATGGCGCGTTCATAAGTTCGGCGGATCGAGTGTGGCAGATGCGACATGCATGGAGCGGGTCGCACACATCCTCGAGGCCGATCCACACCCGAAGCTCGGGGTCGTGCTGTCCGCATGCCGCGGCGTGACCGATGCGCTGCTGAATCTGGTGAACGCAGCGGAACGACAGGAAGACTCCCTCGCGACGCGTCTCGAGGAGCTTCAAGCACGACACGGCGCGCTTGCGCAGGCATTGCTCAGCGAAGAATCACGCGCTGATTATCTGGTGCGTTTCGCGCAGGACTGTCGCGACATACTCAGCATTCTCCAGACCGTGCAGCTCATTCGCACCGCTTCGCGGGCGGTGCGCGATCTCGTTGCAGGCTACGGCGAGATTTGGTCTACGAGGCTGTTTGCCGAATATCTGCGCCTGCGTGCTCGCCGACCGGGTGCAGTACGTTGGGTGGATGCGCGCGAGATTCTTTGTGTCGAATGGGGGCCGCTCGGTCCTGTCGTTCAGTGGGATGTCTCGCGTGCCAATGCAGCGCGCCTGATTGCGGACGAGCCTGCGACGCTCGTCATCACTGGGTTCATCGCACGCGATACGAAGGGGCTGCAGACCACCCTGGGCCGCAACGGCAGCGATTTTTCCGCCTCGATCTTCGCCTCGCTGCTCGATGCTGCGGAGATCCACATCTGGACGGACGTCGACGGTGTCCTGAGCGCCGATCCGCGGCTCGTGCCCGATGCGAAGGTGATCGACTCGCTGTCCTACAGCGAAGCCATGGAGCTCGCCTACTTCGGAGCGAAGGTCATCCATCCGCAGACGATGGCGCCGGCCGTCGCGAAGGGCATCCCGATCCGGATCCGCAACACGTTTGCACCCGAGAAGCCGGGCACGCTCATTTGCGAGAAGTCCGCCTCGCAGCTCATGGTGAAGGGCATCACGTCGATCGACCGCGTTGCGCTCGTGAACCTCGAGGGCGCCGGGATGATAGGCGTGCCGGGCACTGCGCATCGATTGTTCGGGGCGCTGCGCGATCACGGTATCTCCGTCATCCTGATCTCCCAGGGCAGCTCGGAGCATTCGATCTGCTTCGCGATCCCTGCGGACGAAGCCGATCGTGCCGAGACCGTCGTGCGCCAAGCGTTCGATCGTGAGCTGCGCGAAGGCCAGATTCAGAGTGTCGATGTCGACAGGGACTGCAGCATCCTGGCGGTGGTGGGCGACGGCATGGCGGGCGCGCACGGCGTCGCCGCCAAAGTGTTCGGCTCGCTCGGCGCGGCGGCAGTGAGCGTCCGTGCCATCGCGCAGGGAGCCTCCGAGCGCAACATCTCGGTGGTGATCGACAGCAAGCAGACAGCGCGTGCGCTACGCGCGGTGCACTCGAGCTTTTATCTGTCGCCCCACACGGTCTCGATCGGTCTCATCGGCCCCGGTGTCGTCGGCAGCGTGTTGCTCGATCAGCTCGCGTCGCAGGTCGAGCGTCTGTCGCATGACCTCAAGCTCGATCTGCGAGTGAGAGGCATCATGGGATCGAAGAAAATGCTACTGGCCGATTCTGCGGTGACGCTCGATCGTTGGCGCGAGACATTCAATTCGGACAGCACAGCGGCGGATCTCGACCGGTTCGTGCAGCACGTGCATGCCGATCACCTGCCACATGCCATCATCATCGATTGCTCCTCGAGCGACGAGGTGGCGGCCCGCTATCCGGAGTGGTTGGCGAGAGGCATCCACATCGTGACGCCGAACAAGAAAGCCAACAGCGCGGATCTCGATTTGTACATGCGTCTGCGCGAGGCGCGGCGGCAGGGTGGCGCGCATTACCTGTACGAGGCAACGGTAGGAGCCGGCTTGCCGATCATCCAGACACTGCGCGATCTTCGAGAGACGGGCGACGAGATCTGGCGCATCGAAGGCATTCTTTCGGGCACGCTCGCGTACTTGTTCAACGTGTGGGATGGCTCCGAGCCGTTCTCGCAGGTGGTGCGCGCAGCTAAGGCGAAGGGATATACCGAGCCCGATCCGCGCGACGATCTGTCGGGCATGGATTTCGCGCGCAAGATGATCATCCTGGGTCGCGAGATAGGGTTGCCGCTGGAGCTCGCCGACATACAGCTCGAGGGCCTAGTGCCCGAGGCGCTTGCATCGTGCTCGGCCGAGGAATTTCTCGATCGCTTGCACGAGTTCGACGCGCCGATGGCGGAACGTTTAGCGGCGGCGCGCAGCCGCGATCGAGTGTTGCGCTATGTCGGCTCGCTGGATGCGACGACCGGAAAGGCTTCCGTAGGGCTCGTCGAGCTCGAACGCTCGCATACGTTCGCGAACATCGCCTTGACGGACAATGTGGTGCGCTTCATCACTCGGCGCTACAACCAAAATCCTTTGATCGTGCAAGGGCCAGGGGCCGGCCCGGAAGTAACCGCGGGCGGGGTGTTCGCGGATCTGTTGCGCGTGTGCGCGTACTTGGGTGCGAAGCTTTGATCATGCGTGAAGTTGCAACGGCTTTTGCGCCGGCGAGCGTCGGCAATGTGGCAGTCGGCTTTGACGTGCTCGGCCACAGCTTCCAAGCGATCGGCGACCGTGTTACGGCACGGCGCACCGCAGACCGCAGCGTGTGCATCTCCACGATCAAAGGTGTGAGTTCGGACTTGCCGACGGAGCCGGAACGCAATACGGCGGGGATGGCTGTGCTCAGCATGATCCGCGATCTCGAGCTCGATTTCGGTGTCGAGCTCGAGATCGAGAAGGGCATCCCACTCGGCTCGGGACTCGGTGGCTCTGCAGCGTCTGCCGTGGCGGCAGTCGTAGCCGTGAACGCTTTGCTCGAGCGCCCGCTGGACAAGCTGCGTCTGCTCAAGTTTGCGATGCGCGGCGAAGCGGTGGCGAGCGGCACCGTGCACGTGGACAACATTGCACCTTCCCTGTACGGCGGGCTCGTGCTCACCGTCGGAATCGACAACCCGAACGTCAAGCAGATTCCGGTTCCTGAAGGCATACGCTGCGTGCTCGTGCATCCTCACATGATGCTGCCGACACGACAGGCGCGTGAGATACTGAAGCCTGCGATCGCTCTCTCCGACGTCATTTGGCAGTCGGCGAACCTCGCAGGCTTCTTGACCGGTTGCTTCACGAACGATCTGCAATTGATCCGCGAGTCACTCGAGGACGTGATCATCGAGCCGCAACGCAAGGTGCTGATCCCCGGATTCCAGGCCGTCAAGGATGGTGCGATGGGCAATGGCGCGCTCGGCTGCTCGATCTCTGGTGCAGGTCCGACCGTCTTCGCCTGGTGCGAGGCGCCCGATGCAGATCGTATCCGTGCCGCCATGGTCGCTGCCTTCAAAGCCCATGGCCTCGATAGCGATGCGTGGATTTCCACGCTCGAACCCATCGGTGCGCACGTCGTCGAGTAAACAGCGCATTTACGGCCGTTGGCATGCAGTACTACATCAGCACTCGTGATTCGACCCACCGTGTCTCCCTGAGCGAGGCGATCGCGCACGGCATTGCGCCGGACGGTGGGCTGTACATACCCGAAGAGTTTCCGCACTTCATGGCCCACGATTTTGAGGGGCTGAGTGAGCTACCAGAGATCGGTGCGCATCTGCTCGCACCGTTTGCAGAGGGCGATCCGTTGGCCGAGACGTTGGCGGAGATCTGTCGCGAGGCGTTCACGTTCCCGGCGCCTCTCGTGCCGCTCGAGCGAGCGCCTGCGCCGGCCAGCGTCCTCGAGCTGTTTCACGGGCCGACATCGGCATTCAAAGATTTCGGCGCGCGGTTCCTGGCTGCCAGCCTCGAGCGAATTCGTCGTGACGCAGATCGCAAGCTGACGATCCTCGTGGCAACCTCAGGCGATACGGGTGCGGCCGTCGCAGCGGCGTTTCACAACCGGCCTTGGGTCGAGGTGGTGGTGCTCTACCCGAAGGGTCTCGTCTCGCAACGTCAAGCGCATCAGCTTGCCTGTTGGGGCGGCAACGTGCGCACGTTCGCCGTGCGCGGCACGTTCGATGATTGCCAGCGCATGGTCAAAGAGGCGTTCCTGGATCCCTCGCTTGCCGAGTCGCATCAGCTTTCCTCCGCCAACAGCATCAACGTCGGACGGCTCTTGCCGCAGATGGTGTACTACGCGCGAGCCGGGCTCGAGCTCTGGCGCGCGACGGGGCGTCGGCCTAACTTCATCATCCCGACCGGCAATCTCGGTAACGCGTTGGCGTGCATCTGGGCGCGTCACATCGGCTTGCCGATCGGCGAGATCGTGCTGGCCACCAATGCGAACCAGACGATCTGCGACTTCTTGCGCACGGGTGCATGGAACCCGAGGCCGAGTGTGGCGACGCTTGCTTCTGCGATGGATGTGGGCAATCCGAGCAACATGGAGCGACTGCGGTCCTTGCATCCGCAGTTCGAAGAGCTGCAAACGCAGATCAGCGCCTCGAGCGTCGACGATATCGAGATTCGCGCTACGATTCGGCGCGATGCACACGAACTCGGTCAACTCTGGTGCCCGCACACGGCCACGGCAGCGAAAGTATTTCGGCGTCTGCTCGCACGCGGCGCGAAAGGGCACTGGGTGATCGTCTCGACCGCGCATCCTGCGAAGTTCAACGATATCGTCGAGGCACAGGCAGGTCGCGAGGTCCCGTTGCCGCCGGCACTTGCCGAATTGCTGGCACGGCCGCGTCAGGAGAAGGAGCTGGATGCTTCGCTCGATGCGCTCCGTGCGGAGTTGCAGGCGAGCGCCTAGGCGAACAGGTGGATTTATTGAGCATGAGCAACATGCCAGTCGAGATCCCCGCGTGGTCGTATCCGGTTGTCGGAGGGGTCGCAATTGCCGCGCTGGGTGCGTGGGGCTACGTTCTCGTGCGCCGCTACCGCGAGCGCAAGGAGACGGAGACGACGCTCGCCAGCGTCGCCTACGAGATGTTGAAGAACGTGCTGATTCCGAACGGTAACGACGGATACATCCACGTTCATTATCTGTTGCTGACGCAACGCGGATTGCTGGTGGCCGATTTGCTCGACATGCCCGGCGCGATCTTCGGCGGTGATCAGATGATCGAATGGACCGTCATCGGGAAGAAGCATCGCTACACATTCCCGAATCCTCAACACACGCTCTACGATCGCATGGCGGCCGTGCGCCTGCTGACTGACGATGTGCCTGTCGAAGGTCGCATCATCTTCACGCAGAAGAGTGAGTTTCCGAAGGGCAAACCACGGCACGTGCTGCGGATCGACGAGCTGACGAGCGAGTTTCCTCCCGTCGATCGAGTTCGCGGCAATATCACGGCGGCGTTTGCTGAAGTGTGGGCGAACGTGAAGAAGAACGCCGAACCGAATCCGCTGGCCGCGTAGGTGCCGCAGGCCATCGGCCGAGCCACTTGGCGCGTATCTCCGATGATGGCGGCCCGGCTGTAGCGGGCGAAGGCTTGCGAAAGATTAGGGAAGGCCTTCGCGCGCTGGGCACAGCCCCGCAACACCTACACCAATTAGCGTCCCCGCTTCGCGTGCGCGGCGATCACTTCTGCGACGCACGCGGTGACGCGCTTGCCGGTTTCGATGTCCAGGAATTCGTTTGGACCATGCGCGTTGGAGTGCGGGCCCAGCACACCGGTGACCAGAAACTGCGTGCGCGGAAACTTCTCGTTGAGCATGCCCATGAAGGGAATCGTGCCGCCCACGCCCATGTACATCGCATCGCGTCCAAAGAAATGCGACGAGGCGCTCTGAATTGCCTCCGCAAGCCATGGCTCGGTGGGCGGTGCGTTCCAGCCGTTCATCGCGGAGGTGATCTCGAAAGAAACTTTCGCGCCATAGGGCGGGTCGCGCTCGAGCACGTCTTTGACGGCTTTCGCGGCACGGCCGGCGTCGACCGTGGGTGGCAGGCGGAACGACAGCTTCACAGCGGTGAATGGCCGCAGCACATTGCCGGCGTTCTCGAGTGACGGCATGCCGTCCACACCCGTGACCGACAATGTCGGTGCCCAGGTGCTATCGATGAGCAGCTGCGCCGGGTCGTGAGATGTTGGCTGCATGCCCGTGACCAATGGCAGCTTTTCGTATACCGATGCACCGAGCACGCGTGCAGCCGCACGAGCTTGCTCGAGCCGCTCGTCGGGAATGGAGGCATGCAACTCTTCCACGAGCAGCCGGCCCGTGCTGGCATCTTCGACACGATCGAGCAGCGTGCGCAGGATTCTGAAGCTCGAGGCAACGATTCCGCTCGCCATGCCGGAGTGAACGCCTTCCCGTAAGACATCGACACGCAGTGTGCCCAGCAGATTGCCCCGCAAGGAATTCGTGACCCAGAACTGATCGTAATTGCCGCATTCGGCATCGAGGCACACGACGAGCGAAGGTTCACCGATGCGCGACCCCAAAGCATCGACGTATGCCGGCAGGTCCGGGCTGCCGCTTTCTTCGCTGCCTTCGATGAGAATCACGCAGCGTGCATGTGGGATGCCCTGAGCGGCCAGTGCGCGCAGCGCCACGAGCGATCCGAACAGCGCATAGCCGTCGTCGGCGCCACCGCGGCCGTACAAGCGCCCATCCCTGAGCACGGGCGTCCAGGGTGAAAGGCCGGGATCCCAGCCGGTGAATTCCGGCTGCTTGTCCATGTGCCCATAGAGCAGCACACAGTCGTCGATCTGGCCCGGCACCTCGATGAAGAGCAACGGCGTGCGGTTGGGCAGTCGCGCGATCTCGACCGTCATGCCCTCGATGGCGTTCGCCTCACACCAGCTCTTGAGCAGCTGCGCCGCGCGCTCCATGTGCCCGTGCTCGGCCCAATGCGGATCGAAGTGCACGGATTTGTTTGGAATCCGGATGTATTCGCAAAGAGTGGGGATGACGGAACGGTCCCATTCTTGACCCACGAAATTTCGTAGCTGGTCGATGTTCATGCTCGTACGTCCGCAGACTCCCAGGAGAAGAGCTCGAGCGCGTTACGCGTCGTGGCGGCACCGAGTTCCTCCGGATCTTCGCCGCGTGCTGCCGCGATGGCGCGCAGCACGTGCGGCAGGTACATGGGTTCGTTGCGGCGAGACTTCGGCTTTGGATGCAAGTCTCGCGGCAGAAGGTATGGCCCATCGGTTTCGATGAGCAGACGCTCGCGCGGAATGTGTCGGACGACTTCCTTGAGGTGCTCGCCGCGGCGCTCATCGCAAATCCAGCCTGTGATCCCGATATAAAGATCCAGCTCGAGGTAGGCGCGTGCCTCATCGAGGCCAGCAGTAAAGCAATGTACGACTCCGCCCGCGATCCTCGGGCGATACTCGCGCACGAGGGACAGGAAGTCTTCGTGCGCGTCTCGTTGATGGAAGAAGACAGGTTTGCCGATGTCGACGGCGAGCTCGAGCTGGCGACGGAAAGCGGTCAGCTGCGCTTCGCGCGGCGAGTAGTTGCGGAAGTAGTCGAGCCCGCATTCGCCCACGGCAACGACCTCGGGGCGTCGCGCCAGAGCAGCGAGCGCGACGCTTTGCTCATCGTCGAGCTCGCTGGCGTGATGAGGATGAACACCGGCAGTGCAGCGAAACCGCTCCGGTGCCTCGCACACGAGCTCAATGGCACGTTGGGTGCTCTGTAGAGAGCTGCCGGTAATGAGCATCCGCGTGACACCGACCTGCACCGCTCTGGCCACGACCTCGGCACGGTCGTGGTCGTAGCTGTCGTGCGCAAGGTTGATGCCGATGTCGACGAGCGGCGTGCGACTGGGTTCGATCGTGGCGGTGTCAAGCAATGTCGTATCCGGGTCGATAGTCGTGGTACTGTTTCCGCGCTTTGAAGCGTCGCGCAGACGCGCTATCGTTGCGTCATGAATTGTAGTGCAATCGCGTTCGTGCGCGCTGCTTGGCCAGTGTGCCTCGCGATCTCGATGCTGCTTGTTGTCGCCGCGCCGATACCGGCAGAAACGCTGGGGCAGTTGGCGGATGCAGAAGCGCGTCTGCAGTACGCCTTTCTCACCGCAGATATGCGGGCCGTCGAGCAGGTGCTCGAGGAGATCGAACACTACACACCTGCCGAAAGCGTGGCCCCGCTGAAGGCTTACCAGCTTGCCTATGGTCACTGGACACTTGCGCAGTTGCATGCGCAGGCGGCCCGCGATGGTCGCCGCGAGTCCGCCGGCATGGGAACCAAGGCCGCAAGGCGCTGCGTCCAGCATGCGCGGACGGCCCGCATGCTCAATCCTCGTATGGCGGAGGCGTACGCGCTCGAGGCAGTGTGCAACGGCATGCCCCGTTCGTTTCTGCGTCTTGGGGCGTTGCGAGGCTCGTGTTCGCGTAGCAGGCTCTTGCGGACGGCGTTGTCGCTGGAGCCACAGAATCCGCGGGTGCTCTTGATTGACGCGATGTGTAATACGAGCGCGGACGAAGCGGCCAATCTTGCGCGCTGGCACGGGGTCGTCGAGGCCTTTGGACAAAGGCTGTCGCGTTCGGGCATACCCGGCTGGGGCGAGCCCGAAGCACTGGTCATGCTTGGTGAGCATCACTTGCGGCGCGGCGAGTTACTGGCAGCGCGCGAAGCGATCGAGCGTGCGCTCCTTTTGGCGCCCGATTACCGTGCGGCACGCGAACTGATCGAGGCGCTGGCGGCACGGAGCCAATGAGTTGGCACAGCGGCAGGATGCAAATGTGCACGGTCATGAATACATACCACAGGCATCGTCGGGAAGCGGTGTGTTGCGCGGTTCTTGTTGATTAGACCTATGTCGAGACCAATGCCGGCACAGCTGCAGTTGTTCGATGCACGCCAGGCGGCCGAGGTCTGGGATGTGCGCGTCAGCCGGCGTGCCCGTCGTTTGTCGGTGCGCGTGTATCCCGGCGGACGTGTCGAGGTGGTCGTGCCCCCAGGCGCGTCGCCGGCGGCCGTTCACAGGTTCGTGCAAACGCATCGAGAGTGGATCGATCAGCGCGTAGCCGATCTTTCCGCCGTTGCGCAGCCGGTGATAGAGGAGAGGCCGAGCGACGTTGAGTTGCGGGCGATCGGCCGCAGGGTGCAGATCTCCTATGCGAGCGCAGCAACGCGCTCGGTTTCAGTGAGAACGCTCGATGAGACGCGAATCTCGCTGAGGGGACCGATCCATAGCTCGCAGGCCGTCCATCGCGCGCTGCGCCAGTGGCTCGGGGAGACCGCCCGCCGCGAGCTGACGCCGCTTCTCGCGCGCGTAGCCCGCGAGGGTGGCTTTCGCTACGCACGGGTCCAGATTCGCTGCCAGCGCACGCGTTGGGGAAGCTGCTCCGCATCGGGAACGATCAGCCTCAACATGTGCTTGCTGTTCCTGGACCCGGCTGTCGTGCGTTATCTTTTGATTCATGAGCTCTGTCACACGCGCCACATGAATCACTCAGCACGTTTCTGGGCGCTGGTCGCGGCGCATGAGCCGGACTACAAGCGGCTCGATCGCGAGCTGCTGAAGGGTTGGCAAAGCGTGCCCGGCTGGATGTTCGCCTGACTGTTCGACGTACTCTCGCGCTGTCCAGCGCAGCGGTAAACTCCCATGACCGATTCCCCGAAACCCACACCGGTCGATCTTTCCAACGAGCAAGTCTATTGGGACCTGGGCGAGTCCCAGAGCTACGGTGAGTATCTGGCGCTCGATCAGATCCTCAGCGCGCAGCGACCGCTCTCGTTCGAGCATGACGAGATGCTGTTCATCATCATCCACCAAACGTCCGAGCTGTGGATGAAGCTGTGCTTGCACGAGCTCACGGCAGCGCTGGAGCACATTCGTCGGGACGATCTTGGTCCGTCCTTCAAGATGCTGGCGCGCGTCTCGCGTATTCAAGCGCAGCTCATGCAGTCCTGGGATGTGCTCGCGACCATGACACCGGCCGACTATTCGGCATTTCGCAATCACTTGGGACGCGCATCGGGCTTTCAGTCGTATCAATACCGAATGCTGGAATTCATGCTCGGTAACAAGAATGCCGACATGATCGCCGTTCACAAGCGCGACCCTCGTATCTATGCAACCCTCGAGCGCGCCCTGCACAGCCCGAGCATTTACGACGAGTCGCTGCGGCTCTTGAGTCGTCGGGGCTTCGAGATCCCACGAGAATATCTCGACCGCGACTGGTCACAGCCGTACGAGCCGAGCAAGCAAGTGGCAGCCGCGTGGCTCGCGGTGTATCACAGCCGCGATGCCCACTGGGATCTGTACGAGCTGGCAGAAAAGCTTCTCGATCTCGATCACAAGTTCCAGCACTGGCGCTTCAGCCACATGAAGACGGTCGAACGCATCATCGGATACAAGCGCGGGACAGGCGGCACGAGTGGCGTCGCGTATCTCAAGAAGGCGCTCGATCTGCGCGCCTTCCCCGAGCTGTGGACGATTCGCACCTCGATGTGAAGTAGAAGGGAATAGGGAGCCCATGCCGGCTACAGTCTACAGCCTTGAGCTCCGCTTCCAGACGCGCCAGCCGAGCAGGATTCCGAGTAGCGAAGCGTACACGAGCGGCTCGCGCACATCCGCTTTGACTTGCCAATAGTAGTGCCAGACGGCGAGCACGCAGATCGGGTAGATCAAGCGATGCAATGTTTTCCACCGCCTGCCAAGCCGACGCATCATGGCATTGGTCGAGGTGACGGCCAGCGGCACTAGCATCAGAAGCGCCAGGAAGCCGATCGTGATGAACGGACGTTTGGCGATGTCCGCAAGGATACTGGGCCAATGAAGCCCTTGATCCAAGACGAGCCATGTCAAGAAATGGAGCGAGACATAGGCGAAGGCAAACAACCCCAGCATCCGCCGTAGCATCGCGAGCCACGGTGCATTGAGCCAATCCCGCAGCGGTGTGATCGCGAGCGTGGTGACGAGCAGTCGCAATCCCCATTGCCCGAAAGTGTCTTGCACCTGTTCGACCGGATTCGCACCAAGGTTGGAACCGCCAAGCTCGAATGCACGCCACAGAATCGACAACAGCGGAAGCAGGCACGCGACGAACAAAGCAGGCTTGATGACCCGGCGCACCACCGCTGGTTTCATGGGCAGGTACGCAGAGCGATGCAGCGTCACGTGCCCTCAGTAGAAGCGCCGTAAGTCCATGCCGGCATAGAGCGAGGCGACTTCCTTCTCATAGCCGTTGAACATCAACGTCGGACGGCGCGAGTCGAACAAGCCGCCGCCGATGCGCCGTTCGCGCGCCTGGCTCCAACGGGGGTGATCAACGTTCGGATTGACGTTGGCGTAGAACCCGTACTCATGAGGAGCGGCCAGATGCCACGATGTGGGTGGCTGGCGTTCGGTAAAGCGGATCTCTACGATGGACTTGATGCTCTTGAAGCCGTATTTCCATGGCACGACGAGCCGTAGTGGAGCGCCGTTCTGATTCAGCAGCGGTTTGCCATACAGCCCGACCGCGAGCAGTGTCAGCGGGTGCATCGCTTCGTCGATGCGCAAGCCTTCCACATAGGGCCATGGCAGCACTCGTCCGCGCTGTCCCGGCATCTCCTCGGGCCGATGAACGGTCTTGAACGCGACGTACTTGGCTTTCGACGTGGGCTCGAAGCGCCTCAGCACTGTACCGAGCGGGATCCCGATCCAGGGAATGACCATGGACCACGCCTCGACGCAACGTAGGCGATAGATGCGCTCTTCGAGCGCATGCGGCTTCAAGAGGTCTTCGAGCGCGAACGTCCCGGTGACGTTCGCATGTCCCGAAATGGTGACGGACCAGGGCTCGGGCTTGAAGCGATGTGAACGCGCGGCCGGATCGCCCTTGCCTGAGCCGAACTCGTAAAAGTTGTTGTATGTGGTGACGTCCTCGAAGCTGGTGAGGTCCTCGTCGGTGCTGTAGCGCTCATTGCGTGTGTATCGCAGCGTCGCGCGCTCGCTCGCTGTCGAGGTGGCAACGCTGCCGACGGCACCCAGTGCGAGCGCGGCCTTGAGGAGCTTGCGCCGATTGAAATAAACGTCCTCCGCCGTGATCTCGGAGGGGGCGATGCGCGCGCTGTCTCCGGGTCGCGGACGCTTGATCAGCATGGGACACCTCGGAATTCCTACACGCATGTGTCTTGGTGCATGCGCCTCATGATAGACCCGGTCAGCTCAGAGTTCATTACGGCCGCGCGGTGCTCTCTGCTGGTGTCTGGCGCTCGGCACGTTCTACTTGCTACTGATCGCACGCGATTGCCACGATGGCGCTCGCGATGCTCGCATTGCGAGCGTCACTGCGAGCGCGATGCGCGGCTGGTGTCACCAGCGCGATGGTAGGGGTGCGCGCGCTCTTGTATGCGCTGGTGATTGCGGAGGATCACGCGCCGCTGCTCGGCGCGATCACGTTTTTTTTGGCACTGGCGACCGTGATGCTCGTCACACGCAGGTGGATTGGTATCGAAGGTGACCGGCCGAAGCATGTTGAGTCGTCTAATGTCCGCTCTGCATGGGCGCCGATTCATGATAAAAGGGCTGAATGAGCCTCTTCGATGAATTCGACGAATCGTTCAGGCGTCTGAGCCTGCGCCAGCAAGTGGACCTGCTTCTGCCTGCATGGCAGAGCTGGTACCCATCGTTGTTCGACGCCGCGGTCGATCTGGGGCTCATCCGCGCACGAGTGTGCACGCCGTCCTCGCTCGTGATTGCGAATCGGCATGCGCAGCTTCAAGCTGAGGCGCTGCAGGCGTTCAAGGAGCAGTGGTGCGCGGAAGAAGAGGAAGCTGAGCCAGCGCTGACATTGCGCTTGAACGATAGGGCATACCGACTCGGTGCACCGAGGAAGCGCAAGGCGGCACGCCGCTAGTGTTCAATCGCGCTTGCGCGCAGCGAACGCCTTGAAGGCTGTAAGCGCCTCCTCGCTGCGCAAACGCTCCGAGAACATTTCGATCTCACGTGCCATCACGGCGCGAATCGCTGCTGCGTCGCGCATCAGCTGCTTGGTAGCGCGCAACGCGCCGACGGGGCGCTTCGCTAGAGCCTTGGCCTGAGCGAGCGCATGTTCGCGCACGGTATGCGATGGCAGCACTGCATTGGCGAGACCGAGCTCCACGGCCCGCTGCGCATCGAGCGTCTCGCCGAGCGCGAACAGCGCGAAGGCGCGTGCATGACCGATACGCTCGGGCAACAAGACGCTGGAGGCAGCTTCGGGCACCAGGGCGAGGTTCACGAAGGGTGTCGAAAGCTGTGCGTCCTCGCCGAGATAGACAAGGTCGCAGTGAAGCAGCAAGGTCGTGCCGATGCCGACCGCTGCGCCTTGCACGGCAGCGACATAGGGTAGGGTAGCGGTGGCAAGGGCATCGAGGAAGGTGCGTACCTTGAGCGCTGAGGGTTCGATTGCACCGCTCGCCACCGCGGCGAATTCCGTCAAGTCGTTGCCGGCTGAGAACGAGTCGCCTTCGGCATCGAAGAGCACGACGTGGACTTGCGGGTCGGATTCTGCGCGGACGAGCGCGCCAGCCAGTGCTTCGTACATCGCCCCGGTCAGTGCGTTCTTCTTCTCGGGACGCGCGAGCGTCAATCGCAGCACCTGGTCTTCGAGAAGGATGCGAACGGCGGACATGGCTGCGTGCTCTTGGCTCGTGAGGCGCATGCAGTGCAGACTGCAACGTAATGCGCCGAAGAAACGATACGGCCGGACGGTTCTGAACCGCCGGCCGCATCAACTTAGCACGTTGCAGCTTGCCGTGCGATCAGGCGGCCTTGCTCGAAGCCGCGAGCTGACGCAGGACGTAATGCAGGATGCCCCCGTGCTGGAAGTACTCGCGCTCCTTGGGCGTGTCGATGCGAACACGCGCCTCGAACTTGATCGGCGCACCGGACTCGGGCGTGGCGACGACGGTGACCATCTTGGCCGCACCGCCGTTGAGACCGATGATCTCGTAGCTCTCCTTGCCCGTCAGGCCGAGCGATTGCGCGTTCTCGCCTTCCTTGAACATGAGCGGCAGCACGCCCATGCCGATGAGATTCGAGCGATGGATACGCTCGAAGCTCTCGGCGATCACCGCCTTCACGCCGAGCAGCATCGTGCCCTTGGCAGCCCAGTCTCGGGAAGAGCCAGTGCCGTACTCCTTGCCAGCGATGATGATGAGCGGCGTGCCTTCCTGCTTGTAGCGCATCGCCGCGTCATAGATGCTCATCTGCTCACCGCTCGGAATGTGTATCGTGACACCGCCTTCGGTGCCGGGCACGAGCAGGTTGCGCAGGCGGATATTCGCGAACGTGCCGCGCATCATGACCTCGTGGTTGCCGCGGCGCGCACCGTAGGTGTTGAAGTCCACCGGCTGCACGCCGAGCGACATCAGGTACTGCGCTGCCGGGCTGTTCTTGGCGATGCTGCCCGCAGGCGAGATGTGGTCCGTCGTCACCGAGTCGCCCAGCAACGCGAGCACGCGCGCATTGCGAATGTCGGACACCGGCGGTGGGGTCATGGTCATGCCTTCGAAGTACGGCGGGTTCTTCACGTAGGTCGACTTCTCGTCCCACGAGTACAGCTTGCCGCTCGGCACGTCGATGGCGTTCCAGTTGTCGTCGCCTGCGAAGACGCTCGAGTAGCTCTTCTTGAACATCTCGGCGTCGATGCAGCTTGCGATGACTTCCTGGATCTCAGCCTGCGACGGCCAGATGTCTTTGAGATAAACGGGCTGACCATCGTTGCCGACGCCGAGCGGCTCGCTGGTCAGGTCGATATCCATCGTGCCCGCGAGCGCATACGCGACGACGAGCGGCGGCGAGGCGAGGAAGTTCATCTTGACTTCCGGGTGGATGCGGCCTTCGAAGTTACGATTGCCGGACAGCACCGAGCAGGCGATCACGTCGCCGGCGCGCACCGCCTCCGAGATCTCGGGCAGCAGCGGACCCGAGTTGCCGATGCACGTCGTGCAGCCGTAGCCGACGGTGTAGAAGCCAACGGCTTCCAGGTCTTCCGTCAATCCAGCTTTGCTCAAGTAGTCGGTCACGACGCGCGAGCCGGGCGCCAAGCTCGTCTTGACCCAGGGCTTCGCAGTCAGGCCCTTGCGGCGTGCGTTGCGGGCGAGCAACCCAGCACCAACGAGCACCGCCGGGTTGGAGGTGTTCGTGCAGCTGGTGATCGCCGCGATCAGAATGGCGCCGTCTTTGACCTCGAACGTGTTCTGGTTCACCGTGGCCTTTGCAGCGCCCGTCGCAGACGGATTCTTCTGCGCGCGCTCCTCGGCCATCTTCTTGTGATTGGTTTGGTAAGTGTGCTTCGCGCTGCGCAGCGGCACACGATCCTGCGGACGCCGCGGACCGGCGAGCGACGGCTCCACCGTGCTCAGATCGAGCTCGAGCACGTCCGTGTAGTCGGCTTGCGGCTGGCCGTCCTCGCGCCACAGACCCTGGTGCTGTGCGTACGCTTTGACCAGCTCGATCTGCTCTGGCGTGCGGCCGGTCAGCTCGAGATAACGCAAGGTTTCCGCGTCGATCGGGAAGATTGCACAGGTGCTGCCGAACTCGGGCGACATGTTGCTGATCGTTGCACGGTCGGCGAGCGGAAGATTGGCCAGACCGTCGCCGAAGAATTCGACGAACTTGTCGACGACGCCCTTCTTGCGCAGCATCTCCGTCACGGTGAGCACGAGGTCCGTGGCGGTCGCGCCAGGCGGCAGCGTGCCGGTCAGCTTGAAGCCGATGACGTGCGGGATGAGCATCGTCACGGGCTGACCGAGCATCGCCGCTTCGGCTTCGATGCCACCGACACCCCAGCCGAGCACGCCCAAGCCGTTGACCATGGTCGTGTGCGAGTCGGTACCGACGAGCGTGTCCGGGTATGCCCAGCGCGCTCCGTCCTTCTCCGTGTCGAACACCACGCGCGCGAGATGCTCGATGTTCACCTGGTGCACGATACCGGTGTTGGGCGGCACGACCTTGAAGTTGCGAAATGCGCTTTGTCCCCAGCGCAGGAACGCATAGCGCTCGGCGTTGCGCTTGAATTCCATCGCCGTGTTGCGCAGGACCGCATCGCGAGTGCCGTACGTATCGACTTGCACGGAGTGGTCGATGACGAGCTCGGCAGGCGAGAGCGGATTGATATCGTCGGGATTGCCGCCGAGCTTGACCATTGCCTCGCGCATCGTGGCGAGATCGACAATGGCCGGCACGCCGGTGAAGTCTTGCAGGATGACGCGGCTCGGCGTGAACGAGATTTCGTACGAAGGCGTTGCAGTGGGATCCCAGGCGAGCAATGCCTCGATGTCGTCGCGCGTGACGTTTACGCCGTCCTCGAAGCGCAGCAAGTTCTCGAGGAGAATCTTCAGCGAATAAGGAAGCCGCGCGACGTTCCTGTCCTTGAGCGCTTGCAGGCTAGCGATTTCGAACTTTCTGGTACCGACAGCGAGCGTCCTGCGCGCCTTGAACGAATCTTTCATGCGTCCTCCGAGGGGATTGAGAGCGGATCGCCGAACGAATGAGCGAAGCCGTATACAAACCCGAAAATTATAGCGAGTCGCACACCACAGAGCATGTGTCGGGCGCGCGTCATTCCTTTCTTCGGACGCGTAACCGTGCTTCGCTTATCGCGTAGATTCGATCACGCCCCCGCCCAGACAGACATCGCCGGAATAAAAGACGACATATTGTCCGGGGGTGATGGCGCGCTGCGGCTCATCGAAGCGCACGCGGCAAGTGCCATCGGGCAGACACATCACTTCGGCAGGCTGATCGGGTTGTCGATAGCGCACCTTCGCCGTGCAGCGGAATCGCTCCGCAGGCGGTGCGCCTGCGAGCCAGGCGAGCTGGCCTGCAACGAGCTCGCGCCGAAAGAGCGCAGGGTGATCGTGTCCCTGCACGACGATCAGTACGTTGCGCGCCAGATCTTTGTCCGCGACGTACCAGGGTTCTGCGCCAGCATCGGCGCGCCCGCCGATGCGCAATCCCTGACGCTGCCCGATCGTGTAATACATGAGCCCTCGATGCGTGCCGACCGTCTTGCCATCGATCGTTTCGATCGTGCCGGGCTGCGCAGGCAAGTAGCGTTCCAGGAACTCCGCGAAAGGACGCTCGCCGATGAAACAGATACCGGTGCTGTCCTTCTTGTCGAACACCGGCAGGAAGAGCTCGCGTGCCTTCGCCCGCACTTCACTCTTCAGCATCCCACCGATGGGAAACAACGTGCGCGCAAGCGCTTCGGCAGGCGTTGCATGCAGGAAATAGCTTTGGTCCTTGTTCGGATCGACGCCTCGCAGGAGGCGCACGGCAGGTTGATGCTCGACGCGCGCGTAATGACCGGTTGCCACCCACTCTGCACCAAGGCGTCGCGCGTAGTCGAAGCACACGCCGAACTTGATCTCGCGGTTGCATAGCACGTCGGGGTTCGGCGTCCGCCCGGCACGATACTCGGCGAGGAAGTACTCGAAGACGCGTGCACGGTATTCACCGGCGAAGCTGACTTTGTGCAGCGGAATCCCAAGCTGCTCGCAGACTTTGCGCGCGTCCTGATAATCCTCTGCAGCCGTGCAGTAGCCGTCCTCGTCCTCGTCCCAGTTGCTCATGAACAAGCCCTGCACCTCGTAGCCCTGCTGCAGCAGCAGCCACGCGGCAACGGAGGAATCGACGCCTCCGGACATTCCGACGATGACGAGGGGACGAGACATTGGGCGCAACAAACGTGAAGCAGTGCCTTCGCCAGAAGGCACGACGTGGTACGAGAAGCCAGAGTCGCGTCAGGCGCGCGCTGCGAGTGTCGTGATGCGCAGCGTATCGAGCGCGGCCGCTTCAGGTTTACCGACTTCAGGTTTACCGATCTCGAGCCCTTCGATCAGCTCGAGCGGGAAGCGGCGTCCGGCCCGATAGTCGTCGATGCAGCGTAACACCATGGGGGTACGCAGTCTCGCGGCTCGCATGGCGATTTCCTCTCGAGACAGCCACACTGCACGTTCGATACCGCGATCCAGCCGTCGCTGCGCATAGTGCTCGGTGACGGTGCCGCAGATCGCGAATCGCAGGAAACTGCGATTGCGTTCCGGCTGCTCCCAGAAATAGATGCCGACCAGCGCCTCGGGAACGAAGGCCCACGCGGTCTCTTCCAGGGTTTCGCGAACGACCGCCTGCACGATGGTCTCACCGCGCTCGACGTGACCCGCGGGCTGATTGAGTACCAGGCGGTCGCTGATACGCTCCTCAACGAGCAGAAACCTGCCTTCGCGCTCAACGATCGCAGCAACCGTTAGATCTGAACGAACTGTCATATCAATAGTATAGCGCCACTTCTGAGAGCCTTTTGTGATGTTTTTCCCGTAACTGAGGCGAACAGCATGTTCGACTCGCGTGGCGCGCTGGTGTTGCAGCCGATCAGATCTCCTTGGCAAGGCGCGCTGCCGCGCCGATGTACGTTGCAGGGGTGAGCTCGAGCAGTGCCTGCTTGGCGGCATCGGGAATCGCGAGCTGCGCGATGAAGGCGCGCAGGCTGGATGCGCTGACGCGCTGGCCGCGCGTGAGCGCTTTGAGTTGCTCGTAGGCGTTCTCGACGCCGTACCGACGCATCACGGTCTGGATCGGCTCGGCCAAGAGCTCCCAATTCGCATCCAGGTCCTCGGCGAGCCGCTCTGGATCCACATCCACGCGCTCGAGGCCTCGTTCAATGGAACGCCATGCGATGAGCCCGTGGCTGACGGCGACGCCGATGTTGCGCAGCACGGTGGAATCGGTCAGGTCACGTTGCCAGCGCGAGACGGGCAGCTTGTCCGCCAGAAAGCGCAGCAGCGCATTCGCCACGCCCAGGTTGCCCTCGGCGTTCTCGAAGTCGATGGGGTTGACCTTGTGGGGCATGGTCGAGGAGCCGACTTCGCCGGCCACGGCTCGCTGACGGAAATACCCAAGCGAGATGTACCCCCACATATCGCGGCAGAGATCGATGAGGACGGTGTTGATGCGCGCGAGCGCATCGAAGTACTCCGCCATCCAGTCGTGCGGCTCAATCTGAGTCGTGTAGGGATTCCACTGCAGACCGAGCGACTCGACGAACCGACGCGTGAGCTTCAACCAGTCGACTGCCGGATACGCGATGAGGTGCGCATTGAAATTGCCGACAGCGCCGTTCATCTTGCCGGCGATCGCGACGGCAGCGAACTTCGCGCGCTGTGTGGCGAGGCGATAGGTGAAGTTTGCGATCTCCTTACCCAGCGTGGTTGGCGTCGCGGGTTGCCCGTGGGTGCGGGACATCATCGGAATGGAGGCGGTTTCGTGCGCCAGCGCGCGCAGCCGCGAGATGAGGGTATCGAGCCGCTGCAGCAGCACCTGGTCGCGGGCATCGCGCAGCATCAATGCGTAGCTGAGATTGTTGATGTCCTCCGACGTGCACGCGAAATGAACGAATTCGCGTCGCGTGCGCCATGCCGGAACCTGATCCAAGCGGCTCTTGACGAAGTATTCGACCGCTTTGACATCGTGATTGGTCTCGCGCTCGATGCGTTTGACCTCGAGCGCATCGGCTTCGGTGAGCTCGGCTGCGAGCGTATCGAGCACGGTGAGCGCGGCGGGAGGCAAGTCCCGCAGCTCCTCGATGCCCGGCTCGGCGGCCAGGGCCTTGAGCCACAGTGCCTCGACCCGCACCCGCTGACGGATCAGGCCGCGTTCGCTGAACAGCGGACGTAGCTCGGCAGCCTTGTCCGCATAGCGTCCATCGATGGGCGAAATGGCGTTGATAGGCGTTGTCACGTGCGTTGCTCTCTTGCAGTCGCTGATCGCGGAGTCGGTGATTTCCGAGCCGCGGCGCAAGGGGCGCATTGTAGAATCAAACAGTCGGTTGTTCGACGCTCTGCAAACGGACGATCCCGTGAACACGAACGACTACCGCATCGAGCGCGACAGTCTGGGCGAGCTGGAGGTTCCCGTCGATGCGCTGTGGGGTGCACAGACACAGCGTGCGATCAAGAACTTTCCCTTGAGCGGGCTGAGGATGCCGCGCGAGTTCATTCGTGCGCTCGGGCTCATCAAGTGGGCAGCGGCGAGCGCGAACGAGGAACTCGGCGTGCTCGATGCCGAGCGCGCGGCGGCGATTCGACGCGCAGCGCTCGAGGTGGCCGAGGGCCGGCACGACGCTCATTTTCCCGTGGACGTGTTCCAGACCGGTTCCGGCACCAGCAGCAACATGAACGCCAACGAGGTGATCGCACGCTTGGCTTCGCAGTACGCCGCTCGACCCGTCCATCCGAACGATCACGTCAACATGAGCCAGAGCTCCAACGACGTGATCCCGACCGCCATCCACGTCAGTGCACTGCTTGCGGTGGAGCAGCATCTGCTGCCGGCGCTCACGCATCTGCGGGAGGTGATCGATCGCCGCATCGCTGAGGTGGGCCACATCGTCAAGACCGGCCGCACGCACTTGATGGACGCGATGCCGGTGACGTTCGGGCAGGAAATGAGCGGCTGGCGTACCCAGATCGAGAATGGCGCCGCGCGCGTCACGGAAGCGCGTGCGCGTCTGCAGGCCATCGCACTGGGCGGCACTGCGGTCGGAACCGGCGTCAACGCGCCAGCGCGCTTTGCCGAGCTCGCAGCGCGGCACTTGAGCACGAAAAGCGGTCTCGAGCTGCGGCCGAGCCCCAACTACTTCGAGGCACTTTCCGCTCAGGATGCCGCCGTGGAGCTGTCAGGCCAGCTGCGCACGCTGGCTGTCTCGTTGCTGAAGATCGCGAACGATCTGCGCTGGATGAACAGCGGGCCGCTGGCCGGCCTGGGCGAGATCGCGCTGCCGGCGCTCCAGCCTGGCAGCAGCATCATGCCGGGCAAGGTCAATCCGGTCATTCCTGAGGCCGTCATGATGATCGCGGCGCAGGTGATGGGCAACGATGCGACGATCGCGATAGCCGGTCAGTCCGGTAACTTCCAGCTCAATGTGATGCTGCCCGTCATTGCCTACAACCTGCTGCAGAGCATCGAGCTGCTCGGCAATGCGGCCCGCGTGCTCGCGGACTCGGCGATCGCCGGGTTCAGCGTGAACGAAGCGCGCATCAACGCGGCGCTCGAGCGCAATCCAATTCTCATCACGGCGCTCAACCCGGTCATCGGCTACGAGCAAGGCGCGAAGATCGCGAAGCAGGCCTACGCCGAAGGAAGGCCGATCCTAGATGTGGCGGCCGAGCATACGACCATTGCCCGTGCGGAGCTCGAGCGCTTGCTGGATCCTCGTGAGCTGACGAAGGGCGGTTCCGCAGGCGGCGGTGGCTGAGACGGTGTTGCCACTGGACGATCCGATCGAGCTGCGAACACTGATTCTCGAGTGCCTGCGCGGCACGACGCCATGCGCCGACCTCGAGAGCGCAGCGCGCACATCGCCCATCAATGCGCTGGTGCGACAGCATCTCTCCGTCACGCCGGTGGCTGCAGCCGTTCTCGTGCCCATCATCGACCGCGATACAGAGCTCACTGTCCTGCTGACACACCGTGCCTCGCATCTGCGCCATCACGCTGGTCAGATCAGCTTCCCAGGAGGCCGCATCGAGCCGCGCGACGCTGGCGCGTTCGATGCCGCGTTGCGCGAGGCGCAGGAAGAGATCGGGTTGCCGCGCGAGCACGTGACGTTAGCGGGCTATCTCAACCCGCAGTTGGTTGTCAGCGGCTATTGGGTGACGCCGGTCGTCGGTTTCGTCCGCCCCGATTTCCCGCTCAGGCTCGATGAGACGGAAGTGGAGTCAACCTTTGAGGTGCCGCTGGCCCATGCGCTCGATCCGACGAATTACCGTGTGCGCGAGCGCCATCTCGGCACGACCACGGTGCATGTGTACGACATTCGGTTCGGACCACACCTTATCTGGGGTGCGACGGCAGCGATGCTGGTGGAGCTGTATCGAGTGCTGAGTGGCGGGCGATCGGCTGTACGCGGTAGGCTGTAGATTCTGGAAGCGCGTACTGCCGCACTCCGTCTCCTGTCGCCCTGGCCCATAGCCGTAGCCTCGCAACACCCCATGCCCATCACCCGACTCCTAAACATCATGTCCCGTCTGCGCGATCCGAATGGCGGTTGCCCGTGGGATCTGGAGCAGACATTTCAGACGATCGCACCGTACACGATCGAGGAAGCCTACGAGGTTGCCGATGCGATCGAACGTGGCGACATGAGCGACCTACGCGAAGAGCTTGGCGACCTCTTGTTTCAGGTCGTGTTCCATTCGCAAATCGCAAAGGAGCACGGAGCGTTCACTTTCGAAGAGGTCGTGAACGGCATTTGCGACAAGATGGAACGGCGGCATCCGCACGTGTTCGGAACGGCTCGCATCACCAGCGCCGCGGAACAAACAAAAGCCTGGGAAGCTCACAAGCGGGCCGAGCGCGCGCGCACTGCGCGCAGCGTTCTCGATGGCGTGCCTCACGCATTGCCGGCGCTGACGCGCGCCGCGAAGCTCGGTAAGCGCGCAGCCGAAGTAGGGTTCGAATGGCCCGATACGCAGGGCGCATTGGACAAGGTCGCCGAGGAGCTCGATGAGCTGCGCGCAGAGCTCTCGCGTTCGTCGAGTCCCGAGCGGCTCGCGAACGAGCTCGGTGATGTGCTGTTCAGCATCCTCAACGTGTGTCGCCATCTGAACGTGGACCCCGAGACGGCTCTGCGCCGAGCCAATGCCAAGTTCGAGCGGCGCTTTCGCTATGTCGAAGAGCGTTTGCGGGAACAAGGCAAGTCTCCTGCGGAGGCGACGCTGGAAGAAATGGATGTCTTGTGGGAGCAAGGTAAGCGCGAAGGCGTATAGACCGCACACATCCGCGCGCCCGCGCAGCCGACCGCCACGCCCATACAGTTCAGTTTCCATTCAGAGGCTCACACCTAGAGTTCCTGCCAAGCTCGGGATCATCCCGAGCCGGGATCAGGAGAAGAATCATGCGTGTGAGCCGCAGTGTGATTGGTGTGGTGGGTGTGCTCGGTGTGGCCATGGCCGCCTCGGCGGCGCCTCCGCCGTGGTCCAACGCTCGTCACCACCGTGGTCCGACGCACGCCCAATACGAGTACGCCCGTGTCGTGCACGTCGATCCGATCATCCGACACGTGCGCGTCGAGACCCCACGTCGCGTGTGCTGGGATGAGACGCGCTATGTCCATTCGCGCCCGCACATCTCCGACCCAGAAGTTGGCGGACGCACGCTGCTCGGCGCCGCGATCGGCGGCGTCATCGGACATCAGTTCGGGAGCGGACGCGGGCGGGATGCGGCAACGATTGCAGGCGCCCTCATCGGTGCCAGCGTTGGTTACGACAGCGCGGCCAAGCGGTACCCGGACGGTGGTTACGAAGAGGTCGTCGAGCGCTGCGACGTGCGCTACGAGCACGAATACGAGGAGCGCATTGAGGGCTACCGGGTCACCTACGAGTACAACGGTCGTCACTACAAGACCCAGCTACCCTATGACCCGGGTGAGCGTATCCGAGTACGCGTCGCCGTGGCGCCGGCAGAATGAGGCGCTGCGGCATCCCCACCCGTGCCGCCGCAGGGTACACTAGCAGACACACCGGCACTTCTCGCGAGGTGCCGGTGTTCGTACACCGGGAAAGGGCAGCGTTTTCCCAACACGCGATGAAATCGTTGACTGGCGTCGACCACGAGGTCACCTGACGACATGCCAAAATGGCGGCCTCTATTGTTGCTGTGCGCGTTGTTGTCGGCCGTGTGCGGCATGACACAAGCACAAGCGCAGGAGCTGATCGATCGACGCCAGCAGCGGCGCGAGCAGCGGGTTGCTGACGTCGTTTCGCTGGATGAAGCCGTGCAGATGGCACAGAGTCGCTATCGTGCCAAGGCTGTCCGGGCAGAGACAGTGGTGAGCGGCGGCCGTCGCGTTCACCGCATCCGCTTGCTGAGCCCGGAGGGAAAGGTGTGGATGGTCCGCGTGGATGCGCAGACGGGCGCGATGCACTGAGGGCAAAGCTCGAGACTTGCCTGCATCCGGTCAGCGCCAGACAGGAGACTTTGCGGTCGACGCGAGCAGCTTGCGCAAGCTGTCGCGACTCACGGTAAAGGCCGTCAACCGTTAGCTGGAACATGCGCATACTCATCGTCGAAGACGAAACTTCCCTGCGCGAATCGCTCGCTCAGCAGCTCAAGGATGCGGGCTTCATCGTCGATGCCGCAGCCGACGGTGAGGTGGGGCTTTACTACGGCCGTGAGTACGCTGTGGATCTCGCGATCATCGATCTCGGGCTGCCGAAGCTTCCAGGACTCGAGCTGATCAAGAAGCTGCGCGCGGAGCACAAGACTTTTCCCATCTTGATCCTGACCGCCCGCGATCGCTGGCAGGACAAGGTCGAAGGCTTACAGGCTGGCGCGGACGACTACGTCGCCAAGCCGTTTCACTTTCAGGAGCTGCTCGCGCGAGTCCAAGCGCTCCTGCGGCGCTCAGGAGGCTGGGCACAACCGGTGCTTCGCTGCGGACCGGTGGCGCTCGACCCGCGAACGCAAGAGGTCACGGTCAACGGACAGAAGGTCGAGCTCACTGGCTTCGAATACCGCATCCTCGAATATCTCATGCATCGCGCCGGCGAGGTGATCTCGAAGATGGAGCTTACCGAGCGTCTGTACGCGCAAGACTTCGATCGCGACAGCAATACGATCGAGGTTTTCATTGGGCGCCTGCGTCGTAAGCTGGATCCGCACGAGACGATCAAGCCGATCGAGACCTTGCGCGGCCGAGGATATCGCTTCGCATTGGCGCGCGAGGGACAGCAAGAGGGAAGCTGACGGTTGGGCGCCGACCACGAGAAACCCGGGCTGAGGATGCATATCGGCCCCGAGGACGACGCGCAGCATGCGCAAGGTGTCTCCAACTCCAATCGGCGACCGCGCGCCAAGAGGATCGCTCCTCGCTCGCTGAGCGCGCGCTTGCTCCTGTCCGCGAGCGTGCTGCTGCTCCTTTTCTTCGGCATCACGATCGCGGCGCTCGACATCGTCTTTCGCAACTTGAGCGAACAGACGATGCGTGATCGCCTGGAAGGGCAGTTGCTTGCGCTCTTGGCGGCTTCGGAGGAAGAGGAAGAGACGTGGCTGCTGCCCGCGGCGGAGAAAATCGACGAGCGTCTGATGAATCCCGGGTCAGGGTTGTACGGGGAGATTCTTCGCAGCGATGGCTATCCGAGCTGGCGCTCGAACTCACTCGCCGGCACGGGGCTCGAGTTTCGTACGAACTTACGCTCGGGCGAGCGCGTCTACGTCGAGCTCAAGCGTGCAGATGGCGCGCCCGTGCGTGCGTTGAGCCGTGCGATCGATTGGCAGTTCGAGGACGGCGTGACACGTACGTTCGTGTTCAGTGTCGCTGAGGATCTCGAGCCATATCACCGAGCGCTGGCGACGTTCCGTGGGCGGCTGCTCGGCTGGTTCGGTTTTTTGATGTTGCTTCTGCTCGGCTCGTTCGCGCTGCTGCTGCGTGGCGTGCTTGCGCCGTTGCGTCGTGTCGAGCGCGAGATCAACGCGATAGAAAGAGGTGAGCTGAGCGAGCTTGGCACTGGCTATCCACGCGAGCTGCTCGGCATCACGGCGAATCTCAACGCGCTTCTACGCAGCGAGCGCGAGCGGCTGGCCCGGTACCGCAACACGCTTGGCAATTTGGCGCATAGTCTCAAGACACCGCTTGCCGTCATGCGCAGCCTGCTAGCGAGCCCGCAAGTGCGCGAGCTGCCGCTCGCGTGCCAACTGGACGAGCAGGTCAGTCGCATGGACGAGCTGGTCAAGTATCAATTGAAACGTGCGGCGGTATCAGGCGCGACGGGGCTTGGCACGGCGCCGATCGACGTTCGCGAGAGCTTGCAATCGCTGCGGGCAGCGCTCATGAAGGTTTATGCGGAGCGCGCCATCGAATGCGAGCTCGCCGTGGACGAAGGCTGTGTCTTCTACGGCGATCGCGAGGATTTCACCGAGATCGCCGGCAACTTGCTCGACAACGCGTTCAAGTGGGCTCGCAGGAAGATCCGCGTTCGCGCGCAACGCGTGAGCGCGCCGCACCTGCGGCGCGATGGCTTGAAGCTCACGGTCGATGACGATGGACCCGGCATTCCGGTAGAGCAGCGCCTGCACGTGCTCGCGCGCGGTACCCGACTCGATGAGCGGGTGAGCGGTCAAGGCATTGGATTGTCGGTCGTCCGCGAGCTCGTGGCTGCGCACAGCGGTTCGATCACTATTCTCGATTCGCCCTTGGGCGGTGCCCGGGTCGAGGTCGTCTTAGGCGGTAGACTGTAGGCTGTAGGTGGAGTGACTCTCTAAGCCTGCCGCCTACAGCCTACAGCCTACAGCTCAACAATGATTGCTTCTCGTCCAGAAAGTGCGTATGCGCCGCTGTTGGAGTTGCGCGAGCGGCTTCAGCACACGCGGCTGTCCGATCGACCTCGCCTTGCACGCGAGCTCGATCGGCTGTTCGCGCGCAGGACCATCGATGAGCAGTTCCATAAAGCCGTCGCGGCGGTGAGCGAAGCCATCGAGCGCTCGAGCGCACACGTCGAACGCTTGCGCGCCCAACCCCTCAAGCTCGACTTCGACCCTGCATTGCCGATCACGGCGCATCGCGAGGAGATCATCGCCGCGATCGCCAAGCATCCCGTGATCGTCGTATGCGGTGCGACGGGATCAGGCAAGACGACCCAACTGCCCAAGATCTGTCTGGCAGCAGGCCGCGGAGCGTTCGGGCTCATCGGCCATACGCAGCCGCGGCGCATTGCGGCGCGGGCGATTGCGCATCGGCTGGCTGTCGAGCTCGGCACCACCGTCGGAGCGGCCGTTGGTTATCAGGTTCGCTTCAACGAGCGCATCGGGCCGCAGACGCGCGTCAAGCTCATGACCGACGGCATTCTCCTGCGCGAGCTGGAGCACGATCGATACTTTCGCCGCTACGACACGATCATCATCGACGAGGCGCACGAGCGCAGCCTCAACATCGATTTCTTGCTCGGCGTCCTCAAGCGCATTCTCCCGCAACGACCCGATCTGCGCGTGATCATCACCTCGGCCACGATCGATCCGCGACGTTTCGCGGATTTCTTCGGAGGTGCGCCCATCATCGAGGTCTCGGGTCGCAGCTATCCGGTCGAGGTGCGCTACCGTCCACTAGCGGGTGAGGAGGACGACAAGGAGCTCACGTTACCCGAAGGCATCGTGGCGGCCGTGCAGGAGCTGGATCAGGTCGCGCGCGACGATGTGCTCGTATTCCTGCCCGGCGAGAAGCAGATCCGCGATGCAGCCGAGGCACTGAGCAAGGCCAAGCTCATGAACACGGAAGTGCTGCCGCTCTATGCGCGACTGTCGACCCGCGATCAGGAGCGCATCTTCGAGAAGCACCAAGCACGACGGATCGTGCTCGCGACGAACGTCGCCGAGACCTCGCTCACCGTGCCCGGCATCCGCCACGTCATTGACTCGGGCCTCGCCCGTATCAGTCGCTACAGCGTGCGCGGCAAGGTGCAGCGTTTGCCGATCGAGAAGATCTCGCAAGCGAGCGCCGATCAACGCAAGGGCCGCGCCGGGCGCGAACGCGACGGTATTTGTATAAGGCTCTATGCCGAAGAGGACTTCTTGGCACGGCCCGCGTTCACGCCGCCGGAAGTGCTGCGCACCAATCTTGCCAGCGTCATCCTGCAAATGGCGGCGCTCGAGCTCGGTGATCCTGCGAGCTTTCCCTTCATCGACCCGCCTGACACGCGCCTCATCAACGATGGTTATCGCCTGCTGCAGGAGCTGAAGGCAGTCGATGCCAACCGCTCGGTCACAGCGCTCGGGCGTCAGCTTGCCATGTTGCCGATCGATCCGCGGCTCGCACGCATGCTGCACGCCGCCAGTCATCACGGTTGCCTGAGCGAGATGCTGGTGGTCGCTTCGTTCTTGAGCGTGCAGGATCCGCGCGAGCGACCGAGCGATGCGCAACAGCAAGCCGACGAACGGCACGCGAGATTCGCCGATCCACGTTCCGATTTCGTTGCGGTGCTCAACCTTTGGAATGCATTCGCCGAGCAAAGCGCTGCACTGAGCGGCAATCAGCTGCGCAAGTGGTGTCGTGAGCATTTCCTGTCGTTCATGCGCATGCGCGAGTGGCAGGAGCTCCACCGACAGCTCGAGGAGATCGCACGCGAGCTCAAGCTTCGCAGGAATACCGTGCCTGCCACGTACGCCGAGCTGCACCAGGCGATTCTGACTGGTTTCCTCGGCAACATCGGTGCGCTCGACGAGCGGCGCGAATACGTCGGAGCCCGGGGCACGCGCTTCGTGATCGCACCCGGTACGCCGCTTGCGCACACGCCCCCCAAATGGGTCGTTGCGGCGAGCTTGATGGAGACGACGCGTCTGTACGCGCGCATGGTGGCTGCGGTCGAGCCGCAATGGATCGAGGCAGCCGGAGCGCATCTGCTCAAGCGGGAGTACGTAGAGCCGCACTGGGTGGAGTCGCGCGGTTTCGTCGCCGCGTTCGAGTCGACCTCGTTGTATGGGCTGACGTTGTCAGCTCGCCGTCGCGTCAACTACGCCAAGGTGGCACCGGAAGCAGCGCGAGAGATCTTCGTGCGCGAGGCGTTGGTCGAGGGGCGGACTCGCTTGCGAGCGAGCTTTCTCGAGCACAACCGCCGCGTGCAGCGTGAGGTGGAGTATCTCGAGGCGAAGATCCGACGCCGCGACATCCTGGTCGACGAGCAACACATGGTCGACTTCTATCTCGAGCGCCTGCCGGCCCACGTGCATTCGATCGCGGCACTCGAGAAGTGGCTCAAGGAGAGCGAACGGCATGCAGCGTCCTCTCGCGCGTCGGCACGCGACGGAGCCGACGGCCGAGAGGCGAAAAAGCTGTTCGTCACGCCAGCAGACTGGATGCGTCGCGAGGTGCCGGAGGTCACCTCAGAGTCTCATCCCGACACATTGGAAGTCGCGGGCAATGCACTGCCGCTCGAGTATCGTTTCGAGCCAGGCACGCCCGACGATGGCATCACCATCGTCGTGCCACTACCGATCCTCAATGAGCTCGATCCAAGTCGGTTGTCGTGGCTGATTCCAGGTTGGCGGTTCGAGCTGTTGACGGAGCTGCTGCGGGGCTTGCCGAAGAGCCTGCGCAAGAGCTTCGTGCCGGTGCCGGAAGCGGCGGCCAAAGCGCTACGAGAGCTCGACCAAAGCAAGAGTGTGCACGCAGCGCTCGCCGAATGGATCGCGCGCAACAGCGGCGTGCAGATGAGTGAAGAGGAGCTCGCAGCCATATCGCTGCCTGATCATCTCAAGTTCAATCTGCGCGTCGTCGACGCTGACGGTAAGACCGTGGCCCAAGGTAGAGATCTGCTGGCCGTGCGACGCGCCGTGCGGGCGCGCGAGCGCAAGGCAACAGTGACGGCAGCGAGCGCATCGTTGCATCGAGCGTGGGACTTCGGCTCGCTGGAGGTGGAACGGCAGGTCGAGCGGGGTGGGTTGCGCTTCACGGTGTACCCGACCTTGCGAGATCGTGGTGACGGCGTCGAGCGGTTCGAGGCACGCACGCACGCCGAAGCCGAGCTCATGCTGCGGACAGGTGTGTTGCGTCTGCTCGTGCTAGCGTTGCCCGATCAATTCAAGTATGCGCGCAAACGCTTCGCAGAGCACCGCGAGCTCATTCTGTTGAGCCGGGGCATCGATCTCGCGCGCCCGCTGGCGGATGGCCTGGCGTTGAAGTGCTTCGAGGAAGCATTCTTGGGGGGCGGCGTGGCGCTGCCCCGCAATGCCGAAGCATTCGCGCGCCTGCTCAACGATCGTCGCGGTCGCTTTGGCGATGTTGTCGACCGTGTGCTAGCGCATACGCTCAAGTCGCTCGAGGAGCATCGCGCCGCGCGCCAAAAGCTTGCGAGCTTGCAGGGAGAGGCTTTCAGCGCAGTGCGCTACCATGTCGACGCGCATCTGCGTTCGCTTGTGCCCGAAGATTTTCCCACTGGCGTCTCGCCGCTCTTGTGGCCGCACCTGCCACGATACTTCCGTGCGGTTGCCCGACGCCTGGACAAAGTACCTGGCAACATAAGACGCGATGCGGAGCTCTCGGCACGCGTGGCACCTTGGGTCCGTGCCTATGCGGAACTCGCGGCGGCGGTTGACCGAGCGATGCCACATCCGGAGCTGGATCGCCTGCAATGGATGATCGAAGAGTTGCGCGTATCGGTCTTTGCGCAAGAGCTCGGCACAGCCGTGCCAGTCTCAGAGAAACGTGTCGCCGAGCAGGTGGAAAGGGCGAAGCAGGAGAGCTATAGGCTGTAGGTGGCGAGCACAGCTTACCTTCTACAGCTTACAGCCTACAGCCTGAACACGATGCCCTGTGCCAGCGGGAGCTCGCGACTCCAGTTGATCGTGGTTGTCTGTCGTCGCATGTAGGCTTTCCAGCTGTCGGATCCAGCTTCGCGTCCGCCGCCGGTGTCTTTCTCCCCGCCGAATGCGCCGCCGATCTCCGCTCCGGAGGTGCCGATGTTGACGTTGGCGATGCCGCAATCGCTGCCTATCGTCGACAGAAACTGCTCTGCATGTTGTAAGCGATCGGTGAAGATCGCGGAAGAGAGGCCGTAGCGCGAGGCGTTCTGTTGCTCGATCGCTTCTTCCAACGAATCGACCTCGATCAGATACAGAATCGGAGCGAACGTCTCGGTTTGCACGATCGGCCACTCGTTGCGCGCCCGAATGATGGTCGGCTCAACGTACAAGCCCGGTGGGCGTGTCTTGCCGCCGCAAAGAAGCACACCGCCCGCCTGGATGGCAGTCTCGACAGCAGCAAGGTAACGGTCTACTGCTTGGGCATCGATGAGCGGTCCCATCAGCGTCCCGGGCGCGAGCGGGTCGCCAATTTTCACCTGAGCATATGCATGCAACAGCCGCGCTTGGAGCTCGGCAGCGCGCGAGCGGTGCACGAACACGCGGCGCGTGCTCGTGCAGCGTTGGCCGGCGGTACCGACGGCACCGAATACGATGGCTGGCACGGCCAGATCGAGATCGGCGAACTCGTCCACGATGACGGCGTTGTTGCCGCCAAGCTCGAGCAAGCTCCTGCCGAGACGCGCTGCGACTTTCTGGGCGACGCGGCGGCCGACACGTGTGGAGCCGGTGAAGGACACGAGGTCGACGCGTCGATCGGCGACGAATCGTTCTGCGAGCTCGTTCTCGTCGGTGATAAAGAGCTGAAAGATTCCAGGGAAGCCGTGACGCTCGAGGACGCCGTTCACGATCCGCTGTACTGCGATCGCGCAAAGGGGGGTTTTCGGTGAGGGTTTCCAGATGCAAACATTGCCGCAGATCGCCGCGAGAAAGGCATTCCAGGACCAGACTGCGACCGGGAAGTTGAACGCAGTGATGATGCCGACGACGCCGAGGGGATGCCATTGCTCGTACATGCGGTGTCGCGGCCGTTCCGAGTGCATGGTGTTCCCGTAGAGCATGCGCGACTGGCCGACTGCGAAATCGGCGATATCGATCATCTCTTGCACTTCACCGTCGCCTTCCGCCTTGATCTTGCCCGTCTCGAGCGTCACGAGCGTACCGAGCGCGTCCTTGCGCGCTCGCAGCTCGTTGCCGATGAGCCGCACTGCTTCGCCGCGTTTCGGCGCTGGCACCATGCGCCATTGCGCGAAGGTCTCGCGAGCAGCGTCGACGAGCCGCTCGTAGTCTTCTGGCGTGCACGCACGCACCTTCGCGAGGGTGTCGCCGGTGGCGGGATTGATGGACTCGAGGATGCGAGCTTGCGAGCTGCTGGTCCAGCTGTCGTGCGCCGACCAGACGCCCGCATTGAGCTCATCCAGCTCGAGCGCTGCGAGTACCTCGCGCATCGTCATTTCCTCCGAACGAGTCGTTGATGCCCGACCGAGCCGGTGACGACCATGTGCGCCGACACCTCCTTGCCGACGTTGGCCGCGTAATGGCGGCCGAAGCGGTTCTGCAGCACGTCCATGAGCGAGAAATCCTCCTGGCGGGCGAAACCGTGATAGCGGCCTGGATTGCTCAAGACGAGATCGACCACAGCGCTGATGCCCGCAGCGGTCGTCACTTGAATGGCCGACCAGAGACGGCCGCCGATGTTTTGCGGATACACCTTGTTCACGTAGTTTTCTTCACGCAGCTGGCCATCCTGCAGGCCCGTGACGGCAACGTAGATGATGACGACATCCTGCAGCGTTTGCGGCACGGCGTTCTCGAGAATCCGCTTGAGCGTTGCGCGGTCCTCATTGAGCTTCAGGTCGTTCATGAGGAGCCGCATCTGCGCGCAGTGACCAGGGTAGCGCATGGTCTTGTAGTCCATGCTCTCGACGCGTGCGCCGTGCGTCTCGGCCAACGAGCCCAAACCGCCGGAGGTGTTGAACGCTTCGTACAGCTTGCCGTCGATCTCGATCTCCTCGAGCCCTTCGAGCGGCGCCACTTCCACACGTCGACCGGCGACGATCGCCTCGCAGGGATTGCCGTACTCGTTGATCAATCCCTCGGTGGACCAGGTGAGCGAGTACTTCAGCACGTTGTTCGGATGCTGCGGGAGGGCGCCGACGCGCAGCTTGACCGTGCGCAGCTCGTCGAAATGGCCGATGAGCTCGTTTGCGGCGATCGAGACGAAGCCGGGCGCAAGCCCGCATTGAGGGACGAACGCCGCCCGGGCACCCTCTGCGATGCGACGCACTGCGCGCGTGACCGCCACGTCTTCGGTGAGATCGAAATAATGAATGCCGGCGCGACGTGCCGCTTCGGCTACACCGACGTTGCAGTGGAAGGGCAGGCTGGATATGACTGCATCGACCGGATGTCGCGCGAGCTGGCTGTCGAGGCTCTTGGGGTCCAAGGCATCGAGCTGATGTGGGTGCAGCGATGGCAGGCCGTGCGCTTCGATCACGGCGTTGACCACATCACTGTTGATATCTCCAAGATGCACTTCATAGGAACCGGAGTCAGCGAGCAGTGCGGAGATGAGCGTTCCGATCTTTCCTGCGCCGAGGATCAAGACACGGTGCATACTGGTCCTCCGGTCCGAGAGCCCCTCATTTAACGCCGCATCCTGACGTCATGTAAATTGCCGGTACGACTGTATGCAATGGGCACTTTTTCTCTTTTGCGGCGCGATGCCGGGTGATAAGCTCGGATGGTCGGTGCGACTTCGGTACGCGCCGATCTTCCCATATGACGCGCACCCCACAACTCGTCGATTGGCATCCTGCCAGCTGGCAAAGCAAACCTGCGGCTCAGCAGCCGGTGTATCCGGACCGGGAAGCGCTTGAGGCGGTCATCGCACAGCTGTCGCGTCTACCGCCGCTCGTGGTTTCGTGGGAAATCGAGGCGCTCAAAGAGGAAATTGCCGCAGCTCAACGCGGCGAGCGATTCGTGCTGCAAGGTGGCGACTGCGCCGAGACTTTCCATGATTGCGAGTCGGACCAGATCGCAAAGAAGCTGAAGATCCTGCTGCAGATGAGCCTGGTGCTCATCTATGGTCTCAAGAAGCCGGTCATCCGCATCGGCCGCATGGCCGGACAGTATGCAAAGCCGCGTTCTGCTGAGACCGAAACACGCAACGGCGTCACCCTGCCTAGTTATCGCGGCGACGTCGTGAATCGCGCCGGTTTCACGGTCGAGGAACGCACTCCTGATCCGCAACTGCTGTTGCGCGGCTATGAGCGCGCAGCGCTCACGCTCAACTTTGTCCGCGCGCTCGTCGATGGTGGCTTCGCCGATCTACACCATCCCGAGTACTGGAATCTCGACTTCGTGCGCCACTCTCCGCAGAAGACGGCGTACGAGAGGATCGTGCAGTCGATCTCGGATTCGCTGGAGTTTTTCGAAGCGGCAAGCCGCAGCCCGCTGCATACTGCCGGACGCGTGAACTTCTACACGAGTCACGAAGGTCTTCATTTGCTTTACGAGCAGGCGCAGACGCGCTACATCGAGCGTCGCAAGCGATGGTACAACTTGTCGACGCACATGCCGTGGATCGGTATGCGGACCGCCGCGCTCGACGGCGCACATGTCGAGATGTTCCGCGGGATCGCCAATCCGATCGGTATCAAAGTCGGACCTGCAATGAACGCAGAGTGGCTGCAAGGGCTGCTTGCCGTGCTGAATCCGAACAATGAGCCAGGCCGCATGGTGCTGATTCATCGTCTCGGCGCAAGAGACGTGGAAAAGCGTCTGCCTGGTTTGATCCAAGCAGTGCGCACCACGGGCTGCCCAGTTCTCTGGATCTGCGATCCCATGCATGGGAACACGGAAATGTCCAGCTCCGGCGTCAAGACACGGCGGTTCGATAACATCGTCGCGGAGGTCGAAAGCGCCTTTCGCGTCCATCGCGAGATGGGTTCGTGGTTGGGCGGCGTGCACTTCGAGCTCACCGGTGACGATGTCACCGAGTGCACGGGTGGCGCCTGCGGTCTGAGTGACGCGGATCTCGCGCGTGCTTACCGGTCACAGGTCGATCCGAGACTCAATTACGAGCAAGCGCTGGAGCTTGCCTTGCGCATCGCCGATTTGTACGCCGCCGCGAAGCGGCGTCATCCATGAGCGCGTCAGCTGGCACAGAGGGTGGTGGGTCGATCATGCAACGTGTCGAAATTGTCGAAGTCGGTCCCCGCGATGGCTTGCAAAGTGAGCCAGAGGTCATGCCGACGGAGCTGAAAGTGGAGCTGATCGGTCGGCTGGTGGCTGCAGGCTTGCGACGCATCGAGGTGGCGAGTTTCGTGCATCCGAAGCGAGTGCCACAGATGGCGGACGCCGAGGCCGTCATGGCGGCGCTGCCACGCCGAGCGGACGTGCAGTACATCGGGCTCGTGCTGAATCGCAGGGGATTCGACCGCGCTGTGGCCGCGGGCTGCACGGAGATCGGCATGGTCACCGCTGCGACAGACAGCTTCGCGCAGCGCAATCAAGGCGCTTCGGTCGAGGATACCCTCCAAGCATGGGAGGAAATCGCACCGCTTGCACACGCGCGCTCAATTCGTCCTCAAGTCACGGTGTCCGTTGCCTTCGGGTGTCCGTTCGAAGGGGAGGTCGCCGTCACTCGCGTCGTTGAGATCGTTAGCCGTCTGGCAACGATGGAGCCGGTCGAGATCGCGTTGGCAGACACGATCGGCGTAGCGGTGCCGATGCAAGTGACGCGACTGGTCGAAGCAGTGCGTGCGGCCGTCCCGCACATTCCACTGCGCTGTCATTTTCACAATACCCGTAACACCGCTGTGGCGAATGCGTATGCGGCGGTCTCCGCAGGCGTATACACATTGGACGCAAGCGTCGGCGGAATAGGTGGCTGTCCCTTTGCGCCCAACGCGACCGGTAATGTTGCGACGGAGGATCTTGTATACATGCTGAGTCGTTCTGGATACGAGACGGGCATCGATCTCGAGCAGCTGATCGAGGTGGCACGGTGGCTGGAGGCGCAGCGGGGCAGGCCCGTGCCCAGCATGTTGTCGAAGGCGGGGGGATTCCCCAAGCGCGCGGTTGCCGCCTGATCCGAGGCGCGACGATTGCGTCCTGCGGACGACGCACCATGCGCATGCGATATCCCCAATTTCGGCCGCGTTCATGCGCAAAGTTGCGAAAAAGTCCGCCCTGTCCATCTGATAGTGCTGACGTATAGACTGCGTACTTGTCGGGCCTGGCGAAGGCTCATGGCAGACAAAGGAAGAACTCCATGGCGAAAGCGGTGGACAAGGCTTATCAGACGGTGCGCGAGCGAATCATTCGCGGCATCTATCCAGCTGCATCGCGAATCACGGAGCAGGAAGTCGCAGCAGCTGCGGGCGTGAGCCGAACGCCGGTGCGGGAAGCGCTGCGTAGGTTACATGCAGAGGGGTTGCTCGAATTCATTCCGCACCATGGTGCGATCGTTACGGAGTGGACGAGCGCCGATCGAGACGATGTGTTTGAGCTGCGCGCTTTGCTGGAATCGTACGGCGCGGCGCGGGCGGCGCAGCGCATCACACCAGAAGGTATTGCCGAGCTCAGGCGGCTTGCCGAGGAGCAGTATCACGAGGTCTTGACCAAGGGGGACGGATATCTCGACCGGATCGGCGACCTGAACAGTCAGTTCCACAGGCGCATTCACGAGTTTGCCGGCAGCACGCGTCTGGTGACGGCGCTTGCCGCGCTCATCGAGGCGCCGCTCATGATGAAAACGCTTCAGACCTATCAGGACGAGGACCTGATTCGCAGCGCTTCGCATCATCTCGAGATCGTTCGTGCGTTGGAAGCGCGCGATGGCGAGTGGAGTGCCGCGCTCATGCGCTCCCACATCTTGGCTGCGCGCGGTGCCATGCGTCTGCTGTGACGGCGCCCGATGGCGCCTGTGTCATGCGCGCAGCGGACGGTGTAGAGTAAGAAGCTTCGGCCGCGACGGGCCGAAGCTTTTTTGCCGAAGCTTTTTTGCTTTCTATTTGCCTCGTCAACGTATTCGAAGGACATCGCTGCGGAGGGCTGCTATGGCAATCAAAGTCGGTGACAAGATGCCAGATGGCACGCTGACGCTCGTCACGGACGACGGTCCGGTCAAGGTCAGCGCGGAAGAGTTCTTCAAAGGCAAGAAGGTCGTGCTTTTCTCAGTCCCTGGCGCTTTCACGCCGACCTGCGATGCCAAGCACCTGCCGGGCTTCGTGCAGCGGGCCGATGAGATTCGCGCCAAGGGTGTCGACACGATCGCGTGCATGGCGGTCAACGATGCCTTCGTCATGAAGGCCTGGGGCAAGTCACAAGGCTGCGACGGCAAAGTGCAGATGATCGCCGACGGCAATGCGGAGTACACGAAGGCGCTGGGTCTGGAAATGGACGCAAGCGGCTTCGGCATGGGCATTCGCGGTCAGCGCTTCGCGCTCATCGTCGAGGACGGGATCGTCAAGAGCGTGAATGTCGAAGCGAAAGGCGAATTCAAGGTGTCGAGCGCCGAGAACATCCTGGCGCAGCTTTGACTAGGGGCTCGGGGCTCGGAGCTCGGGATGGGATAGAAGAGCCCCGATTGCCGCGCCGAGTCCAAGCCTCCAGCGTGCTCGAACGGCAGCTACCCCAGCTGCCGCTCAAGCTCCGGAAGGATCTCGAACAAGTCGCCAACGAGTCCGACGTCCGCGACTTCGAAGATGGGCGCTTCCGGATCCTTGTTGATCGCTACGATGGTGCGCGCGTCTTTGATGCCGGTGAGGTGCTGGATCGCACCCGAGATGCCCACTGCGATATAGAGCTCGGGCGCGATGATCTTGCCGGTCTGCCCGACCTGCAGATCGTTCGGGACGTAGCCGGCATCCACGGCGGCACGTGAGGCACCGACGGCGGCGCCCAGCTTGTCGGCGAGCCGATAGATCGCCTGGAATCCCTCGGCGCTGCCCAGCGCGCGGCCGCCCGAGACGACGCGCGCGGCGGTTTGCAGGTCGGGCCGTCCTGTTGCCGCAGCCGAGCGTTCCACGAAGCGCGTGTGGGTCGGCAACTCGGCGGTGCTCTCCACGGCCACGATCTCAGCATGACCGTCGTTCGCGGTGGCCTGGAACGACGCTGTGCGGACGGTGCCGACCAACTTGCGGTCGCTGGCTGCTTCGACGGTCACGATCGCATTGCCGGCGTAGATGGGGCGGCGGAAGCGATAGGGACCCTCGACCGCCATGATGTCGCTGATCTGGCCGACGCCCAAGAGCGCGGCGACACGCGGCATCAGGTCCTTGCCGAATGTCGTTGAAGGCCCGAGCAGGTGAGTGTACTCGCCTGCTATCGCTACGATCTGCGGCGCGAGCACGGCAGCAAGCGGCTCGGCATTGGCGCTGTGCTCGATCTTGAGCACGCGCGCGACCCCGGTCAGCTGCGCTGCCTGGGCGGCCACCTCGGTGGCGTCGGCGGCGAGCACCGCCACGTGGATCTCGGCCCCCTCGATCTGGCTCGCGCAGGTGACGCACTTGGCCGTGGCCGGGTTGAGCTTGCCATTGGCGTGC